>Ga0209476_10000897_pt1 | contig 20589 bp, 18 predicted proteins | sample KloWWTrecipitate_FD_187179 | JGI IMG/M metagenome (GOLD analysis project Ga0209476, IMG submission 187179) | Active sludge microbial communities from Klosterneuburg, Austria, studying microevolution and ecology of nitrifiers - Klosterneuburg... | ecosystem: Engineered > WWTP > Aerobic digester... | reverse complement strand
AGGAGAAGAGCTGGCCCATCGAGACGTTCTTCCACAAGATCGTGATGCTGCGGAATCGTCTGCGGACGCTCGAGCAGCAGGTGAACGCTTCGGACCTGCCCGAGGACCAGAAACTGAAGCTGCAGACCTACATCACGGGCTGCTACGGATCGCTCACCAGCTTCAACGTGCTCTTCGCCGAGGAGGACGACAAGTTCGTGGGTGCCGCCGATTAGCCGTCTGTGGTGAAGTCACGGCGCTTAACGCCGCCCTCGCGAATGCAGGGCGGTCCACTCCCGTCCGGGCTACGGCGGCATCGTCTCGCGCAACGCGAAGCGGATGAGTTCGCCCTCCGACGAGACGTCCAGCTTGCGCATGATCCGCCCGCGGTGCGCCCGGACGGTCGCGATGCCGACGCCGAGCCGGTTCGCGAGTTCGTCGACCGTGAGGCCCTCGGCCAGCAGGTGCAGCACCTGTCGCTCGCGCGCGGTCAGCCGGGCCAGCGCTTCATTCTCCGTGGAGGCCATGGATGCAACCTTCTCCGGAGGCGCGCCGCGGCGCCTCCACCGCCAGTATGACCGGTTGGGCCCCTCGCCGTTGTTCGCGACGCCTGCCGCTCGCAGCATCGCGAGATGCCGTCGGCCGGGCCCGGTCATGCCAGTTTCGGAACCGCGGCCGGCCCTGCCGCGCGTCGGCACGGCCGGCTTCGCGTTCCGTACTAGTTCGTGCCCGCGGCCTTCGGCATGATGACCGTATCAATCACGTGGATGATGCCATTCGACGCCGCGATGTCGGTCTGCACCACGTGGGCGTTGTCCACCATGACATTGCCGCCCATCGTCGACACCTTCACCATGCCACCCTGGACCGTCCTGGCCTCGGTCAGCTTCACTACGTCGGCGGCCATCACCTTGCCGGGCACCACGTGGTAGGTGAGAATCGACGTCAGCTTGGCCTTGTTCTCGGGCTTCAGCAGATCCTCGACCGTACCCTTCGGCAACTTCGCGAAAGCCTCGTCGGTCGGCGCGAACACGGTGAACGGCCCGGCGCCCTTCAGCGTCTCTATCAGGCCGGCCGCCTGCAGAGCCGCCGCCAGCGTCTTGAACTGCCCTGCCGCCACCGCCGTATCGACGATGTCCTTACCCTGCGCCCGAACGGTCGCGCCGGTCGAGAGCGCCAGGGCCGTCACCGCCGCACCGAACATCACAAGCTTCAATACCTTCATTCCATGTCTCCTTGGTCTCGGGAGGTTGCGTGTTGAGAACGGGACCGCGGAGGCCCGCATCTTCACGAATCACCAGGTTGGACCCGGATTGGTGGGTGAGGGTCCCGCGGGGAACAAGATCGTTTGAGTGAAACGACCTGTGAGGACAATTTTTTCAACTGATACGAAAATACTGAGCCTGACCCTGGCTACCGGCCGGCGGGGGCACGACCATTTCTTCGTGACCACGGCGCCGCGGCGGGCGCGTCAGCCGCCGAGCCTGTCGAAGAGGGTTCGCCACCGCCGCCTCGTGACGGGCAGCTTCATCCCGTTCGACAACTGCACCTCGCCGGTGCCGTCCGGAAAGGGCCTGGCTTCGCGCACCGCGTCCAGATTGACGACCACCGTCCGTGAGATCTGGCAGAACTGCCCCGGGCTGAGCCGGGCCACCAGTTGGGCCAGGGTGGGCTGCATCGTCAGTTGCTCGGTCGCGGTCAGGAGCCGGGTGACGCCTCCGTCGAACGCGAAGCAGACGACTTCGACGGCTGGCACGACGAGGTAGCGTGCGCCCCGGCGCGCCAGAAAGCGTGTCGGGGCCAGGGCAGGCTGGTCGGCGGGTAGGTCGACCGCACGCGCGGCCCCCGTGCGCAGGGGCGCCTGGCGGACACGCTCGAGCGCGGCCGCGAGCCGCGCGCGGTTCACCGGCTTCAACAGGTAATCGGTGGCCGACAATTCGAAGGCATCCACGGCGTACTGATCGAACGCCGTGCAGAAGACGATCGCCGGCCGTGGGTGGCCCAGAGAGGCCGCCACGTCGAGACCGGATGCGCCGGGCATCTGGATGTCGAGGAAAACCAGATCGGGACCGAGTTCGCCAATGCGCTCGGCCGCCTGGACGCCATCTTCGGCCTCGCCGGCCACCTCGACGTCGGGGTGTGCCGCCAGCAACTGCCGCAGACGCTCGCGCGCGGGCTGCTCGTCGTCCACGAGCAGCACGCGAATTCGTGGACTGCTCACGCGGCCTTCACCACCATGATCGTGACATCGTCCTGGTGCTGCCGAGATCCTCGATGGCGGCGGACCGCCTCGAGCAGGGCGGCGCACAAGTCGGCCGCCGGCGCGTCGCGACGGGACGTCACCAGTGCCACGACGCGCTCGGCGCCGAATTCCACATCGTCCGGGTCGAGGGCCTCGACGACCCCGTCAGAGAATGCCACGAAAGCACTGCCCGACGGGAGCGTGGCGTCCAGGGTTTCGAAGTGTGCCGTTTCCAAGAGCCCCAGGGCCGGCCCGGACGAGGCCAGCGCCGCCGGGACAGCGGCGCCGGGAGCGAAGAGCAGCGCGGCAGGGTGACCGGCATTCACCAGCCGCATCCGGTGCAGGACCGGGTCGAGCGTGCCGTAGACGAGCGTCGCGTAGCGCTGGCCCTGGGTGGAGGCGAATACATCGGCGTTCAGGGTCTCGGCGAGTGCGGCCGGCGCCAGGCGAGCGTGGCGCGCCGCCGTGTGCACGCGCGCCTGCACCGCCGTGGCTACCAGGCCGGCGGCCATGCCCTTGCCCGACACGTCGCCCAGCAGCAGGCCCCAGGTGCCATCCTCGAGCGCGAACGCATCGTAGAAGTCGCCCCCGACCCCGCGGGCGGGGAGCGAGGCGGCCGCGCAGTCGAAGCCCGGTACCGCAGGCAGCGCCCCCGGCCACATGTCAGCCTGCAGGGCCGTCGCGGCCGCCAGGTCGCGCTCGGCCTCGCCGCGTCGCGCCATCTTGTCCCGGATCCGGTCGAGCGTCGCCACCAGCCGCGTGCGGCTCACCGGCTTGAGCAGGTAGTCGGTGGCGTCACACCCGAAGGCCTCGAGCGCGTAGTGCTCGTAGGCCGTCGCGAAGACGACAAACGGCCGCGGCTCGGGCAGCGAGGCGGCTAGCGCCGTGCCGCGCATCTCGGGCATCTCGATGTCGAGAAACAGGACATCCGGCCGCTCCAGGGTCACCAGGTTCCGCGCACCGGCCGCGCTGTCGGCCTCGCCCACGACCGTCACGCCCGGCACCGTCTCCAGCTGCCGCCGCAACCGCGTCCGAGCCGGCGGCTCGTCATCCACGATGAGGACGCGAATCATGCTCGGCTGGCGGGTCATGCGGCCACCCGGCCCGCGGGCATCGTGATGCGGGCGATGGTCATCGCCGACCCTTCGTCACGAATGAGCGAGAGCCGCGCGCGTTCGCCGAAATGGGCGGCCAGCCGTTCACGCACGCTCCGCAGGCCGAACCCCTCGCCCTCGCGGGGCAGAACCCCGGCGGCGCCCGGGCCGGGACCATTGTCGCGCACCTCGACGGTGATGTCGCTGACCGTCGCGCAAACCGTGACGTCGATGCGTCCGGGGCCACGCGTCTGCGAGACGCCGTGCTTGACGGCGTTCTCGATGAGTGTCTGCAGCAGCATCGACGGCACCATCGGCGCGGGTGTGGCATGGTCCGACGCGATAGTGCACGTCAGGCGCGAGCCAAAGCGCGCGCGTTCGACGTCCAGGTAGGCGCGCGCGAAGGCCACCTCCTGGTCGAGCGGTGCCCACTCGCTCTCGGATCGGCGCAGCGTGTAGCGGAACACTTCGGCGAGCTGCTCCACGGCCTCGTCGGCGCGGGCCGGATCGGTGTGAATGAGCGACGCGATGGCGTTGAGCGCATTGAAGAGGAAGTGCGGATTGATCTGCGCCCGCAGGGCTTTGAGTTCCGAGCGGCTGGTCTGCAGCCGCAACTGCTGGGCCACCTGCTCCTGCTCCTGGCGCTTCTGCTGCAGGCGAATCGTCTCGAGCATGAAGCCGAACACGCTGGCGAGCGACCGCAGCATCGTCAGGTCCTCGCTGAGGAAACGCCGCGCTCCGGCATCGGCTGGCACGGCGCAGCGCACGCGGCCGCCAGCGGGCGTGGCGGTCTCGACGTAGACCGACCGGCCGTCGGGGACGGGCTGGTCGTCGACGCGCACGTCAATCGGTGCGTTGAAGATGTCGGCCAGGCGCCGTTCGGCTTCCTCGGTGAGCGTCCGCTCGTCGGTCGCCGGCTGCATCGCCCCGAGGAGGTGTTTCACGGCGTCGACGGCGCTGAACTTGCGGCCGAACCACAGGCGATCCAGGCCCGCCGACAACGTCCGCGACATCCAGGGCAGGGCGATCGCCACCGGCACCAGGAGGACAGCCGCCAGCCAGGGACGGACCGATCCGCGCGGCAGCCCGTCGAGCAGCGGCTGGACCAGCGTGAACACCAACCCGAAGGTCAGCACGGTGGCCAGCAGCATGACGCCGCGCTTGACGATCAGATCGTAGAACTCGAACCGGTTTTCGAAGTAGACCGCCGCCACCAGGAAGAGCAGCGGCGAGGCGCGCGTCACGCGGTCGAAGACCTCGATGAGCTGCGATCGATCGTCGAGCAGGGCCGCACCCAGGAACACCAGCGTGATGAAGCCGAACAGCCCGAGCATGGTGTTGCCCAGCCGCCGCCGGACGGTCGGTTCGGTCCGCTGCCGCGACCGGAGCATGACGAGCGACGAATACACGCTCGCCGCGGTGAAGAGCAAGCCGAACGTCGAACCGATCATCCGATTGATGCCCGCGGGGCGGGCCCACGCGCCGACCGCCGCGCCGACGATGAAGATGCCGATGGCCGGGCTGATGACATACATCGCGGGCAGCGGCCAGCGCCAGGCGGGGTCCATCGTGCGGCTTCCCGCGGCAGCCGCTTCGTGGTGCACGAGGTGCATGATGAGCGGCGGGAAGACGAAGGCAAGGGTCAGGATGCCGAGATCGATCCAGTTCGAGTGGCGCTCACCAAACGCCAGGGTGTCGAACTCGGCCAGGGCGTTCAGCGTGAACCAGGCCGTGCAGACGGCGAACATCGCTAGGCTGACGCGGCCGAGCGCCGATGGACGGTTGCAGGATGCGGCGGCTGCGGAGCCCCACACAGGAGTGGCCTGGCGCAGGGCCATGACGGTGGACGACCCGTAGGCGAGGGCACCGAATGCACAGACGATCAGGAAGGTCAGGCTGACCGCGGTCATGGGCTGATCCAGTTTACGAGGGTCGTAGCCGGGTGCGGCCGCCGCCTCCGCCGATCGGCCGGGGAGGGCGCTCGAACGGCGTCAGGACAGCTCCGAGCGGCGCCGGACTGGCGCGGCCGGCGCCGGCTGCACATGGCATACAGGTCGGCGGTGTCCCACGACGTTCTCCCATCGGGTCTCGTGACGCGCTTTGCTCCCGCCCCCACCGGGTGACCTGCTGATCCGCGACCGGCTTGGCAACTGGGCCTACCAGTACGCGGTCGTGGCCGACGATCTCGACCCGGGGCCTGAGAAAGCCTGCGGAACGCATGCGGTGGCGTCGCGCCGCCGCGTGTCGTCTGGAACACTCGGCAGACAGCCACCGGCATCAGGTCGAACGGCAGCTTCCGGCTGAGCCGCGAATCGAGGGTCGGCGCCCAGCGCCAGCGGACGCCGGATGCGTATACTGGTTCTCGCCGTCCCGGTTTATCCTGTTTGCGATGTCCCGTCTCGACTGGAGTTCCCGCATGTCGCGCGTGGGTGTGGCCGATTCACCCGACGTGCTCGAGACGGCCCCGGCCTCCGGCCCGGCGGTCGAGGACGCCGACCTCTCCGTGCTCGTGCGCGCGTTCTACGGAGCCGACGAGGCGCCGCCACGCGCGCCGGTCACGGTTCGCGAGGCCCAGCTGACCATCTCGCGGCATTTTCCAGACGACTTCCAGGATCGGCAGATCTACCTCTTCGTGGACGACGAGCCGTGGGGCAACGTGCGGTACGGTCAGTCGTTCACGCGGGAGGTGAGGCCCGGACCGCACCGGGTCCGCGCCTTCAACACGCTCTTCTCGCGGACGCTCGATCTGGACGTGCGCCCCGCCGAGCACGTGCGCCTGTGCTGTGGCAACGGGTTTCCCAGAGCGGGCTGGCTGCTGATGCTGTTCCTGCAGGTCACCTACCTGCGCGTGCGACTCGAACGCGAGGCCGCGTCATGAACGCTCGCCATGCGGCTGTGGGTGGACGACGGCAAGCCGTGGGAGAATCTGTCGTACGGACATCCGGAGGTCCGGAATTTGAGTCCGGGCCGCCATGTGGTAAAAGCTCACAACACGCTCTTCGGGACCGTCCGCGAATTCGAGGCGGCGTCGGGCGAGAAAGTCCGCGTGCGCTGCTCGAACGGGCTCACCGGCGGCGGAATATTGACGGTGCTGGTGCTGGGCGTCGCCTGTCTGCGGGTGCGGCTCGAGCAACGGCCCTCGGCATGACTCGGAGAGGTCTCGTGAGGAAACTGCTGCTCGCGCTCGCGCTCGTCTCGGCCACGCTTTCGGTGGCCTGGGCCGCGGATCGCATCTTCACCAATCCCCGGCCGGACGCGCACCTGAAGAAGTTGTTTCCTCAGGCCGTCGCCTTCTCGCCGCTGCAGGGGACGCCCCTGCACTTCAAGGCCTACGCGGTGGACCCGAAGACGAGCCCCGGCGCCCCGCCCATCGGTTACGCGTTCTGGACCACCGACATCCTCCCGAACGAGCGCGGATATCACGCCGCGATTCACTTTCTCGTCGGCCTCGACCTGCACGGCATCATCACCGGCGTCGCGCTCGACTACGATTCCGAGCCCTACGGGTACTTCTCGATCCAGCCGCCGGAGTTCGTGGCGCAGTTCAAGGGCAAGAGCATCCGCGATCCGTTCCGCCTGGGCCAGGACGTGGACGCGGTCTCGCGCGCCACGATCACCATGACCAGCGCCGTCCGGGCCATTCGCGACAGCTCGCGCACCATGGCGCGGCAGTTCCTGAACCCGGCGTCGGTGACGCCGTGATCCAGCCGGAGGTGGATCCGTGGGGTTTCGACGAGCAGCCCGTCGAAACCCTGGCGGACGTGCTGGCGCCACAGGCGCCCGATCTCATTGCGCTCGCCCTCTTCCTCGCCTTCGCCTACGTCAGCTTCCGCCGCAAGAGCGTGCGGCTCAAGTACCTCGCGCTCGTGCTGGCCGTCGGCTACATGGGCTTCACCAAGAGCACGCTCATCTCCATCACGGACGTTTTTCGCCTGGTGGACCGCGACCTGCCGGTGTTCCGCTCCGCTCTGGTGTGGTACGCGTTTGCCGGGTTCACGCTGGTATCCACGGTGCTGTGGGGCCGGTTCTACTGCGGCCGGGTGTGCGCGTTCGGCGCCCTCACGCAACTGACCGACGCCGTGCTACCGTCACGCTGGCGCGTCGAGGTGCCCAGGGCGATCGAGGCGCGGGCGGCGTGGATCAAGTTCGCCGTGCTGGCCGGGGTGCTCGCCTACTACGCCGCCACGCACAACGTGCTCGTCTACCGGTACGTCGAGCCGTTTTGGATGTTCACGCTGGTCGGCACGACGCCGATGTGGATCGGCCTGGGCGTGCTGCTGGTCGCAACGGCGTTCGTGCGGAACCTCTACTGCCGGTTCCTGTGCCCGCTCGGCGCCACGCTGGGCATCATCTCGAACCTGACGATGTTCCGGATCAAGCGTTGGTCGGAGTGCCAGACCTGCCGCATCTGCCAGAAGGCGTGCGGGTGGGGCGCGATCGACGGCCCGAAAATCCTGGTGACCGAGTGCGTCCGCTGCGACGACTGCGAGCGGCTGTACGCCGACCAGCAGAAGTGTCCGCACTGGCGGATTCTCGACTACCGCGCCACGAAGAAGGTGTTGCCGCTCAGGCCCGTGTAGAGCCGGCACTCCTCTTCGTCGCTACGGCGTGGGCGGGTGCGCCACCTGCAGGCGTCCGCGCAGGCCGCTGCTGACCCGGAGCTGGTTGTCCGAGGTCACCACCACCGCCTCGGCGTCCGGGATCGATTCGACCAGGGCGAGCCCCGGTTCGGGTCCCAGGATGAAGACGCCGGTCGACAGCCAGTCGGCCGTCAGCGCGCTCCGCGCCAGGATGGTCACGCTGCGGCAGCCGCGCGCCGGCTGTCCGGTGCGCGGATCGAGCAGGTGGTGGTAGCGAACTCCGTCCTGGATGAAGAAGCGCTCGTAGTCGCCCGACGTCGAGAACGTTTCATCGGCGAGATCAATCGTGGCGAAGTGCTCGTCGGGGCGGCCGCGCGGGTCCTGCAACCCGACTCGCCAGGGCCGGTCGCCCCGGCGACCGGCGGCGTAGAGATCGCCGCCCGCCTGAATCAGGAAGTCGGCAAAGCCCGCCTCTCGAAGCACCCCGACCGCACGGTCCACGGCGTAGCCCTTGCCGATGCCGCCCAGGTGGATGCGGACGCCGGGACGCCGGATCTCGGCCGTGCCGGCCTCATCGTGCACGACGACCGCGGTGTGATCGATGAACGGCAGCCGCTCCGCCACCGCGTCTGTCGACGGCACGCGGTTGTCCTGATCGTGATCGAACCGCCACACGTCGCTGAGCGCGCCGAAGGTCACGTCGAAGGCGCCCTCGGTCAGGCGGCTGGCCTCCTCGGCCGCGTGCAGCACCGCTCGGGTGTCGGGACCGACCGCGATCGGTCCGTGGCCGGCCGTCTCGTTCAGACGCTGCACGTCGCTGTCTTCCCTCCAGGTGCTCAGCGCCGCCTCGAGCCGATCGAATTCGACAAAGGCAGCCTCGATGCTTCGGGCTGCCGCGTCGCGGTCCGCAGTCCAGACCGCGATTCGCAGCGACGAGCCCATCGCCAGGCGCGACGACTCGACCAGGCCGGCCTCGCCGCCCGGCCCGCGGCAGCCGCTCATCGCGAGGGCCGTCACCAGCAGACCGACGTGAATCCTCCTGGTCCGGCTCACCATAACGTAACAATCATGAAACAGGGGTGTAACGGCCCTGAAACTCCCCGTTGTCACAATCCCGTCCGTGCCTTCATTTCAGACTTTCCGACACCGAGTGTTCCTGGGCGCGACCGTGCTGGCCATCCTCGCTGCGCCGGCCGCGCGTGCCGAAGCCTCGAACGAGGCCTTGCTCAAGCTCCTGCGCATTCTCCGCGATCGTGGCTCGATCTCAGCGAACGAGTACGACGCGTTGCGTGCAGCTGCGGCGGAGGAGCCCGCCGCCGCGCCCTCCGCCCCGGCGCCGGCCGAACCGTCGAGCGTGTCGCTGGCCACACGTGTCCAGGTCCTCGAATCGCAGAAGGCCGGACAGGGCACCGACGTCGCCGTCAAGAAGGCCCTGGCGGGCAAATGGTACGAGAAGATCGGTCTTCGCGGGTACACGCAGTTCCGGTTCGGCACCGGGCAGCAGACGTTCATCATCCGGCGCGGCCGGCTGGTCTTGAGCGGCGATGTGAGCCATCACCTGTACCTGTACGCCCAGTCGGACTTCAACGGCTCGACCGGCGCCGCCGACTACTCGTTGCAGATGCGCGACCTGTACGCCGACATCGCGTTCGACCGCGACAAGGCCTTCCGCGTGCGGCTGGGCCAGTCGAAGGTGCCATTCGGCTGGGTGAACATGCAGTCGAGCAGCAACCGCGCGGCCTTCGAGCGTCCCGACGGGATGAACTCGGCGGTGGAAGGGGAGCGCGACTACGGCGCGTACTTCATGTGGGCGCCGCCCGTCGCGCGCCAGCGCTTCCGCGACCTCACCAGTCTCGGCTTGAAGGGATCGGGGGACTACGGCGTCGTGGCGGTCGGGCTCTACAACGGGCAGGGCCCCAACCGCGCCGATCAGAACGGCGAACCCCACACCGTCGCCAGATGGGCCTATCCCTTCAAGCTGGCGAGCGGCCAGTTCGTGGAGCTGGGCGTGCAGGCCTACCACGGCACGTTTGTGACCGCCACGCAGGCGATCGTCTCGGCGGGTTCGTCCATCACGCCCTCGCGGCCCTCCGATGGCGTGGCCGACCAGCGCGTGGGCGTGACGGCCGTCTGGTACCCACAGCCCTTCGGCATCGAGGCCGAATGGAACGTCGGCCGGGGGCCGGAACTGAGTGACGACCTGACGCGCATCGAGCGTCGCGGCCTCAGCGGTGGCTACGTGCAGGCGAGCTATCGCCGGGCCGACGGCGGCCGCAGTCTCTTCCCGTTTGCGCGATGGCAGTACTACAACGGCGGACGCAAGTTCGCCCGGAACGCGCCGCACCTGAAGGTCAACGAGCTGGACCTCGGTCTTGAGTTCGCCCGCTGGGCCGAGCTCGAACTGACGATGGTCTACACGCGGACCTTCGAGCGGACGCGCACCAGCGCGTTCCCCTTCGTGAGCACGAGGAACGCCAATCGCCTGGGGTTCCAGGCCCAGTGGAACTACTGAGCGGCGCGGCGCATCGGCCGTCGAGCGCCTCCCGGCCTTCCGCAGCATATGATCGAAGCGTGCTGAGCCGCACCTGCTGCACGCTGGTCATGATGGCGGTCGCCGCGTGCGGCACGCCCGCCAGTTCGACGACGCGGGCGAACGGACACGCCGCGCTGGACACCGCGCCTATCGTCGAGATCCCTCGCGCCAACCTCGTGGCCGCCGTGGCTCGGATGGCGGAGTCCGGCGAAGGTGAACCGGTGCTTTCGCCTCTCGAGCGCCGCGAGCTGGTGTCCCTGTACGCGGAGGGCGGGTCGCTGTGGCTGGACGAGCAAGGCCGTCCCGGCGAACAGGCCCGTGAGGCGCTCGCGCTGCTGGCCGCGGCCCCGGCCCATGGCCTCGATCCCGTCGACTACGACCTCACCGGTCTCGACCAGCTCGCGGGCAACCTTGCGTCTCCGGCAACGCCGATGCCGGCGCGGACTGGCTTTGAGGTCGCTCTCAGCCTCGCGATGATGCGCTTCTGGCACGATCTGCATCTCGGACGGGTGGATCCGCGTGCGATTGGCTACCGGATTCCTGGTCCTGTTGACGAACACGATTTCCCGGGCATGCTGCGGGCGGCGGCTGCCGACAGCCGCGTGCGCGTCGCCACCATCGAGCTGGTGCCGCCGCTGGTGCTCTATCGCTCGGTGGCCCGCGAGCTGGCGCGGTATCGCGTCCTGGCCGACACTGTGCCGCCGGTCGTGTTCCAGGCGCCGTCTGCGTCCATCAAGCCGGGGGCGGCGTTCCTACAGGCGCCGGCGCTGCGGTCGCGGCTTATCGCCCTCGGGGACCTGCCGGCCGACACCACACCCGTCGAGCCGGCGATCTACGACGGGGCACTGGTCTCGGGCATCCAGCGGTTCCAGCGTCGCCATGGTCTCGAACCCGACGGCGCCATCGGGCAGCGCACGGTAGCGGCCCTGAACGTCCCGCTCCAGGCCCGTGTCGGCCAACTCGTGCTCGCACTCGAGCGGCTGCGTTGGCTGCCGCACCTGAGCCCGGGATTCCTGGCGGTGAACATCCCGATGTTCCGACTGTGGGGTTGGGACGTCGTGCCGCTCGACGGCGCCCCGGCGTTCGAGATGGACGTGATCGTCGGGCGCGCGCTCAATACCGAGACGCCCGTGCTGATCGAGCGGATGCGCTATGTGACGTTCCGGCCGTACTGGAACGTGCCGGCGTCGATTACCCGCTCCGAGATCCTGCCGGCGCTGGCGCGCGATCCCGGCTACCTGGCCAGGGAAGACATGGAAATCGTGTCGGGCGAGACCGACGAGGCCACGCCGGTGCCGGCGACCGGGGAGAATCTGGAGCGCTTGCGGCTGGGGCAGTTGCGCGTGCGGCAGCGCCCGGGCCCCAAGAACTCGCTCGGGCTGGTGAAGTTCTCGTTCCCGAACGACGAGAACATCTACCTGCACGGGACGCCGGCGACCCAGTTGTTCGGTCGCCCTCGCCGCGACTTCAGCCATGGGTGCGTGCGCGTGCAGGATCCGGTGGCGCTGGCTCAGTGGGTGCTGCGCGACCAACCCGAGTGGACGCGTGAACGCATCCTGGCCGCGATGAGCGGCCCTCGCCCGGTCAGAGTGGACCTGACGCGTCCGATATCCGTCATCCTGTTCTACCTGACGGCCGTTGTCATGCCCGAGGATGGAACGGTGCACTTCGCCGACGACATCTACGGCCTCGACGCCGGCCTCTCACGCGCGCTCGCCGCCGCCCGCCCCCGCCGGGCCGGCCTCGTGCCGCCGGCCCCGGGCGCCGCGAACACAGAACGGCCAACCCGCGAACCTTGACAGCTCGGGCGCGCCGGCGTCACCAGTGCCGCACTCTCCCCGTGTCGACATGCACGAAGTTCGAAGCCGGGTAGTAGCCCACGCCGCCGCGGGCGGCCTCGAGCGCGGCATGACGGAGACTGGCGAGCGGGATGTCGGCCAGCCGGATGTCGATGGCCTGCCCCTGCATGTGCAGGCTGCTGCTCGCCACGCCCTCGCTCCGGCTGCGCAGCATCGCGTTGGTCTTTGGCGAGCGGTAGCCGGAAATCACCTGGAACGGCCGACCTGTGTCGGTGAGCGTGGTGAGGCGGTGCAGCAGGTCGAGCAGGCCCGGATCGATGGGGTGCACGCCACCCGTGCGGAAGTCGCGGAGGAAGTGGTTCACGGTGGCCAGCGCGTCGGGCCAGTACTCGACACCGCGTGCGTATTCTACTGAGAGCGACTCGCCGGTGTGGGTGTGGACGAAGTCGAGGGCGCGGACGCGGGCGGTCGAGGCAAGGGACGCGCGCGGCAGGGCCAGCGCGGGCAGCGCGGCGGCGACGGTGGTGACAAAGCGTCGGCGTGAGGTCTGCGGCATCGGGCTCCCGAGGCGATCCAGACGACGGCCCGGTCGCGAGCCACCGATGGCCCGGATACCGGACTGCAGATTGATTAAACCGGGGACTCTGGACTATACCATCGCTCCCACGGAGGCCGCGAGTCCTGATATCGTCATAGGTTCGTGACGACCGCCGCTCAGACATCGGAGCTGGTCACCCGGGAGGTGGCCCGGCGACGGACCTTCGCCATCATCTCCCACCCCGATGCCGGTAAGACCACCCTCACCGAGAAGACGCTGCTCTATGCCGGCGCCATCGAGTTGGCCGGGGCCGTGCGGGGCAAGAAGGCGCAGCGCCACGCGGTGTCCGACTGGATGGACATCGAGCGCGAGCGCGGCATTTCCATCACGTCCGCAGCGCTGGAATTCGAGCTGTCGGGCCGGCTGGTCACCCTGCTCGACACGCCCGGGCACCGCGACTTCAGCGAAGACACCTACCGGACCCTGCTGGCCGTCGACTCCGTCGTGATGGTGATCGATGCGGCCAAGGGTATCGAGAGCCAGACCCGCAAGCTCTTCGAGGTGGCGCGCCAGCGGCGTCTGCCGATGCTCACGTTCGTGAACAAGCTGGACCTGCCGGCGCGCGATCCGCTGGAGCTGCTCGACGAAATCGAACGCGTGCTGGGCGTGGCCGCCGTGCCGATGAACTGGCCGATCGGCACCGGCGATCGGTTCCGCGGGGTCTACGACCTGCAGCAGGACACCGTGTCCCTCTACGAGCGCACGGGAGGCGCCCGCCCGGCTCCGATGGAGATGACCAGCGCCGACGACCCGGCGCTGATCGCCCTGGTGGGCGAGGCGCGGCGCTCGGAGCTGCTCGAGGCCGTACAGTTGCTTGGCGCGGCGGGCACGCGCTTCGACCGCGCGGCCTATCTGGCGGGCCGGCAGACGGCGGTGTTCTTCGGATCGGCGCTGTCGAACTTCGGTCTCGAGCCGTTCCTTGCGGCCCTCGTCGATCTGGCTCCGCCGCCCCAGCCGCGTGAGAGCGAGGGCGGGTGGGTCGATCCCGCGTCGGCCGATTTCAGCGGGTTCATCTTCAAGATTCAGGCGAACATGAACCCGCGCCACCGCGACCGCGTGGCGTTCCTGCGCGTATGCTCGGGCGTGCTCACCAAGGACATGCTGGTGACCAACGCCCGTCTCGACGCGCCGGTACGACTCTCGCGTCCCAGCCGGTTCTTCGGTCGCGACCGGGAGACGGTCGAGACCGCCTACCCGGGCGACGTCGTGGGCCTGGTGAATCCCGGGCGCTTCGCCATCGGCGACACTCTCTATGCCGGCCCGCGCGTGCGCTTCCCGCGCATCCCGCATTTCCCGGCGGAGTTCTTCGGTGCGCTGCGCCTGCGTGACGTCAAGTTCAAGCAGTTCGACGAGGGCATCCGCCAGCTCGAGGAAGAAGGCCTCATGCAGGTCGTGTTCCCCATCTACGGCAAGCGCGAGCCCATCCTCGGCGTGGTTGGCGCGCTCCAGTTCGACATCGTGGAGGCCCGCATGAAGAACGAATACGGCGTGGTCTGCCAGGTGGACAAGCTCCCGCACACCTCCGCCCGCTGGATCGGGGAGGGGGCGCCCACGTCGCTGAAGCTGCCGCAGGGCGTCCTCGAAACCGTGGATCGAGACGAGCGGCGCGTGCTGCTGTTCCAGTCGGACTGGGAACTTCAGTACACCCAGCGCGAGAACCCGGCGCTCGAACTGTTCGCTGTCGCGTAGCGGGAATGCGGCGTCAGAACCGCCAGCTCGCATTGGTGAACAGGTTGCGTCCCGGCTCGGCCACCCGCACGCCCGATCGGAACGGATCGCGCTGGTACGACAGGTGCTCGACGTAGTAGCGGTCGAGCAGGTTGGCCACCCCTACGCTCACGGCGAACCGGCCGGCACGCAGTCCGCCGTGCAGGTTCAGCAACCCGTAGGACGGTGTCTCGGCCTCGCCGAGCGACGTGTCGACGCGGTGCTGCGCGGCGCTGAGCAGCCCGCCCAGTTCACCGAAGGCCCGTCCGTTGTCGAAGCGCAGCCGGGCCTGGGCGCGCAGCGGTGGCATCTCGGCCAGGTTGTTACCGGTGGCGCCAGGCAGGGCGACGCGATCGAAGGTGCCTCGGGTGTACGACACGTCGCCTGAAAAGGTGACATGCCGGCGCACGGACATCGAGCCGGTCAGCTCGAACCCGCCCAGCCGCGCATCCACGTTGGTGTAGGACCGCGCGCTCGCGTTCATCACGCCTGGTACCATCGCCAGGCGCGGCGCGTTGTAGACCGCAACGTAGTCGTCGATCCAGTTGACGAAGCCGTTCGCCGCCAGGGACCCGGCCCGGCCGTCGAACGTGAAGCCGCCGTCGAGACCGGTGTTCCGTGCGGGCGCCAAGCCTGGATTTCCCACCCAGTCTGTACCCATGCGCCGCAGCGCGAAATAACGCTCGTTGCCCTCGGCGACGCGCGCGTTGTGACCGAGGCCGGCCGTCACCTGCAGCGCGGACGTGGCCCGGTGGGTGAGCTTCACGCGGCCGGCCGGCAGGACGTCGGTTCGGGAGGTGGCGGAGGTGCCATGGTAGGCAGTGAAGAGGGCCGTGTTGGCCTTCTGCGGGTCGGCCGTGGACCGAATCCGATCGAGGCGGCCGCCCACGTCGAGCGACGTCTTCGCGCCGAGTCCGCGGGTGTGCTCCACGAACAGGCCCACCGTGTCGATGTTGACGTCAGGAATGGAGAACTGCGGGGCGTAGCCCATTCCCGCCATCAGCGTCGAGGTGTCCCAACTGCGGCGATACGCCTCGCCGCCCATCGTGGTGCCGAGCCCGATCTGTGCCTCGGCCCGGGCGCCGACCGTCTGCGAGAGCGCGTCGGTGGCCATCGAGTAGGCGCGCGGTGCCACGACGGACGACTGGCGGAGTTGGTCGGTCATCCAGTGATCGACGCGTGACCAGTACGCGTCGGCGCGGATGGCTGACACTCGCGCGCCGTCGCGCGGTCGCTCGAACCGCAGTGCGGCGCGGTCGGCGTTGTCGTAGGCGGCGTCCATCTGCAGATACGGGTAGAGCATGTGGTCGGCCATCTGCCGGCTGTAGCTGGCCTCGAGCTGGCCGCCAGCCGCCGGGCGCCAGGCGGCGCGACCCCAGGCCGTGGACGCCCGAAACGCCTCGGAGTCCATCTCGCCGGGCTTGTAGTTCGCCACCGCCGTGAACAGCTGGCCGCGGCCATCGGTGTAGGGATCGGAGCGCCGGAACGAGTAGCCGCCGAGCACGGCGACACGCGGTCCGGCATAGGAGGCCGAGCCGGACGGGTTGACGAATCCGTACGAGCCCATCGACAGTGACGGCGCGGCGTGCCAGCCGTCGGGCGGCCGCTTGGTGACGATGTTCACGAGCCCGCCGAGGCTGCCCTGATAGCGGACGTCGAAGGGGCCCTTGCCGACCTCGACCCGCTCGACCTCCGAGAGGTCCACGTGGAAGGCGGGCGGGTCCATCTTGTTGGGACACGCCCCGTAGACGCGCTGTCCGTCGATCAGCACGTTGAGGTCGCGGCTCTGCAGCCCGCGTAGCACGACGTCGCTGGCGATGGCGCCCTTGCGCAGGCGCCAGACGCCGGCGGTGTCGGCGAGCGCTTCACCCACGTCTCGCGCGGCACTCTCGCGCACCTCGGTGGATTCCATGCTGTCGCGCGGCATCGCGGCCGACACCGTTACGTGCTCGCCGACCGGCGCCGGCGCGAGATCGATGCTGATGCGGTGGGTGGCGCCTGCGGGCACGGCCAGGCCCGCGACGAGGCGCTGCTCGAACCCCGGGGCGTCGATGACGAGGTCGTACGTGCCGGCGGGCAGATTCTCGAACAGGAACGCCCCGCGATTGTCGCTGGCCCGGCGGAGGGTCTGTCCCGATGCCGGGTCGACGAGGGTCAGCGTCGCGAAGGGAATCCGCGCGCCATCGTGCGAGGCAATGGTGCCGGCAACCGAGGCGGTCGGCGCCTGGGCGAACACGGAGCCCGGGATCAGGGCGCCGGCGGCCGTCAGGGCCACCAGCATCGACCGAACGCGCGACATGAGAACCTCCCCGGAGACCAGGGGTTCACTCTAGAACGCTCGTTCAGGCGTGTCGATGCGGCACGATGTCGCACACGCATGCGGCTCGAGCGAAACCCGCCGGCGAGTCAAGACAGGGAAAGGTGCGAACAATGAGCGCGGAACGGCATAGGATGATTGGTGGGCCGGCGCGACGGGCCCCAACATACGACGAGGGTGAATGCTGGGAGGTGACACGGTGATGATCGAGATGGCTGGACGAAAGGTGTTGATCGCCGCAATAGCGGTATGCGTGGCGGTGTGGTCGGCCGCCGTCGTCGGGGCGTGGACGGCGGGGCCGGCGTCCCGCTCGGTGAACGACGGCGTCTACACGGAACCGCAGGCGGCCCGCGGGGCGAAGGTGTTCGACACCAACTGCACGGCCTGTCACGACACCGGGCGCTTCACCGGCGAGGACTTCCTGTCGGCGTGGACGGGCAAGCCGCTGACCGAGCTCTTCGAGGCGGTGCAAACCATGCCCGAAGACAATCCCGGAAGCCTCAAGGCGCAGGAGTATGGGGACGTCGTCGCGTTTTTCCTGCAGCTCAACAAATACCCAGCCGGCTCCGACGAACTCAAGGGTGACGCCGAGGCGATGGCGGGCATCGCCATGGCTGCTCATCCGTAGGTGAAGCGGCCGCGCGCTTCCGGCGTTGTGCTTGACACGCCGGGCGCGTTGTCCCAAGCTTTGGCCGCGTCGGTTCCATCCACCCGTTCCGGCAGGCGCGTGCCAGTCGCGCACCATCGGCCGCACGCCCTCCGGAGAAAAGAGGAGTGCCATATGCCTGCTCTTCCCCGGCGAGTGACCACTCGTCTGTGCCTGCTGGTGGCCGTGATGTGGGCCGCCCCCGCGTGGGCGAACGGATTCCGCACCATCCGCCCCGGCGAGTTCGTCGTCCAGGACCAGACGGTGCCGGTGGACGTCGTACTAATCGGGTACGGCGACAGTCAGGTCGACACGGCGACGCTGCTGAATCTGCTGCCGGCCACCTACAGCCCCGTGGTTCGGTATCCTCAGTTCTACGGCCTCGACGGTCGCGACGTTGGCCTGGCCTTCGACTTCCAGTATCGCATCGTGCGGGCGGAACGGCGGTTCGAGAACGAGTTCTTCGCCTACCTGACGCGCACCGGTATCCCGGGCCCGGTCACCCCGTTTCAAACGCTCTACAACGACCAGACGCGTAACGTCCTGGACGTCGTCGGGCCGGTGCTCTACATCGACGCGCCGAAGGTCGAGCGATACCTGGCGATTCGCGGCGGTGCCAACCCTCGCGGCTACACCATCTATTTGATCAACTGGTACAGCCGACCCGACTTCCAGTTCCACGTCTACACGAAGACCGACGAGGTAGACCCGGACACCGGCTACAACTTCGGCGTCGAGCGCGGCTCGCGCAAGGTGATCGCGTGGGGCGGGTCGCACTCCCGAGCGTGGTTCTACGACCTGTCGGCGGGCCCGGAATCCTGGACGAACAACTGGATCGTGGACGACGACCAGTCCGAGTACCACATGCCGCCGGTGTGGGAATACGCGGCGGGCGGGTACCGGCCGGCCGCACAACTCAGCGCCGACCTGGGATACGTGGCCCGGTTCGTCGCCATCAACCTGCTGTTCACCACCTCGCCGCTCTACGATCCGCTGGTCACCGCGCCGGACCTGGGCGGCGCCAAGGTGGCGCACGTGGCGATGCTCGAAGACGATGCGAGCGCCAGCGGCCTCGACTTCTACAACTCCGCATTCACCCGGCGCGAGCTGTGGCGCTTCCAGCCGTACTATCCGTGGAAGACCGGCGTTTGGGGATGTCCCGGCCGCTGTTGAAACTCGGCGGCGGCTCGATTGAGATTCTACGCGACATGCTCCACTGAGACACCGAGGCCGAGGCGCTGATCGCGGGCCCGAAGCGCGGCGACGAGTCTGGGCATGTCCGCATGCCCCTTCACACGACGGAAGCCTTTGACGGCTTCGAGGACGCCGGCGGCGACCCAGCGCAGCATCATCTGCCCGCCCCGCCAGCGCTTCACATTCCGCTTCACGTGACGGGTCCGACTGAGCAGACTCTCGGCGGCGTTCGTCGTGGCGAGCGATCGCTGGAGCCGCGAGGAGAGCTGCAGGGTGAGGACCGTCAGCGTCTCCTCGAGCCCTTCCCGCACGCTGCCGGCGGCACTTGGGTACTCGTCGTCGAGACGCTTCGCGAGGTCGGTGAGCAGGCGGGTGGCGGCCTTGACGTCGGTCGCCTGATAGGCGCGGCGGACGACGGCCTGCACCCACGGCCGTTGCCGCTCCGGCAGGTGGTCGAGGATGTTCCGCAGCTTGTGGACCTGACAGCGCTGGATGAGGGCCGCCTGGCCGAAGACGGCGCGCGTGGCTTTGTGGAGCGCCAGGGCGCCATCGAGGATCACGAGCAGGCTGCGGTCGGTGCGCAGGCCGCGGCTCTGGAGATTGGCCAGCAAGCTCTGACAGACGGTGGCGTTTTCGGTGGCTCCCTCCCACAGGCCAAGGGCGTGTTTCTGACCATCGGCCGCGATCCCGAGCGCCACGATCAGGCAGTGTTCACCGACGTGGACGCCATCGAGGAGCAGCGCGACGAGGTCGAGGCCGTCGAGCGGGGCCGCTTGCCACGCCCGCAGTTGCGCCGTCGTCTTGGCCACGAAGCGGCGGCTGACGCTGCTCTTGCTGGTGCCGCGGCTGACGACATCGGCCGGCACGGGCTCCAAACTGCGCGCGTACTGACGGGTCGCCACGCCCACCAGCATCTGGTCCACGACCCGCCGATTCAACGGGTCCGTTTGTGCCAGCGCCTGGAACGTCGGCAACGGGACTTCCCGACCGTCGGCGCGGACGCGTGGCCGTGGCACGGCCACTTTGCGTCCGCCCAGGACGACCTCGCCGGGCACCGTGCCCGCGCGAGTGGCGGCCCGCTCGGGCTGATGCGCATACCGCGGGCCGCACAGCGTGGTGCGATCCTCCTCCAGCATCGCGTCGAGCACGCGGAGGCCCGAGCGAACCATCAGCTCGTAGAGTTCGGCTTTCGTATCGACCAGGAGTTCAACGAGCGGCAGCGACCGGAGAGCAGGAGATTCAACAGCAGCGATCGGACGGGCTATGCGAGACTTCTTCATGGCGGCTCCTTGTTGGCGGGCTTGCGCCCGGGGCTAGACACCACTCGTGTACCACGAGCAGTGAGGAGCCGCCGCTCTCAAATTTCAACAGTCAGTGGGACATCCCCGAACGATCCCTTGCGGTGGATTGATCCGGAGGGCACGGTCGCGATGGTTCTGCCTTGGCAGCGGAACGGCAACGCATGGCGAGCATTTACCCGTCAAGACGACATCTGTAGCCAACCGATGCGTGCCCTCGGCTTCAATGGCGTGCCGTGCCTCAAGAAGTGCTGCCAGGCACACGATGACTGCTACGCGGAGTCGCGGTGCAATTGGACGTCGTGGTTGACGATCGCCTTTGACAGCGCCTGCACCCGCTGTAACCGCACAGCGGCGCTGTGCGTCTTGAACGCCGATGTGAGGCCCGATGCCTGTCGCGACTGTGATGCGAGGTAAATTGATGACTTCACTTTGGGCCCGTACGATACCTGCGAAGCCCGCACTTCGAGTAGCGCTAGCAGCCCGTGGTGAAAGCCATATCTCGCACGCGGCGGTGCACGGTGGTGGACCTCGCGCGTGATCGACACTCAAGCGGTGAACCAGGGCGTATGCGCCGCCCATGACGCGCCACCGGGTCCCAG
>Ga0209476_10000894_pt1 | contig 20601 bp, 17 predicted proteins | sample KloWWTrecipitate_FD_187179 | JGI IMG/M metagenome (GOLD analysis project Ga0209476, IMG submission 187179) | Active sludge microbial communities from Klosterneuburg, Austria, studying microevolution and ecology of nitrifiers - Klosterneuburg... | ecosystem: Engineered > WWTP > Aerobic digester... | reverse complement strand
AGCGCGCCTGGGAGCAGCCGACGCGCCTGCGCGTCGAGCGTGCCGACGGCCGGCGCGAAATCGAGTTCGGCCGCGACCAGATCGACGCACCGTTCGTGCTGCGCATGGGCCGCGGCGAGGCCAGTGCTTCGATCGTCGCCAACGGTCTCGGCGCTTTCGAGGTTCGCTGATGCAACGACGAATGCGGGCAGATCGCCTCGATCGCGGGTTCACTCTCGTGGAGGTGCTGATTGCGATGACCATCGCGGCAGTGGCGCTGATGGCAGCGATCCGCGCAACCGCATCGCTGGCGGTCAACAGCGTCGACCTGCGCAACCGGACGCTGGCGCAGTGGAGCGCCGAGAACCGGCTCGCGCAGATCCGGATCGCGAAGGAGTGGCCCAACGCCGGCAGGCGCCAGTACGACTGCAGCCAGGCGAACGTCGCGATGGTGTGCCGCGAAGACGTCATCCAGACTCCGAATCCGCTTTTTCGGCGTGTCGAGGTCAGCGTGTACACCGAGGACGGCACGTTCCGGCTGACGCGGCTGGTCGGCTTTTCGACGAGGTTGCCGTGAGCGGCAGTCGCCGCGCGCGCGGCTTCACGCTGCTCGAACTGCTCGTCGCGGTCGCGCTGCTGTCGGTGCTGGCCGTGCTGACCTGGCGCGGCATGGACTCCGTGCTGCGCGGCCGCGACCGGATCGTGTCGACGTCCGACGACCTTCGCTCGCTGACGGTCGCGCTGACGCAGATGGAAGAGGACCTGAGGCGCTCGTGGCCGATCAGGCTGCTCGGCTTGCCCGAACCGCCGGTTTCGTTCTCGATCGGCGGCGACCGCGAGCCGCCGTCGCTCGGGCTGCTGCGCGAGACGCGCGGCTCGGACGCGGTGCAGGTTCAGCGCGTGGTCTACAGGCTGCGCGACGGGGTGTTCGAGCGCGGCTTCAGCCTGTGGGCCGCGCCGTCGCCCGACGGGTCGCGAGAGGTGCCGGCCACGCCGTTCACGTGGCAGCCGATCATGTCCGACGTGCAGGCGATCGAGTTCAAGGGCTGGCTCGAAGGCAGGGGCTGGTTGCCCGCGGCGGCGCTCGGCCCACTGCTGGCCGCTGCCGCTGCCGCGCCGCTGCAGGCGCCGGGTGCCGCGCAGGCGCCCGTGCCGCGTGCCGTGCTGCCGCAGGTGACCGGGGTCGAACTCTCGCTGGTCCGGCGCAACGAGCGCATCGTGCGCATCTTTGCGGTAGCCGACTGAGCATGCCGGCGCAGATCGCGACCGTGGCGAGTCCCGCGACGCCGGCGCGGCAGGCGGGTGTGGCGATCGTCAGCGTGCTGCTGGTGATCACGCTGGCGACCCTGATCGTCAGCAGCCTGTTCTGGCGCGAGCACGTGACGGTGCGCTCGGTCGAGAACCGGCTCGCGCTGGCGCAGATGCGCTGGATCGAAGCCGCGGTGCTCGACTGGGCGTCGGTCGTGCTTCGCGTCGACCAGGCGAGCACCGGCGCGGTCGATCACCTGACCGAACTCTGGGCCACGCCGGTCGCAGAAACGGTGCTGGACGAGACGGTGACCGGCGGCGCGCGGATCACCGAATCCGACAGCAATGCGCGACTGGCCGGGCAGATGTTCGACGCCCAGGCGCGGCTCAACCTCAACAACCTGGTGCTCGACGGCCTTCCGTCGACGGTGCACCGCGAGGCGTTCGAACGGCTGTTGGCGATCGTCGGCCGGCCCGAAAGCCTGGCGGGCGTGCTGCAGGCGCGGCTCCAGCGGGCCTACCCGCCGTCGGTCGATGGACGGCGCGCGCCGGCCTCGGCCCTGCCCCTGCTCAAGCTCGCCGACCTGCGCACGGTCGCCGGGTTCGACGAGACGACCATCGCGGCACTCGAGCCGTTCGTGATCTTCCTGCCGAAGCGGGTGCGCGCCGGCGCGGCCGAGTTCGCCACCGAGAACACGAAGGTCAACGTCAACACCGCTCCGCCGGAAGTCCTGGCGGCCAACATCACCGACAGCGACCTGCAGGCCGCGCGGCGCTTCGTCGAGGGCGTGCGGCAGCGCACGTTCTTCGCGAGCCTCGACGTCGCCCGCTCGCGCTTCGACGGATCTCCGACGCTACCGGCCAACCTGCTGTCCGTCGGCTCGGACTTCTTTCTCGTAAGGGGGATGGTACGCTTCGGGCGGGTCGAATCGCAGAGCGAAGCGCTTCTGTATCGCGGCGCCCGTCGCGTGGAACTCATATGGCAGCACAGGTACTGAGGAAGGGGCAGGCGATCGTCTGGATTCCGCCGCGGGCGATCGGCGAGCGCGCATTCGCGACCGAGCCGGTGCTGCTCGCGATGCTGCCGGTGGCGGTGACCGACAAGGTTGGCGGCGCGGCCACGCCCGGCGGACTGCCGGTCACGGTCTTCGGCAGCGCCAGCACCGCCCGCTACGTGCGCGTGAGCCTCGACGCGCTGCCGGTGCTGAAGACCGCCACGCTGATCTTCGATGCCCGCGACGTGAACCTGCTGCAGGCCGTGGTGCCGGCGCTGTCGGGTGCGCGGCTGCAGCAGGCGCTGCCGAACATCGTCGAGGAAGCGCTGCTGCAGGATCCGCAGAGCTGCGCGTTCGCGGTCGGCCCTCGCGTCGGCAACGAAGGCCGCAGGCTGGTGGCGGCGATCGACAGCGGCTGGCTGGAATTCGTCATCGGCGCCTTCGAGCGACGCGGCGTCGTCGTTCAGGCGGCCTGGCCCGCCCAGCTGGCTTTGCCGGTCGGCGCCGATCGGACCGCGCTCGCATGCCTGAACGACGGGCTGGTGCTGCGCACTGGCACGGTCGACGGCATCGGCTGGGGCGCGTCGTCGGACCCTGACTTTCGCGCCGAGGCGATCGTCACGCTGCTGGCCAATGCCGGGACGCCGTCGGCGCCCTTCGCGACGCCGAGCGCCGAGCCGGCGGCGGTTGCAGCGAACGATGGCGGCGCGGTCGTCGGACTGGCCGAGCGCGAACTTCCGGCCGAGCCGCCGCGCCTGAAGCGTCGGCTGGCGGTCTTCGTCGAGGATCCGAGCTGGCAGACCCCGGTGCTCAAGGCGGCCGCACGGGCCGGCTTCGAAGCGGACATCCGCGCGTTGCCGTTTCCGCTTCCCGCGACGATCGACCTGCTGTCCGCGCGTCGAGGAAACGCCGCCGGACGCTGGCTGGCCGACATCGACTGGCGCGCGTGGCGCATTCCGCTGGGACTGGCCGCGGCCAGCGTCGCGGTCGGGCTCGTCGCGCTGAACCTGCACTGGGGGATGCTCGCGCAGGAGCGCAGCGATCTGAAGGCGCAGGCCGAGCAGCGCTTCCGCCAGGCGTTTCCGAAGTCGCAGGTCGTCGTCGATCCGCTGTTGCAGATGCAGCGCGAGGTGGCAGCGCTGCGCACTCGCGCGGGTCAGGCTGGCCCCGAGGACTTCGTGCCGCTGCTCACGCGCTTCGCGCAGGCGCTGGGCGGACAGGCGGCCGATTCGATGGGCAGCGTGGAATATCGCGACGGTCGTCTGCGGGTGAGGTTCCAGCCCGGCTTCTACGAGGCACGGTCGGTGCGGGACATCCTGATCCGCGATTGCCAGCGCCAGGGCTTGTCGGTGAAGTTCGACGGCGAGCGCGAACCCACCGCGACCGTCGCGTTGCTGCGTTGAACGATCGGATCCCGTCCATGCTCGAGAACCTGCTGCAGAGATGGCACCTGATGACCCCGCGCGAGCGGCGGATCGTGATCGCCGGCGCCACCCTGCTGGGCGTGGCGCTGGTCTGGCTGCTGCTGTTCGATCCGGCGTGGCAGGCGCGACGGGCGCTGCAGGCGGAGCTTCCCGCGATGCGCGGTCAACTCGCGCAGATGGAGCAGCTCACCGACGAGGCCAGGCGGCTCGGCGCGGTGCCGGCCGGCAGCGATTCGCCCCAGGCCGTCAAGGGGCAGCTGGAGCAGTCGATCGAGAGCGCCGGGCTCAAGCCGGCACTGGCGCAGCTCACGCAGAACGGCAACCTGTTCGACCTGCGCTTCAAGAGCGTGCCATATGCCGCGTGGCTGGCCTGGCTCGATTCGGCCGCGCGCGCGACGCGCCTTCGCGTCGTCGACGCCGCAGTGACGCGGGAAACCGGCATCGGCGTCGTGTCTGTGCGTCTCGCGCTCGAGATGCCGCGCCGGGAGGATCGCTGATGCGCCTGCACGCGGGACGGGTGGTGCTGTTCGCGCTCGCCGGGCTGGTCGGCGTCGCGCTCGCGCTGGTCGCAGCCGCGCCGGCGAGCTTCGTCGACCGGAGTCTCGAACGTGCGACCGGCGGCCGCATGAGGCTGGCCGAATCCGACGGCACGATCTGGCGAGGCTCGGGCCGGATCGTGCTGGTCGATCTCGGCGCCGAAGCGGCGGAGCGGCGGTCGCTGGCGGGGGTCGCGGTGCCGGGGCGGATCGACTGGAACCTGCGGATGTTCCCGTTGCTGATCGGGCAGGTCGATGCGTCGATTCGCGTCGACGGGATGACGCAGCCCGTCCGGATCCAGGGGGGGTACGGCGAGATGCGGGTGGGCGGCGGTTCGGTGGCGCTGCCTTCGGTCGAACTCGGGCGCATGGGATCGCCGTGGAACACCCTTCGCCCGTCGGGAGCGCTGAGCCTGCGATGGGAGAACCTGACGTTGAGGCAAGGCGGGCTGGAAGGCCGCGCGCAGATCGAACTGCGCGATGCGTCGTCGGCGATGACGCCGGTGCGACCGCTCGGCAGCTATCGGGTCGACATCATCGGCCAAGGCGGGCAGGCTGAGCTTGGCATCCAGACCCTGGCCGGGCCCCTGCGCCTGCAGGGCAGCGGCAACTTCAGCGCGCAGGGCGGCCTGCGATTCACCGCCGAAGCGAGCGCGGACGCGGCGGAACGGTCGAGGCTCGACTCGTTCCTCGGCCTGATCGGTCGGCGTGATGGCGACAAGACGATCATTAGAATAGGGGCATGAGCGTGCAAAACCGAGGCGGGCGACTTCCCGCGGATGTGCCCGTCGCCGGCCCGCTGCCACGTCGGTTCGCCACGCTGGCGTGGCGCGCGGCGCTGTGCGGCGCATTGTCCCTGTCCCCGCTGGCGATGCCGGCGCAGGCCCAGACCGCCAATGGCGGCACGGCTGCGGCGCCGGCCGGGGACATGGTGACGCTGAATTTCAAGGACGCCGACGTCGACTCGGTGGTCGGCGCGTTCGGCCACCTGCTCGATCGCACTTTCGTCATCGACCCGCGGGTCCGCGGCAAGATGACGCTCGAGACGCCGCGGCCGGTGACGCGCGCGCAAGCCTGGCGACTGCTGCAGTCCGCGCTGCGTTCGCAAGGCTTCGCGGTCGTCGAGACCGGAACGCTGACCAAGATCGTCCCGGAGGCCGATGCGAAGCTGCAGGCAACGCCGGTGAGGGCGGGCCGGGCGCCGTCGGCGGTGGGCGACCAGGTCGTGACGCAGATCTTCCGGCTGAACTACGAGTCGGCGACCAATCTCGTGCCGGTGCTTCGTCCGCTGATCTCGCCGAACAACACCATCGTCGCGTATCCGAACAACAACTCGCTGGTCGTCACCGACTACGCGGCGAACCTGCAGCGGATCGCCCGGATCGTCGCGACGCTGGACAGTCCGTCGACCAAGGAGGTCGAGGTCGTGCCGGTCGAGCACGCGGTCGCCTCCGACATCGCCATGTCGGTGGCGAGACTGCTCGAGGACGCGTCGCGCGGCGGCCCGGGCGCACAGGTCGATCCGGGGCAGCGGGCAACGGTGCTGGCCGAGCCGCGCACCAACTCGATCATGATCCGCGCCGCGAGCCCGGCCAAGCTGAACCTGGCGAAGAGCCTGATCGCCCGGCTCGACCAGCCGAGCGCGCGTCCCGGCAACGTCAACGTCGTCTACCTGCGCAACGCCGAGGCCGTGAAGCTCGCGCAGACGCTGCGCGGCGTGCTCGGGGGCGAAGGCGGTGGCGGGGCGTCCGGCCCGCTGTCGACTTCGCCGACACAGCCGGCCCAGATGCCGCAGGGCTCGGCCTTGCAGCCGGGGCAGGGCGGCGCCCAGGGGCAGACCGCGGCCAGTTCGCCGCTGCAGCAGTCGACCACCGCGCCGGTCACCGTGAACGCGGGCGGGGCGATCATCGCTGCCGATCCGGCGACCAATTCGCTGATCATCACGGCGCCCGAGCCGGTCTACCGCAACCTGCGCGCGGTCATCGACAAGCTCGACGCGCGCCGTGCGCAGGTGTTCATCGAGTCGCTGATCCTCGAGATCAGCGCCGAGAAGGCCGCCGAACTCGGCGTGCAATGGCAGTTCCTGGGCTCGCCGCAGGGCTCGACCCGCGTGATCGGCGGCACCAACCTTCCCGCGCGCGGCAGCGGAGCCAACATCCTCGACGTCGCTTCGAACATCGGCTCGGTGGGTACGGGCCTGAACCTCGGCGTGGTGCGCGGCACCATCAACGTGCCTGGCGTCGGCGAGATCCTCAACCTCGGTTTCCTCGCGCGCGCGCTCGAGAGCGGCGCCAACGCCAACATCCTGGCGACGCCGAACCTGCTCACGCTGGACAACGAGGAAGCTCGGATCATCATCGGCCAGAACGTGCCCTTCATCACCGGGCAGTTCACCGCGACCGGTACCGGCGGCGCGTCGGTGAACCCGTTCCAGACGATCGAGCGCAAGGACGTCGGGACGACCCTGCGCGTGAAGCCGCAGGTCTCAGAGTCGGGCACCGTGAAGCTGCAGATCTTCCAGGAGGTCTCCAGCGTGCAGAGCACGACGCTGTCGGCCGGCATCATCACCAACCGTCGTGCGATCGAGTCCAACGTGCTCGTCGACGACGGGCAGATCATCGTCCTCGGCGGCCTGATCGAGGAGCGCATCGAGGGCAGCGAGGACAAGGTGCCCGGGCTCGGCGACGTGCCGGTGGTCGGCCAGCTGTTCCGTTACGACTCGCGCAGGCGCGTGAAGACCAACCTGCTGGTCTTCCTGCGTCCGGTGATCGTGCGCGACGGCAGCGACGCCCACGGCATCACCGCGGATCGCTACGACTACATCCGGGGGCTGCGCGGCGACTCGGCACTGCCTTCGCACTGGGCGCTGCCCGACATGAAACCGGGGGCACTGCCCGGAATGCCTGCGCCCCCTGCGCCGGATCCCGGGGTCCGCCGGGCGCCCGCGCCGGAGGGGGCCGCGGCCGGACAGCCGCCTGCCGTGCCAGTCCCGCCGGCCACGCCGGCGGCACCGGGAGCGGCGACGCAGCCGCCGGCACCGGTTTCCGCATCGCGACCGAGCACCGTGATCCAGACCGCGCCGAACGAGGTCGTCGTGCCGCTTCGGCCGGGCACGTCGCTGGCGCCGGCCGGCGCGAAGTGAGCGCGCGGCGATGACCACGGTCTCGCCGGCACGCTACGTGCCGTACGGCTTCGCGCGGACGCACCAGGTCCTGGTGACCGGCGTATCGGGCGATGCCGTCGAAGTCTGGGTGGGCGACCGGACGCCGCGCTCGGCGCTGGCGGAGCTTTCGCGCACGCTGCCGCTGAGGCTGGTCATGGTGCACAAGCCCGAGGCCGAACTCGCCGCGGCGATCTCGCGCGCGTATTCGCAGCAGGAGGGCTCGGCGGCCTCGGTGGTCGACGAGGTCGAGAGCGACCTCGACCTGTCCAGGCTGCTGCAGGACATTCCGAAGATCGAGGACCTGCTCGAAGCCGATGACGACGCGCCGATCATCAGGATGATCAACGCGCTGCTCACTCAGGCGAGCCGCGACGGCGCGTCGGACATCCACATCGAGCCGTTCGAGTCGACTTCGCTGGTGCGGTTCCGCATCGACGGCACGCTGCGCGACGTCGTCCGCCCCCGCCGCGAACTGCACGCGGCGCTGATCTCGCGCATCAAGATCATGGCGCAGCTCGACATCGCCGAGAAACGCCTGCCCCAGGACGGCCGCATCACGCTGCGCATCGGCGGGCGTCCGATGGACGTGCGGGTCTCGACGTTGCCGACCGGGCACGGCGAGCGCGCGGTGCTGCGCCTGCTCGACAAGGAAGCCGGACGGCTCGACCTCGCCAAGCTCGGCATGAGTCCCGGCACGCTGTCTTCCTTCGACCGCCTCGTGCACCAGCCGCACGGCATCGTGCTGGTGACCGGTCCGACCGGTTCGGGCAAGACGACCACGCTGTACGCCGCGCTCGGCAGGCTCGATTCCTCGACGGCCAACATCCTGACCGTCGAGGACCCGATCGAGTACGACCTCGAGGGGATCGGGCAGACGCAGGTCAATGCCCGCATCGACATGAGCTTCGCCAAGGCGCTGCGCTCGATCCTGCGCCAGGACCCGGACATCGTGATGATCGGCGAGATCCGCGACCTCGAGACCGCGCAGATCGCGGTACAGGCCTCGCTGACCGGCCACCTGGTGCTGGCGACGCTTCACACCAACGACGCGGTCTCGGCCGTGACCCGGCTGGTCGACATGGGCATCGAGCCGTTCCTGTTGTCGTCGTCGCTGCTCGGCGTCGTCGCGCAGCGCCTGGTGCGCAAGCTGTGCACGCAGTGCCGGCAACCCGATCCGGTCACGCGCGCGTGGCGGGCGGTCGGCTGCCTCGCCTGCAATCGCACCGGCTTCCAGGGCCGCACCGGCATCTACGAGCTGTTCACGGTCGACGACGAGATCCGCGCGCTGATCCATCGCGGCGCGCCGGAGACCGAAATCCGCGCCACGGCGCTGCGGGGCGGCATGATGTCGATGCGCGACGACGGGCGTCGCTGGGTCGAGGCCGGCCTCACGTCGGCCGACGAGGTGATCCGCGTGACACGCGACTGATCGCGTGGCGCAGGACTGAACGAACCGTGCCCGCCTATCGCTACGAAGCTGCCGAACCCTCGGGCCAGCTCGCGCGGGGGATCGTCGACGCCGACTCGCCCAGGCATGCTCGCAACCTGCTGCGCGAGCGCGGGCTGACGCCGCTCGACGTCAACCCGGTGCAGACTGCCGCCGGCGGCGCGAGCCTGCGCGTGCTGGGCGGCAGGTTGAGCGCGTCCGAGCTGGCACTGGCGACGCGGCAGCTCGCCAGCCTGCTGTCGGCGCGGTTGCCGATCGAGCAGGCGCTGAACGCCGTCGTCGAGCAGGCGGACCGGCAGTCGGTGCGCGACCGTTTCGCGGCGGTTCGCAGCGAGGTGGTCGGCGGCCAGACCCTCGCGCAGGCGCTCGCGAAGTTCCCGCGCGACTTCCCCGACGTCTACCGCGCGCTGGTTGCCGCAGGCGAGCAGTCGGGCGACCTGGCGCTCGTGATGAACCGGCTCGCCGACTACGTCGAATCCCGCACCGCGCTCGCGCAGCGCATCATGCTCGCGTTCACGTACCCGGCGATCGTCACTGTCGTTGCGACGCTGGTGATCGTCGCGCTGCTCACCTACGTGGTGCCGCAGGTGGTCGGCGTGTTCACGCAGACGCGCCAGCAGTTGCCGTTGCTCACGGTGGCGCTGATCGCGACGTCGGACTTCGTGCGCGAGTATGGCATCTGGCTGCTGGCGGTCATCGTCGCGGCCGTCATCGCGTTCCGGCTCGCGTTGCGATCGCCGACGTTCCGGCTGTCGTGGGATCGCCGGATGCTGACGATGCCGATCGCGGGCCGCCTGATCCGCGGCCTGAACACGGCTCGCTTCACGTCCACGCTGGGCATCCTCGCGAGCAGCGGCGTGCCGTTGATTCGCGCGCTCGAAGCCGGTGCACGGACGCTGTCGAACGAGTCGATGAAGGCCAACGTGCACGATGCGATCTCGCGCGTTCGCGAGGGCGCGCCGCTGTCGCGCGCGCTGAAGGCGGGCGGGCAGTTCCCGCCGATGATGATCCACATGATCGCGAGCGGCGAGGCGACCGGCGAGCTTCCGCAGATGCTCGAGCGGACCGCGACGACGCTGTCGCAGGAAACGGAGCGTCGCGCACTGACGCTGACCAGCCTGCTCGAGCCGCTGCTGATCCTGCTGATGGGCGCGGTGGTACTGGTGATCGTCCTGGCGGTGCTGCTGCCGATCATCGAGATCAACCAGCTGGTGCGTTAGCAACGATGCCGCTGCCGCGCGTGGCGCCGCAGACCACTGCCGACCGGTATCCGCTGCTGGTGCTGGGCCTGACCGCGTCGGTGGCGACGGTCGGCGCGACGATCTTCGCGATCTCGCCGCTGTTGTCCGACATCGCGGCGAGCTTCGGGATCGCACCGGCGCAGGCCGGCCGCATGATCGGCGTCTACGGATTGGCGATGGCCGTCATGGCGCCGGCGGTCGGCCTGCTGGCGCGGCGCCTGCCGCGGGCGCGCGTGATCGTCGCCGGCCTCGTGATGTTCGCGCTGGTGTGGATCGCCGCCGCGTGGACCCGTCGCTTCGATGCGCTGCTGGCCTTCACGCTGCTGGCTGGCGCGGCGACCGGCGCCGTGATCCCCGCGACGTATGCGTACGCCGGCGACCTGTCGACCTTCGAGCACCGCGGCCGGGTGATGGGCAGGATCGTCAGCGGCTGGTCGATCGCGATCCTGCTGGTGGTGCCGTTGATGGCGATCGCGTCGCAGGCGATCGGCTGGCAGTTCGCGTTCGCCGGGCTCGCTGCGGCCGCGCTCGCCAGCGCGGCGCTGCTGGCGTTTGCACCGCGGCCGCCGACGGGAGCGGCCGCCGGCGAGGCCGCGGCGCCGAGGGTCGGCCCGAGCCTGCGCCGCGTCGCGTCGCATCGCCCGACGCTGGTCGTGCTGCTGGTGAACGCGATCGACATGGGGGCCTTCTATGCGCTCTATGCCTTCCTGGGTAGCGAGCTGCGCCGCGTCAACGATTGGGGCGCGGCACCTGCCGGTTTCGCGATCGCCGCCTACGGCGTGGGGCTGCTGATCGTCACGATGAACGGACGCCTGGTCGACCGCGTCGGCAAGACGCGCAGCGCGGTGCTGTCGCTGGCCGCGCTCGGCCTGGTGCTGGCGTGCCTGCCCTGGCTGGTGGGCACGCCGATCCTGCTGGTGGCGGGAGTGATCGTCTGGGGATGCGTGCAGGGCGCGTTCTTCACTGCCATCACCTCGCTGGCGACCGAGCAGATCCCGGAGTTGCGCGGTGTCGTGACCGCGATGCTGAGCGGTTCGACCTACCTGGGGGTCACGTTGTTCTCGCCGGTCGCGGTGCTGCTGTACGAACGGCTCGGATTCGCGGCGGTCGGGGCGTTCAGCGCCTTGTCGTGTCTTGCGGCCGCCGCGCTGCTGGCCTGGCCGGGGTCGCGGGTCGAGTCGACCGAGTCGAGCGAGTCGATCGTTGCGCGCGCACCCGCCCGAGACGGCTGAGCAGCGGGCTGCTACATGCGCAGTGCGCCGGCATATCCGGTCAGCTCCAGGTAGCCGCGCCCGACCTCTCGTTCTGCTTCGGAGACGCGCACGGCCCCTTCCCAGTACACGGTGCCGGTGCTCGCGCGTGCGTCGAGCTCCTGGTCGTCGAACAGCGGCTCGAGCGCGAGGGTGCGCGCACCGACTGCAATCGTCATCGCGACCGGATAGCGCGCAGCGGTGCGCGGCGACGTCCAGCTGCGGGTAGGTATGAACCGTGGCGCGACGTCGCCGCCGGACGATGCCGTGGACGCTGCGCCGCCGGCATCGATCCAGCGCGCGTGCGACCAGAGCACGCTGCCGTCGCGCCGCCGGATGCGGAAGGCGACGAGCGCCGAGCCGTCGTCGAAGTTCAGGCCCGTCCAGTCCCATCCGTCGGACGTAGCGTCGAGGATCTCGCTGGACCATTCGTGGTCGAGCCAGGCGATGCCGGCGACGCGAACGGTCTCGCCGCCGAGCGCGACCGTCCCGGTCGCCGGCAGTTGCGGACGGCTGTAGTAGTAGCTCGCCTGCGTCGCCCGCGGGCCCTTGCGCGAAAAGCCGCCGTCGCCTTGCGCAACCGGCGCCGTTCGCGGCGCGAGCTCGAGCGTCACGGCGAGATCGCGGTCGTCGACGCGCGCGCGATAGCGATCCTCGGCAGTGCGCGCCAGCGTCCAGCCGCCGATGCCGACCGCCGTGTCGTGCGTTGCCGCGCTCGCGAGGCCGAAGCCTGCGCGGGCGGCTCGCTGGGCGTGCAACAGGCGCCCGCGGTCGGGCACGGCCAGCGCGGCGTGCGCAAGCAGCAGCTGGGTCGGCGCGAAGCGGCTCGGGTTGTCCGCCGCGTGCCGCGTGCGCGAGCGAAAGAAGGTCACCTGCACGCCGAGCGGCTCGCCGCGCCGCGCGCCGTCCAGGCGGCGCAGCCAGCCGGTGAGGTACCACCACTCCGTGCGGTAGGCCAGATGCGCGCCGTGATCGCGCGGGAACGCGAGCGGCACGCCCGGCACCACGGCCGGATAGAACGACTCGTCGCCGGCCGGTGCCGCGCGGGCACGCGCAGCGGCGAGTCCGGCGCCGAGTGCCGCCAGCACGCGGCGACGCGCGGGCGAGGCGCGCGCAGTCACCAGTCCTCCCGGACCGCGCGTACCGGCGCCCCGGACATCGCCTGCCGCGCAGCGATCACCGCTGCCGCGACGCCGAGCACGAGCAGCGCGGCCGCGGCGAGTGCCAGCAGGCCGAACGGCCAAGAGGGCTCCATGGTCCAGTGGAACGACTGCGGGTTGACGCGGTGGATCAGGATCATCGCGATGATCGCGCCCAGCAGGCCGCCCCAGCCGACCGCGACGCCGATCTGCATCGCGGCTTCGATGGCGAACAGCGAAGCGACGTCGCGGCGTCGCAACCCGAGATGGCGCAGGACGCCGAACTCGCGCGACCGTGCGAGCCCCTCGGCAGCCCATGCCGAGCCGACACCGAAGAGCGCCACCAGGATCGCGATCGCTTCGAGTGCGTAGGTGATCGCGAAGCTGCGGTCGAAGATCCCGAGCGACAGCGCACGCAGTTCGCCGGTCGCGCGCAGCTCGAGGCCGGCGACGTCGGCCAGCGCGGCGCGCACGCGGTCGATGCCTGCCGCGGGCGCCGGGGTTGCGTCGAACCACAGCGCTGCGTCGCTGACCGACGTGTCGCCGGTCAGCGCGCGATAGTGCCCCATGTCGATCGCTATCGCGCCGTGCTGGCGCGCGTAGTCGCGCCAGACCCCGGCCACGAAAAAGCCCTTGGCGCCTTCCGACGACGGCAGCGGCAATCCGGTCAGCGTTCCCGGCACCATCCCGTAGAGGTCGGCGGCGGCCTCGCTCGCATAGATCGGCACGCTGCCGGCTGGCACCGCGCGAAGTTCGCCGGTGATCGGCAGCCGGTCCTGCGGTCGACTCGGGTCGATCTCCCTGGCGATCAGTGCCACTGGCGGGCGCGCTGGATCGAACGCGAGTTCGACGGTGCGCGCGAACTCCGCGCGGGCGACGCCGGGAGCGGTGGCGATGCGCGCCCTCAGCGCCGGGTCGATGGCCGCGGTGGCGGCGCCGCTGGCGACGCGAAGGTACGCGTCGGCGGGCAGCACGGCTTGCAGCCAGCGCTCGACCGAATCGCGGAAGCTCGCCACCATGATCGCCATCGCGCCGGCCAGCGCGAAGCTCGCCACGATCGCCGACATCGCGGCCGAGGCGCTGCCCGGCGCACCGTGCAGCCGGTGCGCGGCGAGCCACGCGAGCGGCCCGGCGCCGCGTGTCGACGCCAGCCGCGTGAAGGCGCTCGCGGACAGCGCGACCACGCGCGGGACGAGCGCGATGCCGCCGGCGAGCCAGGCCGCGATGGCTGCGTACGACGGCCACGGCAGGCCGGCAACGGGCGGCAGTGCGAGCAGGCCGGCGCCGGTCGCGAAGCAGGCGATCGGCCACGCGATTCCCGGGAGCCCCCGGCGGATCCGCAGCGTCTCCTCGAAGCTGCCGGCGCGCAGCGCGCGTGCGCCGGGCATGCGGCTCACCGCGAGCGCCGGCGACAGCGCGCCGAGCAGCGCGGTGAGGATGCCTGCGGTGGCAAAGGCGAGAAGGCTCGCGGCGTCGATCGACAGTGTCGGCCGAGTGCCGGCGAAGTAACCGCCGCCGAGGTCGCCGCCCACCCACGACAGCAAGGCGCTCGCCATCGCGAGACCGCCGACGGTGCCGGCCGCTGCGCCGGCCGCGCCCAGCATCAGCCCCTGTCCCAGCACCTGCGCGATCAGCAGGCGGGGGCGTGCCCCGAGCACGCCGAGCAAGGCCAGTTCGCGCTGCTGGCGCGCGACGGCGAGCGCCAGCGTCGCGTAGACGATGAAGCCGCCGGTGAACAGCGCGATCAGCGCCAGCATGCTCAGGTTCACCCGATAGGCGCGCGACAGGTTGGTCATCCGCTGGCGGGTCGCGTCGGGCACGCTCCACATCGCGTCGGCGGGCAGCGCCGCTTCCCAGCTCGATCGGATGCGCGCCAGGTCGGTACCGGGCGCGAACCGCAGGTCCAGCCGCGTCAGCCTTCCGAGCCATCCGAGTCGCCACTGCATTGCGCCGAGGTCCATCACGGCCAGGCGCTGGCCGGCCGGGACGCCGGGCAGGCGACCCGCGATCCGCAGCGCGACGACGCCCGAGCCGACGCGCAGCCGCAGCGTGTCGCCCTCCGAGAGCCCGGTTGCCGACAGCGCGGCATTCGACAGGAAAACGGTGTCGTCGGCGAACAGCGGCGAGCCGGCCCCGACGCCTTCGCTGGCGGACACGGACGGCACCAGCGCGGGCGTCACCGCTGCGGCGCGGAATACGTCGATGCCGATCACGCGCAGCGACTCGCGGGGCCGGTCGGCGAGCGCATAGTCGGCCTCGATGACGGGGCTGACCGCCGCGCCGGCGGGATCGGCCGCGAGCGTTTCGTACAGCCGCTCGTCGAGACTGCCGGCACGCGCGCGCACGTGCGCCTGCGCGTCGCCGTTGACCGTCGACATCGCCGTCGCGAATTCGGCCACTGCCGAGCGGTTCACGAGATGGATTGCCAGGGCGAGCGCCACGCCGATCGCGATCGCGACGACTGCCGTCAGCGCGCGGCCCGGTTGCGCACGCACCTGGGCGCGCCACAGCCACCCGAGTAGCACGAAGCGGCCGTCGAGGGCGCGGGTGCGCGGCACCGGGTGCGCGCTCATGGCTGCGGCCCGTCGTGCGGGGTCAGCCCGCGCGCGTCGAGGCGAAGACGACGGTGGGCGAGGGCCGAGGCCTGCGCCGAATGGGTGACCAGCACGAGCGCCGCTCCGCTGGCGTCGACGAGTTCGCCGATCAGCGCGAGTGCCTGGGTCGCGGTCGTCGGATCGAGGTTGCCGGTGGGTTCGTCCGCGAGGACGAGCTGCGGACCGTGCACCAGCGCGCGCGCCAGCGCGACGCGCTGCTGCTCGCCGCCGGACAGTTCGCGAGGCCACGCGCGCGCGCGGGCGCCGAGCCCGACTCGCGCGAGCATGGCGGTCGCGCGCTCGAGCGCTTCGTCGGCGCCGACGCCATTGAGCAGCAACGGAACCGCGACGTTGCGCGCGGCATCGAGGTGCGGCAACAGGTGGAAGGCCTGGAACACGAAGCCGATGGCGGCGCGCCGCCACGTCGCTGCCCGGTCGGCGTCGAGCGACGACACCGTCACGCCGGCGACACGCACCGAGCCGGCGTCCGCCGGTTCGAGCCCCGCGATCAGGTTCAGCAGCGTCGACTTTCCGCTGCCCGACTCTCCGAGCAACGCGACGCGCTCGCGGCGCTCCACGCGCATCGAGACGCCGGACAGCACGGTGCGCTCGCCGAACGCCTTGCGGACGTCGACCAGTTCGACGGCGGGTGGCGCCGGCGGGGCCGTCCGCGCGTCCTGCGCAAGGCTTGCGGACAAGGCCCGGTCGGTCCTAGTCGAGCACCTCGACGCCGGGTTCGCCGGCGACGAGTTCGCCGATTTCGCACGCCGCGTCGAATCCGTCGCGCCGGAACACCGCGAGCACGTCGTCGACGGCGCGCGGCGCACAGGCCACCAGCAAGCCCCCCGACGTCTGGGGATCGGTGAGCAGCGTGCGCAGATCGTCGCCGACGCGCCCCGACAGGCGCACCTCGTGCCCGTAGCCGGCCCAGTTGCGCTGCGACGCGCCGGTGGCGAATCCGCGCGCAATCAGGTCATCGACGCCCGCGATCCGCGGCACAGCGGCCGCCGACACGCGTGCCGACAACCGCGCTCCGTGGCACACCTCGAGCAGGTGCCCGAGCAGGCCGAAGCCGGTCACGTCGGTCAGCGCGTGCACCGATTCGAGTCGCGACAGCGACTGTCCGGGAGTGTTGAGCTTCGTGGTGCTGGCGATCAGCGCGGCGTAGCCCTCGTCCGAGAGTTCGCCCTGCTTCAGCGCGGCCGACAACACGCCGACGCCGAGCGCCTTGCCGAGGATCAGCCGGTCGCCGGGGCGGGCGCCGGTATTGCGCTTGATCCGGTCGGGGTGGGCGAGCCCGAGGACGACGAGGCCGTAGATCGGCTCGACCGAGTCGATCGTGTGGCCGCCGGCGATCGGGATGCCGGCGGCTGCGCAGACCGATTCGCCACCTTCCAGGATCCGGCGGATCACTTCGAGCGGCAGCCGGTCGATCGGCATCGCGACCAGTGCCAGCGCCATGATCGGCGTGCCGCCCATCGCGTAGACGTCGGAGACCGCGTTGGTCGCGGCGATGCGCCCGAAGTCGAACGGGTCGTCGACGATCGGCATGAAGAAGTCGGTGGTCGCGATCAGCGCCTGCTCGTCGTTGAGCCGGTACACCGCCGCGTCGTCGGAACTCTCGATGCCGACCAGCAGTTGCGGGGGCACCGGCAGGCGGCTCGCGCCCTGCAGGATTTCGGAGAGCACGCCCGGGGCGATCTTGCAGCCGCAGCCGCCGCCGTGGGAAAAGGAGGTCAGTCGCGGCACTTGCGCCGGCTCGGGTGCATTCATCGTCGGGCATTCCGGAGGGAGGGGGCGGGGGCGACGCGCGCGCGCTCCGCGGGCAGCAGATTATGCGCCAGCCCGAGCACCGCTGCCGATTCCCGCTCCGGCGTGAAGCGCAGTGCGCAGCGCGCGCAGTGTGCGCGCAGGTGTTCGAGGAAGGCCGGGTCGTCGCGGCAGCGGCGAATCAGCGCGGCGAGCGCGGCGTCGTCGCCGGGCGGGAACAGCCCCGCGTAGTCGTCGCCGAGCAGGCCGGTGGTGCCGCCGATCCGGGACGCGAGTACCGGCACGCCCGAGGTCACGGCCTCGATCAGCACGTTGGCGCCGCCTTCGATGAGCGACGGCAGCAGCAGCAACCGGCTGCGCCGGATCAGTGCGCGGGTGGCAGGGTGCGGCATCGCGCCGCGTAATTCGATGCGCGGGTCCCGGCCAGCCGCCTCGCGCAGGCGTGCGCCGAGCGCCGGGTCCAGCATCCCCCCGACCTGGATCAGCCGGAGGTGCCGCGATGGCGCGTCGTCGAGCCTGGCCAGGGCACGCACCACAGTCATCGGGTCCTTCTCCGGACGCACATGGCCGACCATCAGCAGGTCGAAGGTGCGCCGCCGCGGCGCGGCCGGCGCCAGCGCCGGGGCGGACTGCTCGATGACGATCGAACGCGCGCGCAGCGATGGGGACAGTTCGCCGAGACCCTGCGACTGGAGCACCACCAGCCGAGACGCCAGTTCCAGCGAGCGCTGTGCGTCGCGGTCGTCGCGGATGTCGCGATACAGGTCGGTGCCGGTCAGCACCAGCGCCACCGGTCGGCCGGTGGCGGCGAAGGCGGCGATCGCCGTCGCCGAGCGGCGCGCGTGCAGCGCGATCAACGCGTCGGCCGGCTCGCCCCGCCAGTCGCTCGCGATGCGCACCCGGAAGTCGCGCGCCAGGTAACGGGCCCAGCGATGCGCGGTGCGCCAGTTGCCGGTGTTGGCGTCGGCCAGCGTCGGCGAGACGATCAGGATCCGCGGCCTCGGGCTCACGCGGGTTCGATGCAACTCGGACAGCCTCCTAGGCTTCCATGCCTCCCACGACCTGGCTGAATCCGCCGTCGACATAGGTGATCTCCGCCGTGACGCCGGCGGCCAGGTCGGACAACAGGAACGCGGCGACGTTGCCGACGTCCTCGATCGTGACGTTGCGCCGCAAGGGCGCGTGGCTGCCGACGAAGTCGAGGATGCGCGAGAAGTCCTTGATGCCGCTCGCGGCGAGCGTGCGGATCGGGCCCGCCGAGATGCCGTTGACGCGGATGCCCTGAGGGCCGAGGTCGTTGGCGAGGTAGCGCACCGCCGCTTCGAGGCTGGCCTTGGCCAGCCCCATCATGTTGTAGTGCGGCAGCACGCGCACCGCACCCAGGTAGCTGAGCGTGAGCATCGCGGCCTGTCGCCCCTGCATCATCGGCTGCGCGGCCTTCGCCAGCGCGACGAGGCTGTAGGCCGAGACGTCGTGCGAGACCCGGAACGCCTCGCGGCTCGCGCCGTCGAGGAAAGCTCCGGCGATCGCCTCGCGCGGCGCGAACGCGATCGCGTGAACCAGTCCGTCGAGGCCGTCCCACTGCTGGCGCAACCCGGCGAACAGCGCGTCGATCTGCGCGTCCTCGGCGACGTCGCAGGGAAAGACCAGCTTCGACCCGAACTCGGCGGCCATGTCGGTCACCCGGCCCTCGAAGCGCTCGTTCTGGTACGTGAACGCGAGCTCGGCGCCCTGCCCGCGGCACGCGCGGGCGATGCCATGGGCGATCGAACGGTTCGACAGCAGGCCGGTGATCAGGATGCGCTTTCCGGCAAGGAATCCCATTCGGGGTCTCTCCGCTAGAATCTTCGACGATGACGATTGTCGCACGCGTTGCGTTGGCACTGATGCTGGGTGCGCTGGCCGGCCCGGCGCCGGCCGCCCATGGGCTCGCCTGGGGCGACACGCCGAAGTACCCGGCCGGCTTTGCGCACTTCGATTACGTGAACCCGGCGGCGCCCAGGGGCGGCACGCTGAACCTGGCAGGCTACGGATCGTTCGACAAGCTCAATCCGTTCACGCTGCGCGGCCTGGCCGCCGCCGGAATGGGCACGCTGATGTTCGAGACGCTCGCCGAGTCGAGCGACGACGAGCCGTTCTCGATGTACGGACTGCTTGCCGACGACATCCGCTTCGCCGACGACGGCCTGTCGATCACCTTTCACCTGAATCCGCAGGCCCGATTCTGGAACGGCGATCCGGTGACCGCCGACGACGTGCGCCACTCGTACGACGTGCTCACCGGGCGCCAGGCGCATCCGCGCTTCCGCCAGTACTTCGCCGACGTTGCCCGCGCGGTGGTGGTGGACCCGGCTACGATCCGCTTCGAATTCCGGCGCCGCAACCACGAACTGCACATGATCGTCGGCATGCAGTTGCCGGTGTTCTCGCGCAAGTGGGGCGCCGGCCAGCCGTTCGACCGCGTGATGCAGGACGAGCCGGTGACCAGCGGTCCGTACCGGATCGAGCGCTTCGACTGGGGGAAGACGATCGCGTTCCGGCGCGACGCCGGCTACTGGGCGCGCGACCTGAACGTGCGCCGCGGGATGTTCAATTTCGACCGCGTCGTCTACAAGTACTTCAAGGACGAGACCGCGCGCCTCGAGGGCTTCAAGGCCGGCGAGTTCGACTGGGTTGCCGAGAACTCGGCGAAGAACTGGGCACGCGGCCACGTCGGGCGTCGCTACGCCAGCGGCGAGATCCTGAAGAAGGAGTTCCGCCACTCGAATTCGGCCGGAATGCAGGGCTTCGTGCTGAACACCCGTCGTCCGGCGTTCGCAGACGTGCGCGTGCGCCAGGCGCTCGCGCTCGCGATGGACTTCGAGTGGATGAGCCGGCAGGTGTTCCACGGACAGTACCTGCGTTGCACCAGCTATTTCTCGAACAGCGAGATGGAGGCGAAGGGGCTCCCCGATCCTGCCGAGCTCGCGCTGCTCGAGCCGCTGCGCGCGCAGCTCTCGCCCGACGTGTTCGGGCCGGCGCCGCTGCCGCCCCGCACCGATCCGCCGTCGAGCCTGCGCGAGAACCTTCGCCGCGCGCTGGCGCTGCTTGCCGAGGCCGGGTGGGCCGTCGACGACGACGGCGTGCTGCGCGACGCGGACGGCCGCGCCTTCGACATCGAGATCCTGAGCTACTCGAAAGGCCTCGAGCGCGTCGCCGTGCCTTGGGCGCGCAACCTGGAGAAACTCGGCATCGCCGCCCGCTTGCGCGTCACCGACCCGGCGCTCTACCAGAAGCGGATGGACGAGTTCGACTTCGACGTTGCGATCCACCTCTACTCGGCGAGCCAGACGCCCGGCAACGAATTGATCGAGCGCTTCACGTCGGCGGCCGCCGACGAGAAGGGCTCGGACAACTTCGCCGGAATCCGCGATCCGGCCGTCGACGCGATCGTGCAGAAGTTGCTGGCCAGCGGCACCCGCGGCGAACTGGTGGCTGCGGCGCGGGCACTCGACCGCGTGCTGCGCAGTGGCTGGTACCTGGTGCCGCACTTCTACGCATCGGCGCACCGTGTCGCGTGGCGCAGCCGCCTCGAGCATCCGACGACGCTGCCGCTGTACTACGCCGCGGAAACCTGGCTGCTCAAAACCTGGTGGGAGAAGCCCTGATGCTCGGCTACGTCGCCAAGCGGCTCCTGCTGATGATCCCGACGCTGGTCGGGATCCTGTTCGTGTCGTTCGTCATCATCCAGTTCGTGCCGGGCGGGCCGGTCGAGCAACTGGTTCGCGAATTGCGCGGTGGCGGCCAGGGCGGCGAGGTCGGTTCGACGGGTGGCG
>Ga0209476_10000891_pt1 | contig 20633 bp, 20 predicted proteins | sample KloWWTrecipitate_FD_187179 | JGI IMG/M metagenome (GOLD analysis project Ga0209476, IMG submission 187179) | Active sludge microbial communities from Klosterneuburg, Austria, studying microevolution and ecology of nitrifiers - Klosterneuburg... | ecosystem: Engineered > WWTP > Aerobic digester... | reverse complement strand
GATCCCACGACCGGGCGGCCCTCGACCGCTGGTCTCGCCACAGTGACCGTGATCGCGGGTGACGCCGCGACGGCAGAGGTGTTCTCCAAAGCGGCAATGATGCTGGATGGCCCTGCAGCCATGGCGATGCTCGAGGGCGTCGGCCTCGCAGGGCTCGGTGTCGACGAGAACGGCGTGACACACCGCAGCGCAACGCTGGCCGCTTTCGAGCGCTGAACCTCAACCGGTAGCCGTTGGCGCGGTCACCCGTCCGTCGTCCGCCGAGTCGCCGATGCGCGGGCTTCACCGAGCGAGCGGAAGGCCACCGTCGCATGGAGGCCGCCGACGTTGTTGTTGGACAGCGTGGCGGTAGCGCCCGAGGCAGCGGCAAGCTGAGCGACGATCGCAAGCCCCAGGCCCGAGCCTGCCCCTGCCGACCCGGCCGCTCGCCAGAAGCGGTCGAAGGCAAAAGCCAACTGTTCGTCGGACATGCCCGGTCCGGTGTCCGTCACCTGGAGCACCACCATGTTCGCAGTGGCAACAACGGAGACATCGATGCGCCCCCCGGATGGCGTCACTGCGAGCGCATTGTCGATGAAGTTGTCCACGATCTGCTCCACGGCCCCGGGGACCGCGAATGCGATCGACTCGGTGGGTGTGCCATCCACGAGTTCGACGCCATGCTCCTCGGCCAGCGGCCGCCAGATCTCGGCGCGCTCGCGCGCGACCGTCGCAACATCGACCGGCACGGCAGTTTCGGCTCGGCCATCGGCGCGGGCGAGCGCCAGCAAGCCATCGATGAGGTGCTGAAGACGCTCGGTCTCCGCACTCGCCGCCTCCATCCGTTCGCGTGCACCGCTGGGGTCGGTGTCGACCATCGCTGCTGCCTGGTCGAGCCGAAGCCGCAGCGCCGTGAGTGGGGTTCGCAGTTGGTGCGATGCATCGCCAGCGAACGCTCGCTGCCGGTCCATGAGGCCGCGGATCCGCATCGACATGGTGTTGAACGCAGTGGCAAGATCGCGGATCTCGGGCGGCCCTTCGTCGGCGGGTGCGGTGACAGCGAGGTCACCCCCGGCGAGACGCTCCGTCGCAGTGCGCAGCCGCCGGATCGGTCGAGTCAGCGTGCCCGCCAGCACGATCGCCGCTCCCGCTGCAGTGACGACGGAGATCAGCGCGACCAGGAACAGCACACGCACTCGCGCTGCCACTCTGCTTCCCACCTCAGCGGCCGGATACGTCAGGCGAACGGACCCGACGACCGAGGCTCCGGAGAGCACCGGTACTGCAACGAACAGCAGTCGGAAACCCAGGGACGTCGAATCGCGCTCACCGGTCGTGGGTGTGCCGTTGAGTGCACTTGCGATCTCCGGACGGGTGCCGTAGTCGGCGCCCGCTGCCAGCTCCTCGTCGGAGATCGCCACCGCGGTGCCGTTGCGGTCGGTGATGACCACGCGGGCGCCACTGCCCGCCCGATATCGGTCGATCAGCTGCTGCAGGCCCGTGCCGTCAGGGTTGCTGCCGGTCTCCAAGATCTCCTCCGCGCGTCCTGCAATCACGAACGCATCACGCGACAAGCCGGTCACCAGACGATCACGCTCGACGGTGCGGAGATGGGCAGCGAGCGGTATGTCGTGAGCGGCGAGGACCACGATCATGATGGCGACGAACACGGCGACCAGCCGCCACCTCACACCGGTTGCTCCAGTCGGAACCCCACACCACGTACCGCTGCAATCCATTGTGGGTTGCCAAGCTTCTTACGGATGGCCGCGACATGAGCGTCGACCGTCTTCGTCGGGCCGAACCAGTTGACGTCCCACACGTTCTCGAGGATGTCCGTTCGCGTACAGACAGCACCCGGATCGACAGCGAGGTACGCGACGAGATCGAACTCCTTCGCCGTCAGCATCACTTCCACTCCGTCGAGACGTACTCGACGTGTTCGCCGGTCGATCTCCAACGGCCCGACGACCTGTGCTCCGGACGGCTCGGCCACGCTCGCGGCACCGGGGGTGGACCGCCTGGCAACCGCTCGCAGTCGGGCCACCAGCTCGCGGAAGCTGAACGGCTTTGTCACGTAATCATCGGCACCGAGCTCGAGTCCGAGCACGCGGTCGAACTCGTCGCCGCGTGCCGTCAGCATGATGATCGGTACGTTGCCTCGGGAGCGCAGAACCCGGCACACATCGCGTCCGTCCATGTCCGGCAGACCGAGATCGAGCAGGACTGCGTCGGTGGTTGGGGCTTCGAGTGCCGCCGAGCCCGTCTCGACATGAGTGACCGTATAGCCCGCTTCACGCAGTCCGTCGATGAGGGACACGGCGATCGACTCGTCGTCCTCGACCAGCAATATGTGCACGTCGACAGTGTGGCCGACACCGACGCCCGCTGCGCTGATCGCGATGCCGTCGCACCAGAGAATGGATGGATCTTGGACGAGCCTTGGATCGACTACGGCCGACCGTGAGGTGAGACCCGGGTACGTTGGCTGCATGAGGACCCGCCCCGCTGCAGCACTGTCGGTTGCGGGTGTGCTCGCTGCCGGGCTCGTCGCCGCTGTCGTGAACGCCCAGGCACTGGGCAGTCCCGGCGCGAGCGGCAATGCGTTGCTTGCCTCCACGGAACTTGCCATCGCCAACCCACCGACCGATGAACTGCCAACGACGTTGCCGGCCGCCGGCCCGACCATCGTTCAGGCAGCAGACGCCGGGTACCTCACATTCGACGCGGAGAACAACCAGTTGCAGCTGGTGGCCGCCACATCCGCAGCGGGCTGGTCGATCACGGCCATCGCCGCCACAGGAGCCACGTCTGTCACTGTCAACTTCACCTCAGCCGCCTCGACGCTGCGGGTCACTGCGACGCTCGTCGACGGTGTGGTGACGGCAACCATCACCGCCAACGCCGGCCAAGCAACGACAGCGACCACTCTCGTCACCCCTCCGCCCACGAACGACGATGACTACAAGAAGGATGACGACCACAAGAGCGACGACGACCACAAGAAGGATGACCACGATGACTGACGCGATACGAGGCAAGGACCGTTGAATGTCGGACCAGGTCTGGTGGTACGTCGCTCGCGCGGGGGGCCTCGTGGCGTGGGCGTTGCTGGCGTTGAGCATGTTCTGGGGTCTCGCCCTGTCCAGTCGTCTCCTGGGCAAGTTCCCCAAACCCAACTGGATGCTCGATCTGCATCGGTTCATCGGTGGCCTGTCCGTGGTGTTCATAGCAGTCCATATCGGCGCACTCGTCGCTGACAGCTACGTCACGATCACAGTCGTCAACGTGCTGGTGCCGTTCACCGGCACATACCGGGTCGTCCCACTCGCGTGGGGCATCGTCGCCACCTATCTCCTGGTCGCAGTCGAGATCACCTCGCTCCTGCGGCGCCGGCTCCCACGGCGGCTCTGGCGAGCAGTTCACATGCTCAGTTTCCCGATGTTCGTGCTGGCAACCGTCCACCTGCTGCTCGTCGGCACCGATCGCACGACCCTCCCGTTGCGCATCGGGGTGCTGGCCACCGTGACAGTGCTGTCCAGCGTCACCCTGTTTCGCATCGCCACCGTCTCCGGACAGCAAAGAACTTCATCCAGGAGTTGACACAGTGATCGAACGTGTGTACTCTTTATCACATGAGTGCGGTTGACGTTCACGCCGAGCAGATCCTGCTCACACCCGCTGAGGCGCTCGCTGCTGTCACCGCCTGGGAACTACAGGGAACCCTCCTTGCACTCGCGCTACGACGCATAGAAACCTCCGCCGCCTTCGGCGTCGACGGCTCCGTGTCGATGAAAGCCTGGCTTCGCGAACACGCTCGCATGACCGACCAGACCGCCGGCGACCTACTCGCCACCGGCCGCTTCCTCGACAACAACACCGCCTTCGCCGAGGCCGCGGTCACCGGGCAACTGTCCGGCGGGCAGGTGTCGTTGGCCAGACGACTCGGCAAACCCAAGTACGCATCGCTCCTCGCACAACAGCAACACGACCTTGTCGAAACACTCGCCGCGCTCGACATCAACGACACCCTCACCTCGGTCGCCCACTGGAAAACCAGAGCCGACGCCGTGCTCGACGAAGGTCAGCCGCCCATCGAACAACCCTGCGAACTCACACTCGCCCGCACACTCGACAACCGACTCCACGGCCACCTGTCACTGCACGACGCGGCCGCCACCGAACTCGAAAAAGCCATCCAGAACGCCCAAGCCTGGGAAGGCAAAGACGACACCCGCACCGTCGCCGAACGACAAGGCGACGCCCTCTACGACATTGCGGCGTTCTTCAACGGCAACCACGACGGCGACGGCACACCACGGCACCTACCCCACGTCACCATCTCGGCCGACATCAGCACCATCGTCACCAACACACCACAAGCAACCAACGACGACACCGGACGACCCATGTCACCCGCCTGCACCGCCACCTACCTGTGCGACTGCAAGATCCACGTCATCTTGCGCGACGCCGACGGCACACCACAAACCTTCGGCGACACCACCTACAGCGTGCCACGCAGCCTGTTCCGCCAGGTCGCAGCCCGCGACGGCGGCTGCCGCTTCCCCGGCTGCAACCGACCCGTCCGCTGGACCGACGCCCACCACATCAAGTTCTGGGAACACGGCGGCCCTACCGACTACGACAACCTTCTGCTGCTGTGCCGTCGACACCACACCTACGTCCACTCACAATTCATCGACCTCACACTGCTCCCCGACGCCACCGCACACTTCACCTGGACCGACGGACGCGAACGAACCAGCCACCCGCGCGGCGCACCACCCACACGACCACCCGGCTGACCCACATCATCCGACCCCTACCCAGTCACCGCGGCCTGCGCCGCGATAGCTGCGCGCTATCGGTTTCGAATGCGGTCGAGGAACGACCGCCGCTGCACCGCTGGCTGCTGAGGAGCCTTCGGACCACCGGGACGGCACTGGCACCGATCAGCCTTGGGAACGCTGCCCAGAACTTGCTCCACGTGAGCACCGCAACCAGCCCACGTGGGGCGCTGACAGGTCTTGCATTTCACTTGTCGACACATACCCCCGAGGGTATCTGAAGATTCCCGCATCGCCTCAGTCGTCGGGACCAACTGGCGCAACCTGGCCGATGACCGCCCCACCGTCGACGATGAACTCGTGGCCGGTGGAATACGTCGCAGCGGTGAGGACGAACATCAGCATCGCCGTCACCTCGCTGGGCTCCCCGACACGGGAAATCGGCTGAAGGGCCGCCAGGTCGTCGGGCAATCCCGCGATCATGGGAGTGCGGATCGGCCCTGGGTGGATGGAGTTCACCCTGATGTTGTGCGCTCCGAGCTCCAACGCCGCAGTCTTCGTCAGACCGCGCACACCCCACTTGCTGGCCACATAGGCACCCAGGTTCGCGTACCCCTGCAGACCTGCAGTGGACGAAATGTTCACGATGCTGCCACCACCGGCGCGCAGCATCGAGGGAACGACATGATGCATCCCCAGCCATACGCCGGTGAGGTTGATGTCAATGGTGCGCTGCCACGTGTCGGGCGACATCTCGGCCACCGACCCGAAGGTGACGATGCCAGCATTGTTCACCAACACCCCGATCGATCCGAGAGTCGACTCTGCCTCGGCCACCACCGCAGCCCACTGCTGGCTGTCTGCGACATCAAGTCGGCGATACATCACCGCATCACCCAGCTCGGCTGCCAGCGCGTTGCCTTCGTCATCGAGCACATCGGTGGCAACCACGCTCGCCCCCGCTGCCACCAATGCCCGTACATGCTCGGCACCCATGCCCCTCGCAGCACCGGTCACCAGCGCCACTACTCCATTCAGCGAAACGGTCATCGCCGCATCCTCCTTCGTTCTCCCGGTTCAGGGTTCCTCCGGCTCCAGTTCGATGGTCGCACGTCGGCGTCACGATCGGAAGGGCCTTGCGACCTGTTGTTTGAGCGGTACCTGACCCTGGGTAGAGGTGCACTATGTCTGACTGCATGGATGAGCAATCAACGGCCGAAGAACTCGATGACGACGTCACCGGCCTGGACGAGCCCGTGACCAGCGACGAAGCTCACGTCATCTACCCGCCCGACCACTTCGGCGGAGTGCCATTCGCCGACGCCGACGTCACTGACGAGTCGTTCGCTGATCGGGTCGTCCAGGAGGAGCCCGAGGTCTGGGAGGACCGCTGAGCCCCGTGATTTCCTCAGAGATCGATCCTGCCCCGGCCAAGATCAGGTCGTAGGGTCACGCTGTGACGAGCCCGACCGTTGACCACAACGACCTACGCCCATGCCGACGTGTGCTCGTCACCGGCGGTTCGGGTTACGTCGGGGGTCGGCTCGTCCCCGAGTTGATCAGCGGCGGGCACACCGTTCGCTGCGTCGTACGCGATCCACGCAAGCTCGAGCAGGCCCCATGGCGCAGTGACGTCGAGGTGGTTCGAGCCGACATCGGCGGCGACCTGGGCACAGGGATGGATGGCGTCGACGTCGCCGTGTTCCTCGTGCACAGCATCGGCGAGGGTCCGAACTGGGTCGCACGTGAGCGTGCCGTTGCGGAGAACTTCCGTTGCGCCGCAGAACGCGCCGGCGTGAAACGGATCGTGTATCTCGGCGGACTCGGCGAGGATGACAGCAACCTCAGCGCTCACCTACGAAGCCGCCACGAAGTCGGCGAGGTGCTTGCCGCGGGGCCCGTCGAAACGGTGGAGTTGCGGGCCGCGGTGGTCATCGGCTCGGGCTCGGCGAGCTTCGAGATGCTGCGGTACCTGACCGAAGTGCTGCCGGTCATGGTCACCCCGAAGTGGGTGCACACGCTGTGCCAGCCGATCTCCATCCGTGATGTGCTGCACTATCTCGTTTCGGTGATCGAGGAGCCAGATGAGCTCGCCGGTGTCCTCGAGATCGGCGGCCCCGACGTGGTGTCGTACGCCGAGATGATGGCGATCTATGCAGAGCAAGCTGGGCTCACAAAGCGCCGGCTCATCCCAGTGCCGGTGTTGACCCCCCGCCTGTCATCGCTCTGGGTCGGGCTCGTGACGCCCGTACCTGCCCAGCTCGCCCGTCCACTGGTCGACTCGCTCGTGAACTCGGTGGTGGTCACCGACCATCGTGCCGAGCTGCTCTTCCCGTTCGACCGGGTCCCCCTCGCTGAGGCGATACACAGAGCAATCGGGCGAACCGCGGTGGGCGACGTTCCGACGAAATTCGACGACGCATCCTCACCGGTGTGGCAATCCTGGGCAACGGACCCGGACTGGACCGGTGGCACCGAGCTCACCGATGTCCGTACGGTCGTCGTGCGTACCGATGCCCACCGCACGTGGCAGGCGGTCTGCCGGGTGGGTGGGCAACGCGGATGGTACCGCGGTGAGATCCTGTGGAAGGCCCGAGGTCTTCTCGACCAGATCGTGGGTGGTCCCGGTTTGCGCAGGGGTCGCCGTCATCCCGACACTCTCAAAGTTGGTGAGCCCGTCGACTTCTGGCGCGTCGAGAACCTCGACGTCGACCGACTGCTGGTGTTGCATGCCGAGATGCGCCTTCCTGGTGAGGCCTGGCTCGAATGGTCGATGGAACCCGTCGACGAAGGAACTCGCCTCGTGCAAACGGCCCGTTTCCGCCCACGGGGGCTGCTCGGGCGCGTGTACTGGTACGCAGTGGCACCGTTTCACGGGTTGGTCTTCCCCGGGCTCCTCAACGGCATTGCCAGCGATGCCGTTCAGGCGATGACCACCGGGATCGCCCCGAAGTCGCCCGGGTCGGTCTCCAGGCCGACACCGCCACGGATCAGCAGCACTACCACGTCACCGGAACTGGCCGCGCTGAGGTCGAGCGACACCGTGTAGGGCAGCAGCTCGCCGAAGTTACCGGCCATCGTCACCTCCCGGTCGAGTTCACTGTCGGGCCGACCGCTCACGAAGGCGCTCACGACGATCGTCGCTTCGAAACCCGACCCCACACCTTCGACGGTCAGCATGCCGGCGGGCACGGTCGCCATCGACGCCGGTTGGGTGATGGTCTCCACGTCGCTGGCGGCGGACAGCACGAACCATCCATCGTCGGGACCGAGTTGCCGCATGAACAGCACGCTGCGTGCTTCACCGATCGGCGCCCCGCCCTCTGTGGCGAACACCTCGAACTCCCCGCTGCGCGAGTCACCCGCCATGAACGTCCCGAGCATCGGCCCATCATCGAATGCGTTGGCGAGAAAGTCGTTGGCCGCGGACTCAGGGTCGGTGAACACCACATCGGCCGCCGGCCAGATCGCGGGCTGCGCGTCCGCTGCCGCGACCGTCGTTGGTGTCACCGTCGTTGGTGTCACCGTCGTTGGTGTCACCGTCGTGGTCGACCCGCCCTCGCTGCTGCACGCACCGAGTACGACGAGCGACGCAACGAGGATGAACTGAACGGGAATGCGTTGCATGACGACACGATGCGCCACCTACCGCTCCGGAGCAAGGGCCGATTGGCCCTGGACGCCTGCCTCCAGTGCTCAGATCCGCGTTACGGTCGACGCCATGGCCGAGACACGCGCATACATCGTCGAACCGGAGCTGGCCGAGTACATCGCCGCTCATTCATCTGCTCCGGACAGCGTGCAGCTGCAGTTGATGGCAGCCACCGAGGCCCGCACCGGGGGCGCGGCCCGCATGCAGATCGGCAACGACCAGGGTTCATTTTTCGAGATGCTCACCCGCTCCATCGGCGTGCACAACGCCATCGAGATCGGCACGTTCACCGGCTACTCCGCACTCAGCATCGCCCGTGGACTTGCGCCCGGCGGGCGGCTCATCTGCTGCGACGTCAGCGAGGAGTGGACCGCCATTGCACGCGAGCACTGGCAGTTGGCAGGCGTTGCAGACCGCATCGACCTGCGCATCGCACCTGCTCTCGAGACCCTTGCGGCGCTGCCGGCAGACTTGCGCTTCGAGTTGGCCTTCATCGACGCCGACAAGACCAACTACACCCACTACTTCGAGGCCCTCCTGCCACGCATGACCCCCGCCGGTGTGATCCTGGTCGACAACACACTGTGGTCGCGTCAGGTGCTCGACACACAGGCCGCCCACAAGGACACGGTGGCCCTGCGCGCGTTCAACCGCCAGATTGCCGACGACCCGCGCGTCCGCTGCGTCATCATCCCCATGGGCGACGGCGTCACCATGATCCAACAGCGCTGACCGGCCTCAGCTCGACGCGGGGTCCTCCAGAATCACGTCGAGATCTCCTCGGCGATTGGCGACGTCGACAGCGTGGCTGCCGTCGGGGCACCTGGTGATGTGCAGATCGACCGACGCGTCGCCGACGGTCAGGTTGTCGAGATGAAGGTCCCCGAACCAGTCAGGAAGGGCAGGGCGAAGTCGTAGGACCCCATTGGAGGCATCGGCATCCAGCCCGGCGAACACGCTGACGAGATGCACCACCGCGGCTGACGACCAGGCCTGGGGAACGTTGGCACCCAGGTATTGGACGGGGAAGCTCCCCTCGTCGCGTTCGAGGCCGGCGAAGAGCTCAGGAAGCCGATGCGAATCGAAGCGAACGGCGGCCTCGAACAGCCCTCGCCCCACCTTTGCCGCCTCTGCGTCGAGCCCGTAGTTGTGGAATCCGGCAGCGATGATGGCGTTGTCGTGCGGCCACACCGACCCGATCTGGTAATCAAACGGGTTGTAGGCAACATGCTCGGCCGACAGGGTGCGAATGCCCCAGCCACTCCACATGTCGGTTGCCAGGAGTCGGGCCGCGACCCGCGTCGCACGTTCCGGGTCGATCGCGCGTGACCACAGAAGGTGACCCGCATTGGATGCAACCGATCGGATCGGCCGCTTGTCACCGTCGAGGCCGAGGTAATACGTTCCCTCGTCCTCCCACCAGAACAGTGTCTCGATCGCGTCGGCCAGTCGGTCGGCTTCACCACGTAGCCGCGTTGCTCCAGCCGCATCGCCGTAGACGTCCGCGAGAATCTCGGCCCACGCGCGCTTGGCGGCGACGACCAGACCCTGGTGTTCACACAGCGCGATGGGCAGCTTCGAGGATTCGCCGTCGGCACCGACGATCGAGTTGGGCGAATCTTTCCACCCCTGGTTGTAGTAGCCCGATGGCGACCGGGTCTGGTACTCCTGGAGGCCATCACCGTCGGCGTCACCGTCCTTGTCGATCCACGCGAGGGCGCGCTCCACGTGGCTGCGCACCGAGTCGAGCGCTGCCCGATCGCCATGCCACCGCCATGCCAGCGCGGCCACGAGAACGTACAGCGTGGTGGATTCGTGCGACCCGAAGTACGGGGTGTGGGGCACGAGGTGCAACGCCGCGAGTTCGCCATGTCGAACCTCGTGCTCGATCTTTCCGGGCTGCATGTCCCGGTTGTCGTCGTACGCATCGGCCTGCAGTTCGCCGAGGGCTTGCAAGCTCCCCAACGCCAATCGTGACGTCAGCGCCAGTGTCTGAAATGACACGGTGAGCGCGTCGCGACCGAACAGGGTGACGAACCACGGCACCCCGGCCGCCGGCACCCACAGATCCGGGCGGGCGACGTCGGATTGTGTCTCCTCGGATTCTGGGTGTTGGCGGTGCATTCGCAACCCGGCGAGGTCGTCGACCGCTTGATGAATGGTCGCAGTCACCTCCGGGTCGCCGGTGGTGATCCGTGTGGTCTCAGCGACCCAGGCGCGTTGGGCTCGATCCCGGTCGGTAGTACCGATCAGGTTGTGGCAGGCCCGCGGCGGATGCTCGGGCTCGGCGCCGTCGAGGATCGGCCGCCACAGCACACAGGTGTGCCATGACTGACCCGGCTCGAGGTCCACCCGGAACATGATGCCGCCATTGGCGAATTCGGGCTCTGAATCGGGAAGTTCAACATGGAAGGCGATGCCGCGCTGGAAGCCATCATTCTGATAGTTGGTGACGAGAGTTCGAGTCTCCTCGTCCCATTTGCTCTGCAGCGAGCCACGTCGCAGGAGCAAACCGCCCCGTACGTCGAAGAGGTCGGCGAAGTCGGATTCGATGCTGATCTCGAGGCTGGCGGCGATGGGGCTGCGCCCGAAGTTGGTGAGGTCGTAGTCCTCATGGATGCCGTGGCCGATCGTGCGATCGAGACGCAGGTGCAAACAGCGAGCAGGGATGTGCACGCCGTCCGTACCGAGAAGTTCCGGATTGGTGAACTCGAACCGAGCTGAATGATTCGCCACCGCTGCCGCGTTGGACAGAGTCGGCGGCTGGCGACAGAGCTTGAGGCGGTAGCCCGACACCAACCGGGTGTCGGACACGAAGTAGCCCTGCTCTCGGGGCGACGACATCTCGCCATCGAGTTCCGACACTGCGAACTCGGTGTCGCTGTGAATCGTGACGGCTGCGGGGCCGACTCGAACCTCCATGTGTGCTCCTTTGCGCGGTCAGACGTCGAGCAGGCGGGCGCGACCGATGGACGCTGCGCCAACTATGCCCGAATCGTCGCCGAGCGCCGCAACGACGAACTTCAACTTCGGACTGGGATGCAGGATCCATGGGCGGGCTGCACGCTCGATGCGATCGACGAGGTCCTGACCTAGTTTCTCTGCCATTCCTCCACCGATGACGACGAGCTGCACATCGACCAGGTTGATCGCCGACCCGATACCGACTGCAACCGCCTCGACAGCAGCGTCGAACAGTTCCACGGCCAGCTCGTCACCCTCGTCGAGCGCACGTGCCCACACCTTCGAGGTCAAAGTTGACTTTTCCTCTTGCTGTTGGATCTCGAACAGCGACGTGTGTCGTCCGGCGGCGACCATCTTGGTGACCGCAGCTTCCATCGAGCGCCGACCTGCGTAGGCCTCGATGCATCCCCTTCGGCCACAGGTGCACAGCGCCCCACCGGCGCGAATGACGACGTGACCGATCTCGCCGGCCGACCCACGCGACCCAACGAATGGGCGCCCGTCGAGAATCAAACCGCCGCCGATGCCCGTGCCCATCCACACACCGAGGACATCGTCGGCCCCGACCGCTGCACCGGCAACCCACTCGCCCAGTAGGCCGACGTTGGCATCGTTACCCAGCGCGACCGGCACGCCGAAGCGGTGCCTGATCTCACCGACGATGTCGAACGACTCGTCCCAACCAGCGAGGTTCGGGGCCTCGAGGACTCGGCCGTTGTGGACGACCCCGGGGATCCCGATTCCGATCGCCGACGGCACACCATCGAGCCCCTCGATCAGCTTCACGATCGTGCTCACAATTTTGTGAGGGCTCTGGGCAGGGGTGTCGTGCTTCGCGCGCTCGCGGACCGTATGCCCGTCATCGACGAGCCCTACCTCGATGTTGGTACCTCCGACGTCGACACCGGCTACCAACAGCATGATTCACCCTACCGCGCAGTCTCGACCCTCGCCGGGCGGCACGTCAGACATGTTTGCCGCAAACCCAGACCGGGTACGCCAGTGCCGCCTGACGATCAGAAGGGGGAAAGATGGAGCCGGGGAACGATCCAGACCTCAGCGACGGGACACACATCGTGGCGATCTGGAATCCCTCGAGCGGGAGCGCCCCGGAGGAATCCATGCTACGTGACGCGCTCGGAGGGGCCGTCGAACTCGTCGAGACGACCAAGGATGACCCGGGCGGTGGCCAGACCGAGCACGCAGTGAAGAATGGCGCTGAGATCGTCGTCGCCTGTGGTGGCGATGGGACGGTGCGAGCATGCCTCGCGCCACTGTCCCGAACGGCTACGGCACTGGGAATCGTGCCGCTCGGCACTGGCAATCTCCTGGCAGGGAACCTCGGCATCCCCACCGGTCTCGATGCGTGCGAGGGGGTGGGGCACGGCGCGGAACGTCACATCGACCTGGGCCGGGTCAACGGCGAGACATTTGCGGTCATGGCCGGCTCGGGCTTCGACGCGTTGATGATCCGCGACGCCAACAAGAAGCTGAAATCGATCATCGGGACAGCTGCGTACGTGCTGTCAGCAGCCAAGAATCTGCGCGCCGCCAGGGTGTTCACGAGGGTCGCCGTCGACGGGGACAAATGGTTCGAAGGGCGCTCCACAATGGTCCTCGTCGGCAACTTCGGTGAGGTGTCAGCCGGGCTCGAGGTCTTTCCGGATGCCGAACCTGACGATGGCAAGCTCGACGTTGCCGTGATGTCTGCGTCGACTGTGCGCGAGTGGGCATCGATCCTCTGGCGGCTGGTGCGCGGCCGGCCTCAACGAATCGATCTTGCGCGGCGCACGCAAGGGTCGAGCATCGTCGTCGAGCATGACACCCCACGACCGTACGAACTCGACGGCGAGGATCGAGACCCGACCACACGGCTCGAATTCTCGATCGAACCAGGCGCTCTCATCATCCACCACGCCAGCCAGCCGAAAGGGAACGCGGAATGACGCTCGATCTCAACCAACTCTCTCAGACGTTTCGGGTCCGACCCGTCGATGGTTACGTCAATCTGGCCGGGTACGACCCGTCCGATACGCCCTACATGGACGATGAGGGCGATGCCGAGGACGAACTCGCGGACGCACTGCACGACCAGCTGTTCCACGCTCATGAATTGGTGTTCGCGGAGAAAAAGCAATCGCTGCTGCTCGTGCTGCAAGGCCTCGACTGCAGCGGCAAGAACGGCACCATCAAACATGTGGCGATCGCGATGAATCCGGCGGGGGTACGAACGGCGTCGTTCGAGAAGCCGACCAAGGAGGAACGCGAGCAGCATTTTCTCGAGCGAATCCGTCCAGAGGTACCTCGGCCGGGTGAACTGGGGGTGTTCGCCCGCTCGCACTACGAGGACGCGATCGTACCGATCGCACTCGGCACCGACGACGAGGACACGATCGCCACGCGGATCGATGAGATCAACAGATTCGAAGCCGAACTGGTGAACAACGGCACCACGATCATAAAGTGCATGCTCCACATCTCCTTCGACGAACAGCGCAAACGCTTTCTGCGCCGGCTGCGCCGTGACGACAAGCGCTGGAAGTTCTCCGAAGCCGATCTCCAGGCACGACGACACTGGAATGAATTTCAGGCCGCCTACGGCAACGTCCTGGCTCGAACGAGCAACGATGTCGCACCGTGGTATGTGATTCCCGCCGACCACAAGTGGTACCGAAACTGGATCGTCGCACAGCTGCTGCTCGCAACCTTTGATTCGATGGGCGCTGCGTACCCGCAACCAGATTTCGATCTTGACGACCTTCGAGCTCGCCTCGAGCCGCCGAACTGAAACGGGGCTCCGTGTCCATCACTGACGCACTACAAAAATCACTCACTCAGCTGCGCCAACACCCCGGCCTCATCAAGTTCGGTCGTCTCGGGTGGTTCGCGAAGGGTGTCGTGTACACCGTGGCAGGGGTGCTCGCGCTCGTCGTCACTGGTAAGGCAGCCGGTTGGTCGCAGGTCGAACAGACGCCGACGGCGGAGGCCAGCCCGACTGGGGCCCTGAGGACTATTGCGCAGGCGACCGGTGGTGCGCTGCTCATGTGGTTGTTGGCGGTCGGGATGATCGCGTACTCCGCGTGGCGGGTCGTGTCGGCGCTGCTGCCTGGCGGCACCGACCTCATGGCGTGGGTGAAGCGGATCGGATACCTGGTCAGCGCTGTCATCTACGTGACGTTCGCCATCACGGCGATTTCCCTCGCGCGCGCGACCGAGGCCGACACCGATGGCAATGCCAAGGTCACGTCGATGTCCGCTGATGTGATGGCCCACACGGGTGGACGAATCGTCATCGGCCTCGCTGGTGCCATCGCGATCGGCGCCGGTATCTACCGAATGGCGAAAGGCGTAAAGGTGGACGTCACGGACGAACTCGACCTGTCCGGCCTCTCATCCCAGCATCGACTCTGGACCAAACGACTCGGTGCGATCGGGGAATTCGGACGCGGTCTCGGCATCGCATTGATCGGCTTTTTCCTCCTCCGTGCGGCGATCACGTATGACCGCACCGAGGCCACGGGCCTCGACGGCGCGCTACGACGCCTTTCCACGCATACCTGGGGACAGGTGATAGTGGTCGCGATCGGTCTCGGATTCGTGGCCTACGGAGCCTTCTGTCTCGCAACATTCACCCGTCGACGACTGCAGGCACCATGAACGGCTCGTCACTGCGAAGCACCTGGCCGTTACATCGTCGTCAGACAATCACTTTGTTGATCGGGTGGGCGGCGCTGACGCTCGTGTGGATAGGGCTCGGAGAACTCATCGTCGGCCCGCTCGAGAACTCGGCCGTCGTACGAACCGACAATCGCATCGCACGATGGATGGTCGACCACCGCACCCCGAGGTGGGATCGGTTGTCGTCATGGGGCTCATTCCTCGCCGAGACAGTGACCAAGGTCGTCGTGACGGCGTTGCTGGCGCTCGTTCTGCTCAAGGTGTGGCGACGCTGGGTCGAGCCGCTCCTTCTGGCCGTGTCGCTCCTGGTCGAGGCTGCCGCATTCATCGTCGTCACCACCGTGGTCGGTCGGCAGCGCCCCGACGTGGTTCGACTCGACAACTCCCCGGTGAATTCCAGCTTTCCCAGCGGCCACTGCGCGGCAGCAGCGGCATACGCGGCAATTGCGATCATTGTCTTTTGTCATACCCGAAAGGTGTGGGCCCGTGTGCTCATTGCAACTGTCACCGCACTGGTGCCCGTCGTCGTGGCACTCTCTCGCATGTACCGCGGCATGCATTTCCTGAGCGACACCATTGCCGGAACCTTGCTCGGCTGCGGTGCCGTGCTGTTGACGTACGTCGTACTGAAGGGCTCCCCAGAGGGCGCTCGAGTTCTGAGCAACACCGAGTCAGAGCCACAGGCGGCCGACGAGATGGTCGAGCAAGGGAGCGATGACCTGTGCCCGTCCTGATAGCCGTCGTAGTTGCCACGCTGATCGTGACCTCGGTGCTCACCGCAGTTGCACGACGCGGTCGCAGCGGTGACCCCGCTGAAATGCGCACCGACCCCGAAACCCTTGCCACTCAGGCGCGCCGACATCCTGCGTTCAAGCGATTCCTGCTCGCCCGCCGCGATGCGTCGACCGCCACCGGTTGGCTGCTGACGATTGCCCTCGTCGGGATCGCGGTGTTGTCGTTGGTCGTCGGGTTGCTGCTGGAGATGGTGCAAACTCGCAGCGGTTTCGCCCGCTGGGACGACGCGGCTGCCAGGTGGGGCGCGGCACATATGACCGGCACCGCAGAACGGGTCATGAGAATCATCACTCAGTTGGGCAGTACCCCGGTGGTGGTTGCAGTGCTGGTCGTGGTCTCGATCGTCGAGTACCGCCGGCTCCCCACCCGTGCAATCCCGCTCTTCCTGCTCACCGTGATGGCTGCAGAACTTGCCGTCAACAACTCCATCAAGGTGATCGTCGGACGCGAGCGGCCTGATATCGCCCGACTGGTGCACGCCAACGGCTTCTCATTCCCATCGGGCCACACAGCCGCCGCGGCCGCGGCCTACGCCGCAATTGCACTCGTGATCGGACGACGTCGCAGTCGGCCTACACAGGCGCTGCTCGCCGGCATCGCCGGTGGCATCACGGTCGCCGTCGCGAGCAGTCGGGTATTGCTCGGAGCGCACTGGTTGACGGACGTCATCGCGGGTGCTGCCGTGGGGTGGGCGTGTTTCGCTCTGTGCTCGATCGCATACGGCGGACGACTGTTGCATTTCGGAGAGCCCGTGGAAGCGGCGCAGACGGCAGCGATCGTCGCCGAAGGCGTTTAGCCAGTGAGCCCCTCGGGGACCACTTCGCATGAGTTCTCCACACCTAGAGCGTGCAACCGGTCCATATACGCGCCGCGACATTCGCACCGCATGGGCGGTGCACGCCCTCACCGCAAGCGGCGTGATCGTTGGATATGTCGGCCTGAACTCGGTCATCGAGGGTCATGCTCGTGCGGCGATTCTCTGGCTTGTCGCTGCGTTGGTGCTCGATGGGGTCGACGGGCCGATTGCCCGCAAGCTCGATGTGGGAAACCGCATCCCGACGCTCAACGGCAACTCCCTGGACTTGATCATCGACTATTTCACGTGCACGATCGTGCCCGTGGCGTTCCTCTACAGATTCGACATCCTGCCGTCGAAAACTGTCGGACCCATCGGGTTCGCCATTCTCTTCGTGAGCGCGCTGTGGATGTCGCGTACCGACCACGAGACCGCCGACGGATGGTTCAACGGCTTTCCCGCCGAATGGAACATGATCATCCCAACGCTGTTTCTCTTGCACCCCAACACATGGTTCAACCTCGGGATCTGCGTCGCATTCATCGCGCTCACACTCTCGCGGGTGCAGTTTGCGCACCCCGTATCGGTACGCGAACACCGACCGTTCTCTCTGACGTTCATGATCGCGTGGCTCACCGCCATGACATGGCTGGCGATCGCACAACACGACATCGTGGGAGTTCGAGCGCTGCTGATCATCGCTCCGCTGTGGACGGTGATCCAGGTGGTCCTTCGACGCCGCGCACAACACCGTGACGCGCAACTTCAGGTTGAGAATTTGTCCCTGTAACTCTGTCGCACGACTTCGATGTCGTCGTCGAGAAGTTCGCTGACACCGCAGCCGTCGATGATGAGGCGCGCTTGACGGCGGAGTTCGACCGTGCGGTCCGAGAGGGACGCAGCTTCGAGAGACTCCACCAGCGATGCGATCGACACAAGGAGGTACTCACACACCGCTGGCTGCCCGGCGCCCGCGCGTCTCGTCTCGTCGTATGCGAGCCGGACGAGTTCCTCGTGAGTCGGTTGCTCGACCATCACGACCGTGCGAGTGCCCTTGGTTCGCAACAGGTGCGGCGGATCATGGCGAAGCAACTCCGCGAGGACCGCCCCCGTGTGAAAGATCGCGTCCTGCGCCGTGGTGGGGTCGTTGATGCCCGGTGAGAGCGCCTTCACCCCTACGTCGACCAGTTGGCGTAGACCGTACGACACATCCTGCAGCATCGTGCGCGTGTGCCCGATCGAGACGGACGCGAGCAGTCGTCGCCCCACGTCGTCTCGATCTTGTTCACCGATCGCCGGCGACAGGGTACAAAACCGCGTTCCTTCGATGGCGAACCGGCCCGCATAGGTCTCGACCGTGAGGATGGTGCCTTCGGGGACGCAGCCCAGCATCGCGTCGACGTCGATCTGTTGCACCCAGCCCGACCGATCATGGCGAATCATCGTCGTCGAGTCGGCCGCACCCGGACGAGGGCGGAACGAGCGATCGTCGGCGGGGTCAGCGGGTGTCCATTCGGAGCGGATCTGCTCGGTCGCTTCGCGGCGAATGCGTTGAAGGATCTCACTGACATCCATCGAGTGGGCGCTGTGGTTGATGAATGCGACGATCGCAAGGATCGTCGCGATCCCGAGTACGACAGCGAGCGTCACGGACAGATTGGGAATGACCGGCTTGCCGCCGGGCTCGAACGAGGAACGCACCGAACGCAGCACGACCACGCAGTAGGTGAACGTGCCGACGACGAGTGCCATCACTCGCTTGTTGAACGGGTCGCGAAACAACGTGTGGACAACGCGTGGCGAGTACTGACTCGACGCGAGCTGAATGATCAGCAGTGAGACCGAGAAGGCAATACCGGCAAAAGAGATGGTTGCCCCGGCGATGACGCCCAGCAAGGTGCGCGCACTCTCCACCGTGGAGGCGAAGCCGATGGGAAGATCTGCCACCACCTTCTCGATGTTGCGGTCGATCGCGAGGCTGGCGAACCCGAAACCGGTCGCGAAGAAGACAGCGACCATGGGGACGAAGAACAGGCTTGATCGCAGCCGTTCCGCCAACGCACTCATGCGTAGTCTCATCGTCGCTCCTGTCCGGGGGTCCCCAGAGCTTCTATCACCACCGCAGTAGCGCTGCTAACGGGCCCTCCAACACGGTCAAGTTCGGGACGACGAGAATCGTCGCGTCCGTGGCAAGAGCGGCATTGATCGCGCGGTCCACCAGCCGTGCGCCGTCGCACCACTCCGCCTCCACACCGGGGCCATCCGAGCCGTCATCGTGGACGAGGAGGGTGTCGACGCGCCCCTCTCGCAGGGCTTCGGCGACTTCGCCGGCATCGACAACAGCCGTTCCATGCGCTCGCCGCGAGCGGACCAGCTCAGCGGTTGCGGTCACGTGCGCGGCAGGAATGGACGCCACCAGCCGCACCACCTCGTCGGCGATACCGCCCGGTGAACCGGCCTCGATCTTGACGGCGACTGCCGCTACGTCGGTCGGCAACGAGTCGAGTACAAAGCCTTGGGCGCGGACGTCACCCGCGACCGCGACGAGTTCGGCCCGCACATCTCGAGCCATCGTGGCGACGGCGTCGGCCACGTCGCGCGCGTTGCTCTCCCACGTGTTCTCCGCTCGCTGCTGAAAGCGGCGTTGCGACCAGCCGCCGGGGGCGCCGCGATGGATGTGTAACGTTTCGCCGTCCACCGTCTCCGACGCGAGGACGACGCTGCCGACGAAACCGGTCAGATCTGCACCTGCCCGATCCGTCTCGACAACGACGTGCGGCACCACTCGCTGTCGCGATTCCAAAACGGTCGCCCAGCGCGGCAGAGGGCCCTCGTGCACCGTTGTTGCCGAGACCGGTTCTTCGAGCAACTCGACGAATGTTGCCCCGCCTCGCGCATGCACGACGACGACTGCCGCTGCATCGTGATGGTGGAGTCCGGCTATCACCTCGTCGAGTCGTGCTATCTCCTCGTGCGTCCATTCGTTGGAGAGCTGGCGTCGGGCGTTGTGCCATTCGACTTCGAATCTGCTCTGAGCATCGCTGAGGTTGCTGGGTGCCGGAATCGTCATGGTCGCGTACCAGTCGGATTCGGTCGATAGTGCTCGTAGGTCGTCATTCGGGTTCATTGGTTCACCGTTCGGTTGGAGACTGAGATGATGACCCGTTTCGACCGAGCCACTTTTCGGCCCTGTTCCCTGCGCGGCCGAGACCTAAACCCACGCCTACTCGGCGGCGTCCACGCCGGGCACCACAGTGTCATCGGACGTCCCTGGCTCGAACCAGCGGGCGACCACCACGTCTGTCGACGAATGGGCGATGATCGACGCAACGACGACCAATGCCACCAGGTGGAACAGCTCGCTCCGCGCCGCAACACCCGATCGCAGAATCAACAGTCCGTACACCACTGACGCAAACCCCTTGGGGCCGAACCAGGCAGCGGCGATGCGCTCGCGCACGTGCAACGTGCTTCCCACGAGGGCGAACGCCAACGACACCGGACGGGCAACGAACAGCGCGAGCGCAGCGAACACGTAGCCGCTGAACGGAATTTCACCCAGGAAGCGAGGTGAGATCAACGCGCCGAAGACCAGCAGCGCAGCCAACTTCAGCAATTCGGCCACCAACTCACCGAACTCATGGAATGCGGCACGGATCGCAGGGCTCATCGTGGCCACCGTGATCCCCGCCGAGAACGCGGCCAGGAAAGTATTCGCATGCGTCAACGATGAGGTGCCCAGCACCAGCAGCCCGATCGCCAACGCGTTCAACGGCTCGTACGCAGCGGTCGCATGGAAGAAGCGGGAACGCTCCAAACTGATCGCCACGAACGGAATCCCGATCCCGATCCCTATTCCGGCAAAGACCTCCGCAGTCAGCGTCACCGCATCGACCGAGCCCGGGCCAACCACCGCCAACAGGACAATCACGATCGGTAGTGCAAGCCCGTCGTTCAACCCGCTCTCCACATTGAGCAG
>Ga0209476_10000886_pt1 | contig 20678 bp, 24 predicted proteins | sample KloWWTrecipitate_FD_187179 | JGI IMG/M metagenome (GOLD analysis project Ga0209476, IMG submission 187179) | Active sludge microbial communities from Klosterneuburg, Austria, studying microevolution and ecology of nitrifiers - Klosterneuburg... | ecosystem: Engineered > WWTP > Aerobic digester... | reverse complement strand
CATCACGCTGGGGCTCTTCCAGCTCACCCTCATCATGCGGCTGGTGCGAAGCGAGATGCTGGAGGTGCTGCGCACGGACTACATCAAGTTCGCGCGCGCCCGCGGCCTCACCAACCGCGCCGTGAACTTCGGCCACGCGCTGCGCAACACGCTGGTGCCCGTGATCACCATCACGGGGCTGCAGCTGGGCGCCATCATCGCCTTCGCCATCATCACGGAGACCGTGTTCCAGTGGCCGGGCATGGGGCTCCTCTTCATCCAGGCGGTTCAGTTCGCCGACATCCCGGTGATGGCGGCCTACCTCTGCCTCATCGGCTTCATCTTCGTGGTGATCAACCTCGTGGTCGACGTCCTCTACTACTTCGTGGACCCGCGGCTTCGCATCGACCGCGCGCAGGCGGGGGGGCACTGATGGACAGGCACGTCATTCCCGCGATGCACGTCATTCCCGCGATGCACGTCATTCCCGCGATGCACGTCATTCCCGCGAAGGCGGGAATCCACGCTGGGTCCCCGCCTTCGCGGGGACGACGGGCAGAAAAGGCGGGAATCCACGCTGGGTCCCCGCCTTCGCGGGGACGACGGGCAGAAGAGGCGGGAATCCACGCTGGGTCCCCGCCTACGCGGGGACGACGGGCAGGATCGGGGGGGCACTGATGGACGCGATCCGGCGATTCCTCGACGGCGACGTCTTCTGGAGCTTCAAGCGCTCGCCGCTCACCATCGTCGCGGCCGTGACGACGCTCGTGTGCATCGTGGCCGCCGTGGGCGCCGGGTGGCTCGCGCCCCACAACCCCTTCGACCTCAAGACGCTCAACCTGCTGGACGCCTTCACGCCCCCGGCGTGGACGGAGAACGGCAAGCCCGGCTACCTCCTCGGCACCGACGACCAGGGCCGCGACGTTCTCTCGACCATCATGTACGGCTCGCGCGTCTCCCTCATGGTGGGCTTCTTCGCCGTGATCCTCGCCATGGTGATCGGGATCGCGCTCGGCCTCATCTCCGGCTACGTGGGCGGCAAGGTCGACGCGTTCATCATGCGCGTGGCGGACGTGCAGCTCTCCTTCCCGGCGATCCTCATCGCGCTCCTCATCGACGGCGTGGCGCGCGTGGCGCTGCCCAAGGACTCGCACGACACGCTGGCGCTCTACGTGCTGGTGCTCGCCATCGCCGCCTCGGGCTGGGTGCAGTACGCGCGCACCGTGCGCGGCTCCACCCTCGTCGAGCGCAACAAGGAGTACGTGCAGGCCGCGCGCGTCATCGGCCGCCACCCGCTCGCCATCATGTTCTCGCACGTGCTGCCCAACGTCCTGGGGCCCGTGCTCGTGCTCGCGACGCTGCACATCGGCACCGCCATCATCACGGAGGCCACGCTCTCCTTCCTGGGCGTCGGCGTGCCTCCCACCCAGCCCTCGCTGGGCACCCTGATCCGCATCGGCAACGACTTCCTGTTCTCGGGGGAATGGTGGATCACCGTCTTCCCCGGGGCCTGGCTCGTGATCATGGTGCTCGCGATGAACCTGCTGGGCGACTGGCTGCGCGACGCCCTCAACCCGAAGCTGCGCTAGCGGAGGAATCCATGAAACGACTGCTTCCCGCCTTCCTGCTCCTCGCCGCCACGGGCGCCGTGGCCGGCCCCTACGACCAGCCGTGGGTCATCATCACGACGGACACCGCGCCCTCGGCCGACCCGAAGCTGCGGCCCGTGATCATCAACCGCGTCGACGGCGAGAACGCCATGAAGAACTTCGCCGTCACCACGCCGGGCGTGCGCAAGGTGACGGTGGACCTGCCGCCGCGCAAGGGCTTCAGCCTCGGCACGCAGGAGACCTTCGAGCTCACCGCGAGCCCGTGCATGCGCTACCTCGTCGCCGCGCGCCTGGACACCGAGACCGGCCAGCACTGGAAGCCCGTGGTGCGCTCCTCGGAATCCATCGGCGAGTGCCTCACCAAGTTCAAGGGCGGGACGACCCCCAAGTGAGCGCCCCGAGCCGCCAGAACTTCGCCAGCGGCACGCCGTGGGAGCCCGTCGTGGGCTACTCGCGGGCGGTGCGCTGCGGGCCGCACGTCTGGGTGGCGGGGACGACCTCCACCGACCCCGACGGCAAGCTCGTGGCGCCGGGCGACGCCTACGCCCAGACGATGCAGACGCTCAACAACCTCGCCTTCGCGCTGGCCCGGGCGGGGGCGACCCTGAAGCACGTCGTGCGCACCCGCATCTACGTGACCGACATCACGCAGTGGGAGCGCATCGGCCGCGCCCACGGCGAGGTCTTCGGCGACATCCGCCCGGCCTGCACGATGGTGGAGGTGAAGGCGCTGGTGGACCCGGACATGCTGGTGGAGATCGAGGCGGACGCCTACGTGGACGACAAGGCCGGCGGATGAGCGAAGCGCCCGCCCCGCTGCTGCAAGTGCGCAACCTGCGCGTGGAGTTCAACACGCGCCGCGGCACGCTGGTGGCCATCGACGACGTGAGCTTCGACATCGCGCCGGGCGAGGTGCTGGGCGTGGTGGGCGAGTCCGGCGCCGGCAAGTCGATCACGGGGACAGCCATCATCGGCCTGCTGGAGCCCCCGGGGCGCGTCGCCGGCGGGGAGATCCGCCTCGCCGGCGGGCGGATCGACAACCTGCCGGCGGAGGCGATGCGCCGGATCCGCGGACGGCAGATCGGCGCCATCTTCCAGGACCCGCTCACCTCGCTCAACCCGCTCTACACCGTCGGCCGGCAGATCGTCGAGACGATCCAGACGCACCTGCCGATGAACGCGGCCGAGGCCCGCGCGCGCGCGATCGACCTCCTCAAGGAGGTGGGCATCCCCGCGGCCGAGCGGCGCATCGACCACTACCCGCACCAGTTCTCCGGCGGCATGCGCCAGCGCGTGGTGATTGCGCTCGCCCTGTGCGCGAACCCGCGCCTCATCATCGCCGACGAGCCCACCACGGCGCTGGACGTCTCCATCCAGGCGCAGATCATCACGCTCCTGAAGAAGCTCTGCCGCGAGCACGGCACGGCGGTGATGCTGGTCACGCACGACATGGGCGTGATCGCCGAGACCGCGGACCGCGTGGCGGTGATGTACGCCGGGCGCCTCGCCGAGATCGGCCCGGTGCAGGAGGTGATCCACCACCCGCAGCACCCCTACACGGCGGGGCTGATGGGGTCGATCCCCGCGATCGGGCAGGAGGTGGAGCGGCTGCCGCAGATCGAGGGGTCGATGCCGCGGCTCGACGCCATCCCGAAGGGGTGCGCGTTCAACCCGCGGTGCCCGAAGGTGTTCGGGCGGTGCCGGGAGGAGCGGCCGGACTTGCTGCCTGCCGGCGCCACGCGCGCGGCCTGCTGGCTTCATTCGGCTCCCCTCTCCCTTGGGAGAGGGGCCGGGGGTGAGGGTGCGGTCCATGGCTGAGGGCGCGTCCAAGGTGCTCCTCGAGGTGAAGGACCTCGCGCGCGACTTCGACGTGTCGAGGCCGTGGCTGAACCGCGTGCTGGAGGGGGCGCCGCGGCAACTTCTCAAGGCCGTGGACGGGGTGTCGTTCACGATCAACCGCGGCGAGACGCTCTCGCTCGTGGGGGAGTCGGGCTGCGGGAAGTCGACGGTGGCGCGGCTGATCTGCGGGCTCTACGCGCCCTCGCGCGGCTCCATCGTGTTCGACGGGCAGGACATGAGCGCGATCGCGAAGCGCTCGGACATGCTCGCCATGCGCCGGCGCTTCCAGATGATCTTCCAGGACCCGTACGCGAGCCTGAACCCGCGCTGGCGCGTGGGGAAGATCATCGCCGAGCCCATCCGCCAGCACGGCATCCTCCAGGGCGAGGCGGCCGTGCGCAAGCGCGTGGGGGAGCTCCTGGAGGACGTGCGCCTCTCCGCCCACGACGCCGAGAGGTTCCCGCACGAGTTCTCCGGCGGGCAGCGCCAGCGCATCTCGATCGCGCGGGCGCTCTCCTCCAACCCCGAGTTCCTCGTCTGCGACGAGCCCACGAGCGCGCTCGACGTCTCCGTGCAGGCGCAGATCCTCAACCTCATGAAGGACCTGCAGCGCGAGCACGGCCTCACCTACCTCTTCATCTCGCACAACCTCGCCGTGGTGTCGCACATCTCCGACCGCGTGGGGGTGATGTACCTGGGCCGGATCGTCGAGATCGCGCCCACGCGCACGCTCTTCACGCGCCCGCTGCACCCCTACACGCAGATGCTGGAGAGCGCGATCCCCGACATCACGATGAGCGGCAAGGCGAGGACGCCGGTGGCGGGGGAAGTGCCCAACCCGCTCGACCCGCCGCCGGGCTGCGCCTTCAACCCGCGCTGCCCGCACGCCAACGACCGCTGCCGCGCCGAGCGGCCCGAGCTCAGGGATCACGAAGGCGCACAGGTGGCCTGCCATGCGGTGGAGGAGCGGCGGATTGCCCTGGCTCGCCGCTAGCCCGGATTCGCATTGCGCTGCACTGAAAGCCGTGCCCCGAAATCAGTTCTGGATAGTCACGCCAATGATCTTCGGGTAGTTGCCGTAACAACCATCGATCGTGATGATCACCGGCTTCCCCGTTACTTGCGCCATGAGGAGGACGGCGTGGTGCGCTCTCCGGTCAGGTGACAGCGGATCCGTGGTGTATTGAGTGTTGTACACACAGCCGGTTGCGAGAAGCGGGGCGGTTGTCTGCACCCAGATCACATCGGCGTTCCACCCCGAGCCCAGCCAAGTGATCGTGCCCGCGGCCGTCTGCTGCCAAGCCCACGCCGCAGTCGCGACTGCGAGTCCGCCGATGCCCAGAAGTGCCTTCTTCATGGATTTCCCTCCCAACGGTAAAGCTTGTATCTTCAGACCAGACCGGCACGGTAGAGTCTGATCGCCGTTGTGGTGATCAGACCGGACCGTGCAGCCTGGTATCGGCTGGGGCTTTGAAGCCCGTTTCCGAGTGTATTGCGCACGGTTTCCGTGCTGGTCTTCCTGAAGCCCGAACGGTTACGCGCGCCGACATTGAGCGCGCATGCGCAAGCAAGGGAGCCGAAGACCATGTCTGCAACCTCAGTGGTGGTGCGCATCGATGTGGCGAAAGTGTCCGTTGATGTCGCGGTGCTGGGCGGCAAGCTTGAGGCCCGGCGGTTCGAAAACGAAGCCGAGGGCCACTCGGCACTGGCGGCCGCCCTGCAGCCACAGGGCGTGGCGCTGGTGGTGATGGAGGCCACGGGCGGCTATGAGGCCGCGCTGGCCTGTGCACTGCAGGCGGCGGGCTTGCCGGTGGCGGTGGTGAACCCGAAGCAGGCCCGTGATTTTGCCAAGGCGATGGGGCGGCTGGCCAAGACCGATCGCATCGACGCCGCCATGCTTGCCGAACTGGCAGCCGTGCTGGTGCGACGCGACGACCTGGCGCGCTTCATTCGCCCGCTGACCGACGCCCAGCAACAGGCGCTGGCGGCCTGGGTGACGCGTCGGCGACAGTTGCTGACCATGCTGCTGTCCGAGCGCCAGCGGCTGCAACTGGCCATCCCCATCCTGCGCCCCAGCATCGAGGCGATGATCCGGGCTATCCGCGCCCAGTTGGATGACGTGGAAGCACAGATGACGGGCCACGTCCGAACTCACTTCGCCGAACTCGACACCCTGCTGCGCTCGACCCGCGGAATCGGCCCGATCGCCAGTGCGACGCTGATTGCCGAACTGCCAGAACTCCGACGGCTGAACCGGCGCGAGATTGCTGCCCTGGTTGGTGTCGCGCCCATCGCCAACGACTCGGGCACCACTCGCGGGCGCCGACGAGTTCAGGGCGGCCGGTTCGAGATCCGCCGTGTCTTGTACATGGCCGCTGTCGTGGCTGCACGCCACAGCCCCGTCATCCAGACCTTCTACCAACGCCTGATCGACGCCGGCAAGCTGCCCAAGGTCGCATTGGTGGCCTGCATGCGCAAGCTCCTGACTACGCTCAACGCCATGGTCAGGACCAACAAGCCTTGGGACGGATCGTTTCATCACGCTTGACTCGAAAGACGGTTACTCAGAACGACTGGCGTTCGATGGACTTGACCCCGTTGGCCCCGTCCACCCACCAAGTAAAAGTGCCGCGGCTTGCCTCCGTGAAGGAGAGCGTGCCCACCCCCACTGGCACCACCGAGACCCGCGAGGGATCGAAGAGCCCGTTGTAGGCCGGCCCCGAGGTCCGGTACATCGCGCCCGTGAACGAAGTCGCGCTCGTCCACACGCCGCCAGGGATCACCAGCCACTGCGGGGAGCCATCCTCGCGGTAGTGGTACCAGACCACGAAGAGCTGGCCCGAGGCGTGCTGGATCACGCTCATCCCCCAGCCGGACTCCGTCGCCTTCCACCACATGTCGGTGTAGTCAAGCGCCGGAACAAGGCCTGAAGTCACCATCAATACAGTCGGCGAGGACACACTCGCCCTGTAGAAGCACGTCTCCTGGAGCCTCGCGACTATAAGATGAGGCCCGCGCGGAAGATCCAGCGTAAACGCCGTTTCACTGGGTGCCGCAGGGCTGAGTCCCTTGCTGGCCATGATGCGATCGGCGTCGGTGATCACGACTTCCCCCGCCGTGACGTTCGCTGCACTGGATTGCGTCCGCGCAATCACCCGGGCAAGCACCTCGGTCCCGTCCTGCGCGGGATTCGGTGTCAGCGACATCGAGGTCATCGTGAGAGGCCTCAGCGCTGGCAGGCCGCACCCCACGCTTGCGTGATGACTGAGAAGAAACACGGCCGGTACCGGAAGAGGTGGAGAGGTGTTCGCGAATACGTTGAAGAAACCCTCTCCTGCGACGATCAGGAACGACGCGAGGGACGCGACGCCTTGGGAATCCGTGGAAGCCTGGAAGATCGGCCCACCGGCCACGAAGACGTCACCGCGTGGACTGGAGAACGTGAATGTCACCGCCACACTGGATACCGCTACACCAGATTCATCAACCACCCGGACTCTCAATGGTTGCGTTGGAACGCTAGAGCCCTCTATTGCAGATCCGAACTGGTGATTGCCCGAAACGACCGAAATTGCCGCTGGCGAAGTCGCGTCAACGCGCGAACATGTAAGAGCCAGGCATACTCCAAAAGCCACCGCCATCACTTTCTTCATCACTCCTCCAGCAGGAAGTGAATTAGCGAGATCAACCCACCTTCATTCACATTCGGGTTCCGTCCGAGGGCAAGTTCCACGCCGTTCTTGACCCCATCGCCATCCGAATCAGCGGTCATCCACTCCTGAATTCGAAATAGATCCGGCATTAGTCCAACACGGCTTGAGTTTGCCGCTTGGGCTGTACCATGAGTGCGCAGTAGTGCGCGCAATGCCATCGAGGAAAGCACAGGTTCACGTCTTCCAACCTGTATGCTCTGAACGAGCGCGGCGGCTCCGGCGACCATCGGTGCGGCAGAGGATGTGCCTCCAAATTCGTCCGAATATGTGTTATTGAGCGTTGCTGGCGGATTGGGAACCAAATTCCCACTCCAGTACGTCGTGACTACGTTGCGCCCCCAGCCGCTTGCGTCTATCCGGCTGCCGTAATTCGACTCACAGGTCGGAAGACCGGTGTCCGGCCACCGCGCTCCCACAAGAATCGCCCCCGAGTCCAAATAATCTGGGCTCGCCGGATCAAACCGACCTGCAAACGCCGCATCGTCCAAATTGACGCCGCCGTTTCCCGCTGCAGCTACTACGACGCGTCCATTCGCGGTCGCCGTCCTAATAGCAGCAAGTACCGAGTAATCGTACTCCGCCGGTACATAAGGAGACTGAGTCACGGGATCACGTTGAGTTGCGCCGCAATTCGGATGTGAACCTACCCCAGGCGGACCCGCAATCTGGCGTTCCACCAGTATCACATCACCTTGTACGAGTGTTGCGCTCGCAAGATCTATTGCGGACGCAATTGTGGAATTCTGCACGTATGTCGCTGCTACACCGATCGGCGAGGCATTTGCAATCCCGGCAATGCCAAGCAGGTTCGCCGGGTTTCCGGCTAGCATTCCAAGTACAGCCGTGCCGTGGCTTCGATACGATTCGATATTTGGATCGTCGGCGGGAACAGCCTGCAATGCGACACTCGCAAAGAAGGGTGGGAGATCCTCGTGTTCGGGCCTCCATGCCACTTCGACGTCGATGATCTTTGAGTATTGGCCCGTGCCGCCGGGCAGTGACCATGCGAAGTACGCGTCTATTCCCTGGGGAGCCGGGAAGAGATACCCTTGGATCGGCTCGAGCGGCTCAGTCTTCGACCGGACATACGAAACTGGTGGCGTCGATGCTTCGCTTCGCCCTTCAAAATAGGCGATCTCGACGAATGCCAAATCGTTGAGCTGGCCGACGAGTGATTCCATGACAGCTGGAGCTTGGGCTTCTTGCGGCACTAGCAGTAGGAACTGGGTAAGATCAGGCATCTCCTCGCGCATCCATCGCTCTCCGCAAAATCGATCGAACGCAAGGTCGATCATCCGTCTACTGAATACGCGTCTGATCTTCGTGAGTCCCACCGTCCCAACAAGTAGCTCCTCCAGGGCGAAGGCATGTTCCGGACTGGCCGCTGCAACCTCACCGCCCTCAAGAACCTCAAAGCCACCATCATCTGCAATCTTGAGTACGATTCGCCCCGTGTGTGCCTGCGGGTCGAAAAGTTGCATTGAGGGCTTTCGGATTCTCGTTCGGCCTCTCACCGACGATGCTAGTGGCATTCCCGCATCCGGCGGGGAGCGGTGTGCCGCTGCCAAGTCCCTTCGCAGTGGCAAGAGCCCCGAATCTCTTAAAGATGCGAGGTCGCTGCATCGGTCCATGGACAACGAGCTCTCCGATTGCGCCGATGACGATGCAGAGTGCATGACAGCAATCGTCGTTGCCGCAAGGTGAAGAATGCACATGGCGTACTTGTTCACCCGGATGTCCCGTACGTTGGGCAATTGCGATGATAATCATCTCTACTGGCACTTGTTTGCAAGTGAAACCTTTCGGAGATTTGATCTCAGTCAACATCGAAACGGGCATAACATCGCAATGGCGCAACACGCAGATGCTGGAGAGCGCGATCCCCGACATCACGATGAGCGGCAAGGCGAGGACGCCGGTGGCGGGGGAAGTGCCCAACCCGCTCGACCCGCCGCCGGGCTGCGCCTTCAACCCGCGCTGCCCGCACGCCAACGACCGCTGCCGCGCCGAGCGGCCCGAGCTCAGGGATCACGAGGGCGCGCAGGTGGCCTGCCATGCGGTGGAGGAACGGCGCATCCCGCTGGATCGCCTCTAGGCCCGGACATCGCGCCGCGCTGAATGCGGCACCTCGCAATCAGTTCTGCATGGTAACGCCGATGATCTTGGGGTAGTTGCCGTAGCAACCCTCGATCGTGATGATCACGGGCTTGCCCAGCGCTTGTGCCATGAGAAGCACGGCGTGGTGCACCTTCCGGTCAGGCGAAAGGGGATCCGTGGTGTATTGCGTGTTGTACACACAGCCGGTGGCCAGCAGGGGCGCAGTCGTCTGCACCCAGATCACATCGGCGTTCCACCCCGAACCCAGCCAAGTGATCGTTCCTGCGGCCGTCTGTTGCCATGCATGCGCCAACGTGGCCAGCGCGAAAATCGCGAGTCCCAGTACGAGCTTCTTCATTGCTTGTCGCTCCCGATTGCAGAGTCAGAACGGCTGGCGCGAGATCGAACGCACTCCCTGGGCGCCATCGATGGACCATATAAAGGCCCCGCTGTTCGAGTCCGTGAATGCTACTGTCGCCACACCGACGGGCATCACGCTCACACGCGAGGGGTCGAACACGCCTCCCAAGGCCGGTCCCGTGGTCCGGTAAATTGTCCCCATGAAGTTCATTGGACTCGTCCATACGCCGCCGGGAATCACCATCCATTGGGCGGAGCCGTCATCGCGGTAATGGAACCACACCACGAAGAGCTGGCCCGAGGCGTGCTGGATCACGCTCATTCCCCACCCTGACTCCGACGGTTTCCACCACATGTCCGTGAAATCCCCCGTTGGTCCGGCACCGGATGCCACGCTCTGATACAAGTCCTCCGATGCGCTTCCGACATATGTGCAGTTCGGGATCAACATTGCCTTGAGAATGTGAACTCCCGGTGCAAGATCCGCCATTGCGCTCACGCTTCTTCCACTCGATGTCGTGAGTTTCTCGGAGGAGATGACTTTGCCATCACTTGTAATTCCGACGTAAGCGTCAATCACGTTCACCGCCGGCGTGGACACAATATCCGTGAACTCGGCAATGATCTCGACGGGGGCATTTACCGCGCCAGGATTCGCCATCGTCCTGATCGTCGTCCTCGTTTGGCGCGCGGCGACCGGCAGGGGGCACCCTGACGAGAACTGCGGGGTGAGTCGTCCAAGCACAAATGACACCGACCGCTCTATCGTTGAAGCCAACTTCGCGGTCACGCTGAAAAGGCCATCTCCCGCGGTTACGACAAGATCACTCCACGATGCCTTTCCGAGATGATCTGTGGTCACCAGTCTCTCTTTGCCGTCCACCGCCACAACGTCGCCTCGCGGGCTGTTCAAAGAGAATCTCACGGCAACGCCCGGCACAGGCGCGCCGGATTCGTCCATCGCCATGACGGTAAGCGGGTCGTACCGTGACACGGAATCCGATGCGTGGAATTGATTGCCTCCACCCACCATGGTCAGTACGACGTTTGCCGCGCCAACCGCGTCACAGGTCATGGTCAGGACCAACAACGTGACGAGCCTCTTTCGGAACATGATTCCCTACTCCTCGAGAACAGCGAAGGTTGCGGAAAGGACCGCCACTTCGCTCACGCCCGGGTTTCGTCCGACTGCCACTTCATCTCCATTTGTCATGCCGTCGAGATCATCATCTGCGACAATCCACTCGTAGATCGCCTTGAGATCAGGCATCACCCCGATCTGGCGAGGGTCGCTCCCCTGCGGCGTACCGAACATCCGAACCAGCTTCCGCATTGCGGTGGGCGGAAACCGGGGACCAAGCCTGCCCAACTGCATGCTCTGCACCGACGCCACGACCGCCGCAACAATCGCTGTCGCGCTTGAAGTGCCGGAGAATTCGGACGTGTACAGATTGTTGGAATCGTCCGGTGGCTCGCCCTGCAGATCACGTGGCGTCAAGTTTCGCCAGAGCGCAGATCCACCTGCTGTCGCAACATTCTCTCCCCAAGCGCTGGCGTCTATTCTCTCGCCAAAGTTTGTCTCGCACTTCGGAACTCCCGTGGCGCTACTCCTGCCGCCGACAATGATTGCATGGGATTCCTGAAACCCTGGAGAAGTCGAATCGAATATGCCGCCAAACAGCGAATGGGCCAGACTCACCGCACCATTTCCTGCAGCTTCAACCACAATGCGTTGATTGGCTGACGCAACGGTAATCGCGGAGTACGCGGCAACATCGTATTCCGCGGGCACTACGGCGCGGCGCGGTGGACCCGAAGACTGCGCGCAGTCGCGCCCCGGCTCAAGTGTCACAGGACCCAATATGTGAGTTTCGACGACGATGACATTTCCAGTCCCTGCCACCGCGGATGCCTGATTGATGGCGGACGCGATCGAAGCCACGTTCTGGTCATCGGTTGCAGACACTCCAATTGCCGCATCGTGAACAATTCCCGTCACACCAAGCGAGTTGTTCACTCCCGCGATGATGCCTACGACCGCTGACCCGTGGTACGCAATGGCGGGTTCCAGCGTCGGCCTCCCGATCACGACGAAGGGCAAAGGAAGATCTTCGTGCCCTTGATTTCCTTCGAAGCGAATGTTCCAACCCAACTCCACGTCGACAACTTTCACGTTGGCGCCCGTGCCACCCGGCTTGGTCCACGCGTAGTAAGCGTCAACGCCCTCCGGCGCTGCTTTCAGGTATCCCTGGAGCGCCTCAAACGTCCCTATCTTGCTCGCGTCGGGAAGAGGCGCGGCGGGAGTGGGCGCCCGACCTTCAAAATACGCGAGTTCGACAAAGGGCAGCGAGTTGAGGTGCCAAATGACCGCCTCCATCGCCGCTACATCCAAGCGTTCGCGCGGACTCAGCAGCACAAACTGAGTGAGATCCGGCATCTCCTCGCCCATCCATCGCTCACCACAGAATCGGTCAAATGCGAGGCTTGTCTCCGGCCGCGCGAAAACACGCTTTGCATCAGTTGCGCCCATTATCCGCGTCACGATCTCGTTTATCGCAATCGCGCGCGCTTGCTTCGGAGCTGTCAACGCACCGCCGGTGTCGATTCGGAAGCCCTCGTCGTCCGCCAACTTTAGTACGATCCGTCCGGTATGCACTTGCGGATCAAAGACAGTCTCCGCCGGCTTCTGGAACCGCTTCCGAGTTCTCAGTGACGACTGAGGTAGCATTTCAGTCTCATCCGACATGTCGGGGGCCGCCGCGGACTCTCTTCGCAAGGGCAAAGCGCCAGAGTCTCTCAGGCCAGCGAGATCCTCGCAGCGATCCACCAAAGGCAAGTGCGCCGATGGCAGAGGTGTCGCTGCGCGGGTTGCCGACAAGCAGCCGAGCACGGTGGCGATGGCCATGGCAGCAAGAGGCGGCGCGCGCATGGAGTGTGTGTTCCTTCGGACCAACCAAATCCAGGGGAATTGCACCCATCTTCGCCCCCCCCCATTCTCCTCACAAGCGGCAATTGCGTTGAGTTTGACCTGGGTCAACCTCCCGACCACAGCAAGTCTCGATTCCCCCGCGCACTTCACTGGCGTACGACGAGCCCGCGCGCACTCCCTTCACGTGCCCGCTTCGCCCCTACACGCAGATGCTGTAGAGCGACAGGGGTAGACTGCGTTACGGTGACAAGTGGACTTGCGGGTTGGCCGGCCTCCGGCCAAGACTCGTTTCCAATTCGGAGCGGGTCATGGCCGGAATCGAATCCGGAGATCTGCAGTACGATCAAGGATTCGGACGATTAGGGTCGGGTGCTGGGCCTTTCCGAGAGCAATATCCGCTATCACCTGAAGCGCATGGCCGTTGGTGCGATCGACGGCCGGGGGCTTTGGCCGCGAAGGGCCGCATGTCTTGCAGAGGCCATTTCGCGGGTTTCCGCGGCTTCCGGACCGGATCGCGCGGCGCAAACACCAGGTCAATGCCCCCTATGGCCCGGAACCGGGCGCGAATGGCGCCGGTCAGGTTAGCAGCGGCGGGCGCGTCTTGGGACAGCGCCCCCTCCAGGATCGACCGCGTCTCCTCCTCCAATGGGCGGGCGTGCCGGGCCGCGCAAAGGCGCAGTCGGCACTGCGTGCGGTCATCGCGTTGCGGATCGTGATGCTGGCCATGGCGCGTATCCGGCATGCGATCAATGATTCCATTGTATGCAATGCGATCACCCACTACCGGCGAACCGCCCCGCCAGTTGCCTGCCGCGTATCGCCCGTCGCATGGTCGCCGCGCGCTAAGAACCGGTCCCACGCCGGCCTCGGCCCGAACCGCTTCACGAGGAAGTCCACGAACGCCCGCACCTTGGGCGGCACGTGCTTCGCCTGCGGGTAGACGGCGTAGATGCCCAGCTCCGGCGGCCGCCAGTCGTCCATCAGCGCGACCAGCCGGCCCTCGCGCAGGAGGGAGCCCACGTAGAAGGTCGGCAGCCGCGCGATGCCCGCGCCGGCGAGAGCCGCGTCGCGCTCGAGGAGGCCGTTGTTGAGGCGCAGGTTGCCGGTGACCGCGACGCTCGCCTCGCGGCCGCGGCGCGAGGTGAAGCGCCAGACGTTGCCCTGCGCCGCGTAGGAGTACACGAAGCAGTTGTGCGCGGCGAGGTCGGCCGGTTCCTGCGGCGCGCCGTGCGCGGCCACGTACGCGGGGGAGGCGCACACCACCTGCCGGCAGGGCGCGAGCTTCCTCGCCACGAGCGAGGAGTCGGTGAGCGCGCCGATGCGGATCGCCATGTCGAAGCCCTCGGCCACGAGGTTCACGAAGCGGTCGTCGAGGCGCATGTCGACGGTGACGCCCGGATGCGCCCGCAGGAAGTCCGGCAGCGCCTCGCCCAGGTGCAGCACGCCGAAGGCCATGGGCGCGCTCGCGAAAAGCCGGCCGCGCGGCGCGGACTGGAAGCTCGCCACGGCGGCCTGCGCCTCGTCGATGCGCTCGAGGGCCGCGCGGCTCTGCTCGAAGAGCGCGGAGCCGGCCTCGGTGAGGGAGAGGCGCCGCGTGGTGCGGTTGAGGAGCCGCGCGCCCAGCCGCGCCTCGAGCCGCGTGAGGTACTTGCTCACCACGGCCCGCGAGAGCTCGAGGTCGTCCGCGGCGCGCGTGAAGCTGCCGCGCTCCACCACGCGCACGAAGACGGCGATGTCGGCGAGGTTGTCCATGGGCGCGCCTCCGATTGGTCGATTTCCGTGAACAATGATATCGCGCCCGCCCCGTCGATCGGAACGGCCGGGAAACCCAGAATCCCTTCCACGCGAATCCCGCGCCCAACCGAACGAAAGGACCCGCCATGTCATACGACTTCACCGCCGCCGCGAAGCACTTCGCCGCCCGCAACGCCTTCACCACCGGCCCGCACGAACTGGCCGCGATGATCGAGGCCAACCGCGACATCGTCATCGTCGACGTGCGCTACCCCGGCGACTTCCGCGCCTCGCACATCCCGGGCGCCGTGAACCTGCCCAAGGGGCAGTGGGAGAAGCCCGGCGCGAAGCTCTCGAAGGAGAAGCTGAACGTGCTCTATTGCTACAACCCGCAGTGCCACCTCGCCTCGGAGGCCGCCGCCGCGCTCGTCGCGCAGGGCTACCCGGTCGTGGAGATGGAAGGCGGCTTCTCGACCTGGGAAGCGTTCGGCAGCCCCGTCACGACCTCGGCGCCGGCCGCGGCCGCCGCGTGATCCCGGAGGCGCCATGAACGAGAGAGACTCGACGGCACTCGGCGCCTTCCTCCTGCGCGTCGCGCTGGGCGTGATGTTCGTCGCCCACAGCGTGTGGCTGAAGGCGGTCGTCTTCACGCTCCCGGGAACGGCGCAGTTCTTCCAGTCGCTGGGCTTGCCCGCCGCGCTGGCCTACGCCGTCTTCGCGATGGAGGCGGCCGGCGGCGTGCTGCTCATCCTCGGCGTGCAGGTGCGCCTGGTGGCGGCCGCGCTGGTGCCGGTGCTCGCGGGCGCGGCCTGGGCCCACGCCGGCAACGGCTGGCTCTTCACCAACGCCGGCGGCGGCTGGGAGTACCCGGTGTTCCTCGCGGTGGCGGCGGTCGCGCAGGCGCTGCTCGGCGAGGGGGCCTTCGCCCTGCGCGGCCGGGCGGCGCGCGCGCCTCAGGGCTTCGGGCGCTTGCGGTTGACGCAGGAGACGTAGAGCTCGTTGGTGGCCAGGTCCTGCATCGGGTAGGCGAGCGTCTCCGGCGTGTACTCCACGAGCCCCTCGGTGCGGATCGCCACGCGCCAGGGCTCGAACTCGAGGGCGCGCAGCTCCTGCTCGAAGCGCGTCACGGTGATGGGGTTCAGCTCGTTGAACCACTGCCAGTGCTGCGCCGGCGTGGGCGTCTCGCCGGCGCGGTCCTCGTAACGCGGCTTCGCGCCGAAGACGATCGCGCGGATCTCGTCCCGCGACTTGCGCAGGTGGAAGAAGGGCTCCGTCGAGTACTCCGCGAGGTGGTGCCCGGCGTTGCAGTAGTAGAGGCCGGGGTGGATGAAGAGCAGGCCCCCGGGCCTGAGCACCCGCTTCATCTCGCGCAGCGCCTGCAGGTAGCCGCCGGCGAAGTGCTCCACCGCCGCCCAGGAGATCACCACGTCGAAGCTGTCGTCGGCGAAGGGCAGGAAGTTCGCGTCCTCGCCGAGGTACTTCACGCGCTTCGGGATGGCGTCGGCCGGCAGGTGGTTGGCGCGCAGGATCTCCGGCAGCCGGTCGAAGCCGCGGAAGGGGTCGATGGCGACCAGTTCCTCGCAGCCGGTGCGAAGCGCCACGCCGAGCGCCGTGATGCCGTCGCCGCAGCCCACGTCGAGGATGCGCCCGCGCAGCTTCGGCGAATCGGCCAGCATGTAGCTCACGACGGTGGCCGCCGCGTGGTCGAAGTGGCGGAAGAACCAGTCCTCGTGGCCGCGCTTCCAGGAGAGGTTCTCGATCGCCACCCCCGGCGCCACGGTCTCGAAGCTCCACGCGAGGCCGTCGGCGGGCGCGGCCGCGGGGCCGGCGAGCGTGAAGGCGCCCTCCAGCTTCGCGGCGGCGGCGTCGGCCATCGCCTCGCGGTGGACGGCTTCCAGCGAAAAGCGATGCGCGCCGGCCCCGAGCGAGCCCGGCAGGAACGCACGCACGCGGTAGGCGCCGCGCGGCAGCCACCCGAGGTAGTGCGTGTCCCGCGAATCCGCGGCGACCTCGCCCGCGCCCTCCACGCGCAACCGCAAGCCGGGCAGGAACACGACCGGCGCCTCCACGCGCAGCCGCCCGCACAGCGCCGCGCGGCCGCCCGCCTCCTCGATGGCGAAGGGGCCCTCCAGCTTCATCGCGTGGCTCATCGCGGCTTCCTCACTTCGCGGGCGTCATCTCTTTCATGCGCTTGAGCCACTCCGACCAGTCGTAGGGCCCCTTCACGAACCGCTCCTCCAGCGACACCAGCACGTTGGTCCAGGCCTTCTCGAAGTAGGCGAAGGCGCGGTCCCACTCGGCCCCCTCGCCCCAGCCGCCATGGTAGAGCGAGACCTCGGTCGTCTTGGGGCCCGTGGACTTGAAGCGCACCGTCACGTAGGTGCGCTGCTTCCTCACGTTGGGCATGGTCGGCGGCGCGTTCCAGGTGAAGGTGATCATCGACCTGGGCTCCACGGCGAGGAAGCGCATGCCGTCGGCGCCCTTCATGCCCGGCACGCCGTACGGGTTCATGTAGACCTCGAAGGGCCCGTCCACCCGCGCCTCGACCTTCGCGTCCGGCGCGAAGAAGCTCTTGATGCCCTCGGTCGTGGTCCAGGCGGCCCAGGTGTCGTCGAGGGAAGCGGGCACCACGACCTTGCTGCTGATGGCGCGCTCCTGGGCGGCGGCCGCGAGGGCCACGAGGCAACCGAGGAGGGCGAGGAAGCGTTTCATGCGGGTTCTCCAGTGCTTTTCAGAGGATGAAGGGGACGATGGCCCGGGTGCGCGCACGATAGTCCGCGTACCCGGGATGGGCAAGGGCCATGCCGCGCTCCTCGCGGCGGGCCTTGGCGAGGAGGACGGCGGCCAGCGCCGCGAGCGCCGCCCACTGCCAGGCGTCGCCGGCCGTGGCGAAGGCGGCGGTGAAGAGGAGCACGGCGAGGTACATGGGGTGGCGCACCCAGCGGTAGGGCCCGTGCGTGACGAGGCGGCCGCCCTCCTTCGGCTCGGGGCGGATGTTGAAGTTGCCGGGCCGGTTGGAGGCGAGCGCCCAGAGGCCCACGAAGGCGCTCGCGGCGAGCAGCACCACGCCCGCGGGGCTCGCGTTCGCCGGGCTCGCGCGCGCCACGACGATCGCCATCAGCGCGAACTGCATCGCCACGAGGAGGCGCGAGGTCATGGCTTGCGCAGCGCGAAGACGGTGATGACCGCGTCCTCGTAGGCGGGCGGGCCGAAGGCGGCGATGAACTTCTCGATGCACGGGCCCGCGTCCGGCAGCGCGCGCCCGCCCGGCAGCAGCCACGGGCCCTCGAGGTTCGGGAGCTTCAGCTCGCGGTGGAACACCACGAAGTCGGCGATGCGCCGCAGCGCCTCGGGGGGCTGGGCGAGGTCCACCACGTTCACGAACCGGTTCGGGAACCGCCGCGGCTCCTCCGCGTGCCCGCCGGGCGGGCAGAGGCCGCCCACCATGCCCACCTTCACCTTCTGGCGGTGCACCTCCTGGAAGACGGGCAGGCGGTTGAAGATGGATTCGTACCGCCACGGCGCCTCGACGAGCGTGAGCGAGCCGCGCGGCTGCTGGGCGAGCTTCCGGTAGAAGTCGGGGATGGGGCCGGGGCGCAGCACCGCGGCGACCGCGTTCTCGCGCTCGTCGAACTCGAAGAAGTGCAGGTGGTTGCCCACGAAGCTGTTGGGGTAGGCGAGCGCCTTGGGCAGCGGGCCCAGCAGCACGAGTGCCGTGAGCGCGGCCGACACGAGGAGCCACGGCAGGGCGGAGAGCCGCTTGCCGAGGGGCTCCAGCACCGCGGCCGCCCCCGCCGCGACGGCCAGCAGCACGAAGGGCAGGCACACGAGGAGGTAGCGCGCCAGCACGATGGGGTAGTGCAGCAGGTAGGCGCGGCTCGCGAGCACCGTGGCCACCTGCAGCAGCACCAGCGCGAAGACGTAACGCGTGGCCTGCGGCGCGCGCCGGCCCAGCGAGACGACACCGAATGCGGCGAGGAACGCCATCGCCGCCGCCGGAATCGCCGAGGCCGTGCCCGCATAGAGCGCGCCCGTGCGCACCGCGGTGTGGATCGTGGGGAAATCCTGCGCCGCCTTGGCGCGCAGGTTGGCGAGGTCGTTCCAGAGCGGCGGGCCGACGAGTGCCGCGGTGAGGAGCGCCGCCGTGCCGCCCACGATCGCCATGGCGAGGAAGCGCTGCGCGTCGCGTCGCGGCGAGGCGAGCCACTCGAGGAGCAGGACGATCCAGACGCCCAGCACGAAGGGGGCCACGATCAGGTGCAGCCAGATGGCGAGCGGCGCGCACAGGAGGTAGAGCGCGGCGTGGCGGAACTTCCCCGATTGCCACCAGCGGTAGGCCGCCCACGCGGCCGCGAGCGCCAGCGCGACCGAAAGCGCGTAGGGCCGCGCCTGCCGCGCATACAGCACGAGGAGCGGGGAGATGGCGAGGAGCCCCGCGTAGAGGCCGAGCCCCAGCGGCGTCACCGCCTTGCGCGCGGCGGCCACCAGGCCCACGGCCATGGCGATGCCGGCGGCGAGCGGCACGGCGTACATCCACGCCTCCGACAGCCGCCCCGCCTCGATGAGCGCCTCGTAGTAGAGCGCCACCGGGATCGAGTGGTCGGCCAGCCCGAAAGAAAGGACAATCTCGCGTGGGGTGGCCGTGGCGGCCTTGGCGATCGCGTGCCACTCGTCGTCCATCGGGACCTGCAGGCCGATCTGGAAGAGCCGCGCGAAGAGGCCCGCGGCCAGCGCCACCACGAGGGCGGCGGGGGGCCAGGGGCTCGAAGGGGAACGGAAAAGGTGATTCAAGGCAAGAAGGTCATCGTCGTGCTGCCCGCCTACAACGCGGGGAAAACGCTCGAGCGCACCGTGGCGGCGATCCCGCGCGAGGGCGTGGACGACATCATCCTCGTGGACGACGCGAGCCGCGACGAGACGGTCCGGGTGGCCCGCTCGCTGGGGCTGGGCGAGGTCCTCGTGCACCCGCGCAACAGCGGCTACGGCGCCAACCAGAAAACCTGTTATCGCGCCGCGCTCGGCCGCGGCGCGGACATCGTGGTGATGCTGCACCCCGACTACCAGTACGACCCGCGGCTCATCCCCGCGATGGCCGGCATGGTCGCCTCCGGCATCTACGGCATCGTGCTCGCCTCGCGCATCCTCGGCAGCGGCTCGACCGGCGCGCTGGCCGGCGGGATGCCGTGGTGGAAGTACGTCGCGAACCGCGCGCTCACCGCGTTCCAGAACCTGCTCACGGGGGCCAAGCTCTCAGAATATCACACGGGTTACCGCGCCTATTCGGCCGCGGCGCTGCGCGAGATCCCCTTCCTCGCCAACTCCGACGACTTCGTGTTCGACAACCAGCTCCTCGTGCAGGCGGTGGCCGCCGGCGTGCCCATCGGCGAGGTCTCGTGCCCCACGCGCTACGAGCCGGAGTCCTCCTCGATCAGCTTCGCGCGCTCGGTGCGCTACGGGCTGGGCGTGCTCGGGACGACCCTCGCCTTCCGCGCCTGGCGCTGGGGGCTCGCGAAGCCGCGCTTCCTCGCCTTCTCAGCGGGCGATTTCGTCGCGGGCGGCGGGGGCGCGGAAGATCCAGTTGCGCGCGAGCAGGTAGTTCACGAGCGTGACCGCGCCCGTGGTGAGGACCTGTGAGACGAGGTAGTGCGCGTCGAGGGTGGCGAGCAGCGCCGCGAGGATGATGCCGTTCAGCGCGAAGCCCGCCGCGAGCCCGATGGCGAAGCGCACGAGCGCGTCGCCGTGCCGCGCGCTGCTGCGGAACACGACCCAGTAGTTGAGCGGGTATTTCACGGCCGCACCCGCGAGAAAGCCCGCGGAGGACGCCGCCACCTCCCACCAGCCGGCCCACTGCACCAGCGCCACCATGACGGCGTAGTGCGAGCCCGTGGCCGCGAGCCCGGAGGCCACGTAGCCCGTGAGCTTCGCCGACTCGCGGCGCAGGAACGCGATCACCGCGCGAGGCCCCGCGCCATGACGACGGCGAGGATGGGGATCAAGGCCGCCACGTGCACCTCCCACATGAGGTAGCGGCGAAGGCGCCGGCGCTCGCCTTCCGCGACCGTAAAGCCGGGCTCGGCGGCCGCGCGCCGGTTCCAGCGCAGGATGGCTAGCGCCGGCGGGATGGCGAGCCCGGCCACCACGAGGAAGAGCGTGACCTTGGCGTGGAAGACCCAGTCGCCCGAGTAGAACGCCCAGCCCTTGGCGCCCCAGAGGGCGCGCGCGAAGCCGGTCACGAGCGCCACCGCCGTCGCGCCCACGTACCAGAGGTCGACGCGCGCGAGCAGGCCCACGGTCTTCGCGTCGAGCGTGCCGCGCGACACCACCACCTCGACCGTGAGGAAGGCGAAGAGCACGAAGACGGCGGTGTAGTGCAGGTAGGCGAGGACGGCGTCGAGCCACATGGTCAGGTCCCTCCGG
>Ga0209476_10000883_pt1 | contig 20705 bp, 23 predicted proteins | sample KloWWTrecipitate_FD_187179 | JGI IMG/M metagenome (GOLD analysis project Ga0209476, IMG submission 187179) | Active sludge microbial communities from Klosterneuburg, Austria, studying microevolution and ecology of nitrifiers - Klosterneuburg... | ecosystem: Engineered > WWTP > Aerobic digester... | reverse complement strand
TTCATGTTTGTTTTGCGATGGTCACAAATGCAATTAGGTAGTGTATTACAGCTATAGGATTAACCCCGACCTTGTTTAAAGCAAATATTGTACAGCTCAGTCAATTTGGGCACTTGGCTGTCGCTGAATGACTGCTTTCCAAGGCTGACCAGTCGTTTATTAGAAACTGGTGACTGGCTGATGATGGCCGAAAAAGGCCAAATCCAGCCAGTAAAATTGAAACTTTACAAACACCTGCAGAAATAAAAAGAAAGCGACCAAACAAAGGCTGATATATTGCTACTAATTATTATTTGAATTAGGGCAATCAAAATAATTTAGTATGTCCATAGCTTGATGAGGCAAGCCCATAATATTTATATTGTCCTCGCTGATGGTATAAAAAATCAAATGTGATCCCTGTAAATAGCAATAATAACCCTCTTCAATATCCGGCCGATGCTTGCCTATCTTGGGATTCTGCGCCAGCCATGCGAAACGCTTATCAAAGTCATGCAAGTAGCTATTTCGTTTGTCTCTTCCCCACTTACGCAACGTAAAACGCCCAATATTTTTAAGGTCTTCTTGCGCGCGCGGGGTAATTCGGAAAGCGCGGGTCATTTTTCAGCGTCCAGTTCTCCAATAACGCTCTCAATAGAATAATTTTTAACGAATTCTCCACGCTCTGCTTGCGCCGCACCTTCTCTCAAATGGATACGGAGAGCTTCCAGTTTACTTTTATGTTCTTCCATTTTACGCAGCGCATCACGAACAACCTCACTCGCCGAGCCGTATCGTCCGCTTGCAATCTCGTTTTTTATGAATACTTCCCAATGCTCACCCAGACTTAAACTTGTCGTTGCCATTTTTCAATCTCCGTATATTCATATGTAACAATTATGAATATATCAAAATTATTTGAGAGATGAAAGCTCTTAAAATAACTTACCCCAGTCAAAGTTTCCGAATGCGACAAATAAACTGTCTCAGACTCGAATAAGTTAGTACTTCCATAAATTCCCGGCTGATAATGAATTTTTATTGGCGGCTTAAAACATGTGCCAAAAACGATCGTTTTAAGAACAACAAGCCCCCTACCCTAACTTGATATAAAAAACCCCTGATAATGTGTTCCAAAACATTGTTCCGAATAAATCGTTCTGTTAATATCCTAGAAAACCGTTTTAGGAACATAAAATATGTTGATTGGCTATGCGCGAGTTTCCACTCTTGATCAAAATCCACAATTACAGATTGAAGCGCTGAATGAAGCGGGATGTAAAAAGATATTTACTGAAAAAATATCAGGGGCAAGTACAAAGCGATTTCAGTTGGAAGATGCGCTTCAATATATGCGTGAAGGCGATACGCTGGTAATCTGGAAACTCTCACGTCTGGCACGATCGCTGACTCAAATCATCAATAACGTCAAAAATCTTGAAGATCGCCAGATAGGACTGAAAGTCCTCACGCAAAATATCGACACCGGCACTCCGGAAGGCAGATTGTTCTTTCACATGAATGCAGCCCTTGACCAGTTTCAACGCGAAATCATTGTTGAAAATACCCGAGCAGGTCTGCAATCCGCACGCAGGAATGGTCGTATTGGCGGCAGGCCCACATTAATGACAGTAGATAAAATACGCACCGCACAAGCCATGCTCAAAGATACCGAGAACTATCCTTTTATCTCCGACATCATTAAAGCCCTTAATATTGGCAGAACAACCTACTATCGTCACTTCCCACCCGAGAAAATTGAACAACTCAGGCCACAGCAATAAAGGGTGCGTTTAAACAAACGACAGAATTGTTTCATACTGTTTACTAGTGTCTGTTGACGTTTGATAAAAAAACACTCGCGGTATCAGTGAGTTAAAATTCATTCTTCCGATTACAACCCTTTTGCTTTAAATACTTATTCTTGAAACGTCAATAGACACTAGTAATTGTTTTTGTAATGCACACAAACTAGCCAACAATACCATAGGCTTATACATTCTGATTAAGTTGCTCTATAAGCATCTACGCCGGGCTATATTCTACATATATCCTCTTTTCTCAGTGCGAAGATCCTGACAGTTCAAATTTTTTAAAAATTACAGGGTCAGAAAAGGTTGTTTTCGGGAAGACGAAAAAAGCTAAATAACATATTGAATAAGCTAATAAGTAAAGTTCTATGAGACTTTTGTGTCGTTTGTTTAAATGCACCTGGCATATAACGAATTCCCCGTAAAAATTTAGTGAATTTTTACTAATAAAGCATTCTAATAGTAAAATATTCTAATAGTATAATATTACAGCTTCTTAATATTAGAATGTCAGGATCAATCCCGCCACATTTTTCACAATATTATTAAAGATAAATTCTAATAAGGTTACGTAATACGTCATTCATATTATTGATATTACGAAAAATAAGTTTTTTAAATTACATTCCCAAAGAGTAATACTGTCAATGACGTCAAGCGCGGCCTTTGACTAAAAAGCATTAAGAAAAGTAATTAGCCTGGTATTTAGTAGCTTTCGGATTTTTTTAGAGAATTGGTTTAATTAAAGGTCATAAATAATTGCATAACTCCGCAGCACATGATAATGGGAATCATTTGTATTTATAATAATTGCAGTGTAAAATGATAATAGTTCGCCTCTTCCTATTTGCGAATATACCGCAACAACCAGCGCGTATCAGAGCGCGTAGCCGGATGGTAGTTTCTCGACTCCTATGTTTCTTACTTCGTTTCATACATCGCGATAGAAATGCGATGTGTGGGACGTTTTTATTGGTAGTGTAGTTTTGGTCAAGATTCTAATCTTGCTTTGCCTCTTTAATTTGCATCTCGTCAATCTCCGAGTAACTTCCAACAAGTTGCCCAAGCCCCCGCAATGTTTGTCATCTGGAATTATTTGTTATTGGAATACATTCCATTTCGCTATTAAATTTTAGTGAGGATGGGTATATACATACAGTCGTAATCATTTTATGAAAACACTCACTGTGAATGGAGTATTACGTAACTTCATTAGAAGTTACGTATATTATTGATTCTAAGTAAGAATTGATAATATTTCAATAATATAACATTATAATATCTTGATATTAGAATATTAAAGTAGTTAGATATTATAAATATATGATACTATAATAGTAGGATAATAAAGAGTTGTAATAAGGAAATACTGTAATGTCTTAATACTACAATATTAAGGAGCTAACAATGAAAATTTGGACAATTACAAACCAAAAAGGTGGAGCAGGAAAAACGGTTCTTGCAACAAATCTAGCGGTAGAAGGTAGTCGAATTGGATTGAAAACGCTTTTAATCGACCTAGATCCACAACTCTCAGCTACAAAATGGTGGGAAGCACGTGATGCTGAATCACCTTTACTGATTAAGTCTTTATATAATCAACTCATTGATAACTTAAATTCTGCAAAGCAACAGGGTTTTGAATTAGTTATTATCGATACAGCGGGAAGGGAAGGACTTAAGCATACCCAGGCAATTGAAAAAGCCACTTTTGCAATTATTCCATGTCAACCTTCACTTGATGATTGTCGCAGTGCATTGCCAACGGTGGATATTATAAAAAATGCCAAAACCCCATTTGCATTCGTAATTACTCGTTGTCCTTCCAGTGGTGACGATTTTCAGGAAGCAAAAAATAGCTTATCAACAATTGGCCTTGTATGTAATACGCCAACATTTGAACGCAAATGCTACAAACGTGCTTACGCAGAAAATCTTAGTGTTTGTGAGTATGACGCTAATGATAAGGGAGCAGGCGAGATAAATGCTATTTTCAACTGGATAAATAGCAAAGAGAACCGCTTAGATAATTCTCTACTAACTAGAGCTATGGGGTAAAAAATGGGAAAAAGAAAAGCATCATTAGGGCTTGGTACCGTTTTAGACGACAATAATGAGACGGAGTTTATCGGTGCTATACCATCCGTGGAATTGAAACCAGAAACTAAAAACGTAAATCTAACAAGAGTTAAAAAGAAACAATCAATACCTATTTATGTTGACCCGCTTCTACATGAGGCTTTGCATGTTTTGGTATTTTCAGAACGTCATAAAAAAACAACCTTTCAAACATTATTTATAGATGCTTTGGATTTACTTTTAAAACAACGAGGTTTACCTTCAGTAAAAGATTTGTCTAGTGGCGATAAAACAATAAATTTGTAATATTGTAATATTAAGATATTACATAAAGGAAGTTGCTTCAAGTCAAGATGATAATGTAAATTTATATTTTAATGGTTTGACTAAGTTTCTGAGAAATATTAGTTATATTAGTTTTGTTGTTTTCGTATTTGATATTAAATATACAGCCGGTTTCTGGTATTTGATCAAAACAATTTAGATCATGTTTGATGTATCGTGATTCATGTTTTTGATAAAGTACATTCTCTTTTTTGTCGACATAAATTATTTCACCAATATTTTCTTTTGTTTTGTCTGCATCAACAGCGTTATATAAGTTGTATATCCCTGGATTGATTCCTTGTGCTTTACTTACTTTTTCTGTTTTCCATTCACCAGTAGAGTCGTTTTGGAATAATTTTTGTCCATTCATAACGAGTAATCTTTTTTTCATAAAATTAAATATCCATCATTCTCATTTGTAATTAATCTTTTCATTCAATGAAGGCTTCTTATTCTTTTCTTGGAGTTATTTATTTCTAAGATTAATATATTTATATGATTAAAAGAAGAAAAGAATAGGAAGTTATCCACAGGTAATTTTTTCTATCATATCAAACTATTATTCGAATAATTTTATTCTAATCGCTCGTTAAACCTAGTACTCTATGATTAATTCTATTTAAAAACTATACAATCGCTCGTTAAACCTAGTACTTTTTTATATTGTTGCTCGTTAAACCTAGTACTTATTAATCTAATTGCTCATTAAACCTAGTACCAATTTGTATATCTGCTCGTTAAACCTAGTGTCATTCAGTATATCCGCTGGTTAAACCTAGTATCTATTTCTCGTTAAACCTAGCACTTATGCTCGTTAAACCTAGTACATTTACTCGTTAAACCTAGTACATTAGCTCGTTAAACCTAGTATCTCCAAATATGTTAAGGCTCTTTTTATCTTTTTATGAATCGAACGCTTGATTTCTGCGCAATTTTTTTTATGTCAGTTGTGCGTTTGTTAGAAGCTATCTGTTCGCTAATGAATTGCTGGGTGGCTTTAATTGTAAATTTAACATCTGTGATAGTACGTCCTGTTTTCCGTTCGTCAATCTCGTAACTCTGAATTATGCCTTTTGACTGTAATTCGTTAAAAGCTGATATTATTTTTCTTCTATTGTTACTTTCTCTTTCTTGTTGTAATAATCCACTTGTCTGTTTAATATCTGAATACATACATGAATATGTTGTTGTATGGCTTGCTTGGATAAAGCGGTTTATGAGACGCTTATAAATCCACCTGGTTAACTGCTCATTACAACTCATTAAGCGATCATAGTTAAATTGTCTATAATCAAGATTATTTATGCTGTGGCTTATAAAGAGGGGTAGCCTTGCGATGTGGTGAGTATTTGTGGATGCGAGATAATCTTCACGGCCAACGGTAACAAGATCTTGAAGAATGTTCCCATTCCATATCTCTTTATTATTCTTGGATAGAGTGATGTTACATTTACTCATTACTTCTATAGCATCTTTAATTTCATTAAAGTTTCGTGTTCGTCCTTTCTTTTTGAGTTCTTTATCTAACATATTCAAAGAGAATTTTACCCAACTTTCTAAGTTATCAGGATCATGGATCGTATATTGTTGATCAGTTAATATCTTCTTTAAAGCTTCCTCGATCAGTTCTTCTGTTACGCCAGGAAAAAAGGCCTTATAACTTCCATTTTTTTGTTTGATTAATGCTGGTTGTATGGAAACGGTATATGCATTTCCATTTTCTGTATATTTCCATTCGTACGGATCGGCGTGGCCTGTTGGAGTTCGTAATTTTTCAACTTGTTTGGCTGTAAAAAAATATTTCGGAATGCGTTCCCATAATTCAATCGTATTCGAGACTTGACTTAGATCGTTAGTTACGAAATGAGAAAATAAGTCAAGCTGTAAACTCTTTATCGGATCTTTGGGTGGTTTTTTCATTGGAAGTCTGCGGGTATTTCGTATATTAGATTTACTGTAAATTATCTGCGAGTTAAGCATGCCTGACTACCCCTTTGACCCAGAAAATAAGTTAAAACTCCAATTCAGAGTCCTATGACAAAAAAATAACTATTGATATATCGGTTATTTTTAATATTAAAACATCTTATATATCTTTTTATGATTTTGCAAAATTTACTAATTTATCGAGTACGGTTGTTAGATACTTTCGTTCTTGATTTGTTAGGTTATCAAGTGCTTTAACAGAGCTATCATTTTGTGAGTCAAACTTTTCTTGAAACTGGCTTAAAAGGGATAATAATTTTTCATTGGAGTAATGATATTGGCTTGCCTTCTTGGTGCTCTGTGGAGTTCTAGCACCTAAATAGTTACTTTTAGCTTCTGTTGTTTGTATTCCCTCTGTCTTTATGAACTGGCGTAAAAGTTTGACTGAGCCACGTGTTATTTCTTGCTCTGAATTATTTAACCAGTCAATTACGATTTCAGGAGCTTCTTTGAATGCATTAACCAGACTATTGATAACTATCACATCTTGGGTTTTACCGGCATCAAATATTGCTGCAATAGATTTGGGTAAATTTAGTAATAGATAGTGTTGTGATACAAATGCTGATGATTTACCAATCATCTTGGCAATTTCCACATTTTTAATTCCTTGGGAATATTGATAACCAATAAAATCAGCAATTTCTCTTGGTGTTAAAGCGTCTCGTTGTAGGTTTTCAATAACTTGATCAACTTTAGAGTAATCGTTGTCTATAAAGGCCGGGATTGTTTTCTTTTTGGCAAGTATAGATGCTCTAAAGCGTCTGGCGCCGTGATTGATAATAAAGCGACCTTCTATTTTGGGGTGTGGATGTACAGAAATTGGGGTTTTCACACCCCGCAGACGGATAGTGTCCGAAAGTTCTTGTAACGTCACAGGATCAAATTCAGTGCGCGGCTGATCTGGATCTTCATCAATCAAGCTTAAATCTAGTTCTAACGAGCTTACCTTAATAATGTTATTTTTAGTGCTATTTTTCATTATTTATTGGTGTTTTATCTGGAATTTTTAAGGATAAAATTAACAATACCGATTTATAACTATATAAACCGGAATTACCTAAATTAATTCTTTGGTATATCTGTTATTCATTATTAGAAAACATATAGATATCATTGTAACTTTAAGGATATATAAGTTAAAGTTAAATGTAATATTGATCAATCAATGAATCACTGTTTAAAAAGAAAGTTTCTTAACAGGATAAACATGTACCCATACGGCGAGAACCAATCAAATCAAGTCGAACCCAGGAGAAAGAAAGCTTGTATAACCAGATATTTTTAACAAATGTAATACGAGTACTGGATGAGTTGAACATGACAAAAGTAGAATTAGCTGAAAAAGCTAATATCTCATTATCATTTTTGTCTGATTTGACAAAAGATAGGGCCAATCCGTCATTAAGAATCATGGAAGCTATTGCAAATGCTCTGGAAACACCACTTCCTATTCTTTTGGAGCAAACAAATCTTTCCGAAGCAGAAATGAAAGAGCTTATGAGCGTTATACCAAAATCAAATTTACCTGAAGGTTTGGTGCGCGCATGTGGAACACTTACTAAGTTTCAAGCTTATCAGGTTCATCTTTGGGACACCGAAAATAAGAAGCAAGTATTAACTCATAAAAAAAGAAAAGAAAAAAAGTAGTTGCTTTAATTACATTCACGTTATATTGTAAATATAGTTAAACAATAAAACGGGATATATCCATGTTGGAATCTGAGGAAAGCTGCTCTACGCTGAAAGACAGAGCCAAGCGCAAGCTGGATCGTGACATGGGCCCACTATTAATCAATGCGCTAAATGATCCCCAAACCGTTGAAATAATGGTCAACGCCGATGGCCGCGTCTGGCAAGAAAAACTTGGCGTACCAATGGCGTGTATCGGTGATTTGCGCCAAGCCCAGGCCGAAGCCATTATCAAAACAGTGGCCGGATATCACAACAAGGAAATCACCCGATTAAAACCGATCATTGAGGGCGAGTTTCCGCTTGATGGCTCGCGTTTCGCCGGCCAACTTCCTCCCATCGTGTCATCCCCAACATTTGCTATTCGTAAAAAAGCTATTTCTATATTCACGTTAGAACAATACGTTGAACAAGCAATGATGACAATTAAGCAATGCCGGATCATCAAATCAGCCGTTGCCGAACATCGCAATATCCTGGTTGTGGGTGGCACCGGCTCCGGTAAGACCACATTGGTGAATGCAATCATCAATGAAATGGTGATCCATGATCCAACCGAGCGGATTTTTATTATTGAAGATACCGGCGAGATTCAATGCGCTGCTGAGAATTTTGTGCAATACCACACCAGTCTTGATGTTTCGATGACCCAACTACTAAAAACTACCTTGCGCATGCGCCCGGATCGGATATTGGTCGGAGAGGTGAGGGGAGAGGAAGCGTTGGATTTACTCGATGCCTGGAATACCGGTCATGAAGGAGGTGCGGCCACACTACACGCAAATGACGCACTGTCAGGACTAACAAGATTAAACTCATTGATTACACGTAACAAATCAGCACCTGCGGATATTGATGCACTGATCGGAGAAGTTGTGCATTGTGTCGTGCATATCGTGCGTACCCCAACGGGTCGCCGTATTCAGGAGATCGTGGAGGTAGAAGGTCACAAGCGGGGTAATTACCGCATCAAAAGATTCTAAATCAAAAGAGGTATTAAATGAAATATGCAGTGACACTGGCAATTCTGAAGTTTAATGCTTTCAATAACTTATTAATGTTACTAACCCTTTTGCTGCTGTTTGTTCCGGAGCTAGCACTTGCATCCGTTGGGGGTGGGGGCGCATTACCGTATGAAACCTGGCTGGTGAGTCTGAGAAACTCAGTCACGGGCCCGGTTGCTTTTACGCTCTCCATTGTCGGCATTGTTGTGGCCGGTGGTATTTTGATCTTTGGTGGCGAACTGAATGCTTTTTTCAGAACATTGATTTTTATCGTCCTGGTCATGGCGCTATTGATCGGCGCACAAAATATCATGACCAATCTGTTTGGCGGTGCTGTCATTACACCCGCCCGTAGCGAAGCATTACCACTCGCGCCAGAATCAACCCATGAATTATTTACGCCAAGAAATAATATAAGCGAGGGTAGGGGATAGCCATGTCCCTGCGCCAAACGCAAATCCGGCAATCGGCGAATCGTCCCAATCTTTTTATGGGCGGTGACCGGGAACTGGTCATGTTCTCCGGATTATTGGCTTTTGCATTGATATTCAGCGCGTTTGAATTCAAGGCATTTGTATTTGGCACGACGTTATGGGTTTTCGCCTTGTTTGCACTGCGCCTGATGGCAAAGAACGATCCGCTGTTACGCAAGGTGTATTTGCGCCATCGCAAATACAGAAACTATTACCCGGCGCGCAGTACGCCTTTCTACCAAAACACAAACACACAAGGGAAACAATACCGATGATAGAGAGCGTGATTTTCTTTTTCTCGGGCAGCGCAATGGTGATGTTATTTATTCTGTTCCTGCGCATAAAGGCCGTCGGGGGCAAATCAAAACTCGCTAAACATCGCGCTCAAGATCCTGGATTTGTTGACCTGCTAATTTATGCCTCGGTGGTTGATGATGGCGTGATTGTCGGCAAAGATGGATCGCTGATGGCGGCATGGGCCTATCAGGGCGTGGATTCCAATAGCAGCACACAAGCGGAACGCAACCAGATCTCCTTGCAAATTAACCATGCTTTATCACGCATGGGTTCCGGTTGGATGATCCATATCGATGCGGTTCGTAAACCCGCCCCAGGGTATTCAAATAAAGATGTTTCTCACTTTCCGGATGCGGTCTCAGCAGCCATTGATGAGGAACGGCGTGAATTTTTCGAGCGCGTGGGTACATTGTACGAAAGTAGTTATGTGATAACCGCGACTTATTTACCGCCGCTGTTGGCGCAACAAAAGTTTGTGGAACTGATGTTTGATGACGAAGGTGTGCCGGTGGATTCCAAAACCAGAACCATCGCCTTGCTTAACCATTTCAAGCGCGAATGCGCCACTATTGAATCGCACCTGTCCAGTGTTTTTAGGATGAAGCGGCTGAAAGGTAAAACGATAACCCAGGAAGATCATACGTCGGTTAACTATGATGCTTTTTTGTGCTGGATCCAATTTTGCATCAGCGGCCTGGACCATCCGGTGATTTTACCCAAAAACCCGATCTATCTGGATGCGTTATTAAGTGGTCAGGAGTTCTGGGGTGGGGTCGTGCCTAAAATCGGGCACCATTTCATACAGGTGGTATCGATTGAGGGTTTCCCATTGGCATCCTCGCCAGGTCTCATTAATTCGCTGGCTGATTTGCCGTGTTTATACCGCTGGTCAACGCGATTCATTTTCATGGATACGCACGAGGCGGTCGGCCATCTGGAGAAATTCAGTAAGAAGTGGAAACAAAAGATTCGCAGCTTCTTTGACCAGGTCTTTAATTCCCATAGCAGCCATGTTGATCAAAACGCGATGAATATGGTGAGTGACGCACAAGCCGCTATTGCCGAGACCAATAGCGGCGAAGTTGCACAAGGCTACTATACCAGCGTGGTTGTGTTGATGAGCGAGAACCGGGGGGATTTAGAGGCCGCTGCGCGTCAAGTGGCCAAAGCGGTCAATCATATGGGATTTACGGCCCGTATTGAAACCATCAACACCATCGATGCGTACCTGGGCAGCTTGCCGGGGCATGGGGTCGAGAATGTACGCCGCCCCCTATTAAACACCCTGAATCTGGCTGATCTGATGCCCAGCAATACCGTATGGCCGGGAAAGAATGAAGCGCCTTGTCCGATGTATCCGCCCATGGCGGCACCCCTGATGCACTGCATTACCCAGGGTGCCACACCTTTTCGATTAAACCTGCATGTACGGGATTTGGGTCATACCTTCATGTTTGGCCCCACCGGTGCCGGTAAATCAACGCATCTGGCCCTGATAGCCGCGCAACTGCGGCGTTACAAGGGCATGTCCATTTATTGCTTTGATAAAGGCATGTCCATGTATCCACTGACCCAGGCCGTTGGCGGCAAGCATTTTTGCGTAGCTTCCGATGATGACGCGCTGGCATTTTGCCCCCTTCAATTCCTGGAAACCAAAGGGGATCGCGCCTGGGCGCTGGAATGGATTAGCACCATCATCGAACTGAATAACATCACGATTACCCCGGCGCAACGCAATGAAATCAGTAACGCGATCACCAGCATGCACAAAAGTGGTGCTAAGACGTTATCGGAATTCGTGGTGACGATACAAGATGAAGCCATCCGCGATGTACTGGCGCAGTACACCATTGATGGCATGATGGGGCATTTATTGGATGCAGACCATGACGGTTTGAGCCTGTCGTCATTCACAACCTTTGAGATCGAGGAACTCATGAACCTGGGCCAGAAATATGCACTGCCCACGCTGTTATATCTGTTTAGACGCATAGAACGTGATTTACACGGCCAACCGGCGGCAATCATCCTGGACGAGGCCTGGCTAATGCTCGCGCATGTCGCGTTTCGTGAAAAAATTCGCGAATGGCTAAAAGTCATGCGTAAAAACAATTGCCTGGTATTGATGGCCACCCAAAGCTTATCCGATGCCGCCAATAGCGGGATTCTGGATGTGATTGTCGAATCCACCGCAACCAAGATATTTTTACCGAATGTGCACGCACGTGATCCCGATACGGCGGCGCTCTATCGGCGCATGGGGCTCAATAGCAGCCAGATTGAAATCATCGCATCGGCAGTTGCCAAGCGCCAATATTATTCGGTATCCGAAGATGGCAGAAGGCTCTACGACCTGGCATTAGGCAAAGTAGCTTTAGCCTTTGTCGGCTCATCAGATAAAGAATCCATCGCCACCATTAAACACCTGGTCGCTAAATTTGGCGAGGGTTGGGTTAAGGAATGGCTCGATATCAAAGGATTGAAACTAAATAATGAGGCCATGTCATGAAGTCAATACAAGCACTACTCAATCTTAATCCCAAAAATGCACGACTAGCTGATGAATTTATAGAGGGTGGCCGCCGTGACGGGGAAAATGACAATCCTTATTTGTCGGCACGGCGTTCCTGGAATGATCACATGGAGTCAATGGCGGCATCGCGCAATATGTGGCAGATACTGGCAATCCTTTCCTTAATGATCACCCTGGCAGCGGTGGGAGGGATTATTCATATCGGCAGCCAGTCGAAGTTCATTCCCTACGTGGTACAAATTGATCACCTGGGTGAGGCGATAGCGGTGGCACGGGCCGATATGGCGGCACCGGCAGATCCTCGGGTAATTCATGCATCGGTAGCTTCGTTCATTAATGACTTGCGGATGGTCACACCGGATATTGCACTACAGCGCCGCGCAATCTTTCGGGCTTATGCCATGCTTTCCTCGGAGGATCCGGCAACGGCTAAAACCAACGTTTGGCTAAACGGTACCGATACCAGCAGCCCCTTCAAACGCGCCGCCAATGAGACCGTGAATATTGAGATTATCTCGGTGATTCCGCAAAGCCCCGAAACCTGGCAGGTGATCTGGCAAGAATCGGTGTATGACCGTCAAGGTCATCCAAAAGAACCATCTTTCATGATGCGCGCGCTTTTAACGATCTATAGCATCGATTCAACGGCCAATACAACCGAAGATCAAATTCGCAATAACCCGCTCGGCATCTATGTTCGGGATTATTCCTGGGCCAAACAGATATAACAAGGCAATGACCATGAAATACGCTCACTATGCACTGATTGCACTCAGTTTCGGCTTGCTTTCCTGCGAAGTTTCTGCGGTCGGCAGTAATTTTCCGGATTCCTATTTTGCAAAAGATAATCCAACCCTGACACCACAGGAAAGAGCCTCGATTGAAATAGCCCGGAAATGGCAGCAATCCAGCGCTACGGGAATCAAACCGGTGGCCGGACCCGATGGCACCATCCGCTTTTTATTTGGCGCACAACAACCCAGCATTGTCTGCGCAGTGCTGCAGGTTTGCGATATTCAGCTGCAACCCGGCGAACAAGTCAATTCCATTCATCTGGGCGATCAAGTGCGCTGGCAAGTCGAACCGGCAATCACCGGTCGCGGCGCATCCGAAGTACAGCATTTAATCGTCAAACCGCTGGATGTCGGACTGGAAACCTCACTGGTCGTGACCACCGATCGGCGCACGTATCACTTGCGCCTTCGTTCCCACCGGCAGGAATTCATGCCGCGCGTGGCCTTTATTTATCCCGAAGATGCCCAGGCGAAATGGGATGCCGTCAAACTGAGAGAAAACCGCGCAATGCAGATAAAACAAGCCAGAACCCTACCCGCAACAGGAGAGTATTTAGGCGATCTTGATTTCTTATATAGCGTATCAGGCACCGCCGCCTGGAAGCCACTGCGCGTCTATAACGATGGCAAAAAAACAATCATTCAGATGCCGACCACTTTTTCGCAACAGGAAGCGCCGGTTTTAATGGTGGTACGCAAAGAAGGGGGTTTTTTCTCAAAAGACACGCAAGTGATGGTGAATTACCGTTTGCAGCATGACCGGTACATTGTGGATGCGGTTTTTGATAAAGCGTATCTGATTGCGGGCGTAGGCAGCGATCAAAGCCGTGTAACGATCACCAAAACACAAGGAAATTAAAATGTTGCGGTTATCAATGCCTGTTTTGTTATTCATGCTGGCCGGTTGTGCCACCACACCATACGGCAATTTTGTGGCGGCGAACGATGAAGCCCACAACCAAAGCATCGCCCATGATGTGACGCAGCAACTGATAGCGCTTTATCCACCGGCGAGCACTCAATTCAATCTGCAGCATCCAACGGCGGATTCATTTGGAGACGCTTTAGTGGAAAGTTTACGAACCGGGGGCTATGCCATCATTGAGCATCAAAAGCCAGGCCCTATTCAGGCCGCACAACCCGCTGTATCGGATGGCAAGACCCTTGGGTATATCTTTGACCGCATGGACGGCTTATACCGCCTCACCGTCCTGGTCGATCAGCATGTGCTGACGCGCGCGTATAGTTCCAGCGAGAACACCATAAACCCGGCAGGTTATTGGGTGCGCAAGGAGTAAAAGTTATGAGCATGGCTGCTGACACATCCCCTGATACCGTCTCGTCATCGGGCGTGCGCCGGGTTAACAACCTGCCGATTTATATTGTTGTCGGGATTATGCTGGTCTTTTTGCTGATCATGATGATTGTGGCCATGAACCGCGCAGAACCGCAACAATCCGCGAATGCCGAAGAAAGCAAAAAAGCGGGATCGAGCAATACCCTGGCTGCGTTTATCACCGGCGAATACAAGGAAGGCTTCATTGAAGCTGAAAGACCGGCACCGATGGAACCTGCGCTGGATTTACCCCCCGAAATCATCATTGCACGCCCTGGTAATCATGACAACCTGGATTTACCGCCTTTGCCACCCCCCACATCGCTCAACATGCAAGAAATTAACCCGGATTTAGAGCATATTCGCATGATGAAATTGCAACTATTCGAGCAAGCGGTCAAAGCAAAAACTAATGTGCCAATGGAGGCACCGCGAAGTGCCGGTTCATCTTTAGCATCCACACCCAGCCGGGAAGAAGCATTGGCGCGCATAGCCGCGGTCAGGCAACAAGTTGACGCAGAAGTTAAAAATGATCCTGCTGCCACCTATTTGGCGAGGCTGCAACACATCAGGGACAGTGGATTAAGCGGTGACCGGGATAGTCTGGATGGCCTGGGCGGCATGGATAGTTTAGCGCCGGAATTAATCGACGCCGATTCAAAAAGACCCAATAATGATTATGCAAATTTTGATGTAACGGGGCAGGGGAGTCGTTGGGCACTGGACAGCCAACCAGCAGCACCCGAAACACCGTATAGCCTGTTGACCGGATTTGTCATTCCAGCTGTACTGATCTCCGGTATTAATTCAGAACTGCCCGGGCAGATCATGGCGCAAGTCAGCCAGGATATTTATGACACCCCCGTGGGCAAACACCGTCTGGTACCCCAAGGGGCGCGGCTGGTTGGGGAATATTCCAGTGAGGTTGCGTTTGGTCAATCGCGTGTACTGGTGGCCTGGCAACGGATTATCTTCCCGGATGGCAAGACCATGGATATCGGTGCGATGCCGGGCGCTGACGGTATCGGTCAGGCGGGATTCAAAGATCAAGTGAATAATCATTATTTGCGCATATTTGGTTCAGCTTTATTGATGTCGGCTGTGATTGCCGGTGCCACGTACAGTCAGCGAGATGCCGGAGGAGGGGGCGTATTCGGGCGGCAAAACGCCGGTAGCATCTTGAGTCAGTCGTTAGGTCAGCAATTGGGACAAGCCACCACGCGCTTAATGATGAAAAACCTGAACATTGCGCCCACACTGGAAATACGTCCAGGTTTTAGATTCAACGTTATTGTCACCAAGGACATGGTGTTTTCTAAGCCGTATCAATCGTTTGATTATTAAACCAAGGAGCATCTCGCATGATAAACCGTAAAAACCTAACCGCCCTTGGGGTAGCAATTCTGCTCGTAATTGGCAGTATTGGGTATTCATCAAGCAGGGCAGGGGGGATGGCTGTGATTGATCTATCGAATATAAAGCAGACTACGGTCACCGCTTATGAGAGTGTAGAGATGCGACTCAAGCAGATCGATCAGTATCGAACGCAATTGCAGCAATATGAAAACATGCTCAGAAACACGGTAGCACCGGCGGCTTATGTTTGGGCCAAAGCGGAATATACGATGAACCGGTTAGTCCAGGCATCCAATACTCTTAAATATTATCAAGACCAGGGCGGTGTAGAAAACTATCTGAACCGGTACCGAAACGCCAGTTATTACAGTGGTTCACCGTGTTTTAATCTCGAGGGCAAATGCTCAGACTCAGCCTGGGATTTGATCAAGCAAGGGCAAACAACCAGCACCAACGCGCAAAAAAGTGCGAATGATGCATCATTGCGGGGCCTGGAAATTCATCAGGATGGGATGCGTCTTGATGCCGCGCATTTGCAATTGCTGCAATCACGGGCTGAAACAGCAGGCGGGCAGCTGGAGGCGATTCAGTACGCCAACCAATTGGCGGCCTATCAATCTAACCAGCTGTTGCAACTGCGTACCATGATGATTGCACAATATAACGCTGAAAATGCCAAAAATCAGGCGCAAACGGATCGAGAAGCCATGCAGCAAGCAGCACATCAGGCTGCAACCAAGCGGTTAAGTCCGATTAATCTTCCAGCACCAAAAATCTGGAATGTCAGAGACGCTTTTTAATTTAACTTTAAACCAAAGGACACAATTATGAAAACAATCCAAACCATCATTATTACTATTTCTGCGGCATTGCTTTTGACCTTGGCTGGATGTCAGGAGCCCAAGGGATATTTGGAGCTTAAAGAGCCAATGAAACCCGAGAGTGAAATGACTCCAGGAAAAGAATGGAACATAACTGATGTTGAAGGGTATGGCGAAGAATAAGCTCGTCATGTTAATAACATGGGATCTGACAGATGTATAAAATAATTTTTGGTATTTCAATTGTTGTTCTATTACTAATGCTCTTCTCTACAAGTGCATTTGCAGAGTTGACCTATATCGATCCCGTTACCAATCAAAATGTATTTGATCAGGTTGCTCAAAAGTTTGCTTCAAAAGTCAAAGGATGGCACACCATTTTAGAAGGTGTAGCCATACGGTTATTTTGGACACTGGTGTTAATTTCCATGGTGTGGACGTTTGGCATGATGGCATTGCGCCAAGCGGATATTGGCGAATTCTTTGCTGAATTTACCCGCTTCATCATTTTTACAGGGTTTTTCTTCTGGCTGCTGACCAATGCTGTATCCGGACACAACATTGCCGGATCAATTATTGAATCCATGCACATATTGGGGAATCAGGCTTCCGGGCAAGGTGGAACAGGGCACGGTAATGTTATAAATATAGCATTCCAGATATGGGAACAATTCATCCAGAATGTATCTGTCTGGAGTCCCATTGATAGCCTTATTGCCTTAGTCCTTACGGTCATTATTGTAATCATCCTGACGGTCGTCGCAGTTAACATGCTATTGCTGCTGATTTCGTCATGGGTGCTTTTGTATGCGGGTATTTTCTTTTTGGGTTTTGGTGGGGCGCGCTGGACCACCGATTTTGCCATCAATTACTACAAAACGGTATTAGGCATTGGGATCCAGCTGCTGGTCATGACGTTGATTGTTGGCATTGGCAGTGATTTCCTGACCAATTATTATGGAAAGATGAGTAAAAACATCATGAACTTTGAAGAATTGGGCGTGATGTTGATTTTTGCTGTTGCTTTTTATTTCCTGGTTTCAAAACTACCGCCCATGATAGCCGGAATTATTACGGGTAGCAGTATTAATGCCGGAGGGGTAGGGAACTATAGCGGTGGTCAGGTAGTGGGTGCAGCCGCAGCCACCATGGCTGTTGCCAGTATGGGTGCGACTTATTTAGCGGAGGGCGCGCGTCAAATGGCCGCGGCGGGAGCAGTGGCTACCGATGCGGCAAAATCCATCGATACCGGCGGAACACCCTTTGCCACCCCGAATCCGGACGGCAGCGCACAAACTGTATCCCATGATCCATGGGAAGTACCTGATGATCATCTGACAAGGAAACCCAAATGATGAAGAATTTAAATGATGGGATTGTTATGCATAACAAATCAATTTTGTATGTCTTCGTGCTTGTGTTTGCGCTGGGGGGCTGTGCCACTATGAACGAATCACAGCAAAGCACAGCCAAAGGCACAGCCATGGGTACGGGTGCAGGTGCCGCGGTTGGGGCCATTATTGGCGCCATAGCCGGAGATCCGGCTTTGGGTGCAGGCATTGGTGCGGGTGTCGGTGCAGTGGGTGGCTATATCTGGTCCAACCGGATGGAAGAACAAAAAAGAAAAATGGAAGCGGCGACCGAAGGCACAAAAGTTTCTGTGACTCAAACCGCCGACAATCAGTTAAAAGTCAATGTTCCCAGCGACATTTCCTTTGATACCGGGCAATCCACCATAAAACCTGAAATGCATCCGGTACTCAATAGCCTGGCCGCAGGACTCATAAGTAATCCAGATTCCCAGGTAACCGTTATCGGTTATACCGATGATACCGGCAATGATTCCATTAATAATCCGTTATCGGTCAATCGCGCTGCCAGTACGCGTGCGTATCTGGTAAGTCAGGGCATTGCATCCAATCGTATCAGTATTGATGGTCGCGGCTCTTCAGAACCTGTGGTACCGAACACTTCCCCTGAAAACAGGGCAAAAAATCGTCGGGTCGAGATTCTGGTGAAAGAAGCGCAACCACAGCCACGACAACAGCAGCAGCAAGAACAAACACTGCCGCAAGAAGAACAGTACCAGGATCAGCAACGATATATTGAGCAGCCGGCGTATTAATCCATGATGGATCTGCCACCCGATCAACAGGAAAGAATTGTGTGTTCAATCACGGCGGCGATCAAATACGAAATACCGGCCAATATACTTTTGGCCATTGCGGAAAAAGAAGGGGGCAAACCGGGACAATGGGTGAAAAATCGCAATGGAACCCATAACGTCGGTTCGATGCAGTTTAATACCGCCTATTTGGGCGATTTGGCGCGATACGGGATCACTCCCAGTGATGCAGCACAACCCGTTTGTTATCCCTATGAACTGGCCGCTTGGCGAATACGCCTGCATATTAAGCAAGATACCGGCGATGTGTGGACAAAAGCGTCCAATTATCATTCACGTACGCCAACAGTCAATGCGACCTATCGGGCTGATTTGATGGTTAAAGCCGCCCACTGGGCGGATTGGCTGGAAGATCGCCTCATGGCACCGTTAAACCCAAAAAAATGAATTAGTCCACAATTTCTGTGGATAGAACTGTGAATAACCGCCCTATGTTACGCAACGCTAATGTCATTTGAGTTACGCCTAAATGACAGGCAAAAATGCTATGAAAACTTTGTGGGAATACAGCAGAAATGAAGGAGCAAATGATGAACAAACCCGAAACCCCAGCATTGGAAACAGATCTGAAAATGATGGACTCCGTGATAGATGAAAAACTGCAAGATATGGAAACGCCCGGTTTTCAGGCTGAATTTGATCCATTAGAGGCTGAAAGACTGGGCGCGTTTGAGGAAAGTGCTTTAAGTGAACAAGACGCTCTGGATAGCACCATAGATCAATTGCAGGGGAGGGCGAAATGAAGCCAATTAAGAAAGCTTTTCATGAACAAGTGGCTGAAAACCTGATTGAGCAACTAAAGCAGGGCACCGCACCCTGGCAAAAGCCATGGAAGCCGGGCGATCCGCTTTTGACATTACCCCACAATCCCACCACAGGTAAGCGCTATCGAGGCATTAATACCTTGAATCTGATGAGCCGATCCTATTCTGATCCGCGCTGGTTGACGTTCAAGCAGGCCGTGAGCATTGGCGCCCAAGTGCGCAAAGGCGAGCAGGGCACGCAGGTACAATATTGGAAATTCACCGAAGATCGCATTCAAAAAGATGCCAACGGCAATATTGTTGCGGACAGTGAGGGTCAGCACATTAAAGAACAGATAAAACTTGAGCGCCCAAGAGCGTTTTACGCCACAGTATTTAATGGCGAGCAGATTGATAATCTGCCTCAGTTTGAGATTAAAACTCCTGACTGGAATCCGATTGATCGGGCAGAAGAGATATTAAAAGCCTCCCAGGCTGTCATCAAGCACGGGGAATCCGATCGTGCATTTTACCGGTCATCAACGGACAGTATCCATTTGCCGCACAAACACCAGTTTCCAACCCCCGATCGCTACTACGCCACAGCACTGCATGAACTGGGTCACTGGAGCGGGCATGAATTGCGCTTAAATCGTGACTTATCTCACCCATTCGGCAGCGAAGGTTACGCGAAAGAAGAATTACGCGCTGAGATTGCCAGCATGATTTTAGGCAGTGAACTCGGTATTGGCCATGATCCAGGGCAACATGCTGCTTATGTGGGTTCTTGGATAAAAGTATTGGAACAAGATCCGAAAGAAATATTTCGTGCGGCAGCTGATGCGGAAAAAATTCAGGACTACGTGCTGGCATTGTCACAACAGCATGAAGTTGTTCAGGAGCAAGACAATTTAAACCAGCCCATAATGCTGGCGCAATCATTGTTAATCAATGCAGAGCAGAATTTACAGAGTAAGGCGAATGAAATGGACAAAAACCCATCCAGCGAACTTGAATCGAAACTATCTCACCCAGAAACCCCTAAGAATCATGACGTAGTTACGCGTCAATATCTGGTCGTTCCTTTTAAGGAAAAAGACCAGGCCAAAGCTGCCGGTGCGAACTGGGACAATACTGCCAAATCCTGGTATGTGGGAAAGAATGCAGATATACGCGCATTACAGCGCTGGTTGCCGGAGAATGTATCCGCACAACAGGAACCCGCCTTGAATCCTGAAGCGGAATTTGCTGAATTGTTACGTTCTCAAGGCTGCATTGTTGAGGGTAAT
>Ga0209476_10000882_pt1 | contig 20724 bp, 20 predicted proteins | sample KloWWTrecipitate_FD_187179 | JGI IMG/M metagenome (GOLD analysis project Ga0209476, IMG submission 187179) | Active sludge microbial communities from Klosterneuburg, Austria, studying microevolution and ecology of nitrifiers - Klosterneuburg... | ecosystem: Engineered > WWTP > Aerobic digester... | reverse complement strand
CAATAGCCGCGCGCAGGAATAGAGCAGACTGTCGTTGTTGAGTGTCATGACAACCACCACCCCCCCTCCCCTGCAACGCGCTGCGATAGTGTGCGCAAAGCCGATCGGATCCGTCACGTGTTCGATAACCGCCAGGCTAACTACTGCATCGAATTTCTCTTCAGAGGGCATTTGAAGCAGGTCACCCTGGTAGTATTCAATTCCAGTCTCGGGTTTATTCGCGGAAAAATCGACCCCCACGAGGCGCATAGGCCATCCGGCATGGTCACGGAGATAGCGCAAGAAATCCCCCTTCCCGCACCCCGCATCAAGTAACTGTCGAGTTGTGTTTGGCAAATTCGAGGCGATCCATCTGAACAGGGGTATGTTCGGATTGCTAAACCAGTTGCGATGAGTGTTCTCGTAGTAGTCTTCCTGATACGCCTCTTGGTGATCGATGGAGTGCGGGGCAGTGAATGCATGCGAGCATTGCGTGCAACGCAGTATCAGTACCTTCGTTCTATAGAGCACGCAAGACTTATTGCTCCCGCACACAGGGCAGCGAGCGTCTTCGCTTATGCGACCTTGAATCACTTCAGCATATACCATAAGTACAGTATTGAGCTCCAAGACAGAGCTTCCCCATTTTCATTTCGATGGCCGATAGCAAGCGATTGCGAAATGGGAAAAAAAGGAAATACTCAGTCTGCGCATGAATGTGGACTTGTTTGAAGAGCTGCCGTGAAGCTCTTGCTGGCAGCAGAATACAACCTTCATCAAAGGGGCATTTCATTACTGCAAGCCTGGTCAACGGATTGAGCGGGTTGTGTTCAATGATGGCCAGGAGGCCCTTGGGCCGAGTTACTCTGCACATTTCGGCCAAAAGAAACGGCTGCTGAGAGGCCGAAATATGGTGGAAAGCACAGACCGCGATTGTTACGTCGAATGAATGATCGAGAAAGGGCAGCGTTTGCCCGTCGAATGCAAGATAGCGTGCGTCGGGATTTGACTTGGCCGCTGTTTGCAGAGACGCGATGGAAATGTCGGCGCCTGTTATCCTTGCCCCAAGGTTTCCCAGTTGGGGGTGAAGCGCACCGGTGCCACATCCAACATCGAGCATCCTTACATTGCTCAAATCCCAAATGTGCGAGCTGATAATACGTTTCAGCAAGTCAACCTTTGCAGTGGCGAAAAAAACGCTGTCTCGGCCGCTAAATGCGATCGCCTGATTCAGGTCCTTGTTGTAAGAACCGGCATAACGATCAAAGAGCGGAGTGAGCTTCCCTCTATTTTTCGTCTTCCAACCCATCGGCATTATGCTGCCAATTGCTGCTCATGCTGAGTGCTGATCCAGTTTGCCAGGAACTTCTCTGGCGAGGCGTAGCCGAGCGTGGAATGGCGACGCCTGCGGTTGTAGAACGGTTCGATATAGTCGAACAGGTCAGCCATCGCCTCGGCCCGCGTACGGTAGCGGGTGCCATGCACCCGCTCATTCTTCAGACTGTTGAAGAAACTCTCCGCTGGCGCATTGTCCCAGCAATTGCCCTTCCTGCTCATCGAACAGACCATGCCGTACTTCTTCAACCGCGCCTGAAAGGCGTGGCTCGCATACTGACTGCCCCGGTCGGAATGATGAATCAGGCCCGCTGCCGGCTTCCGGCGGAACCACGCCATGGTCAGCGCATCAAGGACGATGTCTGCCGTCATTCGCGGCTTGATCGACCAGCCGACAACCTCCCGGTTGAACAGATCGAGGACGACGGCCAGATACAGCCAGCCCTCATCGGTCCAGATGTAGGTCATGTCAGCGCTCCACGCCTGATTCGGCTTCGCCGGCGTGAAGTCTCGGGCCAGCAGGTTCGGCGCCACCGGCAGCGCATGCTTCGAGTCGGTCGTGGCCTTGAAGCGCCGCTTGTGGCGGGCCCGAATGCCGTTCTCCCGCATCAGTCGCTCGACACGCGCCTTGGCTGCCGGAAACCCTCTGTCGCGCAGTTCGCGCACCATGCGTGGGTTGCCGTAGGCGCCTTTCAACTCCTGGTCGATGGCTTGGATCAGCGCCAGCATCTGCGCGTCGGTCAGCCGTGTCCGTGCCGGATTGCCGCCGCCCTTCCAGGCACGGTAACCGCTCATGCTGACCGTCAGCGTGTCGCACATCGACGCCAGTTCGAACTCCTCCCGGTGCGTATCGATCCAGGCGTACTTCACAGTGCTTCTCTCGCAAAGTACGCCGCCGCTTTTTTTAGGATTTCGTTCTCCCGCTTGAGTCGCAAGTTCTCCGCACGTACCCTGGAGAGTTCCATCTGTTCCGGCGTGACCTGCTTCGTCCCAGGGCCATTGAGCTTGCCCGCATCGAACGCCTTGACCCAGTTGCGCAGGGTCTGCTCAATCAGGCCCAGTTCCTTCGCTACCGCTCCCGTCCTCTGGCCCGCCTTCACCCGCTTTACCGCCAGTTCCCGGAATTCGGGTGTGTATTCCTGCTTCGGTATCTTTTTCAACTGCGCTTCTCCTTCCAATCTGTCGAGGTGTTATACCCCATCTCTTGGAAGACGAAATTCCGGGGGAAGCTCAGAGCATCCTCTTTCGCATCAGATTGCTCTTGCATCTTTCGAAATATTCAATTCAAAAATTAAACAAGCGGTTGCCTTATATAATTGCTTTCATGCATTCAGGCTCGAAGAATTGGCTTATTGCGTGCTTTTATGAACTCGCAATGCTCAGCAGCCATTATTCTTGATATTCCTGTCGCAATATCTTCCGCTGGCTTTTCCTTGTCTGAAAATGACACCACCGAGCGATAAATATGCCGACGATGATACAAGGACGTCAGTTCGTTTACAACTGATGCAGTACGGAACTTCTGACGTGTAACCCTGCGAAAAATGGCAAGAATTTCAGCAATTGTTATAGGGGATTCCGATGCGATGATTTTTATGAAGACGTTTTTTGGCTGAGATCTGGGAATATCCCTGAGGGATCGAACAATCCTTTCTGCAGCGCAGTCTGCGGATATGTAGTCTCGGATTGTGTCATAGGGAACGTAAATTCGAACAATTTCCTTTCTTAGGATGCAGCGCGCAATATGCGCCAGCAGGCCTTGTCGTTTCCCGTAAGACTGGCCTGGCCCATAGAGGGTTGTGATTCGGGCTAATAGAACAGTCAGTTGCTTTTGACGCGCCGAAAAACTTCTGAAGAGTTCCTCCTGCCGTAATTTCTCGCGGCCATAAGCACTGATAGGCGCTTCGAGAGTGGCTTCCGTTATCGGGCTGGACGCCACCCCCGCATACACCCCCCCTGCCGAACTGGCGAAACCGATGGCACCAGGCTTTGCCATCAGGCGACTCTCGGATTCGATCATATCGAGAAGAGCCGTTAATGCCCGAGTTTCTTGCTGAAGGGACTCTACTAGCGAATTCATGGTGCCTGTACCGGCAGCCCAATAAAGCTCCCAGTCATTCGAATTGCCGGCGCTATCGGCAAATGTGGCAGCTGCCTGCCGGAGTTGCTGTGCTAGCAACGCCTCGTCGGACCAGCAAAATCGGTACGGCAATGAGAAAATCCTGATGCCCGCTTTGCGAAGCGTACGCTCTATCGCTGATCCCAGTAAACCGTTCGAGCCGATTACCCAAGCGATTGTCATGATTTCTCTGGCGCTGCGCGAGTGGGCTTGGTGCATACGATGTAAAGTGGCTTGCCTAAAGCAATGCCGACAGAAACAGCCAAATACTCTGCAATAACGCCAAGCGCAGTCAGGATGCTTCCAGAAAAAAATGAAACGACAATCACCAACGATGCCCATCCTTGAATTGGCATATCGCTGACAAACTTGCCGTATAGTGCGTAAGTGGTAATCGCTAGGGCGAGTGCCATCGAGAAAAAGCCGAAAACAGTGATCAATCTTAGCGGTCTTGTTCCCGTAGTGAGGATGAGATTCCAGAAGTGGGTGACGAGCTTGCGGTAGGAGTAACCTGAGGCCTGTCGGGACTCACTCCTTAGTAAAACTGGGCACCGCCCAACTCGCCCAGCTATCCAATACAAAGCTACGTCAAGGTAAACGCCACTACCGCAGTAAGCGGCAAGAGTGCGGGCGATTTCTCCATCGATTAATCGGTAGCTGCTAAATCTTCCCAGTTCTTCGTTCCCCAGCAACCCGCTGCTGATGGCCTTGGCTGTCCAGCTAAAAGTATTTCGAATAATTCCGTGCGGTGGTGAGTTCCGTGGTTCTGCATAAACCACCTGTAGCGCATCACTCAACGCGCGATCAAGCATGCTGCCAATATCAGCCGGGTTATGTTGCCCATCCTCATCAATCGTAACAATCCAATCACCCGAGGTGCTTGCCATACCGGCAAGCGTGGCGGCGTGCTGACCGAAATTTCTTGAGAGCCAGATTGGCCGTGTAAATGAATATTGCTCACACAAGGCTTCGATTGTTCTGTCGGAATGATCCGGACCGCAATCATGGACCAGAAGCACTTCCGTAACCACATAGCGGTTACCGGCTGGTGAAGTATTGCATTCAGCCAGAGTTGCGATTTCATGAATGAGAGAAGGCAGGCATTGTTCGCCTCTGTAAACAGGAATCACAATCGATAGCTGATAGGAATCTTCTTCGTGCATGAGCCCCCCCCAATTGGGTTCGCTATCCATTCCCCATCAGACCCTTCAAATTCCCAGCGAATCATGGTCTCAGGATGGATGAATGCCGTATTAGGTTCTGAATACCCAATGCTTTGATAGATTGTAGTTAATGAGAAGCGCTAGCGCGATTCCTGCAATCTGCGCCAAGGATACATCTATTCCAAAATACACGGATAACGCGGTAACCGTAATCAATTGAATCAAATAGTTGATTGCTAGCAACACCAAGTATTTGGGTAACGAGAAATGAATTGTGGTTTTTTGTTCACGAAAAACAAGGCCTCTATGTACCGAATACTGGAATCCTGCCGCAATTACATAGGCGATGGTCAGGGCAATTCGGTAATCAATGCCGAAGAGTTCAATGAAGAGGCGAGTGATAATCGCATAGACCAAGTAGGTTGCTGCGCCTGCAGTAGAGAAGATGAGGAACCGCAAGTTCTTGCTGATTATTTTCACGGTAGATTGGCGATTACCGCTCGCAGCCACTGCCTGTCCCCACCGTAGCTTGACATGCCGTAGCGCGCGATCTGCTTCTCGTCAAAGTCCGGCGTAACCAGGGCGATGCCGGTCTTGACCAGTTCCTTGAGGGGGCGCAGGGCATCCGGCTTCGGGTGGACGTGGGCGACGTAGAGCTTGGCGGCTTCCCGGCCGACGGTGCTGACGTCGAGCACCTCGCCGTGGCGCCCCAGCAGATCCCCCAGGCAGTTTGCGTTGAAGAAGAGCAGGTGCGATTCGAACAGGGACTTGTAGCGGTAGTCCCGATGCGGCACCTCGACGAACAGCAGCCCGCCGGGGCGCAACCTCTGCATCAATCCCCCTATGAATGCATGCGGCTGGTCCATGTGCTCCAGCACGTGGGACAGCACCAGCAGATCGAACTTGCGCTCGGCCGGCACGTCCTCCAGGCGCTGGAAGGCGCGGTCGGCGCCCAGGCGGCGGCGCAGCCCCTCGAACTGATCGCGATCCGTTTCCACCGCGACGTAGTCGTGGGCGACGCTGCGCCGCGTCATGCCGTCGTGGAACAGGCCGAGTCCGGCGCCGACATCGAGCACCGTGGGCGCTGTATCGAAAATGCCGAACCGTTTCAGGTAGTCGACGCGGGAGAGCGACTGGGCCAGGTAGTAGCGGCGGGTGCTCGGCGTCGAGACGGCGACCTCGCCGTCCCAGTAGTGGGCGTAGTAGTCGGCCAGTTCCGCCGGGCTCGGCTGGGGCTGGGCGTACACCAGTTCGCAACGTGCGCAACACGCCAGGCTCATGCGGCGGAAGATTTCGTGGCTGCCGATGTAAGGGCCGACGGCGGTGCTTTCGCCGTGGCCGCAATTCGGACAGTTCATCGTCCCGGCGCGGCGTAGCGGGGCATCAGCGGGTCGTTCTGCATCATGCCGACGACGCAGGCGAGGTCCTCGGGCGTGTCGACGCTCGCGGTGCGGGCATCGGTCATCACCATGCGCACCTTCTCGCCGTGCTCGAGGATGCGCATCATGTCCACCGACTCGATGATCTCGAGCGGCGTCGGCGGCAGCGAGTTGAAGCGCAGCAGGTAGTCGCGGCGGAACGGGATGATGCAGACCTGCTTGAGCATCGGCACGTCGCTGACGCCCTTCTTGCGCGAGGGAACGGGCTCGCGCGAGAAGTAGAGGGCGTCGCCCATGAGGTCGACCACCACCTTGACCTCGTTCGGGTCCTCGAAGTCCTCGATGTTGTCGATGTGCGCCATGAGGTTGACGACATTTACTCCGGGATCGGCCGTCATCGGCGCGATGGCCTCGTCGATCATCTCGGGCAGGGTCATCGGCTCATCGCCCTGGATCATGACCACGATGTCCGTGCGGCGGCCGTTCGCGGCCTCGATCTTGAGCATGGCCTCGGCGGTGCGGTCGGTGGCACGTTCATGGGTGTCGGCGGTCATGATGCACTTGGCGCCGATGCTGTCGGCGTACTGGCGCACCGCTTCGTCGCAGGTGGCGATGTATACCTCGTCGAGGGCCTTGCTCATCTTGCAGCGGAACCAGACGTGGCCGATCATCGGGATGCCGTGGATCGGAGCCAGCGGTTTGCCCGGGAAGCGGCTGGAGGCCATGCGGGCGGGAATGATGCCGATTGCGTTCATGGTTGACAACCTTGCGGATTTCACTTTTTGGAATCGGAAGCGGGATTCAAGTCTGGTGCATGTCCGATCTGGTGCAGGAGTTCCGTGACCTGCCCCTTAAGTACCGGAATGTCGCCGCGCACGGTTTTCCAGACAAGATCAAGGTCGACCGAAAAATAGCCGTGAGAAACCCGATTGCGCATCAGATAGATGTCTTCCCATGGGATTTCGGGATGCTTTGCGGCAGTGCCGGGATGATGGCGCTCGACGTTTCTCGCTGCTTCCCCGATGATCTCGATATTGCGCAGTACGGCATCCTGCACCATCGTATTTTCCATGAATGTTGCCGGGTTTATGCTTGAGGTGTACAGATCAATACGTCCGATTGCCTGCAGGATGTGTCCGAGGTATTCGGATACGCGCTGAATTTCCTTTCTCATACAGGTTCTGCTTCAGCCAGTACGCGTTCCCTGAAAGTGTCGGGAAGCGCCTTGGGAGTCAGCACGTCGACCGGGACACCAAGGAGCTTTTGCAGTCGGCTCTGGATACGGGCTATATCCATCAGGGTTGTTTCAGGAGTCGGGTCGACAAGCAAGTCGAGATCGCTGTCTTCTTTGTCTTCACCTCGCAAAACCGACCCGAAAATGCGAGGGTTGCGAGTACGGCATTTTTCTACGATTTGCCGGATGTCCTCGCGATGGGACCGTAGTGCGTCAGAGGGCTTCATGGGATATTCCCGCCAGGTATGAGGGGCAAGTCATTCGGGAGCACTGGGCCTGCACTCGGCGAGGCCGCTGCGGCAGGCGGTGTCGAGCATGCGGGTGTCGAGGCTGTAGGCAAGGAAGCGGAAGCCGCGCGCGACATGCTCACGCAGTTGTTCGGGTGCGGGCTCGACGACGTGCAGCCCGCCCGGCTTGGCCCTGGCGATGCCGGTCGTGCGAATCCGCTCGATGGCCTGCTTGAGCCGGGGGTCGTCGAACTGCCCGGCGATGCCCATCGAGGCGGACAGGTCGTAGGGGCCGATGATGTAGCCGTCGACGCCGGGCGTGTCGAGGATGGCGTCGAGGTCTTCCACGGCGGCTATGTGCTCGACCTGGACGATCACCACGGCTTCCTTGTCCAGCCACTCGCGATAGTCGGTGAAGGCGGTGCCGTAGCCCTGGGCGCGCGCCAGGCCGACGCCGCGTCTGCCGCGCGGCGGGTAGTAGACCGAGGCCACGGCCCGCTCGGCATCGGCGCGCGAGTTCACCATCGGCACGATGACGCCGTGCGCGCCGGCATCCATGACGCGCTTGATCTGGTCGGCGTCGTTGCTGGTCAGGCGCACCAGCGGCGGCACGCCGTGCAGTGCGATGACGCGGATCAGCTCCTCGGCCTCGCGGATGGTGATGACGCTGTGCTCGAGGTCCACTGCCAGCCAGTCGAAGCCGGCGCGCGCCATGATTTCGGCGATAGCCGGATGGGCCAGGGTGATCCAGGAACCGATGGCGAGGCGGTTGCCGGCGAGTTTCCGTTTGAGTGTGGGGGATGCCATCTGGCGGGGTAAGCCTGTCAGGGTGTCGGGGGAGGATTGTAGGGCAATTGCACGCCTGGTGAAACTGGGGATTCCCGGCGTCAGCGGTTAGAATATGCGTTTTTCGGCGGGGGCGGGCAATGGAGTCGCCGCGCTGGCATGTGTGCATGACGGCCGCCGAAGTGCGCGAGCGGACGGTGGCCTGGATTGCGGCGGCGGCCAGGGAGGCCGTTGCGGCGAGAGGCGCGTTTCGCCTCGTCCTGGCCGGCGGCGAGACGCCGCGCGGCGTATATGAGGAACTGCGCGCGATCGATACCGACTGGAGCGCCTGGCAGGTCTGGTTCGGCGATGAGCGCTGCCTTGCGCGGGACGACCCGCGCCGCAACAGCCGGATGGCCGAGGCAGCGCTGCTGTCACATGTGCCGATTCCGCCAGAGCGGGTATATGTCGTTCGCGGCGAGCGGGGCGCCGAGCAGGCGGCTGCGGATTACCGTGCGGCCATTGCCGGGGCAGCGGAATTCGACCTGGTGCTGTTGGGGCTGGGCGAGGACGGGCATACGGCCAGCCTGTTCCCCGGGGATGACTGGGGCGAGGCGCCGGATGCGCCCGATGTCCTTGCGGTCCATGCCGCGCCGAAGCCGCCGGCCGAACGCGTCAGTCTCAGCGCCCGGCGTCTCGGCATGACGCGCGGAGCCCTGTTTCTCGTCGCCGGCGCGGGCAAGCGGGAGGCCGTCGCTGCCTGGCGTGCCGGCGGCCGGCTTGCCGCATCGTCGATCCGGCCGCCCGCAGGCGTCGATGTGCTGGTGGAAAACATTTGCATTGAAGGTTGATGAAACGTGCCGAAAGTATTGATCACCACCTCCTCGTTCAACGTGGACGCCGCCGAACCCCTTGCCCTGCTGCGGCAGGCCGGCTATGAAATCGCCATCAATCCGCACGGTCGCAAGCTCAGCGAGGACGAGGTCGCGGGGTTGCTCGCCGAGGACGTGGTCGGCATGGTGGCCGGCACCGAGCCGTTGACGCGTCGCGTGCTGTCGGGCGCCAAGGGGCTGAAGGTCGTCTCACGCTGCGGTATCGGCCTCGACAGCGTAGACTTGGCCGCCGCCGCGGAGCTTGGCATCGAGGTCACCAACACTCCGGATGCGCCGAGCGCCGCCGTGGCGGAACTGACTTTGGGGCTGATGCTCGACCAGCTGCGCCGCATCAGCCAGGCCGACCGACAGATTCGCGCGGGGCAATGGAAGCCGCTGATGGGCGGCCTGTTGGCCGCGCGCACGGTGGGCATCGTCGGCTATGGCCGCATCGGGCGGCGCGTCGCGCGGCTGGCGCGCGCCTTCGGCGCCCGCGTGCTGGCGGCCGATGCGGCCGGTGTTGCCGCCGACGGCGTCGCCGAGGCGAGCGCGCTTGAGCCGCTGCTGGCGCAAGCCGACATCGTTACGCTGCACATGCCCTCGCAGAAGGGAGCCGGGCATTTCCTCGATGCGCAGCGGATCGGCATGATGAAGCGCGGCGCGGTGCTGGTGAACACGGCGCGGGGCGACCTGGTCGACGAGGCCGTGCTGGCGCAGGCGATCCGCGACGGCCGCCTCGGCGGCGCGGCACTCGATACCTACGAAAAGGAGCCCTACGCGGGGCCGCTCGCCGAGCTGCCCCAGGTGGTCCTGACGGCGCATATGGGTTCCTACGCCGAGGAGTCGCGCGGCATCATGGAGCGCGAAGCGGCGGACAATCTCTACAAGGGCCTCGCAGCGCGCGGGCTGGTGGCGGGGAGGGCAGCATGACGACAGGCAGCAAAGTGGTGGTGTACGGCGGCAGCGGCTTCCTCGGCAGCCATGTTGCCGAAGCGCTCACCGATGCCGGCTACGTGGTGCGCATCTTCGACCGCGTTTCCTCGCCCTACCTGCGCGACGGCCAAGTAATGGTGGTCGGCGACATCATGGACCGCGATGCCGTCGCGCGCGCGGCAGAGGGCTGCGAGTTTGTTTACAATTTCGCCGGCATCGCCGACATCGATGAGGCGAAGGACCGCCCACTCGACACCGCCAACGCCAACATCGTCGGCAACCTGCACGCCCTCGATGCGGCGCGTGCCGCGGGTGCGAAGCGCTTCGTTTTCGCCAGCACTGTCTACGTCTATTCCGAATCCGGTTCGTTCTACCGCGCCAGCAAGCAGGCGGCGGAGCGCTTCGTCGAGGCCTATTACGAACGCTATGGTCTTTCGTTTTCCGTGCTGCGCTACGGTTCCCTGTATGGCCGGCGCGCCGACAAGCGCAACGGCATCTACCGCCTGCTCAAGCAGGCGTTGGAACAACGCACCATTGCCTATGAGGGCAGCGCCGAGGCGATGCGCGAGTACATCCATGTCCGCGACGCGGCGCGTCTGAGCGTGCAGATCCTGGCCGACGAGTACGCCAACCGCCATCTCATCCTCACCGGTCAGGAGCGCATGCCGGTCAAGGGCCTGATGCGCATGATCTCCGAGATGATTCCGGGCGGTGTCGAGATGTCATTCGGCGGCAAGCAGGACGAGGGGCACTATGTCATGACGCCCTATGCCTTCCATCCGAAGGTCGGCCACAAGCTGGTGGCCAATGATTACGTCGACCTCGGCCAGGGGCTGCTCGACTGTCTGGCCGAGCTGCACGAGCGTGGCGCCAGCGGCGCGCACGCCGAGGGCGACTGGCTGGTTGCCGACCGCCCCTCCAAGGTATGAGCACGCCAGGTTTCGACGCGATCGTCTTCGATTTCGACGGTGTCCTGGTCGAGTCGGTGGATGTCAAGACGCGCGCCTTCGCGGCGCTCTACGAGCCTCATGGCGCCGATGTCGTGAAGCGAGTCGTCGAATGGCATCTCGCCCACGGCGGCGTTTCCCGTTTCGAGAAGTTCCGCCATTTCCACCTGGCCTTTCTTGACCGCACCCTCGTGCCGGCGGAGGAGGCCGAGCTGGGCAGGCGTTTCTCCGCCCTGGTGGAAGAGGCGGTGATCGCGGCCGCCTGGGTCCCGGGAGCACGCGAGTTTATCGAGGGCTGGCATGCGCGCCTGCCGCTGTTCGTCGCCTCCGGCACGCCTGAGGCGGAGCTGCTCCGCATCATCGAGCGCCGCGGCATGGCGCACTATTTCGCCGGCGTCGCCGGCGCGCCGCGCAAGAAAGGCGCCATCCTGCGGGATTTTCTCGCGCGCAGCGGCGCGGCTCCGGCGCGCCTGCTGATGGTGGGTGATGCCATGACGGATTTTGACGGCGCAACCGAGGCAGGCGTCTCCTTCCTCGGCATCGCCCCCGCCGGTGCGAATCCCTTTCCAGCCGACGTGCCGGTGCTGCCCGACCTGAATGGCCTGGCCGCCTTTCTCGAGACGGCGCCGGCCCCTTCCGAGACAGCCAAAGCATGAGCCTGCCGACACGATGCCCCCTTTGTGCCGCTGCCGGCGACCGGATTTCGGTGGTGACGCCCCACGTTTATGGCGACCGTGGCGGGCGAGCCTTCTTCCGCTGCGGCGCCTGCGACGCGATCTTCCTGCATTCCGGCCTGTTGCCGGAGGAAGAGCATCGCTTCTATGCCGCCGAGTTCGAAGGTTTCATGAGCGGTCGTTCCGGCGATGCCGGCGGCTGGACGCAGCCGGAAAGGCATATCGCCGCCAACCAGCCGGCGGTGGCGCGCCGCCTGCGCTACCTGAACGAGGTGCTGCCGCCGCGCGGCCGTGTGCTGGAGGTCGGTTGTTCCTCAGGCTTCATGCTCTATCCGCTGATCGAGACGGGCTACGAGTGCGTCGGCATCGAGCCCTCGGGCGTGTTTCGCGACTACCTGCGCGCGCGCAAGGTTGCCTGCCATGATTCGCTCGATGCCCTGCGCGTGGCGCAGCCGGCAGGCGGCTTCGACGCCATCATGCATTTCTTCGTGCTCGAGCACATTGCCGAGCCGGAAGCCTTCCTGCGCGGGTTGCTGGAGCTGCTGCGCCCGGGCGGGGTGCTGGTGTGCGAGGTACCGAATGCCGCCGACGCCCTCGTCACGGTGTACGACATTCCCGCCTTCGAGCGCTTTTACTGGTCGGTGGCGCACCATTGGTATTTCAGCGAGGCGTCGCTCGGCTATCTGCTCGGCCGACTGGGCTGCTCTTGGGAAGTGCGCCGCGACCAGCGCTACGATCTTTCGAACCACATGGTCTGGGCACGCGACGGCAAGCCGGGCGGCATGGGCCGCTTCACGCCGCAGCTCGGCGCCGAGATCGAGGACGCCTATCGCCAGGCCCTGATCCAGTCCGGCCACTGCGACACGCTGGTGGCGGTACTGAGAAAGGATGGAGCGCCATGAAAGTGCTCGTCACCGGCGTCGGCGGCTTCATCGGCGCGCATGTTGCCAGGCGTTTTCTCGCCGCCGGTCATGCCGTGGCCGGCGCCGACGACTTCTCCTCGGGCTATCGCGAGAACGTGCCGGCGGGCGTCGAGTTCGTCGAGGGCGACCTGGCCGAGCCGGCAACCATTGCCGCGCTGCCTCGCGACAGCGAGCTCATCCTGCACCTCGCCGGCCAGTCGTCCGGGGAAATCAGCTTCGACGACCCGGTGTCGGACCTGCGCAAGAACACCGTCTCCACGCTGAATCTCATCCGCCACGGCATCGACTGCGGCGCCGGCCGCATCGTTTATGCCAGTTCCATGTCCTGCTATGGCGGCGTGCCGGATGCGCCGATCGCCGAATCCGCCCCCTGCCAACCGCTCTCGTGCTATGGCATCGGCAAGCTGGCGGCGGAGGGATACTTGCGTGTCTACTCCAGGCAACTGCCCTTCGTTGCGCTGCGCATGTTCAATGTCTATGGCCCCGGCCAGGATTTGAGCAATCTGCGCCAGGGCATGGTCAGCATCTACCTGGCCCAAGCCCTCGCCGGCGGCCGCGTGCAGGTCAAGGGCAGTCTCGACCGGTTTCGCGACTTCATCCATATCGACGACGTGGTCGAGGCATGGTGGCAGGCGGCCTTTCGTTCCGACGCCGTGGGCCAGGCGATCAACGTCGGCACCGGGCGGCGCACCACCGTGCGGCAGTTGCTCGAGGCGATGCAGCCCCACGTGCCGGGGATGGACTGGTACGTGGAAGGCAGCACGCCCGGCGACCAGTCCGGCATCTATGCCGATGCGGGGCAGATCGGCGAGCGTCTCGGCATGACGCGCTTCGTGCCGCTTTCGGAGGGACTGGCGCGCTTCGTTGCCTGGGCCCGCGCGCAGTCGGACTGATGCGCCTGGACCTGACCGGCGCCGTCGGCCTCGGACGCGAACAGGGTGCGCTGCTCGATGTCATCGCGGCGGAGCTGCGGCGTCCCTATGTCGAGTTCGTGAGCCGCCTCGGCGCCCCGTACGGCGCCGACCTCGACTGGTGGGTGACGCCGCTTGCGAGCCGCAACACCTACGCCTGTCCGCTGTTCCGCCGCCTCTGTCAGGCTGTGCTCGCCCGGCGGCTCGCCGTCGACGGCAGCCTGTCCGAAATCGTCGTCGAGACGCCCGCCCTGGCCGGCCTGCTGCGCGGCGCGTTGCCGCCAGGTGTGCGCGTGCGCGCCGCGCTGACCCCCCTGCGCTGGCGGCTGCGCACGGCCCTGGGGCTGGCCCGCCGATTCGCCGCGGGGCTGTATGCCTGCGGCGGCCGCTGTCTCGCCGCCCGCCTGCTGCCGCCCGCCCGTCGCGCGCTGCCGGCGGAACCGCTCACGCTGGTCGACACCTTCCTCTATCCGGAGAGCCTCCGCGGCGACCGTTTCCACGATCGCCATTACCCCGGGATGCTGCAACTGCTCGCCGAGGACGAGCGCCGCTGCGTCTTCTGGGCGCCCGTGCCGTACCGCGTGCGCAACCACTTCGGCCTGTTCCGTCGCCTGCGCGCCTGCCGCGACAACATCCTGATGGCGGAGGACCATCTGCGCCTGGCCGACTACGCCTATGCGCTCGGCCATTTCCTGCGCGGGCGCCGCGACCTGCCCGATTGCGACTTCCTCGGCCTGCGGGTCGGCCCGCTGCTGCGCGAGGCGCAGGCCGAGGCCCGCGGCGGCTCGGGCAGCATCGAAGGCCTGCTGCGCCACCGCTTCGCGCTGCGCCTGCGCGAGGCCGGCGTGCGCCTGCAGCGCGTCGTCGAATGGTTCGAGAACCAGGAGGTCGACCACGGCGCCGTGTCAGGGTGGCTGACCTTTCATCCGGACGCGCGAGTGGTCGGTTATCAGGGCTTCCTCGCCTCGCCCAACTATCTCTGCATGTTCCCGCTCGATGCGGAGCGCAGGTTGGGCTTCCTGCCGCATGCGGTGGCGGTGATGGGCCCCGCGCTCGCCGACCCCGTCCGGAAGTTCTGTCCGGGGCAGGAGGTGGTCACGGCACCGGCTTTCCGCTTCGACGCCTTGTGGCGTATGCCCGCGGACAGGCCCCGCCACGACGGTGTTGCGCTGTTGGCATCCCTGCCGCTCGATACTGCCGAATGCCGCCAGATCATCGAGATGCTCGGAGAAGCTCTCGATGGCGATGTTTCCCACGGCGGCTGGCAGGTGTGCGTCAAGCCGCACCCCGCATTCCCGCGCCGGCTGCTCGAAGAAGGCGACCGCATGGGGCTGCGGCCCGGCTGGACGATCGTCGGTGGCGATCTCGATGCACTGATCGAGGAAGCCGATCTCTTCGTTGGCAGCGCCAGCAGCGCCTGCGTCCACGCGATCGTGCATGGTGTGCCGGTTGTGGTCGCCGGCGGGCGTGCTCGCCCGACGCTGAACACGATCCCGGACTGGGTGGACTGCGAGCTATGGATGGTCTGCCATACCGCCGAGGACCTGCGCGAGGCGCTGGTGCGGCAGGCGCGATGCGATGCCGACGCCCTCGTGCGCTGGCGCACGGCGGGCGCGGCGGTGCGCGAGCGACTGTTCCGCCCGGCTACGCCGGCGGCGGTGCGGGAGCTGCTCGGCTTGTCGCAGCGGGCCGCGGAGGCCGCCGCATGAGGCTCACCGCCGTCATTCCTACCCGAAACCGCCCGGCCGACCTCGTCAAGGCGGTCGATTCCGTGCGCGGCCAGACACGTCGGCCTGACACGCTGATCGTGGTGGATCAGAGCCCCGGCGACGAGTCGCACCGGGCGGTCGAGGCGCTGCTGGCCGGCGGCACGCCGTTGTGTGTCGACTACGTGCACGACACGACGATCACCGGCCTGGTCGACGCCAAGCGCGTCGCCGCCGGGCGAGCCGGCGGCGATATCGTCTGCTTCCTCGAGGACGACATCGTGCTCGAGCCGGACTACTTCGAGCAGATCGAGCGCGGGTTCACCGGGTGCCCCGAGATGCTGGGCTGCTGCGGCGTAGTCACCAACCTGCCGCCGCTTCCGGCCTTCTACGTCGGACTGTTCCACCTGTTCCATCGCGGCATGTTCGCCGACTGCCGCGTCGGCATCTACGGTTTCGCGCAAGGGCGCGGCCACGCGCTGATTCCCAGCGATTATCTGAGCGGGGGCTTGTCGGCCTATCGACGCGAGGTGTTCGAGGCGGTGCCGTTCGATACCGCCAACCAACTGTTCATGACCGAGGACATCGATTTCTCGACGCGGGCGGCCCGCCGCTTCGGCGCGCGCTTCTTCCTCAACCCGAACGCGCGCCTCGCCCACTACATGTCTCCCTTCAACCGCGATGCCGTCGGCGCGCGCCAGCGGCGCAAGGCGAGAGAGTTCTGCGTCTTCTACAAGAAGCGCCGTCAGGGCCTGGCCGACGCCTTCGCATTCACCTGGCTGCTGTGCGGGCTGGCCATCGAGGCCGGTTTTGCCGCCATCCGTCATCGCCGGCCCGCGGCTCTCGGCGGCTTCTTCGCCGGCGTGACGGACGGACTACGCTGGCGGCTGCGCGAGATCGGCGGGAGTAAGAACCCTTGAGAGTCGCCGTCACGGGTGCGAACGGATTGCTGGGCAAGGCGATGGCCGCCTTGCATGTTGCCCTGGGTGACGAGGTCAGGTGTCTGGTGCGGGATGCGAGGCGCACCGCGGATCACCTTCCGGGCGTACTGGTATTCGAGCGCGATCTGTCCATCGAGACGGAATGCCTGACCGATTTTCTCGATGGGGTGGATGTCGTCTATCATTGTGCCGCCGAGTTGCACGATCCGGCGCGGATGGCCGCCACCAACGTTGACGGCACGCGACGGCTGCTGGCGGCGGCGGCAGGCAGGATCGGCCGCTGGGTGCAGGTCAGCACGGTAGGGGTGTACGGTCGGCCGCGCGACGGGATGGTCACGGAGGCAAACCGGCTGGCGCCGACGGATGCCTACACTGAAACAAAGGTGCGAGCCGACGCGCTGGTAGCCGAGTTGTCGGCCCAAGGCGGTTTCGAACACGTCATCCTGCGTTCCTGCGCGGTGATCGGGCCGGGGATGCAGGGACGCTTTCTGTATCGTGTGATCGGCTTGCTGAACCGCGGGCTCTTTGCACCCGTTGGCGCTCCAGGGGCGCTGGTCAGCCTGATTCCGATTGCGAATATCGCCCATGCCCTGCTTGAATGTGCAAGGTTGCCCCAAGCCGTCGGCCGCATTTACAACCTCGCTGATCAGTGTACCGTGGAACATCTTGTGTCGGCCTGCTGCGAAGCCCTTGAGCGCCCGTCGCCGCGGTGGCGCCTACCTGAGGCGCCGCTGCGCGGCGTAGCGTGGCTTCTGGGACAAATCGCTGCCGGAAGGCTGACGCAGGAGCAGATCGACATCCTGACGAGCCGTGTGAAGTACTCCACGGAGCGGATCCGCAGTGAGCTCGGATATAATGACGTCATGAAGCTGGATGACGCCCTGCGCGATTTAGTTGCTGCCTGGCGGAGGCGTGAAGCGTGACGAGTCGCACTTTCAGGCCCCCGCCACCGGCCATCTTGTTCCTGTTGTTCTTCAGCTACGCGACAGCTGCAGCCCTGCTTTTCCAGAAGTTCCTGCTGCCGCTGATCGCTTCCGCCCACCATGGGCAGGGGCTGATGGAAGGGGATTCCGCCTATTTTCATTCCGTTGCGGTCGACCTTGCCGAGCGCATTCGCCTGCATGGCTGGTCCGAGTGGCGTGTCTACCCGACGCATGCTGCGACCGGGAACGTCGCGCTGCTGGCCGGGCTTTATGTACTGTTCGGGGAGGATCCATCGCTGATGGTGCCGGTGAATGCGGCAATTCACGCGCTCACCGGCACGCTGCTGTTCCTGCTTGGCCGCATGCTGTGGCCGGGCCGCGCAGGCACTTTGGCCGGCATGATCGCCGGCATGCTGTACGTGGTATTCCCTTCGGCGCTGAACTGGTATGGCCAGATACATAAGGACGGTTTTGCGTTTGCCGGCACCGCTTTGGTATTAACCGCCTGGGTCATCGCGGAAACCGGACTTCCAATGCTCAAGCGGGCTTTAGCCGTTATTGCGGTTGCCATGGCAGGTCTGGGATTGATTGCCTTTGTCCGCCCGTACAACCTGCTGCTGGTGCTTGCCGGTGTACTGGTCATACTGGTTTTCACGCTCGGTTCGATATGGAAGAACCGGAAATCGTTAGCGTTTCGCCGCACCTTGTTCCTGCAATTGACAATCGTCCTTATGGGGGGTGTCGCGGTATACATGACACCACGCACCGGCGCGGAAGAACAGAGTTACGCCGGGTGGAGCAAGTCGCCAGAGATGGTGCGTGGGGGTGAAACAGTCAGAATTGAGTGGAAATGGCAGCCAACTTGGGTGCCACAGGTAATCGAGCGCTATGTCGAGGTGCTGGCCCGAACCAGGGCCGGTCTGATCGACGAGGGGCTCAAGATCCAGGCCGGTTCGCTTTACGATGCCGATGCGCTCCCGATGAGCACGCCGCAGGTGGCCGCGTATGCACCGCGAGGACTGCAGATCGCGCTCTTTGCGCCGTTCCCCTCGCGATGGTTCGAGAAGCTCAGCGCTACGCGCCTGGTGGCGGTGGGCGAAACGGCGATCTGGTACCTGATTGCGCCGGGCGTGCTGTTGGCGCTGTGGCTGGCGCGCACGCGTGCGGTGCTGGCGGTGCTGGCATTTTCGCTGGCCCTGCTGACGGTATATGGCTTCACCCTCGCCAATGTCGGCACGTTGTATAGAATCCGCTACCTCTACCTGTTCCTGCTGATGCTGGTCGGCCTGGGCGGCTGGCTGCAGTTATTCGAAAAGCGGGGCTGGCTGCCCAGTGAGGAGGAGCCAGTGGCGCCGCGCGCGCCTGACGAGCCTGTGGCGGGCGGGGAATTGCGGCAGGCCCGCGCGGGGCTGGTCGGTTCGGGCGCCACCGTTGCCGTGGTGACGGCGGCGACCTTCTTCGGGCTGTTCATCCGCGACATTGTCATGGCTCGGCAGTTCGGCCTGGGCGGCGAGCTCGACGCCTTCGTGGTTGCCGCCGTGGTGCCGATGTTCCTCGTGGCGGTGCTGAGCGTTCCGATCGGAACCTCCATCGTACCGGTCTTCCTCGCCGTGCGCGAACGGGAATCGACTGCTGCGGCGCTGGCGTTGGCGCGCCGCGTGGCGATCCTGTTCCTTGCGGCGGCACTGGTGCTGGCCGTGCTCCTGGCCGCGGCGGGTCCGCAACTGCTGGAGGCGGCGGGCTGGTCGGCGCTGCCGGAGAAGGCGGACCGGACGCAGGCAATCATGCTGTGGATGCTGGCGATCTTCGTCTTCAGCGGACTGGTCACGCTCGCCAACGGCCTGCTCAACGCCCTTGGGCACTATGTCGTGCCGGCTGCGGCGCAGGCCGTCGTCCCGATCGTCGCCATCGTCGCCCTGCTGCTGTTCGGAGCTTTGCACGGTGCAATCGTGGCGGCAGTGGCCATGTTCGCCGGCCAGTTGGTGAATCTTGCGCTGGTCTTCCGGGCACTGGCGGTGCGCGACATGTCTTTGCTCCCGGCCCAAGCCACCGCCGTCAAAACGGGACTGTTTGTATCCCAGTACCTGCCGCTGGTGGCGGCAGCAGCATTCATGCAGCTGACCGTGCCGGTGAGCACGGCCATGGCCTCGGTGTTGCCGGAGGGGAGCGTGGCGGCGCTTGGTCTGGGCAGCAAGGCCGTGCTGTTTGCCACCGGCCTGATCGGCGCCGCTATCGCGTCGGTGGTGCTGCCCTATTTCTCGCGCTATATGGCGCAGAATCGCCTGCTCGATGCGCGCCGCGAGCTTTCGTTCCTGCTGCTGACGGGCACGGTGATCACGATTCCGGTCACCCTCGCTCTGCATCTGCTCTCGGAACCATTCGTTCGCCTGGCCTTCGAGGGCGGCGCATTCGGCTCCGCCGAGGTCGGAATCGTCTCCCGGGTGATGGCCAACGGCGTCCTGCAGCTTCCCTTCTATGTCGTCAGCGTGCTGTTGCTGAAGTTCGCCATCGCCACCCGTCATTCCGGCAGGGTAATGCTGGCTGCAGGCATCGGCCTGGCGGCGAACATCCTGCTCAACCTAGTGCTGATGGAGCGGCTTGGTGCGCCGGGGATCGCGCTGTCCATGACCCTTGCCGCCGCGCTTGCGGCGGGCCTGATGCTGTTGCTGTTCTGCCGTCTCGGCGATGTGGCATGGGTGGACATGGTGTTCATCTCGACGAACTGGGTGCTGCTCCTCGCGCTGACAGTGTGCCTGCACTACGCCAGCTATGCCGGAGCCGTCGCGGCCGGTATTGCCTTCTTGTTCCTTGTATTGGGCGAGTGGGCGATGACTTTCAAGTTCCGCCCGGCGCAAGCCGTGTCGACATGAATCCGGCACGCATTTGCTTTGTCGTATCCAGCCCGCTGACGGCAAGGGCGTTCCTGAGCGGGCACATCGCTGCCCTGAGCCGGTGCTTCACCGTCGACTTGGCCGTGGATGCAAAGGGGGATGGTGGATTAGGGGGCGTCCCGGCCCACGCGCGGATTGTCCCGATGCCCATCCGCCGCAAGGTGGCACCGGCGGCGGATATTTCTGTCCTGCTTCGCCTCATTGTTTTGTTCCGTCGCGAACGCTACTCGGCCGTCAGCTCGGTCACCCCCAAGGCCGGCATGCTGGCCATGCTGGCCGCCGCCATGGCCGGGGTGCCGCTGCGAACCCACATATTTACAGGGCAGGTTTGGGCCACGCGCATGGGCTGGCAGCGTTGGTTGCTGAAGGCCGCGGATCGTCTGATCGCCCGGCTGGCCACGCATGTGCTGGCGGACAGCCCTTCGCAGCGCGATTTCATGGCGGCGGAGGGGATTGCGGCGGCGCACAAGATTCGCGTGCTGGGCGACGGCTCGATCTGCGGGGCAGACGGGGAGCGCTTTCGTCCCGACGCCGAACGCCGCGCCGCGGTCCGCAGCGCGCACGGCATCCCGGAGGAGGCCGCCGTCTTCCTGTTCCTCGGACGCCTGAACCGGGACAAGGGCGTTCTGGATCTGGCGGATGCCTTTGCGGCGCTCGACAATGCCGCAGCCTGGTTGCTTGTCGCCGGCCCCGACGAGGCGGAGCTGCGCGGGGAAATGGAGCGGCGTCTCGGCGCCGCCTTGGCCCGAACCCGCTTCGTCGGCTATACCGATCGGCCGGAGGATTTCATGGCAGCGGCGGA
>Ga0209476_10000880_pt1 | contig 20798 bp, 10 predicted proteins | sample KloWWTrecipitate_FD_187179 | JGI IMG/M metagenome (GOLD analysis project Ga0209476, IMG submission 187179) | Active sludge microbial communities from Klosterneuburg, Austria, studying microevolution and ecology of nitrifiers - Klosterneuburg... | ecosystem: Engineered > WWTP > Aerobic digester... | reverse complement strand
GCCGCCAGGGCTTCATCGACGCGCTGACCCCCTCCGAAAAAGTCATGCGGCGATAGCGGGATCGGCGCGCCGCCGCGGCGCGCTGGCCCGCGGTCTTCATGTCCTCCGTCGAATCCACCAAACCCTATCTCCTGCGCGCCCTCTACGAATGGTGCGCCGACCAGGGCTTCACACCCTACATCTCCGTGCAGGTCGACGCCCACACCCTGGTGCCGCGCCAGTTCGTGCGCGACGGCCAGATCGTGCTCAACCTCGGCACCGAGGCCGTGCAGAACCTGCACATGGGCAACGACCTCATCACCTGCCAGGCCCGCTTCGGCGGCGCCGCGCAATCGCTTTCGATTCCCGTCGGCAATGTCTCCGCCATCTACGCCCGCGAGAACGGGCAGGGCATGGCCTTCGAAGTCGGCGATCTCCCCGCCGAGCCGGCCGCCGCGACCGAAGCGGACGCCCCCGAAACGCCGGAACCTCCGCCCACCGATACTCCGCCCCGGCCGCATCTCACGCGCGTCAAGTAAGCCACCGCCGCAGCGTAGCGCGGTGTGGCGGGCAATGCGGTTTCAGAGAAGGGTGACTTCGACCGATTTCAGCGCTTTGGCGCGCTTGCAGAGCTTTTCGTCGAAGGTGACGAAACGGTCCGCTTCGATGCTGGAAGAAAGATGCAGTGCATCGGCGAAATCGAGTCCGGCTTCGTAGTCGCGCAGGGCGGCGGCTATCCGCGCGCTGTCCTCCGCGATCACGTTCGGCAGTCCGAGCACGCCCAGCAGCGCTTTCAGGATCGTCGCACGTTCGATCTTGTAAGCGCCGCGCAGGACCCATTCCAGTTCCAGCAGCACCGTCTTGGCGACGAAGACTTCTTCGCGGCGCAGCAGTGTCGCGGCACATTTGCCCTGTTCGGCATCGTCGTTGACGATCAGGCGCGCCAGGACGTTGGTGTCGATCGAGATCACTTGCGCTTCCGGGCTTCGCTCAGGATCGCCTGTTCCATGTCGTCCAGGGATTTCCGCGGCCCGGTGTAGCCGGCGCAGCCAGCCACGTCTTCGATCCGGGTCGTCTGAAAGGGCTTGAGCGGCCGCAGCAGGACGCCGTCGGCGACATCCTCGACGGCGAACTCCACGCCGGCCTGCCAGTTGTGAGCGACCCGCACCGATTTCGGCAGGATCACCTGTCCCTTCGAGGAGAGTTTCGTGGTTTCCATGTCGGAGTTAAAGTAAGAAAATAGTAAGACATGCTAGCACCCCGGACGATTCGATGCAATCGACGTTCCGTCCAGCACCGCAGGCGCAGGACGCCGGTTTTCCCGAAGCGCCAAAAAATAAAACAGATACAGACAGTTGGCTGACACCTGCTATTCCTATAGTTATGTCTTGTCATTGAAATATCAATAAAAAACGACACATTTGAGGTTTTTCCAGATATCACAAATAGAGAAATTCGTGACTTAATTCACGATTCCAATGGATGAAATCATGTTCTAATCGCCCATTCATTCAGCATCAAGACCGGTTCCAGCCGGCATATCGGGGAGGGGGCGGATGTCGGCGGCAGCTCGCTTGGAGGGGGAGGATTTGCTGTGGCTTCTGGGCAGTTTGTGCCAGATCGGCCGTGTTCCTTTCGACCCCGCTCTAGTCGCCCAGGAATTTCCTCCGCCGCATTCCACCGTCACCCTGCATGAAGCCGCCCGCGCACTGGGCTTCAGGACCGGCGAACGAAGTGTTACCGCCGCCGTCCTGCCGGGACTGACTTTTCCGTGCATCGCCTTCCTGCGCGCCGCGCCTGCCGCGGCACCTGTGCCTGCCACGCCGACACAGCTTCACGTAGTGCGCGAAAACGAGGTAGACGAAGAGGATGCGCCTCCCGCCGAACCGCCGCTGCGCCCGGCGCTCCTCATCCGCGCCGACGACCGCCAACTGCTCTTCTTCCGTGCCGGCTCCCAGCAACCCGAGACCCTGCCGCTCGCCGAGTTCGAGCTCTATTTCGAACCCACTCTGATCCTCGTCGCCAAGGACGCTTCCCTCTCCCCCGCGGGGAGAGGGATAGAGGGTGAGAGGGAAACCACCCCCGCCAAATTCGGCTTCCGCTGGTTCCTTCCCGAACTGCTCAGGCACAAGCGCATCTGGCGCGACGTGTTGCTTGCCTCGCTTTCCATCCAGCTCGTCGGCCTCGCCACGCCCGTCTTTACTCAGGTCATCATCGACAAGGTGGTGGTACACCAGACCCAGTCCACGCTGGTGGTGATCGGCGTCGCCCTGATCCTGTTCATGCTGTTCACCAGCGCCATGAGCTGGCTGCGGCAGTACCTGGTGCTGCACACCGGCAACCGCATCGACGCCGTGCTGGGCAGCCAGGTTTTCCGCCACCTGCTGCGCCTGCCGCTGCCCTTCTTCGAGAACCGCACCACCGGCGTGCTGGTCGCCCGCCTGCACGGCGTCGAGACCATCCGTGAGTTCGTCTCGGGCGCAGCCGTCAGCCTGATCCTCGATTTCCCCTTCCTGCTGATCTTCCTGGCGGTGATGTTCTGGTACTCCTGGCAGCTCTCGCTCATTGCCGTAGCACTCCTCGGCGCCATCGGGCTGATCAGCTTCCTCGTCGCCCCCGTCTTTCGCGACAAGCTCAACCGCCAGTTCCTCCTCGGCGCGAGGAACCAATCCTTCCTCACCGAATACGTCTCAGGCATCGCCACCGTCAAGTCGCTGCAGATGGAACCGCACCTCGAGCAGAAGTACGGCGGCTATCTGGCCGACTACCTCGCCGCCGGCTTCTCCACGCGGCAGGTCTCCAACACCTACAACGTGCTAGCCAACGGCCTCGAGCAGGCGATGACGCTCTCCATCCTCGTCGCAGGCGCCTTGCTGGTCATGCAGAACGACGGCTTCACCGTCGGCATGCTCGTCGCCTTCCAGATGTTCGCCTCGCGCATGAGCCAGCCCATGCTGCGCCTGGTCGGCCTGTGGCAGGAATTCCAGCAAGCCAACATCGCGGTGAAGCGCCTCGGCGACCTGATGGACGCCCCCGCCGAGCCGCACGCCCTCGTCCCGCATCGCGAGGCGGGCGGCGCCGGGCGCATCGACCTGAAGCAGGTGAGCTTCCGCTATTCCAACCACCACCCCTTCCTCTACCGCAACCTGAACCTCACGCTCAAGCCCGGCCACCTCAGCGTGCTGATGGGCCCCTCCGGCTGCGGCAAGAGCACGCTCGCCAAGCTGCTGCAGGGCTTCTACCTGCCCACGGACGGGCAGATCCTGCTCGACGGACGCGACATCCGTCACCTCGCCGCCAACGAGCTGCGCCAGACCTACGGCGTCGTGCCGCAGGAGACCGTGCTCTTCGCCGGCACGGTCTACGACAACCTCGTCATGGCCCACCCGCAGGCCGGCTTCGAGGACGTCATCAAAGCCTGCAAGCTCGCCGAGATCCACGACACCATCGAACAATTGCCGCAGGGCTACCAGACCGAAATCGGCGAGCACGGCGTCGGCCTCTCCGGCGGCCAGCGCCAGCGCCTGGCCATCGCCCGCGCGCTGCTCAAGCGCCCGAAGATCCTCATCTTCGACGAAGCGGTGTCGAGCCTCGACCAAGCCACCGCCGAGCACTTCGCTCAGACCATCAACCGCCTCAAGGGGCAGGCGACGATGCTCTTCATCACCCACCAGATTCCGAAGGGGCTGCAGGTGGATGAGGTGTTCAGCTTCGGCGGGAAGGCGGCGGGGGCGCAGGTGGCGAATGCGGAAACGGAGGGGGAATTGTGATGAAGACTTCAATGCGACCAACAGAGTTCCGGCTTGCCATGGAAGAAAGTCAGTCTGCGTGGTACGGCGATAAAAGTCAGTTGCCGGAAGACGGCGCGGCTGCTGCGGCTAACGATTGCGAGTGGAGGAGGGTGGCATGAGCAGATTACATTTCGGCCGAAAGCATCAGCCAGTGGCGGTTTCATTGAGAAGGCCCCAACGACACCGGCAAACGTGGTTTGTGCGTCTGTGTGTCCTCTTGTTCACAGGCTTTACCTTGAATGCCTGTGGCGAAGCAGGCAAGACAATCGAGTGGAAGCAGGAAGTCCCGTTGCAAGATGGACGCGTGATCGTGGTTGAGCGGATATCCAGGCAGACCGGAAAGATCATGCCGGAAAACGTGATCATGGAATCCGAACAGACGCTGAGTTTTGCTCATCCGGATACTCAAGAAAGGATCCGCTGGACCCTGCCTGATGGCCTGCTGCCCGCAGCCTTGGATTTCGACGGCAAAACGCCGTATTTCGTTCTCAGAGCTTACACGGTGTCCGATTACAACAAGTGGGATTGCCCCAACCCGCCATGGCTGGTTTATCGATATGAAGAGGGCGAGTGGGGCAGGGTGCGGTTCGAGAAATTGCCCGCAGGCATTGTCAGCCAGAACCTCCTGCCCATGTTCAAGATGAGCCCTCTGAAGGAAGGAGGCGGGCGGGTTACCGTACGTCAATTGGATGACTACTGGAGGCATTTTGCCCCCTCTGAGCGGGTTAGGGCAAAGACTATCAGCCGCGAGAAGATAAGCCCGATTGGCAAGGGGTGCGACGAGGACGTATTGGTGCGGTTAGGACGTCAAACTGAAATTGACAAGAGGAGATAAGTGATGCCGAGCACAGTCGAATACGCTTTGATGGCGGGAGCTGCCTACTATAGTACCCGTGATGAGATAAATCGGATTCCACGCTCCGATAGCTGGGAACAACTTGCGGGCTTCAACCGTCGTCAAGATGATTCCAGCGGCTTCGAAGCCGCCGCCTTCGTCAATTCCTCTGGCGAGATCGTCATATCCTTCGCCGGCACCTACGACAAATCTGTTGCCGACAAAGCGGCCGATGTTGCCCTGGCGGCGGGCATTCTCGACCCTCAGTTGATGCTTGCAGCCAGGTATTACGCGGACATCAAACGCGCATATCCGGAGGCCGCCATCAGTTTCACCGGGCATTCCCTGGGCGGCGGGCTGGCTGCGCTGATGGGCGTCCTCTTCGACAAGAAGGCCGTCACCTTCGATCAAGCGCCTTTCCGAGCCGCTGCCTCGATGACCAATGCCCTGTCGTTGCAGACTTATCTCGCGAGTTCCGGCTACAGCCTGGACAGGGATTTGCTGACCTTCTATTCAGTTCCGTTTGGACTGGTTCGCCTGATACGCGGAGAACAGAAAATCAGCACCCATGCCGTGTCCGGCGAGTTTCTTTCCATTGGCCCGTCCGACGCGAACCGCATTGGTTATTCGCGCGACTTCATCCCGCACGGCGCGATGAACGAGGACAGTATGGGCGTACTTCATTCCCAGGCGCTGCTGATCGCCCTCAAGCACAGTGAAGCCTTCCGTCAGGCCTCTTATCAAATGTCGTTCTTTGTGCACGACATCTTCGACCGGGATTTGTTTGCACGCGATACCGACACAAATGATCGAGACCTCCTCACCCACCTCATCCGCCGAGAATTCGGCGTCCCCGGCGCAGCCGGATCGGACACCGACCTGCTCACCCGGTTCGCCGCCGACATGATGAAACTCGGCGTCTTCGGCGCCACCGAAGAAGCTCTGCGGCGGCCTCTGGAACAGATGGCCTTCACCCACTACTACAACACCGTCACCGGGGCAGGCCGCGAATTCTTCCAATCCGTCGCCGGCGGCCTGCGCTTTGATCTCACGCAACCCATCGGCGATGCCGTCATCGCCGGAAGCGATCTTGTTGCCCAGGTCACGGGATATGGCGCACTGCGTTCCTGGATACTGAACGCAATTCCGACGGATGCCCGCGCAGAAGTCGGCGCCTTCCTCGCCGACAACCGCCGTCTCACCCTCGCCCTCGACCGCAAAATCACCGCCGCTTCCCCCGGTGACGCCGTGAGCGATTTCATGCTCTCCGGCACCCGTGGCGGACAACTGAACGGCGGAGACGGCGACGACATGCTCGTCGGTCGCGGCGGCGCCGACCGCCTCGAAGGCGGCTCTGGCAGCGACACCTACGTCTTCGGCGCCAACGCAGGCCGCGACACCCTCATCGACAGCGACGGCCAAGGCCGCATCCGCGTGGCGGGGCTCGCCGACGCACTCAGCGGCAGCACCGAAGCCTGCGAACTCGATCTCCTCCGCCGCCGTCTCTGGCGCGACGCCGACGGCATCGAATACATCCAGGACGGCAAAGACCTCATCATCGGCGGCGGCGCCCTGGGCGCAGGCGAAATCCGCCTACAGGACTTCGACTTCCGGAACGGCGCCCTCGGCATCACCCTCAAGCCCGACAACAAGGTCGCCATCGGCACGGCAGGGGAAGCCAACCCCTTCCTCGAAGGCGGCGACGGCGGCGCCGCGCACGGCCCGCTCGATCTTGCCGAAGGCCTCTCCCGCAGCCTCAGAATCTTCCTCAACGGCCGCGCCCAGGCCGGCGACACCCTCACCCTCGCCTTGAGCGGCGGCGAAGGCGCCGACTACGCCATCGTGAACGGCGCCGAACAGATCGACTTCACCGGCGGACCCGTCCAACTCGAGCTCGCCGCAGGCCAGACCGAAATCGCCGTCGCCTTCCTCAACACCGGCGACGTGGACGACGACGCCAGCCTGGCACTCACTGCCGCCTGGCAGCCGGCCGACCCCGACCAGTCCGCCTCCGAAGGCTACAGCTTGACGCTCAACCTCGACGCCGCAGAAGAACCCGACTGGGCGGGCGACGCCTTCGACCGGACCATCGTGGGCGATCAGGCCCCCCTCGACTTCGATCCCGACGAAGCCGGCGTGCAGACGCGCATCGACGAGCTGGGCAACCTCATTACCGACCAGCCCGAGCCGGGCCGCGCCGACACCCTCTACGACAGCGCCGGGGCCGACCGCATCGAAGCCGGCGACGGAGACGACAGCCTCTTCGCCTACCGCGGCGGCAACGACCTTCTCGACGGCGGCGGCGGCGACGACGAGATCGAAGCCGGCGCGGGCGACGACCGCGTACTGGGCGGGGCCGGGCGCGACGTCCTGCGCGGCCAGGCCGGCGACGACCGGATGGAAGGCGGCGAAGACGCCGACTTCCTCTACGGCTGGGAAGGCGACGACAAGCTCCTGGCGGAGGCCGAGCTCACGCTCGAAGCGGCCATCGCCCAGGGCGAGAGCGGCGCGGGCAGCACCGACCGGGGCGACTTCCTGCAGGGCAATGCCGGGCGCGACACCGTCATCGGCGGTGGCGCAAAGGATCTGATCTCCGGCGGAGAAGGCGAAGACATCCTGGTGGGCGGGGCGGGGGACGACCTTCTCAGCGGAGACGACCAATACTCGGCATTCAGTTACGACTGGAGCGTCGAGCGCACGGTGGAGACCGACCCGGACGGCGGCACCACCTACCGCTACACCGTGAGCGGTGCGAGCGGCACGCAGCCGGCCGGAGCGGGCGATGCGCTCCATGGCGGGGCGGAGGACAACTGCGCTGTAGTCTTCTTCGTGCCGGGTAAAAGTCAGTCTGCGCGGTACGGCGATAAAAGTCAGTCGCCGGAAGACGGTGCGGGTGCTGCGGCTAACGATTGCTAGTGGAGGAGGGTGGCATGAACGAACAAAATTATCATCGCACCGAAAAACGAACATTTGTGGAGGCGACTAGCTTGAAAACAGTAAAAGGACTCATTGCTTTGTTAATGACAGGCCTGCTTGTCGGTTGTGCTAGCGGCGTGAGGAACTGGCAGGAGCAAGTGATCCTTCCCGACGGTAGGGAACTGATCGTTGAGCGGTCGCATACTCTCGGCAATCGTTTCGATCGTGAAATCTCTGCGATAAATGCTCCTCCGAGCGCAACAGCGTACACAGTAGCCATCCCCCTCCCAAACGGCGGCAAAGCAATCTGGGAGGCGGAGCATATGAACATGATTCCTATCGCGGTGACTACAGATAGCAAGACCGCCTACTTAATTGCCAGCCCTTTTAATTGCAAATCATATGCAAGGCTGGGCCGTCCTGAGCCTCCTTTTGCGGTTTTTAAGTACGAAGGTAATCGATGGGCTCGTGTGGCTATTGAAATGTTTCCAGGCCAAATTTCTGAAGCGAACCTGATGATCGATACGAGTAATCAGGAAATTGAAAAAAGTCCCATCTCCGCCAAGACCGTCAAACGGCTGAATGAAGGAATAGTTAGACGACTCATCTACCGGCAGGGCATCGATAAGTATCTCTGGGGCCGCTGCCTTTACGAACTAGATCGCGGTTGGGATGCTCAAGAACGCAAAATGGAGAAATGATATGGACAACAATATTGCTGATTATGCCTTGATGTGCGTCGCGGCATATCGTGACAAGCGGGATCCAACTAACCAAGTGTTCCCCGCTACTGTCTGGGAAGCGTTGCCGGGAAGTCTAGGCCACTTGCCAACCGATAGCTCCGGCTTCGAAGCAGTTGCCTACCGCAATGCACAAACCAACGAGATCGTCATTGCCTACACCGGTACCGACGAATTGAAGGACTGGTGGACCAACGTGGGTGGCGTCAGCGCACTGTGGGCTACAGATCAGATGAAGAGCGCAGCCCGGTTCTACGCTGAGGTGTGCCGCGCAAATCCAGAGGCCAACATCACGCTTACAGGCCATTCTCTCGGCGGTGGTCTTGCCGGACTGATGGCGGTTCTATTTAATCGTTCGGCCTATACTTTTGATCCTGCCCCGTTTCGCGCCAGCGCCAATGACGATACCCTGAGCTTGATCCGTGAGGATTTGGCAAACCATGGGCTTCTGGATGGTGAAGTTGGTGCGCGGATTACTACTGCCCTGGATGGTTTTTTCAGTGAGCTGCCTTCCAGCCAAAATCCGCCCTCTCCGGGAACAGGCATCCGCGGCGAAAACCGGGTTCACCGCATGCTCGTGCAAAACGAAGCGGTCAGCCGCTGGGCACCGGACAATTTCATCGGCACGCTGGAACCGCGGATTCTCGGTCATGCTTCACTGGATCAGTCTAGCATTGACCTGCATTCCATGAGTTTGGAGGCCGCCATGGTGGCGGCGCCGGGGTTCTGGGATGCGGCGAAGAAACTGGCGAATCTGCTCCCAGTTATTTTCGATGACCGCTTGTTCAAAAAAAACCCAACACAGCCAACCCCTACTCTCCTTGACCATCTCCTGCGCAATCAGGGGGGCGTTCTGGGGCCAAACACCGGTGACGTCACTGACTCGGCCAAACAAAAAATGCTTTCACACTTCGCCGCCGATCTGGCGAAGGTCGTAGCAGCCGGCGGAGTGGCTGTAACAGACGACAATCTCAATCGAGCGCTGCTAGCTTTCCTCGGACGTGCCTACCTCAAGCAGGACAGAGGATTTGAGAAGGAATTGTTCAAGGGGGTGGGTGGCGGATTGAATTTCGACACCGGCGATGTCTCTTCCGACATATCCGCCGATCCCGGCTATGAAACGTATCTAAAAACATACCTCGAACAGAAGCTGGGCACAGACCTGTTTGGCCAATTCCAAACCTTGATTTTGCAAACGCGGGATTGGTATCTGGCCAGCACAGCGCTGACTGCCACGGCATCCACTCAACGTGCCTTCATGCTCGGCGGAGCGAGCGCCGATAGCCTCACCGGTGGCACGCAGGACGATCTGCTGGTCGGCCTTGGTGGCGCCGACCGCCTCGAAGGCGGCTCTGGCAGCGACACCTACGTCTTCGGCGCCAACGCAGGCCGCGACACCCTCATCGACAGCGACGGCCAAGGCCGCATCCGCGTGGCGGGACGCACCGACGCACTCAGCGGCAGCACGGAAGCCTGCGAACTCGACTCCCTCCGCCGCCGTCTCTGGCGCGACGCCGACGGCATCGAATACATCCAGGACGGCAAAGACCTCATCATCGGCGGCGGCGCCCTGGGCGCAGGCGAAATCCGCCTACAGGACTTCGACTTCCGGAACGGCGCCCTCGGCATCACCCTCAAGCCCGACAACAAGGTCGCCATCGGCACGGCAGGGGAAGCCAACCCCTTCCTCGAAGGCGGCGACGGCGGCGCCGCGCACGGCCCGCTCGATCTTGCCGAAGGCCTCTCCCGCAGCCTCAGAATCTTCCTCAACGGCCGCGCCCAGGCCGGCGACACCCTCACCCTCGCCTTGAGCGGCGGCGAAGGCGCCGACTACGCCATCGTGAACGGCGCCGAACAGATCGACTTCACCGGCGGACCCGTCCAACTCGAGCTCGCCGCAGGCCAGACCGAAATCGCCGTCGCCTTCCTCAACACCGGCGACGTGGACGACGACGCCAGCCTGGCACTCACTGCCGCCTGGCAGCCGGCCGACCCCGACCAGTCCGCCTCCGAAGGCTACAGCTTGACGCTCAACCTCGACGCCGCAGAAGAACCCGACTGGGCGGGCGACGCCTTCGACCGGACCATCGTGGGCGATCAGGCCCCCCTCGACTTCGATCCCGACGAAGCCGGCGTGCAGACGCGCATCGACGAGCTGGGCAACCTCATTACCGACCAGCCCGAGCCGGGCCGCGCCGACACCCTCTACGACAGCGCCGGGGCCGACCGCATCGAAGCCGGCGACGGAGACGACAGCCTCTTCGCCTACCGCGGCGGCAACGACCTTCTCGACGGCGGCGGCGGCGACGACGAGATCGAAGCCGGCGCGGGCGACGACCGCGTACTGGGCGGGGCCGGGCGCGACGTCCTGCGCGGCCAGGCCGGCGACGACCGGATGGAAGGCGGCGAAGACGCCGACTTCCTCTACGGCTGGGAAGGCGACGACAAGCTCCTGGCGGAGGCCGAGCTCACGCTCGAAGCGGCCATCGCCCAGGGCGAGAGCGGCGCGGGCAGCACCGACCGGGGCGACTTCCTGCAGGGCAATGCCGGGCGCGACACCGTCATCGGCGGTGGCGCAAAGGATCTGATCTCCGGCGGAGAAGGCGAAGACATCCTGGTGGGCGGGGCGGGGGACGACCTTCTCAGCGGAGACGACCAATACTCGGCATTCAGTTACGACTGGAGCGTCGAGCGCACGGTGGAGACCGACCCGGACGGCGGCACCACCTACCGCTACACCGTGAGCGGTGCGAGCGGCACGCAGCCGGCCGGAGCGGGCGATGCGCTCCATGGCGGGGCGGGCGCGGACTGGCTGTTCGGCAACGAGGGGGATGACTTCATCGACGGCGGGGCGGATGACGATGTCGCCCTCGGCGAGGAAGGCGCCGATACGCTGCTCGGCGGGGAGGGCAACGATGTTCTGGGGGGAGACTCCAGCGTGGAGGCGCTCGCCGAGGCTCTGCACGGCGACGATTTCCTCGACGGCGGGGCGGGGGACGACGAGATCAACGGCGACGGCGGCAGCGACATCCTGTACGGCGGCGCCGGGGACGACAAGCTGTACGGCGACTCTGTCGGTATCGAAGCGGGCGGCGACGACTACATGGACGGCGAAGATGGCAAGGACAAACTGATCGGCGCCGGCGGCGACGATCTGATCTACGGCGGAGAAGGGGACGACCAGCTCTTCGGCGACAGCGACGATACGGACGAAGGCGACCAGGGCGACGACGCACTCTACGGTGAGGGCGGCAACGATCGGTTGCAGGGCTACCGCGGCGACGACTATCTGGATGGCGGCGAGGGTGACGACATCGCCTTCGGCGGCCTCGGCCAGGACATGTTGTTTGGCGGCAGCGGCGACGACGAACTTGTCGGCGACAACGGCGACGACGATCCGGAGGACGAGGCAGATAGCCTGTATGGCGAAGAAGGCAAGGATCGGCTGTTCGGCGGCAGCGGTGACGACTATCTGGCCGGAGGGGAGGACGACGACATCCTGGTCGGCGCGGCCGGGGGCGACCTGCTGGAGGGCGGCGACGGCGACGACACGATGTTGGGGGACAACGGCACCGATGTGCTGGCCGCAAGCCTGCACGGCGACGATGTGCTGAGCGGGGGCGCCGGCGACGACACGCTGGATGGCGGCGGCGGATCCGATACGCTGTTCGGCGACGAGGGCGACGATACGATGTACGGCGATTCTGCCGGCATCGACAGCGGCGCCGATTATCTTTCCGGCGGCGCCGGCAACGACTTCCTGATGGGCGGCGCCGATGCCGACACCCTGGATGGCGGCGACGGCGACGATGCATTGCATGGCGATGCTGCGGATGTGCCCCCTGCGGCGCAGGGCGACGATGCGCTGTCCGGCGGCGCCGGCAACGATCTGTTGTCCGGCTATGCCGGCAACGACAGCCTGGATGGGGGCGACGGCAACGATACGCTGTACGGTGGCGACGGCGACGACTACCTCAACGGCGGGATGGGGGCGGATGTCCTGGAAGGCGGTCTCGGCAACGACGTGATCGAGGATCCGGACGGCGACGACGTCTATATCTACTCCGGCGGCGATGGCGGGCAGACCATCAACGATGGCGGCGGCGACGACCTGCTGATCCTTAAAGGCGGGCTGGGCTTCAATGCCATCCGCCTCGGTCTGGGTTCGCTGCTCATCAACGACGGCATCGCCGGAGACGAGATACACATCGAGGGGTTCGACCCCAACGATGTCGCGGGCAGTCTGCCGATCGAGCGGATCCGCTTTTCCGACGGACAGGAGATGAGCTTCGCCGAACTGATCGCGGCGAAAGGCTTCGAGATCACCGGCACGCCGGAGGCGGACGATCTAAGCGGCACCAGCGCGAACGACACCATTGTCGCGCTGGCCGGCGACGACTTCGTCCTCGCCGGGAGCGGAAACGACGCCATCGATCTGGGCGAAGGCGACGACTACGCCGATGCCGGCGCGGGGAACGACACCGTCCATGCCGGCGCGGGCAACGACTGGGTAGCGGGGAGCGATGGCAATGATGCCATCGACGGGGGCGCCGGTGCGGACACGATGCATGGCGGTGCGGGCAACGACAGCTATGCGGTCGATGACGCCGGTGATCTGGTCGCCGAGGCGGAGGGCGAGGGCAGCGACAGCGTGGTGAGCGGCGTCGATCATGTCCTGTCCGATAACGTCGAAAACCTGCGGTTGACCGGAGCGGCGGTTGCCGGCACCGGCAATGCGCTCGGCAACATCATCGACGGCAATGCTCTGGCCAACCGTCTCGACGGCGCGGGCGGGGCAGATGTGCTGGCGGGCGGCGCCGGCGACGATGTCTATCTGGTCGATGACGACGGGGACGTCGTGCAGGAGGCGGCCGATGCGGGCGCCGATACCGTGCTGTCCGGCATCAGCCACACTCTGGAAGTCCATGTCGAAAACCTGGCCCTGACCGGAAGCGATGCCATCGACGGCACCGGCAACGCGGCGAACAATGTCATCGGCGGCAACGATGCCGGCAACGGACTCTACGGCGAAGCCGGCAGCGACACCCTGATCGGGGCGGGCGGCGACGACTATCTGGATGGCGGAACGGGCGCCGACAGGATGTCGGGCGGGGATGGCGACGACGAGTATTTCGTCGATGACATTGGGGATGTCGTGGCGGAGTCGCCGGATGGCGGGTTCGACGGCGTCGTTGCGTCGATCGATTACACCTTGGCCGACAATCTGGAAAACCTCCAGCTTGCAAATCCAGACAACGGTTTGGGGCCTTGGCCGATGACTGGCCGCGGCAACGACCTGGACAACTGGATCGAAGGCAACGATGCCGGCAACCAACTCTATGGCGGCGGGGGCGACGATGTCCTGATGGACGATGTTGGCTATGATTTGCTGGATGGCGGCGCCGGCGCCGATGTCATGAGCGGCGGTATCTGGAACGACACCTATATCGTCGACGACGCGGGCGACACCGTGGTCGAAACCGATTCCGACACCGGGTGGGGTGGCTACGACTGGGTGCAGGCCAGTGTGGATTTCACCCTGTCCGACAACGTCGAGGCCTTGCGTTTGACCGGTACGGCCGATCTGGTGGGCCATGGCAACGAGCTGTCCAACACCATCGAAGGCAATAGCGGGGCGAATGCCCTGTACGGGCTGGGCGGGGCCGATGCGCTGGATGGCGGCGCGGGCGCAGATCGGATGGCGGGGGGCGAGGGCGACGACACATATTTTGTCGACGCCGCCGGAGACATGACGCTGGAATCCGCCGGTGAGGGGCGCGATACGGTGTATGCGTCCGCGACGCATACTCTCGGAGAAAACATCGAGGATCTGTACCTGGCCGGCTGGGAGCACATCGACGGCACGGGCAACGACCTGGACAACCTGATTGTCGGCAACGATGTCGATAACGACCTCAGCGGCCTGGCCGGCAACGATGTCATCGATGGCGGCGCCGGCGAGGATGTCATGCGCGGCGGTGCCGGCGACGATACCTACAGGGTCGATAACCTCGGCGATCGTATCGTCGAACTGGCCGACGAGGGGATCGATTCCGTCGTGAGCAACGCGTCCCATATTCTTTCCGGCAATGCAGAGAACTTGTACCTGCTGGGCGATTTTGCCGAGAGCCCCTACGTGGACTCCCTTTGGGGTACCGGCAATGCGCTGGCCAACGTCATCGAGGGCAACGACGGTGACAACGAGCTGGCAGGGCTGGAGGGCGCGGATGAAATCGACGGGAGGGCCGGCGATGACCTCATCGACGGAGGCACGGACGACGACATCCTGTACGGCGGCGACGATGCCGTTTATTGGGAGCAGTGGGGATACGCTTACTATTCATATGGCGATAGTGAAGACGAGGGCTACGGTGAAGGCTATGGCAACCCGATCCTGGCACCCAACGCAGATACGATTTACGGCGGTGAAGGCATTGACTTTATCGACGGCGGATCCGGCGATGACGACCTGTACGGCGACGAGGGCGACGATGTCATCTACGGGGGCGACGACGGCCTGTACGTGGAAAGCTCCTGGGGATGGTATGAGGAAGAAGGCGGCTACGGCAGGCGCTTTCTGGGCAACGACGATTACATCGAGGGCGGCGCCGGAAACGACAACATCGACGGCGGCTCCGGCAACGACGAACTCTACGGCGGCGAGGGTGCGGACATACTGTTCGGCGGCGACGATGGCCCGCTCAACACCTCAAACGACGATTATCTCGACGGCGGTGCCGGCATCGACATCATGGCCGGCGGCACGGGCGATGACGTGTATGTCGTCGGTGGGGAAATGGAACTGCTGCCTCCGCCCCCGCCGCCGACAGGCTGCGACATCGGCACCGGGGACGACGAACCGGAGCCGAGCTATCGCACCGTCGCCGATACGGTGGTCGAAAACGCCGGCGAGGGCTACGACGCCATCTACAGTTCGGTCAGCCTGGCGTTGCCGGAAAACGTGGAGGAGTTGATCTTCACGGGTTCGGCGGATATCGACGTGGTTGGCAACGAGGATGCGAATTTCATCCTTGGCAATGCCGGCAATAATCTCATCAACGGCGGCGGTGGCGAAGACTACATGGCGGGAGGCGATGGTGATGATACTTACTACGTCGACAGTCTTTTCGACGAGGTGTGGGAAGAAGCCGGAGCCGGAACGGATACCGTGCGCGCCTATCTCGAAGACTACAGCCTCGGCGAGAATCTTGAGAATCTCGATCTGACAAACGGTGTCGCCACAGGTTTCGGCAACGCGCTGGATAACCGCATTCGCGGCAATGCCGCGGATAACTTTCTTTATGGAGAAGGGGGTAACGACAAGCTGGCTGGCGCCGGCGGGAACGACGTTCTCGATGGCGGAGATGGCGACGATGCTTATTTCTTCGGCATGGGGGGTGGCCAGGATACGGTGTCGGACAGTTCGGGGAATGACCGGTTGGTTCTGGTCAACGGACTGGATCCGTCGAACGTGGAGCTGGCCCGCAGCGGCAGCGATCTGGTGATCGGCGTTGCGGGTGGCGACGATCGCTTGACGCTGAGCGACTGGTTCAACCCCGAGCGCTCGATCGAGACGATCCGCTTTTGTGGCGGCCCCGCCTTCACACGAGACGACATCATCGTCAGCCTCGACAATGAAGCCCCTGCCGCCGTCGACGATTTCGCCGAGGTTCAGGAAGATATAGAGCTTGTAACCGACGGCAATGTTCTCGACAACGATGACGACGACGCCGGAATCGCCGGCGTTGCCAATCCCGGTGTGCGGACCGGCAGTTATGGCACCCTGACGCTTGCCCCGGACGGTGAATACACCTATGAACTGGACAACGCTGCCGTGCAGAGCTTCGCAGAATGGGATTCCGCGAGCGACGCCTTTGACTACAGCATTGTCGATGCCGACCCGTTGAATCCGCTTCCGGCGCATGCGACATTGACGGTGACCGTGCGCGGGAGCAACGACGCGCCGGTGGCCGCCACCCCGCTCGCCAGCCAGTCCGTCAGGGCAGGGCAGTTTCTCGCTTATCAGTTCGCGGAAGATTCCTTTACCGACATCGATCAGGGCGACAGCCTGACCTACGGGGCAACCCTCGCGGACGGTTCGGCGCTGCCTTCGTGGTTGTCGTTCGACGCCGAGACGCGCACTTTCTCGGGGACACCCGCCACCGGCAACGTCGGTTCGCTGGCGCTTCATGTCGTCGCCCAGGACCGGATGGGGGTAATGGCAAGCCAGGGTTTCAGGATCGGGGTGATGGACGACAATCGGCCGCCGGTCACGGCGCCGGACTGCAACCGCGTGAGCGAGGATTGCAGGCTGACCGCCACCGGCAATGTGCTGAGCAACGATTCCGATCCCGAAGGCGCGGCATTGAGCGTTTTTGATTCCGGTACGCGCACGGGGGCTTACGGTACGCTCACGCTCGTCAGCGGCGGCGGCTACCGCTATGTGCTGAACAACGCTTCCAGCACGGTTCAGTCGCTCGGGGTCGGCGAGACGGTCCTTGATCGCTTCGGCTATGGCGCCAGCGACGGCGTCGGTACGACGCGGGGTGTACTGACCATCTCGATTGCCGGCCGCAATGACATTCCGCTGCTGATCAAACCGCTCGCTGACAGACAACTCAAGAAAAACAGCGATTTTCAGTGGACGGTCCCGGCGGGAAGCTTTACGGACATCGACCGCAACGATAGCCTGACCTACACGGCCAGACAGACGAATGGCTGTGCGCTGCCAGGCTGGCTGAAATTCGATGCCGCAACCCGGACGTTCAGCGGCCATGCACCGGCCAACGCGAAAGGGGTTGTTGATGTCACGGTGATTGCCAGCGATGGTCATGGCGCCGGTTCGTTTGCGTCCGATGTGTTCCGCATCAGCTTCGCTGCGGGAGGCGGCTGCGGCAAGGGCAACGAGGGCGTCGGCAACGGCGAAGATCCGCCGCCGCCGGGGCATGATTACAACTGGAACGACGGACCGGGTGCCGGGCCGGGACATCCGGCTTCGCAGGGCGGTGGCAGTCATGGCGGCGACCCATGGGGAGGCAGCACGCCGGCCCAGTCGCCGGTAAGCCGCGATGAAGGCGATTGGCTGAAGGACTGGGGAAGGGGCGGAGGCGTTCCACACGGGGGATCGGCCTATCTCGATCTGAATCGGATCGATGGCTATCGCGACCTCGCCGCCGACGCGGGCCGGCAGGAGGGAAGGGATTCCGACGACGGCTACTTGCGTCGTTGGGCCGAGATGGAGGCGAGGCTGGCGCGCCATCTGGCCGACAGCAGGGGCGACAACGAATGGGCGCTAGCCAGTCGCGGCGCCGATCCGCACGGGTTGCAAATGCCGGCCGGAGGCGACCGGAATGTCATGCGCGGCGGTTGCGATCCGCTGGCGCTGAACGGCGCCATGGATTCCGGTCTGCGGAGTTTTCGCGGGCTGCAGGAAGGAATCGAGCGGCTTGGATAAGGGATTGGCGTGAGCCGCATCCCGATGAGTCCTGCGTCGCAAATGAGTGGACGCGAAGGCCGGTTAGCCTGAATGGTTGAACGAGACGGAGCACACATGAGTTTTCTTGAGCGGTCCATTCTGAATACGCAAGTCGCTCCGCACGACTTCTCCCCGCCGCTGATCCGCCTGCAGGACTCGCAGCCCTCGCCGCTGGGGCGGCGGGTGCTGCAAGTCCTCTTCGCGCTGCTCGTCGCGCTTGTGCTCTGGTCGGCGATCGGCCGGCTCGACATCGTCGCCGTGGCGGAAGGCAAGCTGGTGCCGCAGAGCTTCCTCAAGATCGTCCAGCCGGCCGAATCCGGCATCGTGCGCGAGATCCTGGTGCGGGAAGGCCAGTCGGTCGCCGAGGGCCAGGTGCTGATGCGCATGGACGCGCTGATTTCCGAGGCCGATCGCCGTACCCTGGAGGCTGACTTTTACCGGAAGACCCTGACGCTCGCCCGCATCGATGCCGAGTTGGGCCAGGCCGGGTTCAAGGCCGGGGCAGAGGCGCCCGCCGGCCCTTCGACAGAGCTCTGGACAGGCCTCGCGCGCGAGGTCGAGGCGCAGTACCGCGCCAACCGCACTGCGCTCGAAGCGGCGCTGGCGGAGGAACGGGCGAAGATGGAGAAAGCGCGCCGCGAAATGGCGGTGGCGCAGCAGGTCAGGATCCGGCTCGCCGAGACGCTGCCGCATTACCGTGCCCAAGACGCCGCCTTCGAGAAGCTCTCGAAGGACGGCTTCGCCGGCCCGTTGATGGCCTCCGACAAGAAGCGTGAGCGCATCGAGAAGGAGCAGGAACTGGCCACCCAGGAACACGTTATCGCCTCGGCGCAGGCCTCCATCGCGCAGTCGGAGAAGCGCCTGGCGCAGATCGCTGCCGACCATCGCCGGCAGCTCTACGCCGAACGAAACGAGATGCAGGGGCAGGTGGACAAGCTGGTGCAGGAGCGCGCCAAGCAGGCGCACCGGCAGGGGCTGCTGGAGCTGAAGGCGTCGCAAGCCGGCGTGGTGAAGGACATCGCCACCCACACCGCCGGGACGGTGGTGCAGCCGGGCACGGTGCTGCTGACGCTGGTGCCGCAGGACGACATCCTGCGCGCCGAAGTGTGGGTGTCGAACCAGGACATCGGTTTCGTGCGCCAGGGCCAGCCGGTGAAGCTGAAGCTGGCCGCCTTTCCCTTTCAGAAGTACGGCATGGTGGAAGGCATGGTGGAGCATGTCAGCGCCGACGCGGCGGATGCCAATACGCAAGGGCAGCAGAACGGCGCCGGCGAGAAGAACGCCCGCGCTGCGGCCCCGCTTGCCTATCGCGCGCTGGTGGCGCTGAAGGCCATGCGCATCGAGCAGGACAATGAACGCCTGCCGCTCACCGCCGGCATGCAGGCCTCGGCGGAAATCCTCCTCGGCACCCGCAGCGTGCTCGAATACCTGCTCTCGCCCGTGCAGAAGGCGTGGCACGAGGCCGGCAGGGAACGGTAACATATTGATAATTTGGTATTATTGTAGATTGTAAATACAATTGACAATCTGCAAATACGAGGGGATCATGCCGGCATGATTCCCCGTCATGCCGAAGCAACGGTTCGCCGGCTCGCCGGCTTCTATCCGATCGTCGCCATCACCGGCCCGCGCCAGGCGGGCAAGACCACGCTCGCCAAGGCGGTTTTTCCGAGGAAGCCCTACGTCAGCCTGGAGGATCCCGATGCGCGCGACTTCGCGCTGGCTGATCCGCGCGGCTTTCTCGCCAGGTACCCCGATGGTGCGGTGCTGGATGAGGCGCAACGCTGCCCTGAGCTATTTTCCTACCTGCAGACCCTCGTCGATGGGGATCGGCGCATGGGGCTGTTCGTCCTGACCGGCTCGCAGCAGTTCGGCCTGCTGGCCGGCATCAGCCAGAGCCTGGCAGGGCGGGTCGGGCTGGTGCACCTGTTGCCCTTCTCGCTGGGGGAACTGGCAGAGGCGGGGCAGGCGCCCGATCTCGATGCCCTGCTCTGGCAGGGGCTCTATCCGGGCATTTACGACCGCAAGATTCCGCCCCACGTCTGGTATGCGGATTACGTGGCCACCTATGTCGAGCGCGACGTGCGGCAGATGATCAACGTGCGCGACCTGAACGCCTTCCGCCGCTTCGTGCGCATGTGCGCCGCGCGAACGGCGCAGCCGGTCAATCTATCGGCGCTCGCCGCCGATTGCGGCATCACCCACAATACGGCCAAGGCCTGGATATCCATCCTCGAGGCGAGCTATCTGGTGATGCTGCTGCCGCCGCATCACCGCAATTTCGGCAAGCGGCTGAGCAAGGCGCCGAAGCTGTATTTCTACGATACAGGCCTGGCGGCCTGGCTGGCCGGGGTTGAGTCGCCGAAGCAACTGGCGCTGGGTTCCCTGCGTGGGCCACTCTTCGAAACCTGGGTCGTCTCGGAGTTCATCAAGCACCGTTGCAACCGCGCACTCTCGCCGCAGATGTATTTCTGGCGCGACAGCAGCGGCCAGGAGATCGACCTTCTTGTCGAGCGGGGCGAGCGCCTGTTCCCGGTTGAAATCAAGGCGGGGCAAACGATTGCGGGAGACTGGTTCGGAACCCTGGAAAAGTTCGCCGGCTGGTCGGGCGAGGCCGGGGGCTGCCTTATCTACGGCGGCAGCCATCGCCAGACACGTCGCGGCATCGAGGTGATCGGTTGGCGGGACGTTGCCGCAGCCGCCGAACTGGCCCTGACCGGTCCGTGACGCACTTCACAGACTTTTTTTGCAGAGGCGCCTAGGATTCGTTCCAGCAACTGTGATTGCGTGCCCCTCCTGGCTCAGGGAACGCGGGCATGAATGACCGGAATCCCCGATCCGCGCAGCGCCTGTAAGCATGGCGGCCGGGCAGGCGGCGGCGGGGATGTCCGGGGTTTGAGGGAAGTGCGGAAGGCGCGAAGCGAAAGCTCCGCGCCTTTTGTTTTGTGCGCCCGGCACGGGCGCACTCTTGCGGGTGCAAGTCCCGCCGTGAGTTGATCACAACGAACGAAGCGAAGCGCAACTGCATGAGGGTGACCGAGTGTGGGGAGGAAGCGTGGAGC
>Ga0209476_10000877_pt1 | contig 20827 bp, 18 predicted proteins | sample KloWWTrecipitate_FD_187179 | JGI IMG/M metagenome (GOLD analysis project Ga0209476, IMG submission 187179) | Active sludge microbial communities from Klosterneuburg, Austria, studying microevolution and ecology of nitrifiers - Klosterneuburg... | ecosystem: Engineered > WWTP > Aerobic digester... | reverse complement strand
AAACAATATATTTTTGCTTAAAGCCATTGCTCAGAATTTCTTATCGGCAATTTATCACAGGCGGGTTATTCTAAATAAGTTTATAGAGAAATTCAAATGAGGGATAGTTTTCATTTAAATTAATAAATTGTATTTTTCAATAATTTTAGAACTATTTAATTAAAATTTAAAATGTTTTGGACAGCACTGATAATTTTTGTAAAAAAGACTATAATTGTAATTGTAAAAATAAATTATTTAGACTAAGTTGATAACTTATTTTAGGAGTCGTAGTTCAGTTGGTTAGAACGCCTGACTGTCACTCAGGAGGTCGCGAGTTCGAGTCTCGTCGATTCCGCAAAAAGTAAGCCCTTTAAGTATAAGAACTTAAAGGGTTTTTTTATTTAAAAGAATTTCATAGCTATGCTCGGCGGGCAGGATTTGGGTAGGTTTTTCAATTCATTCTTGAGTCGATAAATGTAAAGCCAATACTTATTAATTGAACTTTAAAAATTTTAAGTACTATTTTAAGAGTGTCATTTTCTTAAACCTAACGTTACCATCGAATTCCAATCTATAGAAATATATTCCTGATGATAGATTTGAAGCATTAAAATTTATTTCATATCGACCGGCGTGTTTCTTTTCGTTCAAAAGTATAGCAACTTCTTTTCCCGATACATCATAAACCTTTACAGAAACTACACCCATAGTTGGTATTTCAAACGAAACAGTTGTACTTGGATTAAATGGATTAGGGAAATTCTGGCTCAGCTCAAAGCTATATTCCTGGCCAAAATTATTAATTACGTAGGATTGTCTATTGTAAATTGATAATAACCCCAGGGCAGCTGTCAAGGGTTTTGTAATTGTTCTCCCGCTGTTTGAGTTTGCAGAAATATAATAATAAATATTTGTTCCGAGAGGTTGGATTGATGGGTATTTAGGTTTCAGTCATCTTGAATTTTTATTCTTTTCAAAAAAACAGGGGTTGAAAAAATTTTCAACCCCTGAATTCGTATTACTTATCACTTAACTTAATACTTACTATTTAACGAGAAGCATCTTCCTTGCAATTGAAGCGTTATTTGTCGTCAGCTTATAAAAATAAATTCCTGAAGATAATGCTGATGCATTGAAATTAATTTCATAACTTCCTGCACTTCTGAAACCGTCAGCTAAAGTTTCAACTTCTTTACCAAGTTCATTATAAACTTTCAGAGAAATATTCCCTGCTCTTGGAAGATCGAATTTAATATTTGTGGTCGGATTAAAAGGATTCGGATAGTTTTGATATAAATTAAAATCGTTGGGAATCTGAGTAGTGTAAACATTCTCGTTGACGGAAGTAAGCACACTGTAATTTACCTTCAGCTTCCAGAGACCACTTGTCTGCATGTTGATGATCATATTTTTTTCAAATATCATTAAACCCGCTCCGGCACCACTGAGTCCGCTAATGTTTGTGTAATCCTGTCCGTTAAATGTAAACGCGGATTGTGAGCCGTAATTTCCAATTAGAATTACATTCGGATCTTCAAAGCAAACTCCAGATGCCCACCCACTGAAACCGGTGTTAAAATCAACATGCCATGTACTTCCGTAGTCTTCACTTTCATACCAATTTGAACCTGACCATTCTGTTGCATAAACATTCGCCTGCTCAAATACTCCGTTGCACATTGATGGTGTCTCACTTGTGCTGACAGTCATAACATCTGTCCAGTTTACTCCGCCATTGACAGATTTGAAAATCTTTGCCTGACCGCTTCCTGTAACCCCGTCACCAACAAAAACTACATTCGAACTGTCCCACATTACAAGAAGATCACAAGGACTTCTAAAAGGAAAGTTATTGCTGATCTCCGTGAAAGTTAATCCGTTATCGGTTGATCTATAGAAACCGCCGTTGTCCGGTGCGAAGTAATATGTACTTGGATTATTCTGGTCCATTTCGAGCGGCTGTCCGTAGTTGCTGAAATTTCTGGAAATGATGGTTGTCCAAGTTTGTCCGTAATTTGATGAACGCATAATTTTATCCGGACTTCCTGTGATTGCGACCATCATGACATTTGTATCGAGCGGGCTTACATAAAATGAATGAGCGCTACCACCGCCTGTGATTGAAGCAATAGAAGACCAGTTCTCACCCCTGTTCCTGCTGATATAAACTGTGCTTCCGTAAACAACATACATTGCATCTCTGTTAAACGGATGCGGACACAAATTATTCCCGATACCGCTGCCTGCGCTTAGCTTTGACTGCCACTGATATGTCATGGCTGCTCCTGCAGTCAATGACCACAGTTCACCACCATTTGTTGTTTTAATAATTGCATCGTTAAGGCTGCTTACTGCAAAACCTAAATTCGTGTCGTAATAAAATATATCTACTAAATTTGCAACCATGGGATTTGCTTCGAATGTATAGAATCGTGTATCGTTACTTTTATTATTTCTGATGAAACCGCCGCCGCCACAGATATGAACATCGTTAATACTTGTTCCTGTCACGCCTCTTATGTCAGTAACAATTCTTGTATTTACTGAAGACCATGTAGTGCCATTCTTAATATATAATGATCCGTATTCTCCTACTACTGCAATTCCGTCCGTAAAATATTTTCCTTTTGTTAAATTTTTGGTAGTTCCGACTGCTTCGGGAGTCCATGTGGTACCTCCGTCAACGGTTACATAAACAGATCCGTTGTTACCGACTATAATTCCCTTTTGAGAATCCATGAAAGAAATTGAATTCAGATTGACTGAAGAAATTCCGGTATTACAAGGAGCCCAGTTAGTTCCTCCGTTATTTGTTTTGTAAACAATACCACTGTTTCCGCAAAGGTATCCATCGTTATCGTTTAAGAAATAAATTGAGTTTATTGAGGTAGTGATTCCCAGATCAATATCAGTGATTGCAGAATTTGTTTTCAGAGTTTTATAAATTTTTCCATTATCTCCTGAAATCCAGATATTATTATTAAATGAATAGACCGATTTGAAATTAACACTGGCCATTGTATAGCTGGCCCAGGTATTTCCGGAATTTGATGAACGGAAAATTTTGCCTGCATCGCCAACAGCAATTATATAAACTCCATCCGGTGTGTGAATGCTGTTAAAACCGACGGAAAAAACTGTATTTGAAAAAATAAATATTGAAAACAAAAATATTAAAGAAAGTTGTATCTTCTTTTTCATGTTTTTTGGATTTTGATTTTTAAATATGTGAATTAATTAGTTATACTTGAAATTACAATAAAAATTTTATTATGGAATATCTTCATTTCAAGAGAATCATTTTCTTAATTTCAACCATATTATTCACTTCCAGTCTATAAAAATATATTCCAGCAGATAAATCGGAATCACTAAATTTTACTTTATAATTGCCGGCATGCTTTGCTTCATTTATAAGCGTGGCTATCTCTTTTCCTAATAGGTCATAAACTTTTAATTTTACAAAACCGAATGCAGGTATTTCAAATCCAATACTAGTACTAGGATTAAAGGGATTAGGATAATTTTGGTTTAGCGCAAAGGTATATACTTGCTGTCCGTTATTAATTACTGTTGGATTGTCAATTCTAAATTGATAAAAACCTCCCGGAGCAGTTAAAGGTTTTGAGATTGTTCTTCCACTGTTTGAGTTTGCGGTAATATAATAATACACATTTGCTCCCAGAGGTTGAGCAGGAATAAAAGTCCGGAATGTATCGCTCGCTAAAGCTGTCATTGTTAATTGATTGAATCCCACTGATGTATCAGTGCTCCAATAAACTTTTGCACCTGAGACATTACTTTTCGTTTTAATATATGCTTTTACCTCATATGGCAAAACTGTGTTGTTTGTGTTATAAAGCTTTGCATGAGAAATAAAAATAGGTTCTACTGCACCTATTTCTTTTGCTATGCAATGAAGTGCTCCTCCCGCAGAAATCATAGAACTACAATTAATTCCTACTACCCGGTAACCGGGCAAGTTTTCTCTATAAATTCTTAATGCAGTTGTATCCTGTGGAAATCCATAAATAGGAACCATCATAGTTTTATTAACAAAAAGGGAATTTGTATAAGTATAATAACTTGAGCTGGGTGGATATTGACCCGTTAAACTTGGTGGCATTGGTATTCTTACAACTTTATAAGGTCTTCCATAACACGTAGGAAAATTATTCAATATGTACTGGAGATTAGCTTCAATAAATGGTCCATCTGAAACGCCAGTAGGATATTGTCCTACTAATAAAGTCTCCTCATCTAAGACTTTCATATGCATGTCAATATGATGAATTCCATCGTAAGGCAAGGTATTCATTTTAATGTATCTCTTTATCCCATTATACCTTCGGACTAAGGTATCAATTTCTGCTTCGGTGTGAGTAGGGTTCTCATCCAATACAAGCTTTGACGAAAATGCCGTACCGTTTCCATCGTGCAAAAAATTTCCACCGGGCGAAATTAGATCGTTGGGAGCCTGAGTCGCCTGATAAATTGGGAGATTGGCATAATTTGCAAAATAAACAGAAATTACATCGTCTAATGGTCTTGGTCTGTTATAAACCCAGTCAACGATTTTTAAGCTATCGGCAACACCGGAATATGCAGACCAGGGTCCGTAATCCCTGCTCCACACAGAATTAAAAGAAGTTATTAAAAATTTCAAATTTACTAATGGTACTCCACCACTGGTGAGAAAACTCTTAACAGAGCTTGAATCACTACAGACGATAAAAACTAGTCCCTCATCCTGAGCATAATCTACCATTTGCCTCAGAATTGTTGTATAAGAAGTCCATGTAATTAAAATCCCTTGAAATTCCTCCCACTCACTCATAGTTCTCACTGGTGTAGGCGGCGGATCAGTAAAATCTGAGAAAATCGGCTCATAAGTTTTATATAATTCTTTCTCTTTGCCTGTCATATGACGCGGAAGATCCTGGGAAAAAGTAGTACTCGCGAAAGAAACAAATAAAATAAGTGATAATAATTTTTTCATTGTCAAATATTATTTTATTAAAACCGTTTTATAAATATAGGATATATTTAAAATTTTAAATTTATTGTCTAAATTCAATCTTTTTATTTTTCATAGTAGTATCTCGTTATATGGGATCTAATATCAATAAACTTCAAAACAACATCTTAAAATATAGCATTCTGTATTAATACTTTTGTTAACATTAAACTTAATGATGCCCAATAAAAATATTCAAAACCCACATTAACAAAATGAATATAGCCGCGATAGAAAAAGTTTTATAATTAAATTTAATCAAAACTTTATTATTGAATATACTTAACATAAAAACACTTAAAGCAGCTGAAACTAAAAATGGAAATAAAATCACAGATGAAGGATTGTAATAAATACTTTTGGAAAAGTTTAAATTAATAAATTCAATAAATGCTCTGGACATTCCGCAGAATGGGCAGGGGATGCCAAATAAATTTAACATTATATCGAATTTCGGAAGGGGAAACTTTATTGAGACGAAAGCCAATGCTATACAACCGAAAAGGATCCACCTTATTTTCCTCGCTTCTCTGGTAGAAATTTTTTCTATTGAAATAAAATTCATTTCAGTAAACTCTTTTTATATTTTATGCTCATTTCGACAAGTTCATTTCTTTTAAGCAATCTTAAATAAAACATTTCTTTCGATACAACAACCATCCTTTCATTATGGCGTAAATTATTTTAGAAACGCAAAATATCCCCAGATTAAGATTCCTATCCATATCAAACCCTTAATGAGAAAAAATAAAAAAGCAGCAATCCCAATTTTTCTGAACCACCCTTTACTTTTTAAGTCAAAAAATTTTTCGCTTATACTCATCGAGCCAATATTTCATAAGTTTTAAAGCTCGATTTCATGGGAGGCTTCCTTCCTTCCATCTTGGCTTTTGAGATGTCTTCAAATCCTCTTCTGTGTCCTTCTAAAAATTCTGGTGAGTCTTTCCATTTCTTAAAATCGGCCTCGCTTTCCCAATAGCTTACAACAAGGTAACTGCTTGTTCCGTCCTTCGGTTTTAAAACTTCCATGTTCTTAAACCCCTTCATGCGATCAATAGCATGAGCACGGTTTGTAAATAATAGTTCAAATCTTTCTTTATAGGCTTCTTCGCAGTCAATGAAATTGATAGCAACAAAATTGTGTTTCATACTTACTTGTTTTAAATTAAAATTATTGTGATTACTTGATTAAATTTTATGTTTTTCCTGTTCATTGTCTTGAAGGGTTAATCCCTTTTAAGTCCGCGTATTAACTAAGCGCCCATTTACTAAAGCATTGGCTTCCGATTGAAAAGAATGAAATAGTTATACAGGTGACCAATTAATTAAATACTGCCAACCACACTATTACGGCTATTATAACTAGATCCATAATGTCTGTCCTGCGCTAAACCCTTATTTAATAAACGAAGGTGAGCAGCATAATAAATTTTAGTTTTTTCATATTTAATTATTCTGTGTTTTTTTTAACCCGTAATAAAAAAAAACTGCTGTCATGATTGTTGATACAACGAGCATAATTTTATGCGATGTTGCTGTAATTGAAAATCCAAAAATTTCAAGAGGATATTTATCCGTTAATAGTACCAAAAAGAAAATGTCATCAATAATATCTTTTGCAAAGAAACCGGCCAGAAAAAATGCAATGATTTGCTTTGATAGTTTTTTCATTAAGTAAAATTTTTTGCTTGAGATTGATTGAATGTGAACATGTTTCAATAGTTCTTATATCATTTCTAAACTTACTTATTACTTTAAGGATTCAAGCCACAATTTATTTAAATATGTAATGCCATTTGTCATCGTCTGCCAAAGTTTCTTAGACTCTTTAATCAATTTAATAAATTTAGGATTGTCAGTAAAATCAACTTCCAGATTTTCCAGAGTCAGTTCATGTATTCTGCTTTTTAAATTTATGCTGTAATAATATTTTAAGTAACTTCCATATCGCGGGTGGTGCGCTTTCTGAGAATACACAATAATTGAACCGTTATCAATTATTTTAAAATAACCAAAGGGCAACTCCCCGTCGGGAGCTTCATAATAACGGGACTTGACGGTATCCTGGATTTCTATCTGAAAATAACTATCGTTTAATACCTGCTCATCTCTTTCATATACATATCCGCTGAATATGAAATTTAGGGTAACAAAAAAAATTAAAACCATTGATAAGCGAGTTTTCATTTTTATTTTTTTAATTTTAGATAGAGATTTTGTTTACTAATTATAAATATGTTAACTTAATACCAATTAAATACTTCCAACAAAATTACAAGAATTATCGATGCGTATAGAATTTGATTGGGCACCATTCTTATGCCATATTTGGATTCCGTTTGTAAAGAATGAAATAGTTAAATAAGTGACTAAGTTCATTGATCACAGCCAGTCCCAGTATTAAAAATATTGTGTCCTTGATTACTAATCCATAAAACATGATTGTAAAACTTATTACATGTAAAATGATATTGACTGTACCTTTATGAAAATCTGAAACAAAAAATTTTGTAGTTTCCATAAAATTCATAATTTAAAAAGTGAGAATAACATATTTTAATTCCTTCTAATCCTCATCCTCGCCAAGCTCATCTTTCTTTAGTTCTGATTTCAAATAAAATGTTCCCTTGGATACTACTTCTGCACCATCTTTTAATTCTTCAATTGGAAATATCTCAACATATTTATCATCGGAAATACCAGTGATGACCTGAACTTTTTTAAATACAATACCTTCTTCTCCGCTGTGCACCTCATCCTCTTCATGTTTCTCATTTTCTTTCTGTTCCTCAGCTTCTTTCTGTTCCTCACCTTCATTTTGTTCGTCACCTTCTTTCTGTTCGTCACCTTCTTTTTGTTCCTCATGTGTTTCAATTTTTCTTCTCTCATCCGTTTTTACAAAAATATATTTACTTTCTCCTTCGGATTCAATTGCTGAAACCGGAACAGCCAATACATTTCCATCATCTACATAAATTTTTGCCGTTACAAACATAAAGGGATAAAGTTCCTGTGCTTTATTGTTTATCGATACTCTAACTTTTACAGTCCTGTTTTTGTCGTCAAAAACCTTATTTATAAAGGAGATATTACCTTCATATTCTTTAGTGGTATTTTTACTTGTTTCTATTAAGACTTTTTGCCCTATGCTGATATACTGTAAATCTTTTTCAAATATACTCAGATCCACAAAGACAGTTGAGGTATTGACTATGTAAAACATGTCCATGGAAGGCTCGACATATTGCCCGACCGTTATCTTCCTTGAAACAATACTACCTGAGATTGGAGCTGTTATTGAAAAGTTTCTTTGAAGATTTGCAATAGTATCCTGATAGATATTATCAAACCTGTTCTTTGAGATTCTATAAACCGACAGTTTTTCTTCAAGCGTTTTATAATTTGCAAGTGCGCGTTTGTAGTTTGTTTCAATTTCGGCCAGATTTTTTTTAGAGCCGATATTGTCGCTATTTAATTTCTTTTGTCGATCATACTCCTGTTTGGCAAATTCAAAGTCATTTTTTGCATTTATATAATCAACCTGTACATTTATCAGATCGGGATTTTCAATTACCGCGAGTGTTTGCCCTGCTCTCACAAATGATCCTTCTTTTACGTAAATTTTCCTGACTCGTCCGGGAATAATGCCTCCAACCTTTGATTCATTATCCGGGTTTATCATTATTTCACCGTTAGCTTTTATATAGCCCTCTATATTCTGTTTTTCATATTTAGCAAATTCAATTCCCATAAGTTTAAATTGTTCTTCAGACAATGCAATTTCATCTTCGTGTTGTTCGCCTTCTTCATTGTGAGCTGATTCTTCGGAATGCATATCTTTGCTTTGATTAGTTGCTTCATCTTTGTTGCTGCATCCTGAGACAGCAAGTATTAACAGTACATTTATTATTAAGATAATTAGATTATTTTTCATTTTATTTCACCTGCGGTGAGTTTTTCTAAGTTAATTATTGATTGATTATAATTGAAAATTGCATTCAGATATTGGGTCCGTGTTTCATAAGCCAGGTTCAATGCCTGAAGATATTCCACATAACCGATCTCTCCCTGTTCATAGCTTATTTTTGATTGTCTGAGTATTTCTTCTGTTTCCCTTAATACTTCTTCATTGAAAAAGTTTAATTGCCTTGAATTGTTTTCATAATTTTCAAATGCTTGGTTAATCTGATTTTCTAATGAATTCCTCAGATTAATTTCTTCGCTTGATGCGATCTGAAATTCATAATTAGATTCTTTTATTTTACCGGTCGGCTCCCACCAGAACCAGAGCGGAACACCCAGTCCTAATTCCATTCCCCAGTAATTGTTGTCGCTTCCAAGCTTTTGTCTGAAATATTTAAAGCTGATATCCGGAAGCAGCTCTCCCTTTGATAAGGAAATTTTATTTGAGAATTTTTCTTTCTGATATTTCATCATTTTCAAAGCAGGATTATTATTTACGGCATTTTGAACCAGTGCAGTTCTGGAAATTATTAAATCCCTGAATACGAATTCACCAACGGGTGATATGTTATAATCAACATTCATAAGATTTCTTATTTCCGACTGTAAAGATCTTATTTCCGATGAAAAATTCCTGATCTGATTTTCAAATTTGATCTTGTTTACCTTTGCGCCCAGTACTTCAAGATTTGAGGTAGCCCCGGCTTCATATTTTCTTTCCGCCGTGACTAAAAACTCTTCATAGATTGTAAAATTTTCGGTTGATATTTTTAAAAGCTCATTCAGCAAAAGAAGCTGGTTGTAATTTAATTTGACTTCTTCCTTGAGCGAGTTTATTGCAATGTTCAATTCCTCTTTTGCAACCTGCACCTGAGAACTCTGAACATCCGAACGCAAAAAGTAATTTGTGGGAAATTCTATTTCCTGTAATACTCCTATCTTCCTGCTGTCAGCATTACTGAGGCTGCCCTGAACTCCTTCATACTCAACGAATAATTCGGGCTTTGGAATATTAAACGATCTCAACTTGATTGCATTTTCCTTTTCAATATTAAGTCTTGAAGATTTTATTGACTGGTTATTTTCTATTGCTGTTTTAATTACTTCATCTAAGTTCATGTTAACCTTTGTTTGAGAAAACAAGATTTGATTAAAAGAAAAACTTACGTGTAAGAGTAAAATTAAAATAAAAAATTTTATTATTTTCATGTGTTTATAAAGAATTAATTGTATTTCAAAAGTCTTAAGCTGTTTAGAATTACTAATATAGTTACACCTACATCAGCCATTATTGCCATAACAAGATTGCTTAATCCAACAACTGCCAGGACAATAAATATTAATTTTGTAGTTATGGCAAATATTGAGTTGACCTTTATTGTAAAAAGAGTTTTTCTGCTAAGCTTTATTAAAAAGGGTATTAGTCTTAAATTATCTGTCATCAAGGAAATATCAGCAGTTTCGATTGCCAGATCAGATCCCGCCGAACCCATCGCTATACTGACATCAGCGTTTGCAAGAGCGGGTGCATCATTAACCCCGTCTCCGACCATAGCAACGCTCAAATGTTTTTCCTTTAGCTTTTTGATCTCGTCTGATTTCTCCACAGGCAATAACTGGCTTCTCACATCTTCGATACCGACTATTGAACCTACAAATTTAGCAGCATTATTATTATCTCCGGTCATCATTACCGGCACAATGCCTAGAGATTTAATTTCATTGATCGCATCCTTGCTTTCATTTTTTATTTCATCGGTGACCGTAATAATTCCTTCAACTCTTTTATCAGAGCTTAGGATCAGAGCTGTCTTTCCCTGAGCTTGCAATTCTTCCACCTGTTTTATTATATTTTCTTTTACTGATATTTCCCCGGTTACATATTCGAGACTTCCTAAAAAATGATGTGTATCAGTACAAACAATGCAATCTCCTTCAACACCTTTCCCCAAAACAGATTTGAAATTCTCAACTTTATGAAGATCAATATTTTCCTGTTTTGCTTTTTCTACAATGCTGTTTGCAATTGGATGTTCGGAAAAAATTTCAAATCCAGCTGCACATCCAATGAGTTCTTCTTTTGTAAACCCGTCTAAGGGAATAATATCACTGACTACAGGTTTGCCAAGTGTAATTGTGCGTGTCTTGTCCATAGCTATGGCTTTTATATTTCCGATTTCTTCTAAATATTTACCCCCTTTAATTAATATTCCTTTTGAAGAGGCATTTCCTACTGCAGAATAGATTGATATCGGAGTGGAAATTACCAAAGCACACGGACATGAAATCACCAATAATGTCAGGCTCATTAATAACCATTCATTAAAGCTTCCATTCAAAAATAAAACGGGTATAGCAACGATCAGAACTGACAATATTAATACCGAAGGTGTATAATAAGAAGAAAATTTTTCTATAAATCTTTGTGTATCTGCTTTTTCTTTAGTTGCATTAAATGTAACTTCAATTATTTTTGCTAAAGTAGAATCTTCTGCTTTCTTCGTTACTTCAATTTCCAAATAGCCTTGCTTGTTTATTGATCCTGCAAATACATTCTCACCTTTTCTCTTGTCGATTGGTATCGGTTCTCCGGTGATCATTGATTCATCTACAAATGATGTACCTTCGGTGACTTTACCATCCATCGGAATTTTATCCCCCGGCTTAATAATAATTATTTCTCCAATATTAATTTCTCCAATAGGAATCTTTTCACCGTTACTTTTAAGCGTTGCTGTTTTGGGGCTATTGTCAATCATTGACTGAATTGCAGATTTACTTTTCTCAATTCCAAATCTTTCTAGTTTCTCGCCAAGAGTAAATAAAATTAATACAATTGCGCCTTCGGGATATTGACCTAAATAAAATGCACCGCAAACTGCGATGAACATTAAAGTATTTATACTTCTGAAGTTTAACAGCAGTAAATTCTTAATTCCGCTGCGGATTGTATTATGACCAATCAAAATACTGATTGCAACAAATAAAGGAAATTCTATGAACTTATTGAAATGAATATCAAGAATTGATAATATTTCAAATATAGCGACAAAGAATAAAGATATTAAAAGAAATCTAAAATTCCTTTCTTTGAGTAATTCTTTCATTTTTATTTTATTTGGAAATTGACATCGGTTAAATTTAGCAAAAAAATTATTACTTTAACTTTTTCAGACGCTCATCGGCCTCTTTGTTTGAAGGATCAATCTCTAAAATTTTTATTAGTGTTTTTTCCGCTAACCTTTTATTTCCTATCTTAATATAAAGATCAGTCAGCTTAATCATATCATTTACGTTATTCGGATCCTTTTGCAAAGACCGCTCGAGCACTGTTATATTTTCTAAATCGGTTCTTTGTCCAGGTGTTTTATAATCTATTGAATGTATGTGTTCAGGAATAATATTGTATTGATTGATTTTTATAATCAAGAAAACCGAAAGGAGCATGATCATAGCAATCACAATTATTTTAAATTTATTCCTTATTAAGAATTCTTCATGATTTTTCAAATGTATATTCCGGGTTCGTATGCTTATTAAAGATTCCGTAAAGAACGGGCAGAACAATTAATGTCAGAAGTGTCGATGATATTAAACCTCCAATGACAACTGTTGCAAGCGGTCTTTGAACTTCTGCACCCGAGCCGGTTGATAAAGCCATAGGAATAAATCCAAGAGAAGCAACTAAAGCTGTCATCAGTATTGGTCTTAATCTGGACATAGTTCCGGAAATAATCCTGTGATGAACATTTGATATACCTTCATCCTCAAGACGATTGAAATATGCTATCATCACAATTCCATTTAAAACTGCTACGCCAAATAAAGCTATAAATCCTATTCCTGCTGAAATACTAAACGGCAGGTCTCTTATTACCAAAGCAAAAATTCCACCAACGACCGCAAAAGGAATTCCCGAGAAAACAAGCAAACCCTGCTTAACGGAATTAAATGTTACAAACAATAATGCAAATATAAAAAACAACGATACCGGAACAGCTATCAACAACCTCTGTCTTGCACTCTCAAGGTTCTGAAAAGTACCGCCATACATTACAATATATCCAGGGGGTAATTTTAATTGCGAGCTTATTTTTGATTTCAATTCATTGACAAAACTTTCGATATCTCTTCCTCTTACATTTCCTTGTATTACAATTCTTCTTTTCCCGTTATCTCTTGTGATCTCTGCTGGTCCTTCCTTTACATCAATCTCGGCAAGCTCTGAAAGCGGGATCATTAAATTGTCAGGCGAAGCCACTAAAATATTTTTAATAACGTCAATATCTTTTTTATATTCATCTGAATACTTTATTACTATATCAAACCTTTTGTCCCCTTCAAATACAACGCCCGAACTTTTACCTGCTAATGCAGTTTGTATTGTATTATTGACATCTTCAACATTGATCCCATACCTTGCAATCTTTTCTCTTATTATTTTGACCTGAAGCTGAGGTAAACCTTCCACCTGTTGAACCGCTATATCTTCAGCTCCCTGTATCGAACCCATGATGGACGAAACTTCATTTCCCTTATTGGTTAGAGTGCTTAAATCATCACCAAAGATTTTTATAGATATATCGCTTCTTGCACCTGAGATTAGTTCATTAAATCTAAGCTCAATCGGTTGAGAGAAAGATAATCCGATTCCCGGGACTACTGATAGAGCCGCCTCCATCTTTTCTACAAGCTCTTCTTTTGTTTTTGCTGATGTCCATTCGCTTTTAGGCTTCAATATTACTATAACATCTGCAAATTCTACTCCCATCGGATCGGTCGCAATTTCAGGTGCTCCGTTTTTTGTAACAATTGTTTTTACTTCGGGAAACTTTGACATTAGGATTTGCTCAACCTTTGTGCCTATATTTATGGATTCTGTCAATGATATGCCGGGAAGTTTTATTAGATTAAAAGCTACATCACCCTCATCCAGTTTTGGAATAAACTCCCCCCCGAGGCGGGTAAAAGCCAATAAGCTGATTATAAGAAATATCACAGCAACGGCTATAGTTAAAAACTTATTTCTCAACGCAAATTCCAACACAGGCCGATATAATTTCTTTAGCGCTTTCATTATCTTATCGGCAATAGTTTCTTTTTCTTTAAGGTCTCTATTGAGAATTAAAGAACACATCATAGGAACGTAAGTGATTGATAACAACAATGCACCGACTAGGGCAAAACCTACTGTAAATGCCATTGGCTTAAACATCTTACCTTCGATGCCGCCAAGTGCAAAAATCGGCAGATACACAACAAGAATAATTAATACTCCGAATATTGCGGATTTAATTATTGCTGTCGAAGAGGAGTAGATCGTTTCATCGAACTCCTCTTTAGTCAGTGCTTTTTTATTCAAATGAATTTTTGCAGCAATGGCAACTATCACTGATTCAACAATAATCACGGCGCCGTCTACTATTAATCCGAAATCAATTGCACCGAGAGACATCAAATTTCCGGATACCTTGAAAAGATTCATCATTATAATTGCAAAGAGCATTGATAAAGGAATTACTGAAGCGACTATAAATCCTGCTCGGAGATTTCCAAGCAGTAATACCAAAACAAATATTACAATTATTCCGCCCTCAATGAGATTAGTTTCAACTGTCTTAATTGTACTATTGATTAAACTTTCCCTGTTATAAAATTCATCAATCGTAACACCATCAGGTAATGAGGGTTTTATTTCTTCCATCTTTTCATGAACTCTCTGAGCAACTTCTCTGGAGTTAGCCCCTTTTAACATCAATACGATCCCTGCAACCACTTCTCCCTTACCATCCTGAGTTACAGCGCCAACTCGAAGGCCTTTTCCGTACTCAATCTCCGCTATTTGACTGAGATAAATAGGTATTCCGTCTTCGCTTTTAATTACAATACTCTCTAAGTCTTCTATGTTTTCTATTAATCCGATTCCCCTTATTGAATATTGATCAGCATTTTTTTCAATAGTTCCGCCGCCGACATTACTATTATTATTAATAACAGCTTCATATATATCCCGCAAAGTAAAATTGTGACTCTTAAGTGCATCAGGGTTTATCAAAATATGATATTGTTGTTCGAATCCTCCAAAGCTGTTTACGTCAGCCACACCTTCTGTTCCCAGTAATTGTCTTTTAACTATCCAATCCTGAATAGTGCGAAGTTCCATATCATTGTATGTAGTATCACTGCGGTTTTCAGGTCTTACAATATACTGGTATATTTCTCCAAGCCCGGTACTTACCGGGGCCATTTCAGGTTTGCCCAATCCTTCAGGAATATTTTCCTCGGCTTCTTGAAGCTTCTGAAAGACAAGATTTCTTGCAAAGTAAGTATCAACATTATCTTCGAATACAACAGTGACAACAGATATTCCAAATTTTGAAATTGAACGCAGCTCTATAATATTAGGTAAATTTTTCACAGCAATTTCTACAGGATATGTAATGAACCTTTCAACTTCAGTAGCTGATAAGGTCGGACTTGAAGTTATTATCTGAATTTGATTATTAGTTATATCCGGAACGGCATCTATAGGTAGTTTGATGGCAGAATAAATCCCCAGGAGAATTAATACCAATACTAAAAAACCAATTACTAACTTTTGCTTTATTGAAAACGCAATGATTTTGTTTATCATAAATTAATATAAAATTATTTTTAAGCTGATACTATAAAACCGGCTTAAAGAAAAAATGAGATACGATTAATTTATGATTTAGGAGGCGGAGATGCAGGATTACTTAAATGAAAGAAAAAATGTAAGACTTTAGATTGATCAAATTGGCTGGAATTTAAATAAGAATTAAAAGTGAAGGTAGTGCTTGAGATAACAACTGTGTTACAACCTAGGCATAGGCAAAAAGGCGAAGATATCCCTTTCTGTTCATTATCATGTGTGTTTTCTATTGAATGATTAGGCATATCCGATAGTAAACAATCTTTTGCTGAACATTCACTTAGGCAAGGTGAAACTGTCAAAAAAAATATGTATACACAAAATATATTAGAAAGTAATTTTCTCACGAAGCAATATACTTTTCTTAAAAATCATATTCAAGTACCTTGAACATAGATTGATGGGAACGATCTGGGAACGAATAATAGAGAAAATAGGGATTATAAGAGATTATAACTTTTTATAAAGAATTGAAATTTATAATACTTATGAATATTTTATATAAATGGAATCGCCCTTAACTGACTGTCACTCAGGAGGTCGCGAGTTCGAGTCTCGTCGATTCCGCATAATAAAATAAGGAGCTTAGCTTAATTGCTAATGCTCCTTTTGTTTTTTGAGTATTCTATTTGCATACGATTTATAAAAACTAATTATTATGGGGAAAAATAAATGTTTATATAATTTTTTATATCCGCTTATTGTAATATTCATTTTTGTTGGAATTTGTTCTTTGTTTTATGGAATTTTAGTTTACTTTTGTAACACATTTGCATTGAATGAGTTGGATGCGATAGGTCAGTTAGGTAGTTATTCAGCTTTACCATATCGGATCAAAATCACCGTTGCGGTCTCGGGGAACAGTAATCTCTATCTCGCCATTGTCATTTCTCAATGTCTTCTTTGTTTTACCGTTGCGGCTGTTTCCGCTGTTCTTTCCTGATGGAGAATGCTTTTCATATCCCAGATGCTCACTTAATTCTGCATCCAGCATTCCCTCCAATGCATTCTTAAGTATCTTTTTTATTGCTCCCTCGGATCCCATAAGATCAGAGTAGGTACGGGCTTTTGATAGGTCAGCTCTTAGCTGTTCTATCATTTCTTCGGTGAGTTCCATTTGAATTAACTCCTTTTGTGTTTGATTAATAAAAATATTTTAAAATCAGGAAAAATCAAACAGAAAAAATTTCTCGCTTTTCGCTCCTTTCCCCTAGGGGAAAGGAGGTCACTGTTTTCTTTTCCTTCTTCTTTTATATCTCATTTACACAAAATATTTTACTCTCCCCAATAAAGAGATTCAAAATAATCTGGGAAAATCAAAACCAGATTAACTGAGTGGAATTTCAAAAAGCGGTAACTCCCCTGCCTTCCTAAGGCTACTTTAGAAAATCCCCAATCCGATCTTCACAAATTGCCTTTATCACCCGATTATTTACTGAAATATTTTTCACTTTTTGTAAGACTTTTCACTTTCACACTTTATTGTTTCACATTCACACTTCATTGTTTGACATTCACACTTCATTGTTTGACATTCACAACACATTGTTTCACATTCACTGAAAATTGTTTCACATTCACTGAAAATTGTTTCACATTCACACTTCATTTTTTGACGTTCACACTTCTTTGTTTGACGTTCACACTTCTTTGTTTGACGTTCACTCTCTATTGTTTGACGTTCACTCCTTATTGTTTGACGTTCATTACACATTGTTTCACATTCAATGAAAATTGTTTCACATCTACACTTTAATGTTTGACATTCACATCCCATTGTTTGACATTCACATCCCATTGTTTGACATTCACTGAAAATAATTTCACATTCACTCTTCTTCTTTTGACATTCTCTCCTTATTGTTTGACGTTCACCCTTCATCTTTTGACATTCACACTTCTTCTTTTGACATTCACACTTCTTCTTTTGACATTCACACTTCTTCTTTTGACATTCACACTTCTTCTTTTGACATTCACTTCTCATCTTTTGACATTCACTTCTCATCTTTTGACATTCACTCTTCTTCTTTTAACGTCGTCACTTCATCTTTTGACGTCGACACTTCATCTTTTGACGTCGACTCCTCATCTTTTGGCATCGACCTCTCATCTTTTGACGTCGACTCCTTATCTTTTGACGTCGACACTTCATCTTTTAACGTCGATTTTTCATCTTTTGACGTTTACCTCTCTTCTTTTGACAATTAATCTCCTTCCTCAGACATTCACTCTTATTCTTTTGACAGTTTACATTTATTACTAAAAATCCATTTTTTCAAATTACTATTACATCTGGAACTGATTGTTAATTTCCCTTCATTTCATACTGATTTCTCCGTAAACTCAATTCATCCTTTTTCAAATCATAGAATTTTCCTCTCTACGTATAATAAAAAAAGTCCATCCCTTAATAGTGAGATGGACTTTTAATATCTTGATTATTGATTTATTATCAACTGCCGTAAATTTGAATATTCTTATCCGGCAATTTAGCGGAATCCTAAAAAATTTATTTCAGCAGGATCATTTTCTTCCTGTCGGAAAAATTTTCCGCGCGGAGTTCGTAAAAATAAATACCGCTTGCAAATCCGCTGCCGTCGAATTCTACGTTGTAACTTCCCCTCTGAAGAAAGCCGTTCACATATTCCCCGACCGATTTTCCGCTGATGTCATATATATTAAAACTTACATTCCCGTCTGCTGGAATTGAAAATCTGATATTTGTATTCGGATTAAATGGATTCGGATAATTCTGCGAGAGAACAAATCCTTCCGGCGTTTCCGATCCGACTGAAGAAATTCCTGTAGTACCGGTAACACTTTCCGTAATCGCCTGCTGAACTTCAGATTCTCTAAGTAATGATTCTTCACGATTTACAAAAATCACTATATTGCAGTTATCTGCGACCCAGGAAGCATCAATAGTTGTCTGAAAATTTTTCGAAATGATCTGCCCGCCTGTCCACATTCCGCCGGTATTAAGGTTTTCGCCGGTTGCGCCGTTAATAAAATTTCTCGTGACATGATTGTGAGTGTAGTTTGTAACAATGCCGGGTATGCCGCACTGAGAGTAAAAATTCTGCTGATGGATTAAATTATCTTCAGCAATAACAGCTGTAATCTTATACTGTCCGGAAAGATCTTCAAGTGCTGATGCTTCTACATTAAATGTAAATTCTCCGGTAGTTTCGTTATAAGTTTTAGAGACAATATTTATATTCACCGGAGCGTCAGTTGAAGAAGCGTATCTGTCGCCTACAGTTGCTGTCCACAATGGATAGTTCAAAGTACCGATAAAGACATTCCTGTCGATCACAGTAGTGGGTGTTGAACTAAACCCCATAAGTCCGACTATTTCATTGCCGTTGAAATTTCTGAAAGGATCATTGCTGAATGCATGGTAAGCGAGAACTATTGTATTCGGATGCTGATTGAGTATGGTGTTTAAAGTCTGATGACCGCAGGGACAATTACCGCACCATGTGCCGGTGACATATTCAATTAAAACATTCCGTGGATTCGGGCTGGCATTTACATTAAGAATTATCAGAAAAAATATTGCGGGAATTAAGGTGAAAATTTTCTTATACATATAATTATTATTTAGATTGATTTAAAATTTAAATACTTTAAGCTTCTCAAAATTTCGTTTTTTAAATTGTTATAATTGTCTGTTAACTTAAGTAACGAAATTAAATGAGCATTGTATTTATTTTAAAAATATAATTTTTTAGATGAATATTCAAAAGAAATAAATCAAGAACCTGCTTTGAGATTTTTAACAGATATTTTATCTGTTTTGGTCTCTGATAAAATAAAACGAAAAGTCCGTTCTGAGAACCCTGAACGGACTTTTTAAGATCTGAATTATAAAGACTTTGGAATTAATTCCCGGCGTCTTCTTTTAAAAGGTCTTTATATTGAGAATAAAATTTCCTGACCTTCGGAGCAATTACAATTGAGCAGTAAGATTTTTCTTTATTATTTTCATAATAATCCTGATGATATTCTTCTGCAGGATAAAACACATCTATTTTGGTTACTTCAGTTACTACAGGATCGTTCCATAATTTTTCATCAGTAATCTTTTTTATTACTTCATCAGCGGTCTGATGCTGACTATCATTATGATAATAGATGACAGATCTGTATTGTGTACCTTTATCGGCACCCTGTCTGTTCAGAGTAGTAGGATCATGGATATGAAAGAAAATCTCTACTAATTGTTCGTAACTGATAATTGCCGGATTAAAAGTAATCTGCACTACTTCTGCATGTCCGGAATTACCTGAGCAGACTTCTTCATAGGTCGGGTTTTTTATTTCTCCGCCGGAATATCCGGAGATCACCGATTCTACTCCTTTTAATTCATTAAAAATTGTTTCTGTACACCAGAAACATCCGCCTCCTAAAGTTGCAAGTTCCAATTTATCTGATGATCCTGCCATGTTATTATTAGTTTTATAATTAATTTCTTTTACAGAATTTGTTGAAGTTTCAGATTTGATTTCCTTTTCATTTCCGGATAAATATTTATATCCGACTATTGCCAATATTATAACTGATAATACTAAAATTGATTTTTTCATAGTTTCATTTTATACTTAATTAGTTATACTCAAAATGCGTTTTGATTAACTAATAAATCTTAGTATTAGTTCATAAATTGTTTTTTCGTTTTGTATACAAAATTTTAAATTTTTGTATACAATCGCTTTTTATTACAGTTTTAACATAAAGATTTAATTACTTCTTTGATATAGATATGTTTATAATTCAATATTCCTCAAACTCAATAAATGTTTCAAATACCTCAATTAAACGCTGTTTTAAGCATTTTCTCTTAAACATAAAAAAACCCCTGCGCGAATAAAACCGCACAGAGGTAATTAAAGGAAGAACAAATATGAAAGAACGTATCGGCTGGCGCCGATGTATACAAACTATAAAAAATAATTTAATAATCCAATATATTTTTTAATATTTTTTCATTTTATTTGAAATTTCTTCGTAGTGTATTTCCATTTTTACCTTAAATAATTCCTTTAAAAGTTCAATCATATTTATATCGATTTTCTTTTTATCCGTAAGGTTTTTTTTTTTTGAGAAAATTACATTATTGTACCAGGCGAAACTAAGTTTAATAAATAATTGATTAAACTATTTTTTTAATTCCTTTAGTTAGTGTT
>Ga0209476_10000876_pt1 | contig 20829 bp, 20 predicted proteins | sample KloWWTrecipitate_FD_187179 | JGI IMG/M metagenome (GOLD analysis project Ga0209476, IMG submission 187179) | Active sludge microbial communities from Klosterneuburg, Austria, studying microevolution and ecology of nitrifiers - Klosterneuburg... | ecosystem: Engineered > WWTP > Aerobic digester... | reverse complement strand
GCATCTGCAAGGTCACTGCGCGCGGCATCCAAAAGAAGATTGATCGATGACAAGGGGTTATAGATTTCGTGCGCCAGCCCTGCTGCCAGCAACCCCAGTTCAGACAGACGTTGCTCCTGGCTCAGCGTTGACTGGTGGTCCAGATCGCGGATCGCCTCGACGATGCAGGGCAGGTCTTCGCCATCGACTCGCATAATCACAGGCGCCGCCGCCACTTCGACGTGAGTCTCGCTTGAGGCGCCTTTGCTATGGGCCTGACGGCAGATCAATGGCAGACGCCCGGCGCGGGCCTCGACCAGCGGGCAGACCACAAGTGTCTCGACGCAGGGCGTGCTGCGGGCGTGGCTGGAATGGTAACAGGGCTGGCCAATGATCTTGTCCAACGGCTGGCCGACATGGGCGGCATAGGCGGCATTGGCAAGGTGGATCCGGTAATCGGGACCAATCACGCGGATCGCATCAGGTATGGCGTCGATCACGGATTGCACCGCCGCGCGCGCCCCTTCGGCCTCGGCCATGGCGTGCTGAAGCCCTGCAGCCATTTGATTGAAACCCCGGGCAAGAACGGAGATTTCGTCGTTGCCCTGAACCTGAAGACGGTGATCAAGACGTCCCAAAGCCAGCGCCGAGGTGCCTGCGCTAAGCCCGCCCAGCGGAGTCAGCACCGTGCGGCGCAAGACCGCCCAACTGGCCAACAGACTGGCCCCCGTCACAGCAACTCCGGCCAGCATCAAGGCCAGCATGCCGCGGCGCGACTCGCTTTCCAGCCCTGATGCGGCATAGTCCACCACCAGAAGGCCGTTGACCGGCCGGTCTTCGACAGACCCGTGACATTCCCGACAGCGCGGCTGGTTCGGCACCGGACGCACGGCGCGGACGGTCTTGCCAAGTTCCAGATTGGCCCGCGGTTGCTGGCTGGCAAGGGCCTCGCTCAGGGCGGGAAAGCTCATCACCTCGCCCTCGAATGCCGGGTCGGATGCGAACCGCACTTCAAAATCCGGGTTAAGGATACGGACCGCCACGATGTCGGGGTCCTCGCCCAGATCGGCAATGATGGCGCGCAACCCGGGCAAGTCGCGCTTGAGCATGGCATTTTCAAGCGAGGCGTGCAGCAGGCCCGAAACCTGTAGCGCTGCCCGCTCCATTTCATTGGCTAAACGCGCGCGATAAACGCCGGAAAGCACGGCCAAGAAGCCCGCCGAAAGCAGCATCAGTACAGCCGCCAACGTCACGATCATGCGGCGCTGCAACCTTGCGCCAACCCAAGCCGAGACTTTGTGCAGGGGCCCCACGCTCATTCCAGCACCTGATGCAGGCGTTTGTGATGGCCCGTGCGGGCGCAGATTGGGCAAAGCCAACCATTGGCCCAAGGCCCGGCCGTGGGCACATGAACATCAACCCCGCAACCGCGACAGTGCAGCGAAGTTAACGCCACATCGGGAGTCTCGGGGTGGCACTGCTGCACCGTCAAAGCATCACTGTCGCAAACATCGGCGCACATCCCGCAACCAGAACATTTATGAGAAGCGCTCTGATAAACCAGTTCCTTAGATTCGTCTTTGATTAGGCTCAAAGCGGCCTCAGGACAGACCCGGACACAGGCATCGCAACCTGTACATCGGCTGGGGTCGATTTGCGCTGCGAAGGCAAAGCGGGCCGCATCGTGGCTGGCCATCGCCTGCAACCGGGCCAAAGGGTTATCCTTAGGGTGTGAGGTGACAAGACCGCCCAGAAAGGCGCGGCGGCGGGGGTCTACGTCATTGGCTTGCGGGCCGATCAGGGGCAGATTCCGGGGCAGTTGGTCGACCTTGTGCCACGTCATCGCCGGCAAATCGCGGCTGGTCAGAAGCTGATTCAGGACTTCCAGCCGCCCGGCAAAATCCAGCCCGCCGCCATCGGCACAAGTGGTGCAATCTGCGGTCAGGCTAACGATCTGCCGCGTGCCCTGCAACCACAGCGCGACAAGCGCCCGCAGCCCAAGGCCTTGCAGGCACAAACTAGAGGGGCCACGGCGCGGGCAGACCAAACCGGCCACCACGCGCTTGCGACCCTGCACCTCGGGCATTTCACGCCCGCCAAGGCGGATGGCGCTCTGCGGGCAGGCCGCGGCACAAGCCCCGCAGACCGTGCAGGCGTCAGGATCAAGGTTCAAGCCAGAGTTATCGGAGGTCAGCGCGGCACGGGGGCAGGCGTTGGCGCAGGCGGCACAGGTTGATGCCGCAAGGCGGCCCAATGAACAGGCCGCCGCGTCAATGACCGGAAGGATTGGCGGGGCTGCCAAAGGCATCCCCTTACCAGCTTTCAGCGGCACCGGGCACAAAGGGCCGCTCTTCATCGGCCTTTTCCTGACGCGCCGCCCGGCTTTCCTGCTGGGCCCAGAGATGCAGGACAATCTCACGCTCGCGCCCGGTGGGCTGAACAAGGTCTTCGCGCAGACCGTCAAGCATAGCGCGGGTCACCAGACCCACCCCGGCAAGAAACGGTTGCCGGGCCCGCGCGGCAATAACTTTGCAGAAATCCGGAACCCAGGGCAGGACATGGGCATCAAGGAAAGCCGCCGCATCAGTCAAGGCATCCTCGGTTCCTAGCCGCAACAGATGCACAACAAATTGCAACTCATGCACCAGATGGTCATCCGAGCGCAGCCGCCAGTCCGGCACGCTCATCCCGTAATGGGCATACCATTCGCGGACATCGAACATCGGTTGTTGGCGTTCCAGATGGTCTTCGGTCATCCACACCGACCCGGTCGGCGCGGCGCGGAAGCCGTGGTTCAGATAGGCGTCTGCATAGTCGGCGGCGAGTTCGTCCAGCAGGGGCTGCGGTAACGGACGCGGAAGGCCCGCAACAACCTGTTGAAATCCGCTCACCGCCGCCTTTGCCTCTACGCCCTCAACCACGGCGGCCAGAAGGTCGGTATAGCCAGAGGCCCACAGTTCGGCGATCAGGTCCGCATCTGCCTCGCGGTCATGAAGCCGGATCATCGGCCCGAAAAGATCGGCCCAAAGCACGAAATCGGTGGGGGTGGTGTTGTCGAGAGCCATCAATCCACCCGTCCTTTGGAATGCGGTACAAAGCGGATCGAGGGGTTGGTCAGTTCGGGATCGGCCATTGATTTGACCTGCCGCACCAATTCATCATTCGGCCCCACGGCCTTTGTCTCATAGCCGCCAGCGTCGATCTGGTCGAGCGGGCCGATGTCGAGAACGCGCATCATGCAGGCCGACACGCAATAGGGCTTGCGGCCCGCGTCGAGTTCATCGACGCACATGTTGCACTTCTGGACAATGTTCAGCTCCACATTGAATTGCGGTGCACCATATGGGCAGGCCGCTTCACACTTGCGGCAGCCAATGCACAGGCTGCTGTCAATATCCACCACACCGTTGTCGGCGCGCTTGTAGATCGCCCCCGTCGGGCAGACCGGCAGACAGGCCGGTTCAGCGCAGTGGTTGCACGACATGTTCAGCTTGAAGGCAAAGACCTCGGGATAGGTCCCGCCTTCCAAATATTGTACCCGGCGAAAGCGCGGGCCGGCATCCAGCCCGTTCTTGTCTTTGCAGGCAATTTCGCAGGCCCGGCAGCCGATGCAATCGACGTTGTTGTGGATAAACGCGAACTGCTGTTCGGGCACCACGGGCACATAAACTTCGCGCTTTTTCTTAAGGATCGCGGCTTTCAGGGTTGGCTTGTCGGTGGTTGCCATGATGTGCCCTCCTTAGTTGTCGCGACGGAAGACGTGGCTGCGCGCGGTGGCCAGCTGGTCCCAGCCGGGCCGATGCACAAGATCCGTCTTCTTCAGGTTCACAAGGATGGTGTTATAGGCAAAGGCCCCTGCCGGAGACGGGTTGTCATCGGTCAGGAAGTCAGGGTTGCCCGAGCGGTCCACACCATTTTCGTCAATGTCCATCCACGAGCCTTCGTGCAGCACCACCACACCGGGCATGCAGCGCTCGGTGACATAAACCGGAGTCACCACCTTTCCGCGCGCGTTCCATATTTCCACGGTGTCACCGTTCTGAATACCCAGCCGCTTGGCATCTGATGCGTTAATCGTGGTTTCCTGCGCAAAGGTTTCGCGCAGCCACGGGATGTTGTTAAAGATCGAATGGGTACGCCAGCGCGGATGCGGGGTAATCATCTGGAACGGGAATTCCGCCGCCTTGGGGTCACCGCGTCCTTCCCATGGCTCGATCCATTTCGGGATCGAAGGGATGTGATAGCCCCATTGCGTGCGCGTCCAGTCTGTCACCTGCGCCAGTGTCGTCGAGAAGATCTCGATCTTGCCGGACGGGGTTTCAAACGGAATGCCCGTTTCAATCTGGTCCTGAAACGCGACGTGGGGCCGGGGAAGGATGAACTTGTAAACCCCACGCTTCTTGAATTCCTCCCAGCTCCACGTCACACCTTGATGGTTCTGGACCTTGGCCCACCAATCCACCAAGTAGGCTTCGTCAACCGCATCCGGGTTGTCGAAATAGCTGCGATCGGCTTTGGGGTTATAGGCCGGGCCAAAGCCCAGACGGTAAGCCAGCTCGGTAAAGACCTGAATGTCGGTCTTGCTTTCGCCCAAGGGTTCAATGACCTTTGGACGGTGAATGTAATAGTGCCCTTTGTACCAAGGCAAAGCCACGTCATGGCGTTCAAAATGGGTGGCGATGGGCAAGAGGTAATCGGCCCAGATCCCGGTCGGGGTGATCGTGCTGTCCATGCAGACCAGAAGGCTTTCGCTGTCGCCTTCGGCCTCCAGTTTGCGGATCGCCTCGATTTCCTTGTTGATGTTGGTCAACTGGTTCAGCCAGTCCGACCCTTGCCAGAAAATCCCGCGGATATTGGGAACCACCCCATCCAGATTGTCACCGCGCGGCCATAGCCCGGCCTCTTCGCGTTTGACGTTGGGATAGTTCAGCACGATATGCGCCCAGCGGTCGGATTTGATCGAGGCGTACCAGATGTTGGCGTTCTCATCATAAGGATAGGCGACGGCCTCGGGGTGCCAGCCCTTGCCAACCCCCTCGGCGCAGCCGCCAAGCTTGCCGATATTGCCGGTCATCGCCTGAAGTGCCGCCGCCATCCGGTTGTATTGCTCGCCAAAGGCGGCGCGACCTGGTGCCCAGCTGGCTTTCAGCGCGGCGGGTTTCGTGTCGGCATACATTTCGGCCAGTTTGATGATGTTCTCTGCCGGTACACCGCAAATCTCGGCTGCCCATTCCGGGGTTTTGGCGATGCCGTCCGACTTCCCCTCGATATAGTCGCGGAAAGACTCTTGCCCCTGCGCCCAGACCGGCATGGTGCCGGGGTCCATGCCCTGCACAAAGCGGTTGATGAAGTCCTGATCCTGCCGATTGGTTGCGAAGATGTGATAGGCCATCCCCGCCATCATGGCGGCATCGGTGTTGGGGCGGATCGGGATCCACCACGCGTCATAGGCGGCTGCGCTGTCGGTATACTGCGGGTCGATGATGACGAACTTGCAGCCGCGCTGCTTGGCCATCCGCATGTAGTAGAACGTGTTGCCGCCGTGGAACGTATAGGCCGGGTTCCAGCCCCACATGACGATCAGCTTGGAATGCGCAAAGGCGTCATCCTCGTTGCCGTCCTCAATGGTGCCAAAGGTCCAGCGCGAAGATGAGGTCGTGCCCTGATAGCTGGGCACCGACCACGAGTTGGTGCGGCAGCCGAACATGCCCATGAAGCGGCCAAGAAGCCCTTCGATCTGGTCAGACTTATGCAACACGCCATAGGACGCCCCGGCGTAGCTTTGGTCCAGCAGTGCTGTCGGCCCGTAGGTTGTTTTCAGATGAACCATCCGCTCGGCAATCTCGGTCAGGGCAGTATCCCATGAGATGCGCTTGAACTTAGCCTCACCGCGCTTGCCCACCCGCTTCATCGGGTAAAGCAGCCTTTCAGGGCTATAAAGACGCGCACGATAGGACCGCCCGCGCAGACAGGCCCGCAGTTGCGGTTTTTCTTCGGTGTCGGTGCCGTAGGCGTCGCCCTGATAGCTGCCGTTATCGGTGGACAGCCGCACGATCACATCGCCCTTCTTGTGGGCCACAAGCATGTGGCGGCTGCCGCAGTTGTGGGCGCAAGAGGTGACGACCGTGGTTAACTCATCATCGGTCGGATAGGGCGCATAGGCGAAGGCATGGGCCGGAGTGGCCTTGCCCCCCACCAGCGCAGTGGTGGCTGTGGCCGCCGCGCCCTGCAGGAAGGCCCGCCGCGTCGGCGTCAGAAGCGAGGCAAGGCGCGCGGAAAGCGAAAGGGTCTTTGTCATCGGTCGTTCTCCTGGCTTACGGCTTGGCAAGCTGGTGTTCGGGCTTCGAGGCGGTCGGGCGGTTTGCGGCCCATTCGGGCACCGTTGTCTTGTCCATGCCCGGCCAGTCATGACGAGGATAAGGATAGGAGGTCCGATACCAGGCGCGCCCGCCGTGGCAGCCATAGCAAGTGTCCGAGGTGCCGCTGCGGGCCAGCTCTTCGATATTGGCGGCGTTAAGGTAGTTCACCTGATGGCGGTTGGTGCGGAACGTCTCGGCATGGCAGGACAGACATCCATTCGGTGCTTCGGCATATTCCATGTCGCCACGAACCTCATGCCACTTGCCACCCAGCCCCATGATGTTTTCGGGGTCCGGCATGGAGCCATGGCACAGCAGACACGTCTCGGACGGGTTCACCATTTTGCGTAGCGTAAACTCGGGCGTGGCCGAGGCTGTCAACGCGGGGCGGGTCGGCAGCATGTCGGGCGTCTCTTCGCGCGGGTCGTTGCCCTTGTGGCAGAAGTTGCACTGCAGGTTCATGGTTTGCTTGGCAAAATCGCTTTCCAGATGGCGCCAGTGGAAGGTGGCTTGCGGGCCGGAGTAGGTGTCCAGCGTCTGATACCATGCCAGTGAATCGGCGGCCTTCACACCGGCGGGCGAGGTTTCGCGTACCGAGTTGGACAGAGTTTCCTGGTGGCAGGCAAGGCATTCCTCGTTCGAGGCCTGCTCGATCGCCGGGGGGAAGTGGATCGGGTGGTAACGGGCCCGCTGATAATCCAGCGTTGGAATCTCGGCGCTCAGGGCAGCCAGACGCTCGCCGATGGCGGCCAGTTCCTCGGCGCTGGGTGCGGGCGGGTTGGCATAGGTGACGCCTTCGGGATAGGCCACCGGGGCCAATTCGACCACTGCATCATCGGGCAGGTCCGCGTAAGGGTCACTCGGCGCGGCCGGTTGAGCCTCGGTCACAGCGGCATCTGTCGGGGTGGCCTCAGTCGCGGCGGTTCCGGCCAGCGTCGTCGGGGTGTCGGATTGCTGCGCCAGCCAGCCGATCAGGTTGGCACGGGTGTTCGCATCCTTGACCCCGGCAAAGGTCATCTTGGTGCCTTTGACCATATCCTTCGGCTTGGTCAGAAAACGATCAAGCGTGGTTTCATCCCAGACCTGCCCGGACAAGGCGGCCAGATCGGCGGAATAGGCAAAGCCATCGGCGGTACCGATGGCGCGGCCAAACACACCCCAAAGGGCAGGGCCAGTGCTGTGCTTTGCGGCTTTGTCTGCTTTGTGGCAGGCTTTGCAGGCCTTGAAAGCGGCTTCTCCTGCCGCCAGATCAACTGCGCCAGCCGGGGCTTCACCAGCCGCCGTGCCAGCGGCATCGCCCGCCGTGTCCGCCGCCGTTTCTGTCGGGGTCACAGGCTCTGGCGTTGATGTGTCGATGGCATAGGCCGGGGCTTTTGATGCCGCCGGGCCTTGATAGATCAGCGTGCCCAGCACGAAAATCGCAAGAAAGGCCAGAAGCGCAAAGGCAAAACCAAAAAGCAGGCCGAGTGTGGTTTCAAATCGTCTCATGATGGGTTCCTGCGGTGGCAGAAGAGTCTGGGTAGTGGGAAAAAGCAGCTGCAGACCCCCGTAGGCAGGGAAGGCGGGGTCTGCAGCTAAAGGTTCGTCAATTTCCGCTGGTGCAGACCCAGGCGCCTGCCTTGAGTGAGTACTGGGTGCATTCGGGGGCTTCAGGGGCCACACCCTCAGGCGCCGCAGCCGGAGCTTCGGTTGGTGCCGCAGCCTGAGGCGCGGGCTCGGTGCCCTTGGTCAAGAAGTAGGCCGCCCCGGCAATCACCGCGATCAGGATGACACCCGTGATGATCTGGCTGTTTTTCATCGTCTGTCCAATTGGTTGAGAAGAGATTGAGTGTGGCCCAGGGCGGGCGCAGTCGTACGCCCCGGGCCGAAGCTTGGGATATCAGTTCGACGGAGGCGTCCAGGTGCCGCCCATGCCCGACATGCCGTCCATGCCGCCCATACCGGACATCCCGCTCATACCCATCTGGCCGCCGGCCAGGCTGTACTGGGTGCAAACCCAGCCATTGCCGTTCCCAGCCATGCCCGACATCCCGGCCATGCCGCCCATGCCAGCCATACCGCCCATGCCCGACATACCGTCCATGCCAGCCATGCCGTCCATGCCAGCCATACCGTCCATGCCGGCCATACCGTCCATGCCAGCCATACCGTCCATGCCGTCCATACCGTCCATGCCGGCCATACCAGCCATACCGTCCATGCCAGCCATGCCGTCCATGCCAGCCATACCGTCCATGCCGGCCATACCGTCCATGCCGGCCATACCGTCCATGCCAGCCATGCCGTCCATGCCGGCCATACCGTCCATGCCAGCCATGCCGCCCATGCCGGCCATACCGCCCATGCCCGACATACCGGCCATGCCGCTCATGCCCATCTGGCCGCCAGCAAAGCTGTATTGGGTGCAGACCCAGCCACCGCCGTTACCGGCCATGCCCGACATTCCGGCCATTCCGCCCATGCCCGACATGCCGTCCATGCCAGCCATACCGTCCATGCCCGACATCGAGTCGGCGGACGCAACGCTGGCAACACCACACAGAAGCAGCGCTACTCCGACTTTCATCGCGTTTTTCATCCAAAGTCTCCTTGGTCTGTCTTAAGGCCGGTGGATATTGGATCACCCGGCCTAACGCCCGGACCATCCGGGCGTATGCTGTTGCTCGCTGGCGCGGGTTAGTCAGCGTCGTGCCAACGACGAATATCGTAGGGGCCGGTCATTCCGGGGTGCATGAAGGGCGAAAACCACGCCCCCTGATCCTCAAGAAATCGCAGCGATGCCGGGAAAGGCGGCTCAATGCCGGTCAGGGCATGTGCATACCAAGCCGCATCCTTCTCCAACTCGGAGATCACTGGCGCGCCAGCAGGGCGTTCAGATGGGGTCAGACCAGCGACAGTCGGTCCCTCGGCTCTGGCTGCGCCAGATACAAACAGGATCAATGTCGCGATTACCCCGCAAAAGCCTTTCCGCATCTTTCCCTCTGCTTCAGAACCTCGGCGCCGAACCTGTGAGGGGCCGCGCCGCCCGTTGACGGTGTCTTAGCCGATCCAGATGGGATTTTCCTTTTCTATCAGATGGGTATAGGCGATGTTGGCCTCTGCGGTGCTGCCAAGTTGGCAGACTTTTTGGCGGCTACGGGAAAACCTCCAAGGTTTCGCGCCCGCGATATGACAGGTTGGCAGAGTTGAGCTTCTGCTCTGTCATGCGACAGATTGGCACGCCCCATTCACCCCTCCAACACAGCGCCAAGGGGCAAGATCATAGCGGCCAGAGTCAGTCCGAAAGACTGGCGACATCGGGAAAAAGTGCGGACTGGCGGCGAATCTCACTGACGCTGGCCAGACCTCCGCATGCGGATCCCTTCCGACACGTTTGCCAGAAGTGACAGGACGAACGCCACGCCGCTGCCCGCGTCAACTCGCGTCTCCGGGTCAGAATGCCCCTTGCGGGAATCTTTCAGGCAAGCCCGAACCGCACCAGGAACCGCAATCGCGATGTGGATATTGCTGTAGTGCTCAGTGGACGGATTTGCCTGATCTTCGAGGATCCTTAACCGCAGATGCAGGGCTGCAAGTTTGACGGCGACAAGCGCTAAGACGCCGTGTTGCGGGCTGCCCGCCATCCGCTGCAAGCCAAGGTTAGTGGTCAGCACATACATCAGGCTTGGGCTAGAAGGGCACGATTTCGCGCCTACGGCTGCCCTGATCTTAGTTCGCAGTATCGCCGGACAGATCGGCGCGACCAGTTGAACCTGACTGATTTTCAGACCTTTGCCTATGATACTGCGCGATATCTGCACCTTTTAAGTATCAAAGACGGAATTCAGCCACTTTGCCATACACCAGCCGGTGCAGCGGGCTGAGGACATCAGGCTTGAGGCGCACGCCTGCCGCCAAGTTCATCTCCTGGACCACCACTACAGCGTATACTTTTAGGAAGAAGATTGATCCCAGTATATCGACGTTCCATTGGCCAGGTTGTTCGGATCGAGTAGCCACCTCGCTGACGATGATTTTATAGCTGCACCCGCGGAAGATCAGCATCAGATGATGCCGACCCGCTAATCAAGGTGGCGCCGAGCGGCTGCTTCGGGCCGACCGGCGCATGGCACGCCGGTCGGCGGGAGTAGTTACAGATCGATCCCTTCTGACAAGGACAGCGCATCGTCCAGGTCGACCCCAAGATAGCGAACAGTGCTGTCCATCTTGGTATGCCCGAGCAAAAGCTGCACAGCGCGCAGATTACCCGTCTTCTTGTAAATCTGGGCTACCTTCGTGCGTCGCATCGAATGGGTGCCATAGGCGCTCGGTTCAAGCCCGATCGAGAGAACCCAGTCGCGCATGGTCCGCGCATATTGGCGTGTCGACAAGTGCGGGCTAGCATGGACACGGCTTGGCCAAAGATATTCGCTACCGATCATTTCGGGATCCTTGATCCAACGCTCCACCGACAGTCGCGTGGTTTCGGTAATCTCAAAGCGCACGGGCTTGCGCGTCTTGCTCTGCGTGACTGAAGCACGTTCCTTGACGCGGCTTGCGGCATAAACATCGTTCACCTTCAGGCAGACCAGATCGCAGCCACGGAGTTTGCAATCGATGGCCATGTTGAACAGCGCGAGATCGCGCCTATTGTCTGCCATTTCCAGCCGGACACGAATGGACCAGACATGTTTGGGCAACAGCGGGCGTTTCTGGCCGACGATGCGGCCCTTGTTCCAAGGCGCACGTGTGGGGCGAAGGGTGGGAAGTGTTTCGATGGGCATGGCTTCTCTCCTGTCCACCGCGCCCGCCACATCCTCGGCTATGCCGACAGGGCAATGTAATATCGACCGCCGTTTCGGTGCTGATGAATCGCACGCGGCGGTAAGCGGTCTCTGTACTTCCTTGACGCAAACTTCTGGTCACCCCTAAGCTGTTCTCGGCAGATACTGGCCGGTTCGCATTTCTGGCGGCGATTTTGCGGATTTGATCCTGCATGCGATCCCTTGTCTTTGCCAACCGCTTCTTCTAGCATTCACCCGAATTGCTCACTCCCGTTGCTCACTCCCGTTGAAGCAGGAACTTCATCAGCTTTTCGCTTGCGCGCGTAGGGCTAAGCTCACCCGGATGCAGGTCATAGCCCCAGCCACTTGGGAGCGGCGCAGGGAACGGTTCAACCAAGAGGCCGCGCTGCAGATGAACTTCGGCCAAGGATGCCAGCGTCACGCAACAGCCTAGGCCCGCAATCGCCATCTCCAGCGCCACGTTTGAACTGTCGGTTTTCAGTCCCCGCGCCAGCGGCAAATCGGCCAACCCGTGGTGCCGTGCAAAGGCTTCCCAATGGTCCTGCCGGCCCAGCACATGGATCATCGGATGCCGCGCGACATCGGCAGGCCGGGTCATTGCGTCTGGCCCCATCATAAAAGACGGCGGGCAGACCATCACCAGCCCTTCCTCGCCAAGACTGTGCCCGACCAGCGGCTGGCTGACATGGCGTGGGGTGATGCGCAGGTCGGCGATCTGGTCGCTGGTCTCTGACCAGATCGTAGCGTGGATGGTGACGTCCACTTCTGGCGCAGCTTGTCGGAAAGCGTGCAACCGCTGCGGCAGCCAATTCGCAGCAAGGCTGGCCGGGCAGGCGATGATCACTTCCTGCCGATGCGCCACGGTCAGGATTTGCCCGGTCGCCACATCAATCTGCGTCAAAGCCTGCCGAAGCATCGGCAAATATGACGCAGCCACTTCGGTCAGGCCAAGGCTGCGTGGCGCGCGAACGAACAGCGGTCGGCCGATATAGTTTTCCAGCGCGCGGACATGGCCCGATACCGCCGCCTGCGTCATGCCAAGTTCTTCCGCCGCCTTGGTAAAGCTTAGATGCCGGGCTGAGGCCTCGAAAGACCGGATATAGTTTAGCGGGGGCAGATTCTTCATTGTATTCTCCTGCGCAAAGCCTAACCGATCTCGCCCCGTCGGTCCAAGAACTGCTTGCCCCGGAATAAACAGGGGTCAGACCCTCGTTTCGCTTTCGTGAAGCGGCGGCAATTTGGCCGTAGTCTGTGCCCAGCAGCAGGGCGAGGCACTATGCGGGAAGCAAGACGAGGGCGACGCGAGAAGGTCGGGGCCAGTATCACTCAACTTCCTTGGGAGGTGGTGCGCAATCCCTATGCGCCGATGGAAATGCTGTCCCCTGACCAGATGCAGGACCTGCACGACACCTCGATCCGCATTCTTAAGGAGTTGGGGATAAAGGTCATGGGGGCCAACGTGCGCGCCCTTTTTGCCGCCGCTGGGGCAAAGATCGACGATGACGGCATCGTGCGGATCGACGAAAGCATTGTTTCGGCGGCCTTGGCCAGCGTGCCGCGCCAGTTCACGCTGGCCCCGCGCAACCCCGACAAAAGGGTGCATCTGGGCGGCGATCATCTGGTCTTTGGTCTGGTCGCGGGACCGCCGAATGTGCATGATCGGGTGAACGGGCGGCGGTCGGGCAATCTGGCCGATTACCAGAATTTCATTCGCCTTGCGCATCACTTTAATGCCATTCACATGATCGGCAATCAGGTGACCGCGCCGCAGGAATTGCCTGCCAACAACCGGCATCTGGACACCTATTTCGCGAACCTGACGCTCTCAGATTTGACCTTCCATTGCACTGCGATTGGTCGGGGCCGGGCGATGGATGGCATCCACATGATGGCCATTTCGCGCGGGATCAGCCTTGAGGAGATGGCGCGCGATCCGGGCGTCATCACCATCATCTCGGTCAACTCGCCACGCCTTCTGGATGACGCCATGGGCGACGGGCTGATTGCCATGGCCGAACATGGCCAGCCGGTCACGATCACGCCCTTTACCCTGATGGGGGCGATGACCCCGGTCTCCCTGCCCGCCGCCCTTGCCCAGCAAAACGCCGAGGCGCTGTTTGGTGTGGTGTTGACCCAACTGGTGAAACCCGGCGCGCCGGTGATGTATGGGGCCTTCACCAGTAACGTTGACATGCGGTCAGGCGCGCCCGCCTTTGGCACCCCGGAAAATAGCAAGGCCAACGTCATCGCAGGCCAATTGGCGCGGCGCTATGGGCTGCCCTACCGCACCTCGAACGCCAATGCCTCAAACGCGGTCGATCTTCAGGCGGCTTATGAGACGTCCATGGCCACCTGGGGCGCCGTGATGGGCGGGGCGAACCTGATCTATCACGCGGCGGGTTGGCTGGAGGGCGGGCTGACGGCCAGCTACGAAAAGCTCATCCTGGACGTGGAAATCCTGCAGAACATGGTGGAGTTTCTGCGCCCCCTGAAATGGAATGCCGAGGAACTGGGTTTCGACGCCATCCGCGATGTGCCTGCGGGCGGGCATTTCTTTGGCGCGCCCCATACGATGGAACGCTATGAACGCGCGTTTTATCAGCCGATGCTGTCGGATTGGCGCGGCTATGAAAACTGGGCGATTGCCGGGGCCAAAGAGGCTGGGCAACGTGCAACGGACCTCTGGCAGCAGGCGCTGGCCGAATATGAAGAACCTGTGATGGACCCTGCCATCCGGGAAGAACTGCAAGCCTATGTCGCCAAGCGGCGGGAAGAGATCGGCAATGACGAACCCTGAAGTAAAGTTGAAATCCCACGCCCAAGCTGTTGTCATCGGCGGCGGTCTGGTCGGCTGTTCGATCCTTTACCACCTGACCAAGCTGGGTTGGACGGATGTGGTGCTTTTGGAACGGTCGGAACTGACCTCCGGCTCTACCTGGCACGCGGCGGCGAACATCCACGGGCTGCATGACAGCACCAACATCAGCCGTTTGCAGCACTATACCATGGGTCTTTACAAAGAGTTGGAGGCCGAAACCGGACAGGGCTGCGGCATCTTCCAGCCGGGGTCGCTGTATCTGGCGCAGACCGAGGCGCGCGAGCATCAGCTGCGGCTGCAGGCGGCCAAGGCGAAATACTATGACATGGATTTTTACGAGGTGACGCGGGCCGAGGCCGAGCGGCTGCACCCCTTGGTCAACTTCGACGGCATCCGCTGCATCATGTATGAACCGCAGGGCGGCAACGTCGACCCGTCGGGCGTGACCATGGCCTATGCCGCAGGCGCGCGGGCACGCGGCGCGCAGATCCATCGCAATTGCCCGGTGACGGCAACGCGTTCACAGGCGGATGGGTCGTGGATTGTCGAAACGCCCCACGGCACCGTGCATACCCAATGGGTGGTCAACGCCGCTGGCCTTTGGGCGCGGGAAGTGGCGGCGCTGGCGGGAATCACGCTGCCCCTGATGCCGACCGAGCATCAGTATTTCGTCACCGAAACCATTGCCGAGATTGCGGCCATGGACCGCCGCTTGCCTTCGGTCGCTGACCGCGACGGCGAATATTACCTGCGGCAAGAGGGCAAGGGCCTGCTGGTCGGCGCCTATGAACGCGACATGAAATTCTGGGCCGAGGACGGCACGCCGCAGGGCTTTGGCCATGAGCTGTTCGCCGATGATCTGGAACGGATAGAGCCGAACATGATGCGGGCGATTGACCGGGTGCCGGTGGTGGGATCGGCAGGCATCAAGCGGGTGATCAACGGCCCGATGATCTGGTCGCCGGACTCCTCTGCGCTTTTTGGCCCGGTGCCGGAACTGCGCAACTATTTCTGCTGCAACGGCATCATTCCCGGCTTTTCTCAGTCCGGCGGCCTTGGCCTGTTGTCAGCGGAATGGATCGTCACGGGCGAACCGAAACTGGACATGTTCGGCTGGGATCTTGCACGTTTTGGCGCTTGGGCGGGGAAAGATTTCACCATGGCCCGCGTGCGCGACCAATACGCCAACCGCTTCAAGATCCACTTCCCAAACGAAGAGCGCGCCGCAGGCCGCCCTGTGCGCACCCGTCCGATTTATGAGACGCAAAAAGCGATGGGTGGGGTCTTTGGCCTGAACTACGGGTGGGAGCATCCCTTGTGGTTCTCGGCTGAGGGTGAGCCGACCGAGGAAACCATCGGTTTCGACCGGCAGAACTGGTGGGCACCGGTTGGACGCGAGGCGCGTAGCCTTCGTGACCGGGCCGGGATCATCGACATCTCGAACTTCGCCCGCACCCGGATCACCGGGCCGGGGGCGAAAGACTGGCTGGATGCCCTGCTGGCCAACCGGATTCCGGGTGTGCCGGGCCGGTCCTGCCTTACCCCCTTGATCGGCAAACGCGGCGGCATTGCGGGGGATTTCACCGTCACCTGTCTGGGCGAGGGCGACTATTTCATGGTCGGATCGGGCATGGCAGAACGCTACCACAAGCGGTTCTTCGATGCCGTTCCCCTGCCAGCAGGCACCACTTGGCAAAGCGTGACCGAGGCGATGGCGGGCTTCAACGTGGCCGGTCCCTTGGCCCGCGATCTGTTGGCGCGGCTGACCAATGCCGACCTGTCGAACGAGGCCTTCCCCTTCATGCGGTCCCAGCAGATTGACGTGGCGGGTGTGCCTTGTATTGCCTTGCGCGTCAGCTTCACCGGCGATCTGGGGTGGGAATTGCACTGTGCCGAGGCCGACCAGGCGCGGCTTTATGCGGCGCTTCTGGAGGCTGGAAAACCCTTGGGCGCAGGCCCGGTGGGCAGCCGCGCCTTGATGAGCCTGCGGGTGGAAAAGGGCTATGGGTCCTGGGGCCGGGATTACTCGCCCGAATACTGGCCGCAAGAAACCGGGCTCGCTGGCCTCATCAAGATGGACAAAGAGTTCCTGAACAAAGCCGCCTATGCCGCGATTGCCGCCAAGCCCCCTCGCGAAGTGCTGCGGACTCTGGTGATCGACGTCACGACGGCGGACGCGACAGGCAACGAACCGATTTTCGATCTGGCGGGCAAACCGGCTGGAAAGGTGTCATCCGGCACCTATGGCTATCACGTCGGCCAGTCGCTGGCCTTGGCTTATCTGCGGCCCGACATTGCTGCGGGGGCGGAACTGGAGGTGATGGTTCTGGGGCGGACCCACAAGGCGCGGGTGCTGCAGGGGACGGCCTTTGACCCCGAGGGCAAACGGCTGCGGGCCTAAGGCTTGCGGGGTGTATTCAAAGATCGATGGAGTAAACCATGCCCTACGCCGCAGCCGCGGCCAGACGGAACAGGGGTTGTGCGGTATGACCCTGGACCAGCCATTCCAACGCTGCAAGCAATGCATAGGCGCTGAGGGGCCTACCATCAGGTCGGTGCTGGCGTGGACTTTGAGGTAAGCTGCGGCAGAAGGCTTGATTGCTCGAAGGTTATGACTGCTGGCACAGATCCACTAACAGGCCGCTGAAATAGTCGGCGATGCGGAACGGTTTTCTTTCGGCGCGGCTTTCAGGGTTTGTCTTTGGGCCCGTCTTCACGGAAAGCATGCCTGTTTGCCCCGGTTTTAGGTCCTCATGCGGCCAACATCCTGGGCAGTCGGGCGAGATTGTTGGCCACCATGGTCAGGATGAAGCGGGAGCGCACCCGCTCGACGCCGCGCTAGACGGTCTGTGCCATGCCACCGACGGTCTTGGCCCAGCCGAAAGCCTCTTCGATCCGTTTGCGGTGTTTGATCGACAGGGCGTAACCTTCGTGCCGGGTCGTGCGGCCGTCGATCGCTGAATATCTTGATTTCTGCGCGACATGGGGCGTGACGCAGGCTTGCCGCAGGTCGGCGACGAACTCTGCGGCGTCGAAGCCCTTGTCAGCGCCCAGCGTCAGCCGCCGGGTCGAACCAGGGGAGTGGCGGTGGATCATGTCCAATGCCGCGCGTCGTTCGGCATGGCCATTGGCCTGCGTCAGGTCGCCTTGCACGATGAGCCCACTGCGGTTTTCCATCAGAGCATGACCCATGAAGCACAGCATCGCGCCGGTGCCGGGGGATTTCTTGTAGAGCCGCGCGTCAGGGTCGGTCGTCGAGGCATGGGTTGCATTCGACCGCTTCTCGCCTCGGAAGTCGATGTCTGCATTGCGGTTCTGGCGAGTGGGGCGGGGCATCGGGGCGGTCTCGGGTTCGGTCGGTTCAGGCTGATCTTCGGTGGTAGCGTCGGGACCGGGCGGGCTGCCGGGGTCGTCGTCGGGCAGCGTGCCCCCCGCCTTCGGCTGGAAGCTCTTCATGGACGCCCAGGCCTTGACCAGCGTCCCGTCGACCGAGAAGTGATCGTCCGACAACAGCGGCGCGACCTCGCGATGCGCCAGGATCGCCGCCATCACCTTGCGCGACATCTCGGTCGTCAGCAGCCGGTCCCGGTTCTTGCTGAAGACCGTCGGCACCCACACCGGATCGTCGATGCCAAGGCCCACAAACCACCGGAACAAGAGGTTATACTGCATCTGTTCCATCAACTGTCGTTCGGAGCGGACAGAGAACAGGATCTGGATCAGGCTGGCGCGGATCAGCCGTTCCGGCGGGATCGAGGGGCGGCCGAAATCGGTGTAAAGCGCCTCGAACTCGGCATCGAGGCTGGCCAGCGCCTCGTTCACAACCTGACGGATCGTGCGCAGCGGATGCCGCGCAGGAATGCGAGCTTCCAGATCGACATAGCTGAACAGCGATCCGCTCGCCTCGTCCGTCCCGCGCATCACCACCCCCGCCGTTACCGTGCAAAGGGTAAATCATGTTCCGCAAACCACGTCGAGGCCGGACTATTTCAGCAGCCTGCTAGAGGATCTGATTGAAACGCAGGGCTCGAAGGGCAAGTGGTTTGCCGCTGCCAAGACCGCGAAGTATCTCGACATCGCGCTCGACTGCGCCGCCCAGCCGGACGCAGCGCCCGCGACGCTCATTGGCGCAGCGCGGGATTTTGTCATCAAGGAGCCAGCTTTTGCCGCGCAGGTCGTGGCGCGGGTTGATGCGCGCATACAGCGCCTCGCCCATCTGGCGGGCACGCAGGCCCGGGCCGTCTTGGCTCCTCGAAGCCTTTGGATAGGTCCGTGACCGGGTTCCTGGCACGCCTCATCTTCTTATCGACCAACATCATATCTCCTCGTTCCGATGTGAACGAGAAGACGCTATCCGACCTGCCGGTCTCGCGCCTGCCGGAATTGCTGCCGTGGAACTGGAAATCGGCAGCACAACAAGTCAAGGCTGCATGACCGCGGCTCTTGGCGGATGTTTACGCTGTAACCTCATGGCCGGCAATCGATCAGAGCGGGCCGCTCGATCTCTATGTGGCGATTGCCCTCATGGATTGAGTGGATATGGCCGATCCGCCAGACGTGATGGCAAAAGGTCATGACAATCCTGCATGACGATTGGGATATGACGGAAGACCTGACGACGTTTGTTGAGCCTCTAATCCCAGAAATCTTCACACGATTCGGGGAAAGCGACGATAGCCTGAAGTCCTGCGTGATTTAGAAACAATGCCTAACGGCACCAAGAAACGCAAATCAGAAGTTCAGGAAATATCTAATGCCCCAGCCAACACTCCTTTTGAACAGCGCCTTTCAGCGCTGATTTGCTTTATGACTGCGATGATAAGCCGCAGATTTGGCTATAAATGAATGAAGAAAAATTTTCAGGGCGTCCTTCTATCCGGCATCATGCTTGCCATGCCGTGCCATGCCGAAACTGCATCGGCAGAAATGTCTGTGTCTGTACTGGTACCTTCAGGTGTTAATGTGAACGTCGAACCGATCATCTTTAATCTTGGGAATGCGGGGGCGGGCTCTGCTGTTTCCATGTTGCAGTTGGAGTTCGATGCGCCGGTTACACCCCCGATGATTACGTTCGGATCTGGCGGCAACGATCTTGGTGATCAGCGCCAGATGTCCGATGGGAACGGCAACTTCATTTCCTATAGCTTGATGCAGTCCGGCGTTCTTCTGACGAGAGAGACCGAAATCGCTGTGACTCAGGTTTCGCCGCGAAGCTATCAAGTCGTCATCGCCGCAGTGGTCGATCCAATGCCAGGTGCGCCAGTCGGCACCTATAGCGACATCGTAACTGTGACCATAGGGTTTTCTCCATGAACTCCCTTCGTACTCATCCAACCCACTACTGGCTCCAAACAAAAGGATACAACATGAAGACGACCATCGGTACTATATTTGCCTTTACCCTCTGCGCCGGAATGGCGCAGGCCGAGACGGCTACGACACAAATGTCGGTTTCCGCGACGATCACCAATACTTGCTCGGTCACCGCAGATCCTCTGAATTTCACGTTCAATGATCCTACCGCGGTGGACCAAGGTTATGCGTTTGCTCAGGTCTTTGTCAGTTGCACTGATCAGCAAGCCCAATTTGATTTGGTCGTGGGATCCGGAAACCACTATAATGGAGAGTTCTACATGGCGAACGCAGCTGGAGATCTCCTCCGGTACGAACTCAATCATATGGTGAACGCTCGACTCTATTCCGGCCATAGCATCGCGTTCGAGCCTTGGGGGGCGGGCACGTGGCGCGCGGGGATCGATGCTTACACGTTCAGGAACGGTGCCGCTCCCGGTAACTATACGGACTCAGTGACGCTTACGGTAACCTACAATATATAACTCCTGCGACCGCGCCGCGAACAGTGGCGCGGTCGCATTGCTTGTGACGATAAGTCCAACCGCCCACCGACCACTTTAATGAAGAGCAGGCCACGAGATATGATCCGCAAGAATGTTCGTTTGATTGCTATGGCTTTGTCCTGTGGCATTGTGACTCTTCCCGCTGGCGCGGATGGTCTGTCGGTCTCGCCGACATCGATAAGCGTTTCGGCTGACGTGAACATGGCGACGTTGACGGTCAAGGCGGACGGAAAGAAGCGCGTGCTCGGGCAGGTGCGGGTTGTCAGTTGGAACCGTGCGGGGGGTAACAACGACATCGCTCCGACACGCAACGTTGTTGCCAGCCCGCCTTCGCTGAACATAGCTCCCAACCAGGAAATCACAGTCCGGATCGTGCGAAAAGCAAAGTCGGCAGTTCGTTCCGAAGACTGCTACCGTATTCTCATCGACAAACTGCCTGAGCCTGGCAAGTCCGATAGTTCTGTCGGCTTTACGATACGCCAGTCCATTCCGCTATGTTTCGGACTGAAGAACTGAGAGGCGTTGCCGCCGGCACATTTTTCGGACTGGTCATCGCCATATTCAGCGGTGCGCTGCCTGCGCGGACGGACCCGATAGATGACTTGTTCGCTTCCGAAAATTCCCAGCTGGACGGTGAGGAAACGCTTTATCTGACAGTCGTTCTAAACGGCAAGGATATTGGTCAGTTCATCGAGGTGCTGTTTGATCCAATCACGGAACGGCTCTCTGCATCAGGCATGGCGCTCGCAGAGATCGGAATAGAGACCTCCGGCCCATCAGCGGGCCGCGTGTTCTTGGACACGGTTGAGAATGCTGTCTTCCACTATGAGACCGCAACGCAGGAACTCATCGTGACGGCAGAAAACGACGCGCTCTTGCCGGTCAAGATTTCGGGGCGGTCGGCGCAAAGCATACCGGAGCCACAACCAGGCCGAGGGATCGTGCTCAATTACAGTGCCACGTCCTCCCTGGAACAGGATCGGCCCAACGGTGGATTAAGCTTCGGGGCGGTACGCGCTAGGCTCGAACTT
>Ga0209476_10000873_pt1 | contig 20892 bp, 10 predicted proteins | sample KloWWTrecipitate_FD_187179 | JGI IMG/M metagenome (GOLD analysis project Ga0209476, IMG submission 187179) | Active sludge microbial communities from Klosterneuburg, Austria, studying microevolution and ecology of nitrifiers - Klosterneuburg... | ecosystem: Engineered > WWTP > Aerobic digester... | reverse complement strand
CCCAGCACGTGCGCACCGGCGATGTCGTCGATGCGGCCCACCGCCATGGTCATGCCGTCGAAATAAGGCGGGTTCTTGATGTAGGTGGACTCCGCATTCCAGGCATACAGCTCGCCATCCGGCGAGGCGATGGCGTTCCAGCGCGCATCCCCTTTGAACACGTCGGCATAGTTCCGTTTGAACATGTCCGGGCCAAGCGTGGCCAAAATGGTGTTGTGGATGTCCTGGTTGCTGGGCCACAAGTCTTTCAAATACACCGGTGCGCCGTGGGTATCGGTGCCTAAAGGCTCCTTGGCGATATCGAGCTCGGTGCTGCCGGCCAGTGCGTAGGCCACCACCAGCGGTGGGCTGGCCAGATAGTTCATCTTCACTTCGGCATGGATGCGGCCTTCGAAATTGCGGTTGCCCGACAATACCGAGGCCACGCACAAATCACCGGCCGCAATTCCGGCGCTGACTTCGACCGGCAACGGGCCGGAATTGCCAATGCACGTGGTGCAGCCATAGCCCACGGTGTAGAAGCCGATTTTTTCCAGCTCGGCCAGCAGCCCGGCGCGTTGCAGGTAATCCGTCACCACCCGCGAGCCGGGCGCCAACGACGTTTTGACCCACGGTTTGCGGGTGAGCCCGCGCGCGGCCGCATTGCGTGCCAGCAGGCCAGCGGCCACCATGACGGCCGGGTTGGAGGTATTGGTGCACGAGGTAATCGCGGCAATGACCACCGCGCCATCCTTGATCCGCATGTGGCTGCCGTCGATGACGATATCGGCCTGGCCTTTGCCGTGTTGTTCGTTGCCCACGGCCGCGCCACCGCCTTCGGCGATGAAATCGGCCACCTCGCTGCTGCGCTTGTCGCGGGCGGCGGTGAGTTGGCCGATCGCCGCGCGGCTGGCACTTGGCATGTCGGTCAGCAAGACCCGGTCTTGCGGACGCTTGGGGCCGGCCAGCGAGGGCAGTACGGTGCCCATGTCCAGTGCCAAGGTGGAGCTGTATTGCGCGTGCGGGCTGCTGGCGTCGTGCCACAGGCCTTGCACCTTGGCATAGGCCTCCACCAGGGCGATCTGGTCATCACTGCGGCCAGACAGGCGCAGGTAGTTCAGTGATTCGGCATCGATCGGGAAAATCGCGCAGGTGGCGCCATATTCGGGCGACATATTGCCAATCGTGGCGCGGTCGGCCAGTGGCAGGTGTTGCAGCCCATCGCCGAAGAATTCGACAAACTTGCCGACCACACCGTGCCGACGCAGCATCTCGGTGACGGTCAGCACCAGATCGGTGGCGGTCGCCCCTTCCGGCAGTTTGCCGGTCAGCTTGAAGCCCACCACTTGCGGGATCAGCATGGAGGCAGGCTGCCCCAGCATCGCGGCTTCCGCCTCGATACCGCCCACCCCCCAGCCCAGAATGCCGATGCCATTGACCATGGTGGTGTGGCTGTCGGTGCCAAACAGGGTGTCAGGGAAGGCCCACTGCGCGCCGTCCAGCTCACGCGTCATCACCACCCGCGCCAGATATTCCAGGTTGACCTGATGCACGATGCCGGTGTTGGGCGGCACCACCTTGAAGTTGCCAAAGGACTTCTGGCCCCAGCGCAGGAAGCCGTAGCGCTCGGTATTGCGTTCGAATTCGATGCGGCCGTTGGCGTCCAGTGCATCCGGGCGGGCGAACACGTCCACCTGCACCGAATGGTCGATCACCAATTCCGACGGGATCTGCGGGTTGATCTGCTCGGGCCGGCCGCCCAGCTTCACCACCGCATCGCGCATCGCCGCCAGATCCACCACGCAGGGCACCCCGGTGAAATCCTGCAAGATCACGCGGGCCGGCATGAAGGCGATTTCGGTCGCAGGTTCAGCGGCTGGGTTCCACTGGGCCAGCGCTTCGATATGCGCCGGCAGCACGCTGACGCCGTCTTCATGCCGCAACAGGTTTTCCAGCAGGATTTTCAGCGAATACGGCAGGCGCGCGATGTCAAAGCGCTGCCCCAGCGCCGGCAGGCTGGCGTAGGCATAGACGTTGCCATTCACATCAAGCTGGGCACGGGTGGCAAAGGAATTCAACATGGCAGGCTTCCGATTGCAGGGATGCGGCAAGTGTATGCGCTGAACTGTAAGCATTCCATTGCAGTGGAGTAACAACCGGCTGCCGTGAATGGGCAGGATTGCGGGGGTAAGTAGGGTGTAAAAAGTATGTATAATTCATGCATACCGAAGTGGAGGTGCGCAATGGAAGCCACCGTGGCCGAGCGCGGCCAGATCACCTTGCCCAAAGCCGTGCGCGATGCATTGGGCCTGGCCAAGGGCAGTGTGCTGAAAGTGGAACTGGATGGCAGCCGCATTGTGCTGAGCAAGCATGTGGACGATGCCATTTCCCGCGTGCGCGGCAAGTTCGCGCTGGATGCCGGCCCAACCCACAAAGGCAAGATCGCGTGATTGCGGTGGATGCCCCGGTGCTGGTGGAATTGCTGGCCAATGGCCCGCATGCCGATGCTGCCGAAGCTTGTCTGCGGCAGGCGCTGGGGGCGGGCAGGGTGGTGATTTGCGATGCCGCACTGGCGCAGTTGTGCGCCAGTTTGCGCAACGGTGCCGACGCACTGGCCGCGCTGGAGGAAATGGGCGTGCATTTTGCCGCGATCGAATCCAAGTCTGCGCTGCGTGCTGGCGAAATGCAGCGCCGGCAACGCCAACGCGGGGCCGCCACACGCCCGATTTGCGATTTTCTGACCGGTGCCCACGCGCTGCTGCAATGCGATGCGCTACTCACCTTCGATGCCGAATTTCATCGCGACTACTTCAAGGGTTTGAAGTTGATCGTGCCAACCGTTTGATCGCACCACCTCACTGGAGACATCCCCCATGTTGAATGCCTACCGCCAACACCTTGCCGAGCGCGTCGCGCTGGGCATCCCCGCACTGCCACTGACGGTGCAGCAGACCGCCGAGGTCATTGAATTGCTGAAAGCCCCGCCGGCGGGGGAAGCTGAGTTCCTGCTGGACTTGTTGGTCAATCGCGTGCCGGCCGGCGTGGACGACGCCGCCAAGGTCAAGGCCTCGTATTTGGCGGCGATTGCGTTTGGCAGCGAAACCAATGCGCTGATCACCCGCGCCCGCGCCACCGAACTGCTGGGCACCATGCTGGGCGGCTACAACGTCGCGCCCTTGGTGCAATTGCTGGACGATGCCGAGGTGGGCAGCGTGGCAGCCAATGCACTGAAGCACACCTTGCTGGTGTTCGATGCCTTCCACGACGTGCAGGAAAAGGCCAGGGCCGGCAACGCCAATGCGCAGGCCGTGCTGCAAAGCTGGGCCGATGCCGAGTGGTTCACCAGCAAGCCGGAACTGCCGGCGTCACTGACGATTACCGTGTTCAAGGTGCCCGGCGAAACCAATACCGATGACCTCTCGCCCGCGCCGGATGCCACCACCCGTCCGGACATCCCCATGCATGCCTTGGCGATGCTGAAAAATGCGCGCCCGGATGCGCCATTCCAGCCGGAACAAGACGGCAAGCGCGGCCCCATCGGCGAGATCCTGAAGCTGAAGGAAAAGGGCCACCTGGTCGCCTACGTCGGCGACGTGGTCGGCACCGGTTCCAGCCGCAAGTCGGCCACCAACAGCGTGCTGTGGTGGACCGGCGACGACATCCCCTGCATCCCCAACAAGCGCGCCGGCGGCGTGTGCCTGGGCAGCAAGATCGCGCCGATCTTCTACAACACCATGGAAGACGCGGGCGCGCTGCCGATCGAGCTCGATGTGTCGAAGATGGAGCACGGCGACGTGGTCGAGCTGCGCCCGTATGACGGCAAGGCACTGAAAAATGGCGAAGTGATTGCCAACTTCGAACTCAAATCCGACGTGCTGCTGGATGAAGTACGCGCCGGTGGCCGCATCCCGCTGATCATCGGCCGCGGCTTGACCGCCAAGGCTCGCGAGGCGCTGGGCCTGCCGGCCACCGAGCTGTTCCGCCTGCCGGTCAACCCGCCGGACACCGGCAAGGGCTTCACCTTGGCGCAGAAGATGGTGGGCCGCGCCTGCGGTCTGCCGATCGGTACGGGCATGCGCCCGGGCACCTATTGCGAGCCGAAGATGACCTCGGTAGGCAGCCAGGACACCACCGGCCCGATGACCCGCGACGAGCTGAAAGACCTGGCCTGCCTCGGTTTCAGCGCGGATCTGGTGATGCAGAGCTTCTGCCATACCGCCGCCTATCCCAAGCCGGTGGATGTGAAGACGCATCACACCCTGCCGCAGTTCATTTCCACCCGTGGCGGCATTTCGCTGCGCCCCGGCGATGGCGTGATCCACAGCTGGCTCAACCGCATGCTGCTGCCCGATACCGTGGGCACCGGCGGTGATAGCCATACCCGTTTCCCGGTGGGTATTTCGTTCCCGGCAGGCTCCGGCCTGGTGGCGTTTGCCGCCGCCACCGGGGTGATGCCGCTGGATATGCCGGAGTCGGTGCTGGTGCGCTTCAAGGGTGAATTGCAGCCGGGCGTCACCTTGCGTGATCTGGTCAATGCCATCCCGCTGTATGCGATCAAGGCGGGCCTGCTGACGGTGGCCAAAGCCGGCAAGAAAAACATCTTCTCCGGCCGCATTCTGGAAATCGAAGGCCTGCCGAACCTCAAGGTGGAACAGGCATTCGAGCTGTCCGATGCTTCGGCCGAACGTTCCGCTGCCGGTTGCAGCGTGCGCTTGAACAAAGAGCCCATCATCGAATACATCAACAGCAATATCGTGTTGCTGAAAAACATGATTGCCGAAGGCTATGCCGATGCGCGTTCGCTGGCACGCCGCATCGAAAAGATGGAGGCGTGGTTGGCCAATCCGCAATTGCTGCAACCGGATGCCGATGCCGAATACGCCGCGGTCATCGACATTGATCTGGCCGACGTGCACGAGCCCATCGTGGCCTGTCCGAACGACCCGGACGATGTGAAAACCCTGTCCGATGTGGCCGGTGCCAAGATCGACGAAGTGTTCATTGGTTCGTGCATGACCAATATCGGCCACTTCCGTGCCGCTGCCAAATTGCTGGAAGGCAAACGCGATCTGCCCACGCGCTTGTGGATTGCACCGCCCACCAAGATGGATGCCAGCGAGCTGACCAAGGAAGGCCACTACGGCACGTTTGGCAACGCCGGTGCGCGCACCGAGATGCCGGGCTGTTCGCTGTGCATGGGCAACCAGGCGCAGATTCGCGAAGGCTCCACCGCGATGTCCACCAGCACCCGCAACTTCCCCAACCGCTTGGGCCGCAACACCAATGTGTACCTGGGGTCGGCCGAGTTGGCGGCGATCTGCGCACGCCTTGGCCGGATTCCCACGCGTGAGGAATACATGACCGACATTGGCGTGATCAATGCCAATGGCGACAAGATCTATCGCTACATGAACTTCGACCAGATCGAGGAATACAAGCAGGTCGCGGATACCGTTGCGGCTTGAGTTCCCACTCGATTTTTGGCATCGCAAACACAGCGCCCGGCATTGCCGGGCGTTGTGGTGTCTGCATGCGGTGATGAAGACAGTTACTCCGGGTCGTAATCCAGATTGAACGACAACCAACGCTCGGCCTGAACCAAATCCACACCCTTGCGTTTGGCATAATCAGCCACTTGTTCTTTGGTGACGCGGCCGACCACGAAATATTTGCTGTCGGGGTGGCTGAAATACAGCCCGGATACGCTGGCCGCCGGGTACATCGCAAAATGATCGGTCAGGGTGATGGCGGCGTTATCGGTGGCTTTGAGCAAGTCAAACACCACGCGCTTTTCACTGTGCTCGGGGCAGGCCGGGTAGCCGGGGGCAGGGCGGATGCCTTGGTAGCCTTCGGCAATCAGCTCGTCATTGCCCAACTGTTCGTCGGTGGAATAACCCCAGAATTCCTTGCGGACGCGTTGGTGCAGGCGCTCGGCAAAGGCTTCGGCCAAGCGGTCGGCCAATGACTTGAGCAGGATCGCGTTGTAGTCATCGTGATCAGCGCGGAAGCGTTCCAGATGCGGCTCGATCCCAAGTCCGGCAGTCACTGCAAATGCCCCCACCCAGTCCTGTTTGCCGGAGTCCTTGGGTGCGATGAAATCGGCCAGGCACAAATTCGGGCGTTCGACGGGTTTGTCGGCTTGTTGACGCAGGCAACGCAGCCACACATCGGCGCCATCCTTTTGCAGCACGATGTCATCGCCGACCGCATTGGCGGGCCAGAATCCGCACACGGCTTTAGCGGTCAGCCACTTTTCCTTGACGATTTTTTTCAGCATCGCACGCGCATCGGCGTACAGTTCGCTGGCCTGTTTGCCAACGATGTCGTCGGTCAGGATGGCCGGGAACTTGCCTGCCAGCTCCCACGCATTGAAGAACGGCGACCAATCGATGCAGTCCACCAATTCCTGCAACGGATAATCATCCAGCACATGCAGCCCCGGTTGCAGCGGGGTGGGTGGCGTGTATGCCGCCCAGTCGCAGGTGTATTTGCGTGAACGGGCGTGCTCAAGGCTGACCAACCGCTTGCCATCGCGCTGACGATGGCGCTGACGGATGTCGGCATAGTCGGCAGCATTGGCGGCGACAAACGGCTCGCGCAATTCCGGTGATAGCAGCGATTGCGCGATACCCACCGCGCGTGACGCGTCTTTCACCCACACCGTGGGCGATTTGTAGTGCGGGTCAATCTTCAGGGCGGTGTGCGCACGCGAAGTGGTAGCACCCCCGATCAATAGCGGGATGGTGAAGCCCTGCCGCTGCATTTCGCGGGCGACGTGGCTCATTTCTTCCAGCGATGGCGTGATCAGGCCGGAGACACCAATCATGTCGGCGTTTTCGGCAATCGCCGTGTCCAGGATTTTTTGCGCCGGCACCATCACCCCAAGATCGATGACCTCGAAGTTGTTGCAGGCCAACACCACACCCACGATGTTTTTGCCGATATCGTGCACATCGCCTTTGACCGTGGCCATCACGATCTTGCCATTGCTCTTGCCCACATCGCCGGTACGCAATTTCTCGGCTTCGATATACGGCAGCAGATAGGCCACTGCTTTCTTCATCACCCGTGCCGACTTGACCACTTGCGGCAAGAACATCTTGCCGGCACCGAACAAGTCGCCGACCACGTTCATGCCGTCCATCAGCGGGCCTTCGATCACATCCAGCGGGCGCGTGGACAGGCTGCGGGCCTCTTCGGTATCGGTTTCGATATAGGCGTCGATGCCTTGCACCAGTGAGTGCGCCAACCGCTCGCGCACCGGCTTGTCGCGCCATGCCAAATCCTCGACTTTCTTTTCGCCTTTCTTGCCTTTGAAGCGGCCGGCGATCTCGAGCAAGCGCTCGGTGGCATCATCGCGGCGATTGAGCACCACGTCTTCCACGCGTTCGCGCAGATCCGCATCCAGGCTGTCATACACCGGCAGCGCGCCGGCATTGACGATGCCCATGTCCATGCCGGCGCGGATCGCGTGGTACAAAAACACCGCGTGGATGGCCTGACGCACGGCCTCGTTGCCACGGAACGAAAACGACACGTTGGACACGCCGCCGGAGATATGGCTGAACGGGTGGCGGCGTTTGATTTCGCGGCAGGCTTCGATGAACGCCACCGCATAATCGTTGTGTTCTTCAATGCCGGTGGCAATGGCAAAGCAATTGGGGTCGAAGATGATGTCTTCCGGCGGGAAGCCAATTTGTTCGGTCAGCAGCGTGTAGGCGCGCGAGCTGATTTCAACTTTGCGCTCCACCGTGTCGGCTTGGCCCACTTCATCGAAGGCCATCACGACCACCGCTGCGCCATAGCGGCGCACCAGACGCGCCTGCCGCAGGAATTCGGCTTCGCCTTCTTTCATCGAAATGGAATTGACGATGCCTTTGCCTTGCAAGCATTGCAAACCGGCTTCGATCACCTCCCATTTCGAGGAATCCACCATCACCGGTACTTTGGCGATATCGGGTTCGGCGGCGATCAAATTGAGGAATTCAACCATCGCCGCCTTCGAGTCCAGCAAGCCTTCGTCCATATTGACGTCGATGACTTGCGCGCCGTTTTCCACCTGCTGGCGGGCCACTACCACGGCTTCATCGAGGCGGTTTTCCAGGATCAATTTCTTGAATTGCGCGCTGCCGGTGACATTCGTGCGCTCGCCGACATTGATGAAGTTGGATTCGGGCGTGATGGTCAGGGCTTCTAGGCCGGACAGATGGGTGTGGCGGGCCAACGCGTTCATGCCACGTCCTCCAACTGCGGCACCACGCGCGGCGGCAGTGCATGCACCGCTTGTGCAATCGCGTGGATGTGGTCGGGCGTTGTACCGCAGCAGCCGCCGACCAAATTGATCAACCCGCTTTGCGCGAATTCGCGCAGCACCTTGGCCATGTCTTCGGGAGTTTCGTCATAGCCACCAAACGCATTGGGCAGGCCGGCGTTGGGATGACAGCTGACGAAAGTGTCGGCCACCTGTGCCAGCACATCCACATGCTGGCGCAAATCCTTGGCACCCAGTGCGCAATTAAGACCAATCGCCAGGGGTTGCGCATGGCGCAGCGAATACCAGAATGCCTCGGCGGTTTGGCCGGACAAGGTGCGGCCGGAGGCATCGGTAATCGTGCCGGAAATCATCACCGGCAGACGCGCGCCGATCTCCTCGAATACATCATCAATGGCAAACAGCGCGGCCTTCGCATTCAAGGTGTCGAATACGGTTTCCACCATCAGGATGTCGGCACCGCCTTCGATCAAGCCGCGCGCGGATTCGCGGTAGGCCGCGGCCAGTTCGTTGAAGGTGATGGCACGAAAACCCGGGCGATTCACATCGGGTGAAAGTGAGGCGGTGCGGCTGGTGGGGCCCAATACGCCAATTACGAAGCGTGGCTGGGCGGGGGTGTGCGCTTCGATGGCATCGCACTCGCTGCGTGCCAGGCGTGCGCCTTCGCGATTGAGTTCGCGTACCAGATGCTGCAACCGGTAATCCGCCAGCGAAATACCGGTGGAGTTGAACGTATTGGTTTCCACCAGATCGGCACCGGCCTGCAGATACTGGCGATGAATGCCGGCGATGATGTCCGGCTGGGTCAGCGAGAGCAGATCGTTATTGCCGCGTTGGTCGTGGCCTTCGCACCCGCAGCCGGGGCCGTGGCTGTGTCCTGCGTCTGCGAACAAGCCATCGTAGCCTTGTGCAAAACGCGTGCCGCGGTAGTCGGCCTCAGTCAATTCATGGCGTTGGATCATGGTGCCCATCGCGCCATCCATGATCAGGATGCGTTGGCCGAGAGCAGCTTGCAGCGCGGCAACCCGCGCGGGATGAAGCCAGGGGAGGGACATGGGGCGTATTCCTTACGGCTTGGTGCCGGTCAGCGAGATCACTTCGAAATGCGGGGGGCGGCGCTCGCGGGTGACGGTGCCGCAATTGGCAATGCTCAGGCCGGCTTTTTCGGCGAACTTGCGCAGGTCTTTTTCGCCAAACCCAAGGTTGATATGGCCGTAGGCATCCACCGCAGCGCGGTGTTCGTGGCGGGCCAGGCTGGACAGCAGGAGCCGACCGCCCTTGCGCAGCACGCGTGCGGCCTCGGCCACCGCCTGCGCGGGTTTGACGGCATAGGTCAGGGCGTGCATCAGCACCACCAGATCGAAACTTTCATCATCAAACGGCAGCGCGTGCATATCGCCTTCGCGGACCTCTACGTTGCCGTAGCGGCGCAGGCGTTCGCTGGCCGCGGCCACCACGCGTTGGCTGGAATCAATGCATACATAACGATGTGCATGCGGTGCCAGTAACTCGGCCAGCACGCCGTCACCCGAGGCGATATCCAGCACATCGCCCGGCCATAACAACGGAATCGCGGTACGTGCCAAGGCCTCCCATGTGCGCCCCGGTGAGTAATGGCGCTCCATGTCACCCGCCACCGAGTCGGCCCAATTCTGGTCAGCGGCACGCATCGCCAGCACCGCTGGCACGCGCTCGGCATCTTGGCGCAGCAGCGGGTCGTCGCTGCCGTGACTGATCGAATGCCATAGTGCGCGCTGCGGGGGTTCAATCGCGCTATCGTCAAAACGATAATAGGCAGAAACACCGGCGCGGCGGTCGCGCACAAGCCCGGCATCCTTGAGTTTGGCAAGGTGGGTGGAGACGCGGGGTTGGGCCAGCTGGGTGATTGCAGAAAGCTCTGCCACCGTCAGTTCCTCGCCTTCCAGAAGCGCCAGCAGGCGCACCCGGGTGGCGTCGGCAAAAACCTTCAGATGCGACGACCAAGTTTCGAGGTCCATTTATATCTTTCCATCGCGATTCAAAGATAATTGTTGCGCGATGCGGGATTGCGGTCAAGCGACTTCGGTGCCCGAGGTTGCTACAATGACGCTTCTTCGAAACAGGCGAGGCAGTCGTGGAGTTCGGATATAGCGAAGAGCAGCGGATGCTGCAGGATGTTGCCCGCCGCATTGCGCGCGAAAAAATCGCGCCTAGTGCAGAACACCACGACCAAACCGGCGAATTCCCGCTGGAGAATATCCGTGCCCTGGGCGAAAACGGTTTGATGGGGATTGAAGTCCCCACCGAATACGGCGGTGCCGGCATGGATTCAGTCAGCTATGTGCTGGCGATGATCGAAATTGCTGCAGCGGACGCAGCGCATTCCACCATTATGTCGGTCAACAATTCGCTTTTCTGCAATGGGATTTTGACCTTCGGCAGCGAAGCGCAGAAACAAAAATACGTGCGCGATATTGCCGAAGGCCGCGAAATCGGCGCATTCGCGCTGACCGAGCCGCAATCGGGTTCAGATGCCACCGCGATGCGCTGCAAGGCCGTCAAGCAGGCCGATGGCAGCTATGTCATCAACGGCAAGAAGAGCTGGATCACCTCCGGGCCGGTGGCCAAATACATCGTGTTGTTCGCGATGACCGATGCCGACAAGGGCGCGCGTGGCATTACCGCGTTCATGATCGACACCACGCGTGCCGGCTTTCATCGCGGCAAAACGGAGCCGAAGTTGGGCATACGCGCGTCAGCCACCTGCGAAATCGAATTTACCGATTACGTGGCGTCCGCCGACGATGTGTTGGGCAGCGAAGGCCATGGCTTCAAGATCGCGATGAGCGTGCTGGATGCTGGTCGCATCGGTATCGCCTCGCAGGCGATTGGCATCGGCCGCGCCGCCTATGAGGCCACCTTGGCGTATGTGAAAGAACGCAACGCATTTGGTGCGCCGATTGGCACCTTCCAGATGACGCAAGCCAAGATCGCCGACATGAAGTGCAAGCTGGATGCCGCATTGCTGCTTACCCTGCGCGCAGCTTGGTTGAAGGGACAAGGGCAGCGGTTTTCCACCGAAGCCGCGGTGGCCAAGCTCACCGCGTCGGAGGCGGCGATGTGGATCACCCATCAAGCGCTGCAGATTCACGGGGGCATGGGCTATTCGAAGGAGATGCCCATCGAACGCTATTTCCGCGACGCCAAGATCACCGAGATTTACGAAGGCACCAGTGAAATCCAGCGGCTGGTCATTGCCCGCCACGAAACCGGTTTGCGATAACCCTTACCCACATCCCTGCGGCCGCGCCCTCTGCGCGGCCGCTTCCCTTTGGAGACGCGTCAAATGAACAAGTCAGCCGAAACCAACGCAGGCGAACCTCTGAAACCGATTCTCGATGCCTTGGTCAAGCGGGTAGACAAGGCCACGCTGGAGCAGGCTCGCGCCTTTGCGGCAGCGTTCTGCAAGCGCATGGATGCGGAAGAAATAGGTCGCCATGGTGCCGCCGGCTGGGCCGAGCGTATTGTCGGGATGTTGGAGTTCGCACGTACGCGCAAGCGTGGCAAGGCCAATATCCAATTGTTCAATCCGGTGCTGAAGGCCGACGCGATGGTGTCGCCACATACCGTGCTGCAAATTGCCAATGACGACATGCCGTTCCTGGTGGACTCGGTGAGCATGGTGTTGGCCGAGCTTGGCATTGGTGTACATCTGCTGGGTCACCCGGTGGCGCGTTTGAATCGTGACAAGACCGGCAAGTTGGTGGCGGTGGGTGAGGGCAGCAACGAATCGCTGATGTATCTGGAAATCGACCGGCAGCCGCAGGCGGCGCTGGCGAACATCAAGGTCCAGATCAGCAAGGTGCTGGAGGATGTGCGCGCCATCGTCAACGACTGGGAGCCGATGCGCGACCGCATGCGTGAAGTTGCCGAGGAGTTGGGTGCGCGCAAGCTGCCGGTAAGCGATGCCGGCAAACACGAGGCCCAGGAGTTCCTGCGCTGGGCGGCAGACGAGCATTTCACCTTCTTCGGCTATCGCGAATACAAGATCGAAAAACAGGGCAAGGATGATGTGCTGGCAGCGGTGCCGGGCAGTGGCATGGGTCTGTTGCGCGGCGACGATAGCGGCAAGGCGCGTCCGCTGAAGTCATTGGCGGCGCACTACATGCCGCAGTCAGGTTCGGTGGATGCGTTGATCCTGACCAAGACCAATGCGCGCGCCAGCGTGCACCGGCAAGGCTATATGGATTACATCGGAGTGCTGGGCTTTGACGGCAAAGGGCGCGCCATTTCTGAACAGCGCTTCGTTGGTCTGTATACCTCCAGTGCTTACACCCGCCGGCCGTGGGACATCCCGTTGGTGCGCGAGCGCCACGCCTACGTGATGGAGCAATCCGGGTTGGACCCCAACAGCCACAGTGGCAAGGCACTGCGCCACATTCTGGAAACCCTGCCGCGCGACGAGCTGTTCCAGGCCAGCGAAGACGAGTTGTTCAAAACCTGCATGGGCATTCTGGGTTTGCAAGAGCGCGTGCGCAGCAAGCTGTTCGTGCGGCGTGATCGCTATGGCCGCTACTTCTCGGCCTTGGCGTATGTGCCACGCGAACGCATGAGCACCCAGGTGCGTCACCGTATCGAAGCCATGCTGCGCGATGCACTGGGCGGCGATCGTGTGGATACCAATGTGCAAATCGGCGATTCGCCGCTGGCGCAAATGCACATCATAATCCGCCCCAGCCAGCGCAATGACGAGGCCGCGATTGACCTGCCAGCATTGGAGGCGGGATTGGCAAAGATCGTGCGCGATTGGCGCGATGAACTGCGCGAGCGTCTGGTGGCACGTCACGGTGAAGAGGCCGGTCTGCGGCTTGCAGCCCGCTATGGCAATGCCTTGCCGGCAGGCTATATCGAAGAGGTCAGCCCCGACATCGCTGCCGATGACGTGGAATACATCGCGGCATTGACGGGCCCGCAGGATTTGCGCCTGTCGTTGTACGTGGATCCGCGCAAGCAGGACATGCGCTTCAAGTTGTATCGCCAGTTGCAGGATATTCCGCTGTCGGATGCGTTGCCGATGATGGAAAACATGGGTCTGCGCGTGATCACCGAACACCCGTACCGCGTGGATGGCGAGGCCGGACTGGCATGGATCCAGGAATTCGAAGTGCAGTCTCTGCTGGGGCCACTGGATGTGGATGCCCTGGATGAGGATTTTGAAGATGCCTTTGCGGCGGTTTGGCGTGGCGATGCCGAAAACGACGGTTTCAATCGGCTGGTGTTGGCTGCAGGGCTGACCTGGAAGCAGGTCGCCATGCTGCGTGCCTACTGCAAATACCTGTTGCAGACCGGTGTGCCGTTCTCGCAGAGTTACATGGAAGCCACGCTGGCGCGCTATCCGTTGCTGTCGCGCTTGTTGGTGGAGTTGTTCGAGGCGCGCTTCCACCCGGCCACGGGTAACGAGAGTGCGGCCGAAATCAAGCATGGCATGCAGCGCTTTGGCGGCAGTCTCAAGCTGTTGGCCGCCGGCGATGATGCCGCGCTGGGTGCGTTGCAAGCTCTGGTCGCCGCGCGGGAAGGTAACCGCGAGCAACAAATCGATGCTGCACGCAGCGCCTTGACGGGGTTGTTGGATCGCGTGGCCAGTTTGGATGAAGACCGCATCTTGCGCAGCTTCATCGGCGTCATTGACGCGACGTTGCGCACCAATTACTACATCAATTACAAGGATGGCCTGCGCAAGGATGGTGGCCCGGCCGACTACATCAGTTTCAAGTTCGATACGGCCAAGGTGCCGGATCTGCCCAAGCCGCGCCCGTTCCGCGAAATCTGGGTGTGTGGCCCACGCGTGGAAGGCACCCACTTGCGGTTTGGCCCGGTGGCCCGCGGCGGCCTGCGTTGGTCGGATCGTCGTGAAGATTTCCGCACCGAAGTACTGGGCTTGGTGAAGGCACAGATGGTGAAAAACACCGTGATCGTGCCAGTGGGCAGCAAGGGCGGCTTCTATCCCAAGCAATTGCCCAACCCTGCGGTGGATCGTGATGCATGGTTGGCCGAAGGCATCGCCTGCTACAAGCGCTTCATCAATGGGTTGCTGGACATCACCGACAATCTGAGCGTGTCCGGCAAGGTGTTGCCACCGGCGCAAGTCGTGCGGCATGACGGCGATGATCCGTACTTGGTGGTCGCAGCAGACAAGGGCACCGCCAGTTTCTCGGATATCGCCAACGCCATTGCGCAGGCACATGGCTATTGGCTGGACGATGCGTTTGCCTCCGGCGGCAGCGCCGGATACAGCCACAAGGGCATGGGCATCACTGCACGCGGCGCGTGGGAGTCGGTGAAACACCATTTCGGTGCGTTGGGTCGCGATTGCCAAACCCAGGATTTCACCTGCGTGGGTATCGGTGACATGTCGGGTGACGTGTTCGGCAATGGCATGTTGTTGTCCGAACACATTCGGTTGCTGTGTGCGTTCGATCATCGTCACATCGTGCTGGACCCGAACCCGGACGCCGCTGTTTCGTTCAAGGAACGCCAACGCTTGTTCGACTTGCCGCGTTCCAGCTGGGCCGACTACAACCCCAAACTGATCAGCAAGGGTGGCGGTATCTATCCGCGTTCGCTGAAATCCATCGATATCACACCGCAGGTGCGTGAAGCCCTGGGCATTGCCGATGGCATCAAGTCAATGACTCCGAACGAGTTGATGCATGCGGCGCTGCGCGCACCGGTGGATCTGCTGTGGAATGGCGGTATCGGTACCTATGTCAAATCCAGCAAGGAAACCCACGCTGATGCCGGCGACCGCGCCAACAACGGCTTGCGTGTCAATGGTGCGGATCTGCGCTGCAAGATCGTGGGTGAGGGCGGCAATCTGGGCATGACCCAGCTGGGCCGCATTGAAGCCTCGCAAGCCGGCGTGTTGCTCAATACCGACTTCATCGACAACTCGGCGGGTGTGGATACCTCCGACCACGAGGTCAACATCAAGATTCTGCTCAACGGCGAAGTGCAGAAGAATCGCTTGAAATTGGCCGAACGCAACAAGCTGTTGGCCAAGATGACCGATGAAGTGGCGCAGTTGGTATTGAATGACAACTACCGTCAAAACCAAGCGCTGACCTTGATGGAACGCATGAGCGCGACCCGTCTTGGTTCGAAGATGCACTTCATCCGAACCCTGGAAGACCAAGGTTTGCTGGATCGGCAGATCGAATTCCTGCCGACCGATGCCGAAATTGCCGAACGCAAGCTGCGCGGCCAAGGCCTGACCCGGCCGGAGCTGTCCATCCTGCTGTCGTATTCGAAGCTGGTGGCATATCCGCAATTGTTGGCCTCGGATGTGCCGGAAGATCCGTACCTCTCGAAGGAACTGGTGCGCTACTTCCCCGAGCCGCTGCAAAAAAAATACGCCAAAGCGATGGAAGGCCACCGCCTGAAGCGCGAAATCATCGCCACTGCAGTCACCAATTCCACCATCAACCGTATGGGCGCGACCTTCCTGATGCGCATGCAGGAAGACAGCGGCCGCAGCATCGGTGAAATCGCGCGGGCCTACACGATCACGCGGGAAACCCTGGATGCCCGCGAGCTGTGGGCCAAGATCGACGGGCTGGACGGCAAGGTGCCGGGCAGTGTGCAGGTGGATGCGCTGCAAGTCATATGGGAGCTGCAACGCGGCTTCACCCGCTGGCTGCTTTCCCGCCCCGGCGCAGTGCCGGCGATTACCACTGCGGTGGAGCGTTACCACGACGGCTTCCGCGACATTCGTGCTGGCGAAGGCATTTTGCCGCCGTCGCAGCGCCCGGTGTATGAGGCCAGCCGCAAGCAATGGCGTGAAAAGGGCGTGCCGACAGCATTGGCCGATCAGCTGGCGGCATTGCCGTATCTGCAAGCCAGTCCCGACATTATCGAACTGGCGCGTGAGCGCAAGATGCGCCCAATCGACGTGGCCAAGGTGTATTTCCGTCTGGCCGATGCCCTGCATGAGCCGTGGTTGAGCGAGCAAATCGACGGGCTCAAGGTGGATGGCCGTTGGCATGCCGTGGCACGCGGCGTGCTGCGTGACGAACTGGCGGCACAAATGCGCGCACTGACCGGTTTGGTGTTGGCGATGCCGGGCAAGGATGCCGATGCCAAGGTCAAGGCGTGGCTGGAACGTGACGACAGCGGGCTGCGTTTCACCCTGGCCATGTTGACCGAATTGGCAGCGCAAAAAACCCTCGATTACCCCACCTGCTCGGTGGCGGTGCAACGCGTGGCACAGTTGGCGCAACGCGGCTAAGCGTCCTGTCGCAAGTTGCCCTCTCCCGTCCGCGGGAGAGGGCCGCTCTTGCTATCCTGCTGCGCATGACGAATCCCCGCATCGCCCTGCTGGCCAGCCCGACCGATGACGCGCAAGCCGCATTCGCGGCATTGGTCAATCGCTACGGTACCCATTCCCCACAAGACGCCGACGTCATCGTCCCCTTGGGCGGGGATGGCTTCATGCTGCAAACCCTGCACCGGCACGCCCATCTGGGCAAGCCGGTGTATGGCATGAAGCTGGGAACCGTGGGGTTTTTGATGAATCATTTTCGAGAAGATGATGATTTGCCGGCACGCATTGATGCCGCCGAGCCCGCCGTGCTACACCCGCTGGAAATGCTGGCGCAAACCGAGTCTGGTGCCAGCGTAAGCTCGTTGGCGTACAACGAGGTATCGTTGTTGCGGCAAACCCGGCAGGCTGCACATGTGTGTATTGAACTCAACGGTGAAGTGCGATTAGACGAGTTGATTTGCGACGGCGTGATGCTGGCAACACCTGCTGGCAGCACCGCCTACAACTTCTCCGCACATGGCCCGATTTTGCCGCTGGGGGCCAATGTGATGGCATTGACTCCAATTGCCCCATTCCGGCCACGGCGCTGGCGCGGTGCAGTGCTCAAGTCCGGCACCGAGGTGCGGTTTCGGGTGCGGGATCCGCACAAGCGCCCGGTCAGTGCCACTGCTGATTCGCATGAAGTACGCGATGTGACTGAGGTTTTGGTACGTGAGTCACGTGATCGACAGGTGACACTGTTGTTTGATCCGGAACACAATCTGGAAGAACGCATTCTGATCGAGCAGTTTGCAGTGTAAGGTTTGCCCGACAAAGAGCGCCGCATGGTTCCATCAGGAAGCACGATGCCATTTACCAGTGACAACACCAGCACCGGGCTAGACCCGACATCACCCTCGCGACGGGTCCCTGCGTGGGCGTGGGCATTGCTGGCATTCCTGCTGGGCATCGGCCTGACGTTGTGGTTGGCCTATGGCGAAAAACAACGTGATATCCGCGATGCGCTGCATGGGTTCACTACCGAAACGGTGAAAATTGCCGGCAGTATCCAAACCCAATTCGAGCAGTGCGAGCACTTGATTCGTGCATTCCAATCGGTGTTCCTGGCATCCGACCAGGTGACTGCTGACGAATACGCACGCGCTTATCAAAACATGCAAACCAATACCGAAGCGCGTATTGGTTTGCTGGCATTGGCCTATGCCCAGCGGCAAGTGAAGCCCGATGGTGATCACTTTCCGACGTTGTTGTTTGCACCACAGACTGGAAACGAATCCATACGTGGGCTGGACGTGGCCACCCAGCCGATGAATCTTGAAGCTCTGTTGCGCAGCCGTGACAGCAATCAGGTGGCGATGTCGGCACCGTTTCGTTTGATGCAAAGTGGCAACGGCAACAAGCTTTCAGATGGCTTTATCTTGCGGTTGCCGGTGTACGCGGCGGGCCAAGTCCCGTCCACTGTCGATGCACGGCGGCAAGCGCTGGTTGGCTCCATCGGTGCATCATTCCGGATTGATGATTTACTCGTGGCGGCCATTCCCAAGGATCCGATCGCATTGGCGGATGTCACCATCAGTGATCTGACCGATGGCAAGCCTCGAACCTTGTTTGCCCGCCACTTTGATACCCGGGCATCGTTGCCTGCACATGTGGTGAAAGTGCAGTTTGGCGGTCGCTTGTGGAGTGTTACTGCCCATGCAAGGCACGATATTTATGCGGCAGGCAATTGGAAGACCGTACTGTGGGTGGGCGGCGTCATCAGCATGTTGCTGGCAGCACTGACGTGGTCGCTGGCCAGCACTCGCGAACGTGCCCTTGTGCTGGGAACCGCGCTGAGCCAACGGGTTGTCGCCAGTGAGGAACGCTTTCGCCGGCTCAATGAACTATTGCCGTGCCTGGTTTTACTGATTCGGAAAGATAACGGCGGAATCGTGTACCGCAATGCCGTGGCGCGGGAGCGGCTGGCGGACCGGCTCGATTTGGCCGGGTTGCCTCTGTCGGAGCCGGCCGCAAAGGATGTTGCCGCCGCATCACCAGTTGCCGGCACTATGGCCGGTACTGACATCCAGCTGCAGGCCGCCGACGGCAGCCTGTTCTGGGCCAGCACCTGGATCAGCAGTATTGAAATTGACGGTACCCCGATGTGGCTGCTGGTGGCCAGTGATAACACCGTGCAACGCCAGTTGACCGAGAAGTTGGGATATCAGGCCAGTCATGATTCGTTGACGCGTTTGTACAACCGCCGTGAATTCGAGGCCCGGGTACAGACCTTGTTGGCCAGCCCGGCACGTGACGACGGTGCATTGCTGTTTTTGGATCTGGATCAATTCAAGTTGATCAATGACACCTCCGGTCACCGCGCCGGGGATGAGTTGCTGGCGCAGTTGGCCGCGGTGATGGAGGAAAAGTTGCGCCCGGTCGATGTGTTGGCGCGCTTGGGGGGGGATGAGTTCGGGGTGTTACTGCCAGGCATCGTTGAGCTGGAATCCGCGGTACAGGCCGCCGAGCGGCTGCGACGCTGTATCGAGGCCTTCATATTCGGTTGGGAAGGGCGCACTTACACCATCAGTGCGAGTATTGGTGTGGTCATGCTGCGCAATGCGAGCTCGATGCAAGCCTTGTTTACCCATGCCGATGCTGCCTGTTACTTGGCCAAGGAAGCAGGCCGCAATCGCATCCATTCCTACGGCGAAGACGATGCCGCCATCACCCACCGGATGAGCGAGATGGAGTGGGCCAACCGGGTACGTGATGCGTTGCGTGACGATCGATTGTTGCTGGACTATCAAGAGCTGCATGCGTTGCAAGCAAATGCTGCCGGTGGCGTGCATATCGAGCTGCTACTGCGCTTGCGGGGCGAGGATGGTGGGGTTGTGCTCCCGGGGGCATTTCTGCCCGCAGCGGAGCGCTATGGCTTGATGCCGCAGATCGATCGTTGGGTGGTCGAAACCGCACTCAGTCAGTTGGATCGGCTGCACCCTGATGGCGCAGGTTTGGCGAACTGTGCCATCAATTTGTCGGCCGCCAGTTTGGAGGACGACGGGCTGTTTGATCGTATTGCTGAACTTCTGACCGAGCACCGCGTGACACCGCAGCGGGTCACCTTTGAAATCACCGAGACTGTGGCGATGCGTGATTTTGCTGCCTCCAGTGTGTTGATTTCGCGCCTGCGTGGCCTGGGCTGCAAAGTGGCGCTGGATGATTTCGGCGCAGGCATGTCCTCGTTCGGGTATTTGAAAAATCTGGAACTTGATGTGGTGAAAATCGACGGCAGCTTCGTGCAGAATCTGGCCGAGGATGCGATGTCGCAATCCATCGTGCGCGCGGTGACGGAAATTGGTCACCTGCAAGGTTTGCAAGTGGTAGCCGAATGGGTGTCATCACCGCAGCTGTTGGCCATGCTGACCGCGATGCAGGTCGACTACGCGCAAGGCTTCGCCCTGCATCATCCGCAGTCCGTGTGCTTCCAGCGTAAAGGCAATGATTGAATCGTCCGCGAGTGCTGCGGTTGCAATGCCGCTGGTGGTGGCGATCACCGCTCGGGCGTTGTTCCACATGGAAGACAGTCATGCCTTGTTCGAGCGCGAAGGTATTCAAGCCTTTGCCGATTTCCAGCGCCAGCGTGAAGATGACGTGCTGCCGCCTGGCATTGCATTCCCGTTGGTGCGCAAGTTGTTGGCACTCAATCAGGGAACTGCGGCGGATGCGCTGCGGGTAGAGGTGATCTTGCTATCACGCAACTCCTCGGATACCGGCCTGCGCGTGTTCAATTCGATCCAGCACCATGGCTTGGATATTCGGCGCGCCACCTTCACCGCCGGTGCTCCGGTGTGGCCCTATATCAAGCCGTTTGGTGCGCAGCTGTTCTTGTCGGCTAATCCGGAATCGGTACGTGCGGCGTTGGCGGCAGGTGTCGCAGCGGCCACCATTTTGCCGGAGCGCGCCAGCGAGCCGCGCCAGCGCCAATTGCGCATCGCCTTCGATGGCGATGCGGTGATTTTTGGTGATGAAAGTGAGCGCGTATCACGCGAGCAAGGCTTGGAAGCGTTTGGTCGACACGAGCGCGCATTGGCGCATGAACCACTGTCGGGTGGGCCGTTTCGTGGATTTTTGGCCGCATTGCACGGGCTGCAGGCAGCGTTTCCGGTGGGCGAGGATTCACCCATACGCACTGCCTTGGTTACTGCACGTTCGGCACCCGCACATGAGCGCGTGATTCGCACCTTGCGCGAGTGGAATGTGCGCCTGGATGAAGCCCTGTTTCTTGGCGGACGCGATAAAGGCCCGTTCCTGGAAGCGTTTGGTGCCGATATTTTTTTCGATGACTCACCACATAACATCG
>Ga0209476_10000871_pt1 | contig 20909 bp, 13 predicted proteins | sample KloWWTrecipitate_FD_187179 | JGI IMG/M metagenome (GOLD analysis project Ga0209476, IMG submission 187179) | Active sludge microbial communities from Klosterneuburg, Austria, studying microevolution and ecology of nitrifiers - Klosterneuburg... | ecosystem: Engineered > WWTP > Aerobic digester... | reverse complement strand
GCGCAGGCCGGCCACGCGCTCGCGGAACTCGGTGTCTTCACCCGTTCGCAAATCCGCGCGGAAGCCGCCGACGCGCGCGAAGAGCTCACGGGCGTACGAGGCGCCGTAGTGCAGGCGCGCCGCCGGCGGCGTACCCGGCAGGCGCGGGCCGAAGAGCAGGGTATGGGTGGCTGCCGCAAACGGGTTCCACCGTGCGTGGTTTACGACCGCGCTCGAGACGATGTCGGCGCCGGCGCCGTGTGCCGCGAGCCGTCCGGCCGCCCACCCGGGGCGAGCGAGGCAGTCGCCGGCGAGAAAGCCGACATGCGGAGCATCGGTCGCCGCCAGGCCCACGTTGCGCGTGGCCCCCGGCAGCAGGGATGACGACACCTGAATCGTCGTCACGTCCAGGCCCGCCCGCGCGACAAGCTGATCGATGGCGCCGCCTCCCGAGCTGACGACCACCACGTCGGGCGGCGGGATCTGCGACACGAGCGAGCCGACCGCCTCCACCGTTTCGGGTCGCCCTCCGACGTCCATGACCACCGCCGCCAACGTCGCTGCCGGAGGTACCTCGGTGGCGGTTTCAGCGGGGTCGGCCGTCGGCGCCGTCCGGCGCTGCCGCAGCCGCGCGGCCGTGCGACCGATGCGCGTACGGATTTGCCGATACCAGGTATAGCGAACCGATTCCTCGGGCAGCAGGCGCAGCCTCACGTGCCACAGCAGCGGCAGCAGACGGCGGTACAGGAAGCCTTGCTGAATGCGGTCGAGCGCCGCCCGCAGGGCATGAGCGTCGGCCGCGTGGGCGTCGCGTTCGGCTTGCCAGCGGGCGCCGTCGGCTGCCAGTCGAGCGGCCTGGTGGTGGGCCGCGTCCATCGCTGCCTGGTGCGCGGCCCGCAGGGCTACTCGCTCGGTTTCGTGGCGCGCTTCCGCGTCGGCCAGCACCGTGACGAGCTCGGCATGGTGCGCCGCCAGGCCCGCTGCCAGGCGCTCGTTCGCCACGGCCTCCGCACAAAGCGCGGCTTGCTCCGGCGCCAACCAGTCGGCTCGCGCCTGCTCGGCAACGGCCCGCGCCTGCTCGGCGACGGCTCGCGCTTGCTCGGCGTCGGCCCGTGCTTGCTCGGCGGCCTGCAGGTCGGCCAGGTGCGCCTGCCGGACGAGGGCCGATTCGGCATGGAGTCGGGTCTCCGCTTCGCGCGCGTCCCGCGCGGCGTCGGCCGCTGAGGTCACCTGCGCCCGCAGCGTATCGACCTCCGCCGCCAGGTCACGCGCCCGTGCCTCGACGCCCAGCAGCGTGCGCGCGTACTGCTCGCGCCTCTCGATCCATGGCTCCGGAAACTCCCGGTGGAGCCACGTGACGTAGGCGCCGGCCGCCGCGTGCGCCTCGTCCACGGCATGAGGCGCCTCGGCATGCGCGGCCAGGGCCTCCTCGTAAACGGCGAACACGCGTGGCAGCACCTTTAGGTGCGCGCGTGTCGCGCGCACGGCGACCGCACACGCCGCGGCAGCACCCGGATTGTAGGCGTCGATGGCCGCGAGAATCAGGTCGAGCCGGTGCGGGTGGGTGAGGACCTGGAGGCCGAAGTTGCCGTCGCCCAGGCGATCGAGCGCCCCGGAGGTCACCAGCGGCCCGAGCCCCTCGGCGTCACACAGGATGACCGCGCATCCCACCGCCATGGCTTCGAGCGCCGAGCGGCCGCGCGCGAACACGAGATCGTACCCGCCGAGCACGTCCTCGGGTCGATCCAGCGGTCGGCCCGCACGCCAGCCCGCCAGATCCACCGCGATGTCACGGGCCGCACACGCCGCGCGCACCACGCCAACCCAGCCGCCCTCTTCGGCCTGGTTGCTGAAGACCAGCGCGCGCTCCGGACGGGCGGGAAGCGGGCCTCTGGGATGGAACCGCTCGGTGTCGACGAAGTTCGGGAGGACGCGCACACGCGACGGCGGAACACCATGCTCGGCCACCAGGCGTTCGCGGGTGGCGGTGCTCACCGCCACGTAGCGCCGAATGGCCGGATGCCGGAGCGGCGCCTCGTCCCAGGGCAGCCAGCCGTGGCAGAAGTACACCGCCGGTGTGGAAGGGAAGCGCGCCAGGGCGGCCATCGCCGGCAGGTGATGCTGAGCGTGGATCAGGTCGGGCGGCTCGGCCAGCCGATCCAGATCGGCAATCACCGGGATAGCGTGCTGCCGAACAGTGTCGGCGAAGGCGCCGAGCCGCGCCGAGTAGGCCACGGGTGCGTGCCCCTGGCGCCGTAGCCAGCGGGCCATATCGAGCAGATACAGCTCACTGCCGCCCCGCGTCTCGAGGGCGATGTTGGTGAGCAGTACCCGCATGGGCGATGAGGGCGGTTGGGCGAATCCCGGAATGCCTCACATTATGGTGGGTCCGTGGCGTTGGTAAAGCCCCGAGGCCGGCGTGGCGCCGCGCTACCGGGGCGTGCGCGCGGAGCGGGTTGCCCAGTCGTAGTGCGCGGCGGCGTCGGCGCGGATCGCGGCGAGGTCGTCGGCCAGGAGGTAGCGCTCCTCCACGAGCGCCCGCGCGGCGGCGTCGATCCGCTCCAGATACGCCTGCCGGCCGGCATACCGCTCGGCGATCGACGAGCGGCCGTCGCCGGTGCGCTCGCGCTCCTCGCGGGTCTTCGGCAGCGGCAGGTACGAGCCGATCTCACTGGCCAGGCGGTCGGGGGCGCCAATGGAGGGTCGCCGGTAGTTCCAGCCGGTGTGAGTGGCCAGCGGCACCGCCACTTGCGGCAGCCGGATGCCGCCACGCCCGTTGCCGGCTTCGTCCACCGCCGGAACGAGACTGACGAAGGCGGGCCCCAGCCGTGGCGGTTCGATCGCCACCAGGCCGCGCGCCCAGCCGGGCCCGAAGTCCAGTCGATACGTCGTCATCGGGGAGTGTGGCAAGGCAAACCCCGGTACGTGGGGCCAGCCGGCCTTCTCGGGCGAGGTGAGCGTGCCATCACTGAGCCGCGGATACCGGCTCGGCGGCGGCGCCGCGCCCGTCACGACCCAGGTGTCGAGCGCGGCGAACAGGGCTCTGATGACCGGCGTGTAGACGAGCGGGTTCATGTCGGCCTGGCCGACGAAGTCGGGATCCTGGTACGGCCCGGGGGGAAACGTGCCCGTGATGTGGGGGGCCGACGCCACCATGTAGATGCGGCTCGTCGGCGGTGGGTCCACGTCACGGGTGCCCGTCACGTCGGTGTGCACTAGCGAGCCGGCGCGATTGAAGTACTCCGAGTTGGTGAGCAAGTGGAAGAACTTCGGCACGGTGCCGGCACGCCGGGCTCGTGCGAGCAGGCCGTCGGTCACCCCCGTCACCGGGTCGGTCTGCTCCTCGTCGGTGAACGGGAACATATCCACCGGGTACTGGATGTTGAAGTGCTGCAGCTGGTCGCGCGACTGCTGGCCGAACCGATGGTTGAACGAGCCCCGGCCCGCGCCGCCCACTTGATCGAACACGCCGTCGAACACGATGCGGCCCTGCTCGTCTTCGTTGAAGCCCTCGTAGACGAAGTGCCGCAGGAAGCGCCCTGTCTGCGACACCCCCCAACCGATGGCATGCGTCAGACCCGGCATGGGGTTGCCGGCGGTGGCGCTCGCGTGCTTGAAGAAGCTCACCAGGTCGCGCGTGCCCGCCAGGCGCCGAAGGGCTGGCCATCGAGCACCGCCTCGCGACGGACGATCTCGAGACGCGTCACCTCGGCGGCCGCCACATTGGGCAGCACGAAGCCGCCGAGCAACAGGACCATCAGCGCGCGGCGTTGCATCACCAGTGCCCCCCGGAGCCCCAAGCCTGGAGCTCGAATCCCAGAACTACTTCCCGTCCACCGGTTCCTTCTTGATCCGCGTCAGCATCCGGTTGAACGGCGGCAACTGCTCGCTGATCGTCTTCCCGAGTCGGTCGGTGTGGCCCTGGAGCTCGGCCTGAAGATCTTCGAAGATCGGCTCCACGTTGCCCGTGGGCCGCCCTTCGCCCGAGACCGCCACGCGCAGCAACGAGGCCAGACGGTTGTTGGTCCTGATGGGGAAGTTGAGCGGATCCTGATTGCTCTGGTTCCGCACCTGGTACACCTCTTCCTCCACCGCCGACAGCGCCTGCATCAGCTGCTCGCCGGCGGCCTGCACTTCCCTGGGCGCGTCCTTGATGCGGGCGGCGATGTCGGTCTTCAGGCGGCGGATCCGGATGACCGCGTTGTTGGCTTCGTTCACCTTGTCGCGAATGCGCGTCGCCAGGGTCCACTGGTACTCGAGGTCGGCGTCGCTGATGTCGCGCAGCGGATGCTTGACGATGGTGAGCGGCTGGGTGGCCGACACGCCGTCGGCGGTGAGCTTCACCTGGTAAGTGCCCGGCAGCACCATCGGCCCGTTCTGGGTGGCTCCCCACAGCACCATGCCCGGGAAGGTGACGATGCCCTGGGAGTTGAGGTCCCACGCGAAGCGATTGAGGCCGGCGGCGGTCGAAGGGCCGGCGGGACGGCGGGGGCCTCCCTCGCCGTCGGCGGCGGCTTCCTTCGGTGGCTCGCCCGTGAACGAGCGCACGACCTGGCCGCCTCTGTCGAGGAACTCCAGCGTGAGAGCCTTCGGCTGGGCCTCGAGGTAGTAGTCGATGGCAGCGCGCTCGAGACCACGAATCGTCTGCGGCGGCGCGAAGAGGTGGACGCTGGTGAGCGGCGACTGCCCGAACTGCCGCAGCGTCGAGATGTTGTCCATCACGTAGAAGCTGCGGCCGTGCGTGGCGATGGCCAGTGCGTGGTCGTCCACCCAGAGATCCGTCACCGGCGTGTCGGGCAGCCCCTTCTTGAAGGGCAGCCAGCGCGCCCCGTCGTCGAAGGACACGAACGCACCGTGCTCCGTGCCGGCGTAGAGCAGGCCCCGGCGTGTGGTGTCGGCGCGGACCACGTGCACGTAGTCGTTGGCCGCGATGCCGTTCACAATCTTCGTCCAGGTCCGGCCGAAATCGGTGGTCTTGAAGATGTAAGGCGACAGATCGCCCAGCAGCATCTTCTTCACGGCGACGTAGGCCGTGCTCGCATCGAACGGCGAGCTGTCGATCTGGCTCACGCGTCCCAGGTCGGGCATGTCGGGCGGGGTCACGTTCGTCCACGTCTTGCCGCCGTCACGCGTCACGTGCACCAGGCCGTCGTCGGAACCCGCCCACAGGATGTCGATATAGGTTCGGCCCGGCGCCAGCGAGAACACCGTGCCGTAGATTTCGGGGCTGTTCATGTCGTGCGTGATGGGCCCGCCCGACTCCTGCATGGTCTTCGGATCGTGACGCGAGAGGTCCTCACTGATGGCGTCCCACGTGTCGCCACGGTTGGTGGATTTCCACACGCGCTGCGAGGTGGTGTAGAGGACGTTCGGATCCACGTACGAAAAGACGATCGGGTAGGTCCACTGCCAGCGCTCCTTCACGTCCTTGGACGGTTCGCCGGAGAAGAAGCGCGGATAGGCACCCACCTCCTTCAACTCGCCCGTGCGCCGGTTGAGGCGGGTCAGGAACGAGCCGTTGTTGGCGCCCGAGAAGAAGACATCGGGGTCGCGCGGGTCGGCCGCGATGTAGCCTGGCTCGCCGCCGCCGGCGGGGTAGGGAGCCACCGGCGGGATGCGGGCGAGGCCGCCGCCGAGGTTCCTGTCGCTGGGCACGCAGAGCGTGCTGTTGTCCTGCTGGGCGCCGCAGACATGGAAGGGCAGGTGCGCCGTGGTCGTCACGTGATAGAACTGCGCGGTCGGGAAGTCCTGGGCGCTCCACGTGCGGTCCGCGGACGACACGTGATAGGTGATGGCTCCGCCCCCGTCGTTGCCGAGGATCACGTGCTCGGGGTCGCCCGGGTCGATCCACACGTCGTGATGGTCGCCGTGCGTGCCCTGGCCGATGCTGGTGAGGGTCTTGCCGCCGTCGGTCGAGCGAAACGCGCTCGTGTTCAGTAGATAGACGGTATCCTTGTCGTGCGGATCGGCCGCCACGTGCGTGTAGTAGAAGGCGCGCTGCCGGATGCTGCGCGCGGCGTTCACCAGCGTCCAGTTCGTTCCGGCATCGTCCGAGGCGAAGAGGCCGCCGTTCTCGTTTTCGACGAGCGCGTAGATGCGATTGGAGTCTGCGCCCGAGATGGCCACGCCGATGCGGCCGACGACGCCCTCGGGAAGACCCTTGGCGCGCGTGATCTCGGTCCAGGTGTCGCCGCCATCGGTGGACTTGAAGAGACCGCTGCCGGGCCCGCCGCTCGACATCTGGTACTCGACGCGGTAGGCCTCCCAGAGCGCCGCGAACATCACGTTCGGGTTGCGGCGGTCGATGGCCACGTCCACCGCCCCCGTCTTGTCGTCGCGGTACAAGACCTTTTTCCACGTCTTGCCGCCGTCCACGCTCTTGAACAGGCCGCGCTCCTCACTGGGCACGCCATAACGGCCGAAGCTGGCCACGAAGACGATGTCGTGATTGGTGGGGTGGACGCGGATCTTCGCGATGGCGTCGGAGCCCTGGAACCCGAGGTGCGACCAGGTCTTGCCCGCATCCGTGGACTTGTAGACACCGTCTCCCGGCAGGATGTTGCCGCGGATGCAGGACTCACCCATGCCGATGTACAGGACGTCGGGATTGGAGTCCGACACCGCGACAGCACCCACCGACGAACTCGTGATCAGACCATCCGTGACCGGCCGCCACGTATGGCCGCCGTCGATGGTCTTCCACAGCCCGCCGCCCACCGCGCCGAAGTAGGCCTCGAGCGGACGACCCTTGACGCCCGAAACGGCGATGGACCGGCCGCCGCGATCCGGGCCGATGCTGCGCCACGTGTAGGCATCGAGCAGCGACGGATCGATGGCCGGCGCCTGCGCGTCCACACGTGCGGGCGAGTCGGAGCCGGTGGTCCCCACCAGCGCGAACAGGGCGGCAGCCGCCCACGGTAGCCACGGTCGACGGTATGCGGTCATGTCGTGCAACCCTCTGGTGAAGATCACGGAAATTCGAGTAGTAACGGGCCCAGAGTCTAACAGATGCTCCCGCGGCCGCCCGACGGGCAACCGTCGATGCCCGAGGGTCGATAACGTTTACGAGTGGGCGCCGGCGTGAGTATTGTTGTCGGGCGATGAATCCCGCCGACGTTCCTGCTGTCATGGCCGTGGTCGTGCTCGACGCCGGTGGGCACGCCTCCACCGTGGACACCGTTCGTGCGGTGCTGGCGCAGACGCCGTCCCCTGAAGTGATCGTCGTGAGCGTGGGCGGCGGCGACATCGACCGGCAACTCGCCGCGGCGGGGATCGACGTCATGGTGGTGCAGTCTGTCGACCGCCTGTCTCTGTCTTCCGCGTCCAACATCGGCGCGGCGGCGACCGACGCGCCGCAGTTCGCCGTGCTGCCCCGCGACTGCATCGTCGAGCCCGGCTGGGTGGCCGCCCATCTGAGGGCCCACGCTGAGGGTGCCGCCGTCGTGTCGAGCCCGGTTCGCCGGCGCGCGCCGTGGCAACGACTCGCCGCTGCGGCTCGCCGGTGGTGGACCGTCGCCCGCCCGTCGGCCGCGGATGACACACCCGCCGACACCGTCTACTCGTACTCGCGCCAGGGCCTCTGGTCGGTTGGTCCCTTCGCTGGCGACCCGGACACCGGCGCAGGCGTCGTCGTGCGCGAGACCGTTGCCAGCCCGTTACGCGAGACACGCCTTGCGGGGTCCATCGTGTCCCGCCGGCCGCCGTCCCGGCGGCCCCACGTCAGCCTGGCGCCCGCAGTAGCGTCCGGCGCGAGCGCTCCGCCGGCCAAACCCGCTCATCGCGCTCCCGTACCGGTTCGCGCGATGGCCGGACACCGCAGGCGTGTGGTCAGCCTGCTGACCTTCCGCAACGAGCGGCGGTACTTGAAGGACTACCTGGCGAACGTCACACCGCAACTCGACGGCATCGTCGCGCTCGATGATGGCTCGACGGATGGATCGGCCGAGGTGCTGGCCGGCCATCCGGCGGTGCTCGAGGTGCTGCGGATTGCGCCGCGGGTGCCGCATCGGTGGAACGGCGTCGGCCACCGTCGCCTGCTGGTGGATGCCGCGGCGCGCCACGGCGCCGAGTGGGCGCTGGCGCTCGACGCCGACGAGCGCATCGAGCGCGGCTTTCGCGATCGCGCCGAGCGCCTCATCGAAGACGCCGGCCCCGAGGGTCCGATGGCGTACGCCGTGACGCTGCGCGAGCTGTGGGATCGGCCGGACCAGTACCGTGTGGACGGCGTGTGGGGACGAAAGGCGGTAGCCCGCTTCTTCCGCATCCGGCTCGATCACGACTTCGGTGCCGGTGCGCTGCACGGGCACTGGGCGCCGGAGAACAGCCGCGGGCCGGGTGGACCCTACGTGCGCGCCGACCTCACCGTTTATCACCTGAAGATGATTGCGGCCGCGGACCGCGAGCGCCGGATGCGCCGGTACACCGCACTCGACCCCGACCGGCAGTGGCAGAGAATCGGGTACGGCTACCTGGTGGACGCAACCGGGCTCGAGTTGGAGCCGCTGCCGCCCGGGCGCGAGTACGAGCCACTCGCCGCGCTGACCGATGCCACGGCGGAGGTGGGGCCTCTGGTGCCCGTCGTCTTGGCCGGCCGCGTGGCGATGGTCGAGCAGTAAGGAGGAGGGGTGGGACCCGCGTCCCCCCCGACCGATTGCCGTGGTGCCGCCGCAGGGGGAGCGCTAGACTGACGGTCAACGCGGATCTCTCAAGGAGTCAGCCCATGTCTGTTCCATCGAAGCGGTCTTGTACGCGGCCGGTTATCGTCATTGCCTTCGCGACCCTTTGCGCCAGTCTCATCCTGCTGCCCGCCCAGGCCCGGGCACAGGACGTGATGAGCAAGGAATCGGTCGCCGAGCTGAAGACGGCGTTTCTCGCCGACATCGAAACCATGCGGGGCAAGTTCGTCGGACTGGCCGAGGCCTTTCCGCAAGACAAGTACGCCTGGCGACCCATGGAGGGTGTCCGGTCGGTGTCCGAGGTGCTGATGCTGGCGGCCATGGAAGGGTACTCGTTCATCCCGGGCTCCTTCGGCGGTAAGCCCGCCGACCTGGGCAGCAAGGAAGAAGCCGCGAAGCTCCGGACGATCACCGACAAGGCCCAGATCATCGAGCACCTCAACAAGGGCTTCGCCTACGCCAAGGCACAGCTCGAGGCAATCGATCCGGGCACCCTCACGGGCAAGCGCCCGGTGATGGGGCAGCCACGCTCGGCGGCGCAGGTGGCGCTGCTGGTGGGCGGCGATCTGCACGAGCACCTCGGGCAGATGATTGCCTACGCGCGCATGAACAAGATCGTCCCGCCCTGGAGCAAGTAGGAGGCCTGACGCGTATGGTATGGAGCGCCGGGGCTTCAGCCCCGGCGACGCACCCGGTCCCGGTATGGAGCGCCGGGACTTCAGTCCCGGCGGCCCACCTCCCGGCGGCGCACTCAGCGCGCCATCGGCGTGGCCGCCCTGGGCCTGGCGTCGAGGCCGGCGCGCTTGAGCAGGCCGTCGAAGCCCGCCTTGTCCACCGCCTTCGAGTACGCCTCGTCGGGCGCGACGAGCTTCTTGGTCACCAGCTCCATCAGCGCGTCATTGAGCGACACCATGCCCGTGGCGCGGCCCACCTGGATCATCGACGGAATCTGAAACGTCTTGCCCTCGCGAATCAGGTTGCTGACCGCCGTCGTCGCGATGAGCACCTCGAGCGCGGCCACGCGGCCCCCGCCCGTCTTGCGACACAGGGTCTGGGCGATTACGCCCCTGAGCGACTCCGACAGCATGATCCGGATCTGTGCCTGCCGGTCCGCGGGAAACTGATCGATGACCCGGTCAACGGTGGAGGCGGCCGTCGTCGTGTGGAGCGTTCCGAACACGAGGTGGCCGGTTTCGGCCGTCTCGATCGCGATGGCCACCGTCTCCAGGTCCCTGAGCTCGCCGACCAGGACGATATCGGGATCTTCGCGCAGGGCCGCACGCAGCGCCGCCTTGAACGAGTCGGTGTGCGTGCGCACCTCGCGCTGGTTGATGAGGCACTGCCGGTTCTCGTGCACGAACTCGATTGGATCCTCGATCGTGATGATGTGATCGTGCCGGGTACGGTTGATGTGGTCGATCATTGCCGACAGGGTGGTCGACTTGCCCGACCCGGTCGGCCCGGTCACGAGCACCAGTCCCTTGTTGAGCTGGCACAGCTGGAGGATGTGTGTCGAGAGTCCCAGCTGCTCGGCTGTCAGGATCTGAGTCGGAATCACCCGGAACACCGCGCCGGGCCCCCGCCGATCGGAGAAGGCATTGGCCCGGAAGCGCGCGAGGCCCGCGATCTCGTAGGCGAAATCGGTGTCGTGGCACTGGCCGTACTCCGTCCGGTTCCGCTCGGGCATGATGGGCAGCAGGAGCGACTCCAAATCGGCGGCGACCAGCGGACCCGCGGCCGGATCCATCGGCTGCAGGCGGCCGTCCTTGCGTACGATGGGCGGCGAGTCGACCGCAAGATGCAGGTCCGACGCGCCCATCGCGCACATGGCCTCGAAGAGTGCATTGATGGCGGGAAGGGTCGCGCTGGTCACTGTGGCGCCTCGCTCACGTCCAGGACGTGCTTGATGTTGACCAACAGGGTCCCCTGATCGCACTCGACATAGCGGAACGGCTCGGGCGCGCGGGTCCAGTCGCTGAGCCGATCGTGTCCGGCCGCGCCGTAGACCCTCACCTCGCCCATGACGCGGGGCCCGCTCGGCAGGCCGATCGCCACCAGATACCGCCGGGCGACGTCGTAGCCGGGTACCTGCCGGGCCTCGGGCCCGGCCAGCGCCACGGTCAGCACCTGTGCGCGGTTGAGCAGCACCGTCCGCGGCGCGTCGCTGCCGTGCAGCTCGAAGGGGAAGAAGCCGGGCTCGCCGTTGAGCAGCTCGCCGACCGTTTCGGGGCCGGGTACGTGGGCGCTCAGGGGCGACAGGAAGAAGCAGCCCTCCACCGATTCGCCGCTGGAGAGGGTGATGGTGGCGTGGCTGCGGAACTTCTCCACGCGGTAGGCGGACACGTCGGGTTTCACGGGCATCACGCTAAGGCCTGCGACACGCGTAATCGGCCGGCCGGGCGGGCGGCTTGAATTTGGATCGGTTCGGCCGTCGGCCCGCGCCGGAGCGCGCGCTTGATTCGAACCGCCCGACCGACGACAATCGTCCCATTCACGCAGAGGAGATACCGATGACGATGACGAGCTGTCGCCCCGCCACGTTCGCCTGTGCCGCCCTCATCGCGGCCGCGGCGGCCACCGCCCTGGCGCAGCAGAAGCCGCGCGGCGCCACCGGCCCGCCCGAGCATGCCAAGGTCACGCCCGTCAACAACCTGCCCAATCCCTACGAGACGGTCCGCAACTGGGGCACGCTGCCGGACGGCCGCAAGTGGGGCTCGGTGAGCGCCATCAACGTGGACGTGGACGGCAAGCACGTCTGGGCGGGCGACCGCTGCGGCACCAACTCCTGTGCCGGCTCCACGGTCGATCCCATCGTCAAGCTGGACCCGAGCGGCAACGTCGTGCAGAGCTTCGGCGCCGGGCTCATCCTGTGGCCCCACGGGATGGACGTCGATCGGCAGGGCAACGTCTGGGTGGCGGATGCCCGGTCGGCCACCGCGGAGGAACTGAAGAAGTTCCCGGAGGCAGCCGGCAAGGGACACACCGTCACCAAGTTCAGCCCGCAGGGCAAGGTGCTGATGGTGCTCGGCACGCCCGGTGAAGCCGGCGATCCACCCACGAAATTCACCGAGCCCAACGACGTGCTCGTCGCGCCCGACGGGAGCATCTTCGTGGGCGAGTCGCACGGTGGTCAGTCCCTGGACGAGGACGGCCCCGGCGCCATCGGCCGCATCTCGAAGTTCTCGCCCGACGGCAAGCTGATCAAGACCTTCGGTTCGTGGGGCTACGGGCCGGGGCAGTTCCGAGGCCCGCACTCGCTCGCCCTGGACTCGCAGGGGCGGCTCTTCGTGGCCGACCGCGGTAACCGGCGCATCCAGATCTTCGACCAGGAAGGCAAGCATCTGGCCACGTGGTACCAGTTCAGCCGGATCAGCGGGCTCTACATCGACAAGAACGACACGCTCTACGCCATCGACTCGGAATCGGACGACAACTTCAACCCGGGCTGGCGGAAGGGGCTCCGAGTCGGTAGCGCGAAGACGGGCGAGGTGTGGTACTTCGTGCCCGAGCACGTGTCGAAGCAGGCCTCGGGGATGGGTGGCTACGGGTCGATGGGTGAAGGCGTGACCGTGGATGCCGCGGGCGTCGTCTACGCGGGCGAAGTCGGGCCCATCCAGGGGCTGACCAAGTTCATTCCCCGGCTGAAGCGCTGAGGCGGGGCGGCGAGCCCGTCCCGCGGCCCTGCAACAGGCGCGGGCGGGCCGCCCGGGCCGATGAGCGTCGCACGGTCGGGCGGCCGCCTCCTCGCCCCCTCGGGTCAGAAGTAGACGATCGCTCCGATAGTGGAGCGCAGCCCCACGCAGGGCCAGCGCCGAATCGAACATTTGAGTCATTCAAATATTTGATCTAATCTCTAAACGTGGCAACCGACCCGGCCGACCTCCTTCGCCAGCACGGCATTCAGGTCACGGCCCAGCGACTGGCTGTCTTGCGCGCCGTGACGGGTCAGCCTCACAGCACGGCCGACGCCGTGGCCGAGCTCGTCCGCGCCGAGATCGGGGCCATCTCGCTCCAGTCGGTGTACGACGCCCTGGGTCTTCTGGTGTCCGAAGGCCTCATCCGGCGCATCCAGCCCGCCGGGTCTCCGGCCCGGTTCGAGGATCGGGTCGGCGACAACCACCACCACTTGATTTGCCGTGTTTGCGGCCGCGTGGTGGACGTCGACTGCGCGGTCGGCTCCGCGCCCTGTCTGGCGGCGGCCGACGACCAGGGCTATGAAATAGACGAGGCCGAGGTCGCGTACTGGGGGCGGTGTCCGGATTGCATCGCGAAGGATCAGGCGGCCTCGCACGCCGATCCGCCGCCCCGCCGGCGCTCGCGGAAGACCGCGGCGCATCCCGGTTCCTGACTACCACCTGCAACCACGCCACAGTAGAGGTCATACATGGACAGTGAATCGAAGTGCCCGGTTTCGAGCAAGGTGCCCAGCAGCCCGTCGAACCGGGACTGGTGGCCGAACCGCTTGGACCTGAGCGTGCTCCACCAGCACCCGCCGGCCGGCAACCCGATGGGCGAGTCGTTCGACTACGCCGCGGAGTTCAAGACCCTCGATCTCGATGCCCTGAAGAAGGACATCGAGCAGGTGATGACGACGTCGCAGGACTGGTGGCCGGCCGACTACGGTCACTACGGGCCGCTCTTCATCCGGATGGCCTGGCACGGCGCGGGCACCTACCGCATCCACGACGGGCGCGGCGGCGCCGGGTCTGGCCAGCAGCGCTTCGCGCCGCTCAACAGCTGGCCCGACAACGTGAACCTCGACAAGGCGCGGCGGCTGCTCTGGCCGGTCAAGCAGAAGTACGGCCGGAAGATCTCGTGGGCCGACCTGATGGTGTTCGCTGGCAACTGCGCGCTGGAGTCGATGGGGTGCAAGACCTTCGGCTTCGGTGGCGGGCGCGAGGACGTCTGGGAACCCGATCGGATCAACTGGGGCACCGAGGACACATGGCTCGATGACAAGCGCTACAGCGGCGACCGGCAACTCGCCAATCCACTCGCCGCGGTGCAGATGGGCCTCATCTACGTCAACCCGGAAGGGCCCAACGGCGTCCCGAGCGCGCTGGCCGCCGCCAAAGACATCCGCGAGACGTTTCGTCGCATGGCGATGAACGACGAGGAGACGGTGGCGCTCATCGCCGGCGGGCACACGTTCGGCAAGACCCACGGTGCCGGCGCTGCGAGCCATGTCGGTCCCGAGCCCGAGTCGGCGCCTCTCGAAGCACAGGGCCTTGGCTGGATGAGCACCTACGGCAGCGGCAAGGGTGGCGACACCATCGGCAGCGGGCTGGAGGGCGCCTGGACCCCGACCCCGGTGACGTGGGACAACAGCTTCTTCGAGACGCTGTTCCGCTACGAGTGGGACCTGACCAAGAGCCCGGCCGGTGCGTGGCAGTGGGTGCCGACCGATCCCGCTGCCGCAAGCACGGTGCCGGATGCCCACGACCCGTCTAAGCGGCACGCCCCGATCATGCTGACGACGGACCTCGCGCTGCGAATGGATCCGATCTACGGGCCAATCTCGCGACGCTTCTACGAGAACCCGCAGGAGTTCGCCGAGGCCTTTGCCAAAGCCTGGTTCAAGCTGACGCATCGCGACATGGGACCGATCACGCGCTATCTCGGTCCGCTCGTGCCGGCCGAGCCGCAGCTGTGGCAGGACCCCGTTCCGCCGGTGGCCCACGAGTTGATCGGCGAGGCCGACATCGCCGCCCTTAAGGCCACGCTTCTCGCCTCTGGGCTCTCCATCCCGCAGCTGGTCTCCACCGCGTGGGCGTCGGCTGCGTCGTTTCGCGGCACCGACAAGCGTGGCGGCGCCAACGGCGCGCGCATCCGCCTTGCGCCGCAGAAGGACTGGGCGGTCAACAATCCGCCCGAACTGGCGAAGGTCCTGAAGACGCTGGAAGGGATCCAGAAGCAGTTCAACGACGCCCAGGTCGGAGGCAAGAAGCAGGTGTCGCTGGCCGATCTCATCGTCCTCGGCGGCTGCGCGGCCGTCGAGCAGGCGGCCAGAAGCGGCGGCCACGACGTGCGGGTGCCGTTCACGCCTGGGCGCACGGACGCATCGCCGGAGCAGACCGACGTCGAGGCGTTGGCGGTGCTCGAGCCGACCGCCGATGGGTTCCGCAACTACCTTGCGACGGGCCACACGCAGCCGGCCGAAGTGCTGCTGCTCGAACGCGCGCAGATGCTGACGCTGAGCGCGCCCGAAATGACGGCGCTGGTCGGTGGCCTCCGGGCGCTCAATGCGAACCACCAGCAGTCGCCGCTCGGCGTCTTCACGACCAGGCGCGACGCGCTCACGAACGAGTTCTTCCTGAACGTGCTCGATGCGGACACGGCGTGGACGCCCACGTCGGCCGCTGCGGAGGCCTTCGAGGGACGTGACCGCAAGGGAGGCGCGCCCAGGTGGACGGCCAGCCGCGTGGACCTGCTCTTTGGCTCGAACTCCGAGCTCCGCGCGCTCGCGGAAGTCTACGCCTGCGACGATGCGAAGGAGAAGTTCGCGGGCGACTTCGTGGCCGCGTGGGACAAGGTGATGAATCTCGATCGATTCGATCTCGCCTGATTCCAGACGCTCGGGACGCCACATGTCCAGCCCTGACAGAAGCCTCGGGTCCCGCGTACGCAATAGGCGCGCTGCCCAACGTGAGCGCTCGTCTTTCATCCAGTGTTCATGTTCAGCCGACTACTCTATCCTCGGCACGGCCAACCCGATGAGCGGCAGACTGGACGCCGTCAATCGCGCGTTCGTGACCGCCGCGTTTTCCCGCTGGAGATTGGTCGCCACGCTCCTCGTGGCGCAACTGGCCGTGTGGTCGGCCCTGCGGCTGGTGCTGTTTGCGATGTTCCGGGACAGCTCGGTGACTCCGTGGCAGTTTCCGTCGGTGATGGCCACGGGCGCGGCGTTCGACCTGCTGACGGGCCTCACCGCATTGCTACCCGTCACGGTTGCCGTGTCGGTGCTGCGGCTGCGATGGTTGGCGCGCCCAGCCCTGCGCCACACGCTGATGGCCGGCGCGCTCTTCGTTCTCTGCTTCGACGCGTTCGTACAGTTCTTATTTTTCGAGGAATACAGCGCCCGTTACAACCACCTCGCGCTCGATTACCTGATGTACCCAGACGAGGTGTTCGGCAACATCTTCGCGAGCTACAACGTGCCGCTGTATGTCGCGCTCGCCGCGCTCGCCGCCGCCGGGCTGACTCGATGGACGATCGCACGGCCGGCCCCGGTCTTCGGGTCCTGGACATGGCGGGACCGGGCGAAGGGAGGCGGCCTGGCGGCCGCGCTGGCCACCGGGCTGTGGGTTGCCTGGACGATCGCGCCCAACGCGGTGGGACCCAATCGCGTGGCCGGGGAGCTCGCGCTGAATGGCTGGGCCGAACTGGTGCGCGCCTATGTCACGTCACACCTCGACTATGAGGCCTACTACGCCACGCTGCCGCCCGCCGAGGCTGAGCTGCGGGTGGCACGTCTGGTCGGTCAGCCAGTCCCCACGAATGGCTTGACTCGGCACTTCACTCCGCATGGTCGCAGGAATGGCCCGCCGCTCGATGTAGTGATCATCATGGAGGAGAGCCTCGGCAGCAGCTTCTCGGCGCGATTCGGCGGCGAGACCGAGGAGCCGGTCACGCCCGAACTCGACCGGTGGAGTCACGAGGGCCTGGCGCTCACGAATGTGATCGCGACCGGTAACCGGACCGTCCGCGGCATGGAAGGCATTCTCTGCTCCTTCCTGCCCGTGCCTCCCGACTCCATCGTCAAGCGCGACCGATCCGACAACGTGGCGTCGATTGCACGCATTCTCGCCACCCGCGGATACCTCACGTCGTTTGTCATCGGCGGCTACGGGCTCTTCGATAACGTGAAGGCGTTTGTGACCACGAACGGCTATCAGGAGTTCGTCGAGCAGCCAGACTACCCGGCGGAGGCGTTTCGAACGGTCTGGGGGGTGGCGGACGAGTTCGTGTTCGACGCCCTGATCGAGCGGCAGAAGGCGGCGAGGCGGCAGGGACGGCCCTGGCTGGGGACGGCCCTCACCGTTTCGAATCACAAACCCTTCGACGTGCCCCCCGGTCGCGTGTCGTGGCCGGCTGGTCGCTCGGCCCGACGCGGGGCCGTGCGCTATGCCGACTGGGCCCTGGGGCATTACCTGTCTCGTGCCCGGGAGGAGGGGCTGCTCGAACGTACCGTCGTGCTCATCGTCGGGGATCATGGTGCGCGTGTGTACGGCGCCGAGGAGATTCCGGTCGGAAGCTACCGCATCCCGGCCGTGTTTCTCACGCCTGATCCTTCGTATCGCGGCGCGACGCTCGATCGGCTGGCCTCACAGGTGGACCTGGCGCCGACGCTCCTGTCGCTTGCCGGCATTGACTACGAGGCCCCCTTCTTCGGCCGCGATCTGCTGGGCCTCCCCGCCGAGGGTGGGCGGGCGTTCGTCAACCACAACCGGAGTGTCGGCCTCCTCACCGACTCGGCGCTGGTGGTGTTGGGCCTGCATCGGAGCGTGGCATTCTATACCCGCACGGATCGCACGAGTGACGAGTTCCACCGCGCGACGGGGGAGACGCCGCCACTGCGAGACCTTGCTTCAGACGCCGAGGCAGCCTTCCAGACGGCGTACGAGTACTATCGCGGACGTCGATATTCCCTGGGGCACGGAACGTAGACGCTGGGCGCCGCGACAATCGAATCGACTCGACTCAGCGGAGGGATGACACAGATGCGCGCTATCCATGGCGACCGCACTCGAAGGGCCCTTCACCTCGACGAGATCAGCGTCGCAGCGATGGCAGGACAAGGTCTGGCGGCTGCAACGCTTGTGAGTATCGCTGCGGTCGTAGCGAGTTGTGCGCACTATCAGCCAGCGCCGCTGCCCACCCAGCCGCGTCCCGATCCGTCGGCCACTACTGTAGCTGAGGCGGCCCTGCAGACCGACCGTGCATGGCTGACGCCCCTCAACATCGACCTATCCCAGGCGCTAACGCCGGACCAGCTCGCCGTGATCGCTGTGATTGCTAACCCGGACCTGCGTTCGGAGCGCGCACGTCTCGGAGTGGCAGAGGCTCAGGTGTTTGCCGCGGGCCTGCTGCCCGATCCCCAGTTCTCGCTCAACCTTGACCGTCCGACGGCGCCGCAGCTGGTGACCTCCATCGCCGGCGGGCTTGGAATGGATATCTCGAGCTTCGCCATGCGTCCGCTGCAACAGCGGCTGGCGCGTGCCGCGCGGGAACAAGTCCGACTCGATCTCGCCTGGCAGGAATGGCAGGTCGCGGGACAGGCCCGCCTGTTGGCTGCGCGCGAGCGCGGCTTCGAGCGCGTCTACCGCCTCACCCTCGACGCATCAATAACTGCCGCCGATACGTTGGCGCGTACGCTGCGGGCCGTCGGGCGAGGGGACCTCTCGGCAGGCGATCTCGAGGCGCGGCGCATCTCGGCCGCTGACCTGGCTGACCGCGCCCGGGTGGCCGAGCGTGAACTGCAGGCGGCGCGGCTCGACTTGCGCGCGGTCCTGGGGTTGTCACCGAGCGCTGAGCTCGCCGTGGCAGACCTGCCGTCATCCCTGCGGGGATCACCAGATTCGGTCATGCTGATCGAACGCGCGTACACCCAACGCCTAGATCTGGCGGCACTGCGTGCCGGGTACGACAGTCAGGACGCACACCTCCGTCTGGCGCTCCTGCAGCAGTACCCCCGCCTCAATCTGTCGCTCAATGCCGCGCGAGATACGGGTGCGGTCAGGACGGCCGGCATCGCCGTGGCCTTTGACCTCCCCCTGTGGAATCGCAACCGCGGGGGTATCGGGATCCAGGAGGCCACACGGGAACAGCTTCGCACCGAATACGAGGCACGACTGTTCGCCGCGCGAGCGACCATCGCGACGCTGAGCGCTGCCTATGGAATTGGACTCCGCCAGCAGCGCGAGTTGGCCGCACAGATCGGGCAACTGCGCGGCACGGTGGCGGCGTTCGAGCGTGCCAGCGCGCGGGGGGATATCGCCCCCGTGACCGCCGAGGCGGCACGCCAGGCCTTGACCGACCGTGAAATTGCGCTCGCGGCCCTGGGCCAGGCCCTTGCGGAACAATACGTGGCGCTTGAGCTGGCGTCGGGCGCTCTCATCGAGGATTCGAAATGAAGCGGATAGCGGCCGGGTTTGCGGCGGTCTCGGTGGTGGCGGGTTGCTCCACGCCGCCCGTCGAACCTGTCGTGTCACCAGTGGCCACGGTGCGGACCGTGGAGGTGCGCACCGTGGCACTCGAAGAGACCATCACGGCCTATGGCCAGGTGGAGTTCAACCCGTCTGGGATCCGCACGCTGTCGGCGACCTTCGAGGCGGAGGTCGGCCAGGTTCATGTCAGCGTTGGTGAAGCTGTAGTGGCGGGACAGTCGATCGTGACCTTGGCTGCCAGCCCGACTACTCGCCTGGAACTGGATCGGCTCGCCCGAGAGGCACGCGTCGCGACCGCCGAGCACGAACGGTTCCAGCGTCTCCGGGCGGACGGCCTGGCCTCCGATGCCGAAGTCGCCGCGGCAGGCGGCGCAGCCGCGACCGCCGCCGAGGCCAGCGCCAACTTGCAGCGGCTGACCGACGGGGGAACGGTCGTGCTGAAGGCTCCGGCCCCTGGCGTCATCGACAACCTGCCTGCCTCGCCGGGCGCACTCGTGGGCGCGGGCGGGGCAGTCGCCCGCATCGGCTCGACTCGCCTGCTCAACGCCCGCCTGGGCATCGAGGTGGAGGATGCCGTTCGCATCCCCGCCAGCGCATCGATTCGGCTCACGGGCCTTCATCAAGGGGGAGCCATTGTCGAGGCGCGCGTGACGTCGATCGACCGGCGCGTCGAACCCGGGACGCGTCTGGCCGCCGTCATCGTGTCGCTCCCGCCCAGTGGCCCCTTGCTTCCCGGCGAGGCTCTGAAGGGTGACATCGTCGTGAAGCGGCTGCCAGACGCAATCGTCGCGCCCCGTACCGCGATACTGTACGACGGCGATCAGGCCTACGTGTTTGTCGTGCCCGACAACGTCGCCTCGCGACGATTGGTCACGGTCGGTCTCGAACAATCGGGTCTGGTGCAGCTGACGAGCGGTGTCCACGTCGGGGAGCGTGTCGTGACGGAAGGGGGTCCGGCGCTGTCGGATGGCATCGCCGTCCGCGAGGCGGCGGTATCCCCATCGCCGGTCTCATGAGCCGCTGGCTTTCGGCCCAGGCCCGCTTCGTCACGATTGCGTTCGTGCTTCTGGCCCTGACGGGTGCAGCGGCCGCGTTTCGGCTACCCGTCAGCCTGTTCCCCCACATCGACTTTCCTCGAGTCGTGGTCAGCCTGGATGCCGGAGATCGCCCCGTCGATCAAATGGTCAGCCAGGTGACCCGCCCCGTCGAACAAGCGCTGCGGGCGGCCCCCGGCGTGGTCAACGTACGCTCGACCAGCAGCCGCGGAACGGCCGAAGTCTCGATTACGTTCGCGTGGGGCGCGGATATGGTCGCGGCGACCCTCCAGACCGAGTCGGCCGTCAACGCCGCATTGCCCGACCTGCCGCCTGGCACGCGGTTTGGCGTCCGGCGCATGGACCCCACGGTGTTTCCGGTCCTTGGCTTCGCGCTGGTGTCGCCCACGCGCGATCTGGTCAGCTTGAAGGATATCGCCCGGTTCCAGTTCGCGCCCCTGCTGTCGTCCGTTCAGGGTGTGGCCAGCGTCAGCGTCCTCGGTGGTCAGGAACGGGAGTACCAGGTACTGGCCGACCCGGCCCGGCTGCAAGCGTTGGGCCTGTCAATCGAGGACCTGGCCCGTGCGCTGTCTTCGAACAACGTCGTCGTGGCGACCGGCCGACTCGAAGACCGCTATCGCCTGTATCTCGTCCTTGCCGACAATCGGCTGACCGGCGGAGACATCGGCCGCACGATCATCCAGACGGGTTCGCGGGGAGTGATTGAGCTCGACGACATTGCCCGGGTCGTGATTAGCGACGTCCCGCAATGGACCCGCGTGACGTCGCAAGGTCGTGATGCGGTGCTCCTGAACGTCCGCCAGACGCCCGACGCCAACAGCGTGGCCCTGGTGCGCGAAGTGCGCCAGCGAATCGCGGACGCCTCCGGCCAGACTCCTCCGGACATCCAGTTCGTGACCTATTACGACCAGTCCCAGTTAGTGACGGCCGCGGCGATCAGCGTGCGCGACGCCATCCTCTTGGGCGCCTTCCTTGCGGGCATCGTGCTGTTCGTGTTCCTGCGCAGCCCGCGCTTCATGCTGATCGTCGCGCTG
>Ga0209476_10000870_pt1 | contig 20924 bp, 18 predicted proteins | sample KloWWTrecipitate_FD_187179 | JGI IMG/M metagenome (GOLD analysis project Ga0209476, IMG submission 187179) | Active sludge microbial communities from Klosterneuburg, Austria, studying microevolution and ecology of nitrifiers - Klosterneuburg... | ecosystem: Engineered > WWTP > Aerobic digester... | reverse complement strand
TGTCACCGGCGGTCTCCTTAGAGTTCCCACCATTACGTGCTGGCAACTAAGGACAAGGGTTGCGCTCGTTGCGGGACTTAACCCAACATCTCACGACACGAGCTGACGACAGCCATGCAGCACCTGTGTTCTGGTTCCCGAAGGCACTCCTCTATCTCTAAAGGATTCCAGACATGTCAAGGCCAGGTAAGGTTCTTCGCGTTGCATCGAATTAAACCACATACTCCACCGCTTGTGCGGGCCCCCGTCAATTCCTTTGAGTTTCAGTCTTGCGACCGTACTCCCCAGGCGGCGAACTTAACGCGTTAGCTTCGATACTGAGCTCCAAGTTGAGCCCAACATCCAGTTCGCATCGTTTAGGGCGTGGACTACCAGGGTATCTAATCCTGTTTGCTCCCCACGCTTTCGTGCCTCAGTGTCAGTGCTGGTCCAGGTAGTCGCCTTCGCCACAGATGTTCCTCCCGATCTCTACGCATTTCACTGCTACACCGGGAATTCCACTACCCTCTACCGCACTCTAGCCTGCCAGTATCCAATGCCATTCCCAGGTTGAGCCCAGGGCTTTCACATCAGACTTAACAAACCACCTACGCACGCTTTACGCCCAGTAATTCCGAGTAACGCTTGCACCCTTCGTATTACCGCGGCTGCTGGCACGAAGTTAGCCGGTGCTTATTCTTCCGGTACCGTCAGGACACCCAGGTATTAACTGGATGCTTTTCTTTCCGGACAAAAGAGCTTTACAACCCGAAGGCCTTCTTCACTCACGCGGCATGGCTGGATCAGGCTTGCGCCCATTGTCCAATATTCCCTACTGCTGCCTCCCGTAGGAGTCTGGACCGTGTCTCAGTTCCAGTGTGGCTGATCATCCTCTCAGACCAGCTACGGATCGTCGCCTTGGTGGGCCGTTACCCCGCCAACTAGCTAATCCGACATGGGCTCATCCAATCGCGCCAGGCCCGAAGGTCCCCGGCTTTCCCCCGAAGGGCGCATGCGGTATTAGCGTAAGTTTCCCTACGTTATCCCCCACGACTGGGCAGATTCCCATGTATTCCTCACCCGTCCGCCACTCGCCACCCACAGAGCAAGCTCTGCTGTGCTGCCGTTCGACTTGCATGTATTAGGCCTGCCGCCAGCGTTCACTCTGAGCCAGGATCAAACTCTTCACTTAAAGTGTTCGAGGACGAATCCTCTAATGCTTAAAAATGCAAAGTCCGCCCAACTCCATTACTCGCTGTACGTTTAAACATCATTGCTGATGCCTATGAATACTTTTGAATTGATGGTGTTGATCGAACGTCTGCTATGGACAATACATCCATCACCAGACGCCCGCACAAGTCACCTGCGCACACTGTCAAAGATCATCGGATCGGCCTCAGCGCCTTTCCTTTTTCACCCGCCGCCGAAGCGTCCGAGTGAGCCGCCCATTATGCCGGGCTTTTTCGCTTTGTCAACACCTCGTTGCCGAGGCCGTTGACTCCGCCGCCTCAACCCAACCCGAAGGCTTTGCCGAAGCGAGCCGCACATTATGCCGGCTTTTTCCTTGCCGTCAACACCCTCTTGCGAAGACCTTGACACCCTGCCGCGTGCACTTCCGTGGGCGACTGCAAGGGGGGAGACGATTATGCGGCAACAGCCGCGAATAGGGAAGCGGAATTTGCGATTTCTTGCCTCCACTACACAAATCAGGCGATCTTCAGACGGACTCGGGCGAAATTGCGCTTGCCCACCGCCAGCACACCCTCGAACCCCGGCGCAAATATCCGCGCAGCGTCCTCGAACACCTCCCCGTCCACCCGCACCGCACGCTCTTTCAGCTTGCGATTGGCCTCCGCGTTGGAAGGCGTGATGCCTGCTGCGGTCAGCAACGCCGCGATGCGCAGACCCTCTGCAGGGACCATCACTTCATGCAGCGGCAACTGCGAAAGATCGCCTTCGCCGCGCACTGCCGCGTGCCAGCCCGCAATCGCTTGTTCGGCCTGCGCCGCATCATGGAAGCGCGCAGCCAACTCACGCGCCAGCCGCAGCTTGAGGTCGCGCGGATTCATGCCTGCGGCAATCTCGCCGCGCAGCTGTCTGGCTTCCTCGATCCCGATCTCGAAACTGAGCAGGTCGATCCAGCGCCACATCAACTCATCGCCAATCTTCATGGTCTTGGTGACGATGTCGATGGCCGGCTCGGCAATGCCGATGTAATTGCCCAACGACTTGCTCATCTTGTTGATGCCATCCAGTCCTTCCAGCAGCGGCATGGTCAACACGATCTGCGGCGGCTGCCCGTGGTGTTCCTGCAGGCCACGCCCCATCAGCAGATTGAACTTCTGGTCGGTGCCGCCAAGCTCGACGTCGGCCTTCAGCGCCACCGAGTCATAGCCCTGCACCAGGGGATACAGAAATTCGTGGATGGCGATGGACTGCTGCGCGGCATAGCGCTTGGCAAAATCGTCGCGCTCGAGCATGCGCGCCACGGTGTGCTGCGCGGCCAGCTTGATCATGTCGGCGGCGGACATCGCAGCAAACCATTCACTATTGAAACGCACCTCGGTGCGCTCACGGTCGAGCACCTTGAACACCTGCTCGGCATACGTTTGCGCATTGGCCAGCACATCCTCGCGGGTCAGCGGCTTGCGGGTGATGTTCTTGCCGGTGGGGTCGCCGATCATGCCGGTGAAGTCGCCAATCAGGAAGATCACCTGGTGGCCCAGGTCCTGGAACTGGCGCATCTTGTTGAGCAGTACGGTGTGGCCGAGGTGCAAATCCGGCGCAGTGGGGTCGAAACCGGCCTTGACCCGCAGCGGTCGACCAAGTTTCAGGCGCGCCTCAAGCTCTTCGCGCTTGAGGATTTCGTCACTACCACGGGCAATGAACTCGACAGCTTGCTGCAACTCGGACACAGGCATTCTCTATGGGGTGTGCTTTTCGGTGGCGCAGCGGGAGGGGCACCACGTATTCAGGTGAAGGTTAAGGACACGTTAACCGAAAAATTCGAAATTACCAACAGATTCAACGGGTTGACGCGCGTCCATCATCTGATTATGGTACCGCGTCGGGCAAATCACCACACACGGGGATCCACATATGGCGGACACGAATCACGAGGCCGTACGCCGCGAGAATTTAGAGCGCGCCCGGGTCAATGCTGATCATCCCGCCAGTCCAGTCATTGCACACCCGTTCCGCGGACGGTGGACGCGCCGGCACTGGGCGCATGCCAGCGTGTTGACCACTATCGGAATGTTGCTGGCGGCTATCGTGCCCGGCTTCTCGACGGTGCTGAACACCCATAACAACCCCAATGCACAACGCATGACCATGACGTTGTCGCTGCCCAAACTCGGCCATCGCATTGGCAAGACTACCGATGACCGCTGGCAGTCGGTCACGCTCAAGCCTGGCCAAACACTGAGTGGCGTGTTCGAGGAATTGGGCATTCCGTATGAGCAGCTCGCTCGGGTGATGCAACATCCCACGATCAAACCCACCCTGCGCAAGCTGCGCCCCGGCACGGTGTTGAGTTTCAATCTGCCTGCCGATGGCAGCGTGCGGGCGATGCGGCTGGAAGCGGGCCCAGGTATTGGTGATAGTCCCATCGAGCTGGAATTCAATGGCGATGCGTTGCGCGAACATGCGGTGCCGGTGGAAATCACCACACGCACCGTGGTGTTGACCGGCCAGGTAGGCAAATCGTTGTTTGCCTCGGCACGGGCACTGGGGCTGGGCAGTTCACAACTCAACCAATTGACCGATGAGATGTTCAAGTACGACATCGACTTCGATTCGGATCTGGGCGAAGACGACCGCTTCAGCGTGGTGGTGGATCAAACCTGGAAAAACGGTCAGCTGGTCAATACCGGCCCGGTGCAGGCCGCCACCTTCACCGTGGATGGCCATCTCAAGAGCGCGTTCCGCTTTATGCGCGATGGCAAGCCCGAATACTTCACTCCCGATGGACGTTCGCTCAAACGCCCGTTTATCCGCATGCCCATTCCGTATGCGCGCCTGACCTCCGGCTTTGGTGGCCGCAACCACCCGATTCTGGGCACCTTCCGCATGCACAAGGGTGTGGATTACGCCGCCAGCACCGGTACGCCGATCCAGGCGGCAGGTGATGCCAAAGTGGAGTTCGTTGGCCAGAAAAGCGGCTACGGCAATGTCGTCATCCTCAATCACGGCGGCGGCAAGAGCACCCTCTATGGCCACATGTCGCGCTTTGCCGGCATCCACCCGGGCCAACGCGTGGCGCAGGGCGCGGTGATTGGCTACGTGGGCAGCACGGGGATGGCCACCGGCCCGCATCTGCACTATGAATTCCGCGTCAACGGCGTGCAAATGAACCCGTTGAAGATGACCATGCCGCCGCCGGCACCGCTGGCCGGCGACACCTTGGTTGCATTCAAGAGCGACACCCGCCACGCGCTGGAAAAAATTCGCGAAGTGGAAAACGTGGTGTTCCAATTGGATGACGGCAGCCGCGTCGCCAGTGCCGCGCCCGCTCCCAAGTCGGGCAAACGCGGGAGCCGGCGCAAGGGGTGATCGGCAAGTTTTTCGCGCTGCAGTGCGATACTGCGGCGCATGTCTGACATCGCACATACGCCGCTCTTCCTTGGCCTGATCTCCGGCACCAGTGCCGACGGCATCGATGCCGCGCTGGTGCGCTTCGATAACGACTCCGCGCACACCCGACCGACGTTGCTGGCCGGGCAAGTGCTGCCGTGGCAGCCTGCGCTGCGCGAACAACTGGTCGCCTTGGGCCAGCACGCACAAGCACTCACGCTGGATGCGGTGGGCATGCTGGATGTGCAAATTGGGCGGGCATTTGCCGATGCCGCCAATACCTTGATCGATGCGGCGGGCGTGGAGCGCAACCTGATCGCCGCGATTGGCTCGCACGGGCAAACCCTGCGCCACCGCCCGCAAGGCGCGGTGCCCTTCACCCTGCAATTGGGCGACCCGTCCAGCATTGCCGAACGTTGCAAGGTGCCGGTGGTGGCCGATTTCCGCCGCCGCGACGTCGCCGCGGGTGGCCACGGCGCACCGCTGGTGCCGGCGTTCCATGCGGCAGTGCTGCACGATGCAAATGAAGATCGCGCAGTGCTGAATCTGGGCGGGATTGCCAACCTCACGTTGTTGCCGGCATCGGGCACGGTGCGCGGTTTTGATACCGGCCCGGCCAATGGCCTGATGGATGCGTGGTGCCAGCGCCAGCTTGGCCATGCGTTTGATGCCGGCGGTGCATTTGCCGCGCAGGGCCAGGTGGATGCCGGTTTGCTGGCGCGTTTGCTGGACGAGCCGTGGTTTGCCGCGCCGCCACCGAAATCCACCGGCCGTGACCAGTTCCACTTGGATTGGGTCGAAGCGGCGCTTGCCGGCCACGAGCCGCCCGCCGACGTGCAAGCCACGTTGCTGGCGCTGACCGCTCACAGCGTGGCCGCAGCCCTGTCTGCCACCCAACCGCAGACGCGACGCGTGATTGTGTGCGGCGGCGGCGTCCACAACCCGCTGCTGCTGGCGGCGTTGGCACAGGCGCTGCCAACCGCCAACATCGAATCCAGCGCCGCGCACGGGCTGGATCCGGACTATGTGGAGGCGATGGCCTTTGCGTGGCTGGCGCGCGAGCATCTGGCAGGCCGCCCCGGCAACCTGCCTGCGGTCACCGGTGCGGCCGGGCTGCGCGTGCTGGGCGCGCTTTATCCGGCCTGAGTACCTGCTTCGACAAAGACCCGCTGCCGCAGCTGCGGCGTCAGCCAGACATACAGCAGGGCCGCAGGAATCAGCGCCAGCACGGTGATGACGAAGTACATGCCGTAGCCGGTGGCCATCACGATGCCGCCGGCGAAGAAGCCGAGGACTTTCCCCGGCAGATTGACCAGCGAACTGAGCAACGCGTATTGCGTGGCGGTGTGCTCCTTGTTGACCAGCGCCGAAAGGAACGCAACGGTGGGTGGGCCCAACATCCCCAAGGTGAAATTTTCCGCCGAGATCACCGCAGTGAGCACCCACACATCGCCTTTGTGCACCATCAGCAGCAGGTACAGCAAATTGCAGCTGCCGCACACCAGCATCATCAATCCCAGCGACTTCCACGCGCCCATCCGGGTCACCAATGCGCCGCCACAGAACACGCCAAGAATGCCCACCCACACCCCCCAGAGCTTGGTGATCGAACCAATCTGGGTTTTGCTGAAGCCCTGGTCCACGTAGAACGGGCTCATGATGCCGCCGATGGTGGCCTGTTCGGGCACTTTGAACAGCAGGATGTAGGCCAGCACGGTCAACGCCAGCACCACGCCGTAGCGACGGAAGAAGTCGGTGAACGGGTCGGCCACCGCACGCACCATCGCCGCTTTCCACGGCAGGTGTTCCAGCGTGGGCACCACCGGTTCACGCGCCAGCACATTGGCGGCCAGCGGGATCAGCATCGCCGCTGCCATCACGCAGTACACGATGCTCCAGGCAATATGGTCGGCCAAAATTGCAGCCAGTGCACCCGCCAAAATCAGCCCCAGGCGATAGCCCAGCGAATAGGTGGCCACCAGCGCGCCCTGCGCATCCACCGGCGCGATCTCGATGCGGTACGCATCCACCGCGATGTCCTGGGTGGCCCCAAAAAACGCCACGCCCAGTGTGGCCGCCACAAACAACCCCAACTGCGACGGGGTGATGGCGGCCATCAACAACAAGGTGGCGATCACCCCGAGCTGCGCTGCCAGCAACCAACCGCGCCGCCGCCCCAAACGCTTGAACCCCGGCAACTGCCAATGATCCAGCAGCGGCGCCCACACGAATTTGAACGCATACAGCATGCCGGCGCTGGCGATCATGGTGATGTCTTTCAGCACGATGCCGACATCCTTGAGCCAGAATGCCAGGGTGCCGGCCACCAGCAAAAACGGCAGGCCCGAGGAAAAGCCGAAGAAGAACATGGTGCCCGCCGCCGGCTGCGCGAACGATTGCCAGACCGAGGGTTTTCTGGGCTTCACGGGAGTACTCATTCGGCGTACTCCACCAGCAGCGGCGCGTGGTCGGAAAATTTGGGCTCGGGGAAAATGCCGGCGCTGCGGATACCCGCCGCAATGCCGGGTGTGGCGATCTGATAATCAATCCGCCAACCGACGTTATTGGCGCGCGCCGCACCGCGCTGCGACCACCACGAATACTCCACCACGTCGGGTTTGGCGACACGAAATGCATCCTTCCAGCCATGCACAGGCGGCGTGATCAAGCCATCGTGACAGGCATCGGCGATCAGTCCGCTGAGCCATGCACGTTCCTGCGGCAGGCAGCCGGAATTTTTCTGGTTGCCGGTCCAGTTCTTGATGTCGTTCCTGGCGCGCACGATGTTCCAATCGCCGCACAACACATACTCGCGGCCACTGGCCAGCCAGCCGTCCAGAATGGGTTTCAGCCACGCCATGACCTCTTCCTTGAAGCCTTGGCGCTCCGCGCCGGAGCTGCCCGACGGAATATAGAAACTGACCACCGACAGATTGCCGAAGCGGGCTTCGAGATAGCGCCCTTCATCGTCAAACGGTGCCCAGCCCAGCGCGGTGCGTATGTCGTCGGGCTCGCGCCGACTGTAGATGGCAACCCCGCTATAGCCCTTTTTCTGCGCGTCCTTGAACCATGCGTGATAGCCGGCCGGCCGAAATGCGGCATCGGTCAATTGATGCTCCTGCGCTTTGGTTTCCTGCACGCACAACACGTCGATATCCTGCGTGTTGAACCACTCGAAAAAGCCCTTGCTGGCGGCCGAACGCAGGCCATTGGCGTTGAAGCTGAGGATGCGCATGCAAATGAAGTCGATGAAGAATGGCCAAGCCTAACCGATCCATCCGCCATCACCGCCAGCTGGCGCTGCAACATGGGACAATTGCGGCATGACTCCCACTCCTTCCGACCATCGCTCCCGTTTCCTGGACTTGGCCCTGCGCGCCGATGCGCTGCGCTTTGGCGAGTTCACCCTCAAGTCTGGCCGCATCAGCCCGTATTTCTTCAATGCCGGGCAGTTCAATTCCGGCGCAACCCTGGCTGCGCTGGCTGGCTGTTATGCCGACGCCATGGATGCGGCAGGCCTGCAATTTGATGTGCTGTTTGGCCCCGCCTACAAGGGCATTCCGCTGGCCACCGCACTGGCTTGCGAATACGCCCGTCGTGGCCGCGACCTGCCGTTGGCGTTCAACCGCAAGGAAGCCAAGACGCACGGCGAAGGCGGCAGCCTGATTGGTGCAACCCTCACCGACAAGCGCGTGTTGATCGTGGATGATGTGATTACCGCCGGCACCGCGATCCGCGAGGCGCTGGGCATTATTTCGGCCGCAGGTGGCCACACCGCAGGCATCGTGATTGCACTGGACCGCCAAGAGCGGGTGCGCGAAGACGCCACCGAATCTGCTGCGCAATCGGTGACCAACGAACACGCGATTCCGGTGGTGGCGGTGGCCGGTTTGGGTGACCTGCTTGCGTTTGTTGGCGAAAGCAGCAAACTCTCCACGTTTCGTGCTGCCTTGCTCGCCTATCGTGCGCGCTACGGTATCGCCTGATACGCTCATCGACTGCCACAGGGGGCCGTCATGCCGCTGCATCGACACATCGTGAGTTCCACGTTTGCCATAGCCCTGTCGGGGGTGATGGCAATGGCGGCTGCGCAAACCAAACCACCCACCGAAAAGAAGATTTACTGCTGGAACGACGCCGGCCGCAAGATTTGTGGCGACGCGCTGCCCGCCTCCGCCACCGACAGCGCGCGCACTGAATTTTCGATCAAAAGCGGCATGGCCACGGCGCATGTGGACCGCACCTTGAACCAGGAAGAACGCAGCGCCGCCGCTCAGGCCGCCGACCTGGCCCGCCAGCAGGCAGAAGCCGAAGCCATGCAAAAGCGCCGCGACTTGGCGATGGTGGAGTCTTACATGACCGAAGCCGACTTGCGCCGCGCCTATGGCGAGCGCACCGCGCTGCTGGATGAGTCGATCAAATCCAGCCGCCTGACCGTCTCCACCTTGCGGTCAAGTTTGATTTCGCTGCTGCGGCAGGCCGGCAACAAAGAACTCTCGAACACGCCGGTACCCAAGCCGTTGGCCGATTCGATCCAAACCCAACACGCGGATTTGCTGCGGCAAGGCCAGATTCTGCTGGCGCAGCAACAAGATCGCTCCGAACTGGGGAGTGAATTTGAAGACTCCCTGCGGCGTTATCGCCTGATGAAGCCGACCAAGGCCGAGCCCAGCGCGGCAACACCTGCGGCAACGCCCTCGGCCGCCCCTGCCCCGGCAAAACCACCGGCAGGCTAAGTCACCCTGGCTGCAGCCAGGGTGTCACTTTCGCGGTCAGGATCAGAACGGCAGCCGCAATTCCGGCTCCAGCCGGAGCAAATGATCGCGGAATACCTGCTGGATGCGCGCCATCGCGGAATTGGTGTCGGCATCGAAGCGCATCACCAGCACCGGCGTGGTGTTGGAGGCACGCACCAAGCCCCAACCATCCGACCAATCCACGCGCAGCCCGTCGATGGTGGTCAAGCGCCCACCTTCAAAACTGGCGGCCATCCGGAAGCGCTCCACAAACTCATGCGGGTCGAGGCCATCGGGCAATTCGACTTTGATTTCGGGCGTGGAAATGCCGTCGGGCAGTGCCGTGAACACCGCCTCGGGGGCTTCGCCACGGGTATCCAGAATTTCCAGCAGGCGCGCCGCCGCATAGATGCCATCGTCGAACCCGAACCAACGCTCGGCGAAGAAGAAGTGGCCACTCATTTCACCGGCCAGTGCCGCATCCACTTCGCGCATCTTGCCCTTGATCAGCGAGTGTCCGGTCTTCCACATCAGCGGACTGCCACCGTGACGCAAGATCTGCATCGGCAAACGGCCGGTGCACTTGACGTCATACACGATCACCGCACCCGGATTGCGCTCCAGCACGTCGGCAGCAAACAGCATCAGCAAGCGATCGGGGAAGATATTCTTGCCGGACTTGGTGACTACGCCCAAGCGGTCGCCATCGCCATCGAAGGCAATACCGAGGTCGGCATCCAAGCGCTGCACCATTTGTACCAGTGCCTCCAGATTATGGGGCTCGCTGGGGTCGGGATGATGATTGGGGAAGGTGCCGTCGATATCGCAGAACAGGGGGGTGACCTCGGCACCGATGGCTTCCAGCACACGCGGACCCAGCACGCCGGCGACGCCATTACCGGCATCCACCACTACTTTCAACCGCTGACCGATTTGGATATCGCCAGCGATGCGCTGCACATAGTCGTCGCCGATATCACGCTCCTCCAAACCGCCGACGCTGTCCGCTTCCAACAGGCGGTCTTCGGCAATGCGTGCGTGCAGATCCTTGATCGCGGCACCGGACAGCGTTTCGCCGCCTACCACGATCTTGAAGCCGTTGTAATCCGGCGGATTGTGGCTGCCGGTGATGGCTACGCCGCAGCCGGTGCGCAGGTGATAGCAGCCGAAATACACCACCGGTGTGGGCGCCATGCCGATATCAACCACATTGCGGCCGGCTTTGCGCAGGCCGCGAATCAGGCCATCGGACAGATCCGGCCCCGACAAGCGACCATCGCGCCCCACCACGATGCTGTCCAAGCCTTGCTCGGCCATTACCGAGCCGATGGCCTGACCGATCAACTCGGCGACCCCGGCATCCAGTGACATGCCGATCACGCCACGGATGTCGTAGGCGCGGAAGATGCGATGGTCGATCACCACCGGCACCGCCGTTTTTGCTGCACCTTGATCCGCCTCACGTGGCTTGACCCGCGCGACAGGTTGCGCGGCTGGCAGCTCTTGCTGCAAATCGGACAGGGTGGGGCCGGCCTCCACTTCCTCCAGCCCCGCCATTGCCAGCAGGCGCGGGCGCAGCACGAACCAGAGCGCCGCTGCGAGCAGCACAAACACGGCGCCGATAACCAGTGATCCCAGCCCACCCAGCCCAAATGGGGTCTCGGTCAAGCTGGGGGTGGCTGCTGCCACCCGCAAATCACTGTCTGCGACTTTGACCGCCAATGCCTCTGCCGAATCCGCCAGCCCGCCATCACCACGCTCAATCACACTGCTGGCGCCCTGCCGCAATGCAAGATAGCCGCCCTTCGGCAAGCTCGGGCTTTCCACGCCGGCCGCTAAGCGCGCGATGGGTAGCTCGACATAGACCAGCGATGCTGCCACCGGTGCAGCCAGGGCCAACCATTGCTTCCCTGCAGAACGCACCAGCCGTGCCTGCACTTTTTTGCTATGCAGTGCATCCTCGGCAACTGCCAAGGTGCCAAACCCGCTGCGCGGCAAACCGACATACAGCGCTTCCAGATCCTTGGGCCAGATTTCGACGCGCTTGGCATCGGCCCAGTCTTGCTTGATCGCAGCACTGGCCGCCACCCGATCGCCCGTCGCCATCGCGCTGGTGAACGATGTACTGGCAATCTGCCCGGCAAATTTCTGCCGCGCATCTTCCAGTGCGCGCTGCACCGCGATGTTCACATCATCACGACTGGACTCCAGCGCATGCTGACGGGATTCGCCCAACTGATGCAGGCTGCCAGACACCAGATTCCAAATGCCCAGCAACAGCAGCAAAGCAATCAGCCAGGGCAACACGCGCACGACCATCAGCGGGTCGAACTGCAGCGCCTTTTCGTCGCCACCCGCGTCGCCCTTGTCCTTGTCTTTATCTTTGTTGCTGCCTAAGCCGAACACTGCCATGCAATTCCCCTGTCAGCGCACACCGGTATGGCCAAACCCGCCTTCACCGCGTGCACTTTCCTCGAAAGTATCCACTACCTGCAACTTGGCGCGCACCACCGGCAGCAACATCAACTGCGCGATGCGATCCCCCGGCGCAATAGTGAACTCCGCAAGCCCGCGATTCCACACACTGACCATCAGCGGGCCCTGATAATCAGCATCGATCAACCCGGTGCCATTGCCGAGCACGATGCCATGTTTGTGGCCCAGCCCGGAGCGCGGCAGGATCACCCCGCACAGTTGCGGGTCGCCAATATGGATGGCTAGCCCCGATGGCACCAGCACGGATTCACCGGCGGCCAGCACCAGCGGGGTGTCCAGCGCGGCACGCAAATCCATGCCTGCGCTGTGCGCGGTGGCGTAGTCGGGCAATGGCCATTCCGTGCCCATCCGCGCATCCAGAATCCTCACTTGCATGACATGTTCCATCACGCCAGTCGCTCCGCTATCAGATCCAGCAATTGTCCCGCCAATGCCCGCTTGGACGCGGGCCCGAGGGCACGCTCGCCGTCGGCATCAATCACCAATAATGCATTGTCATCACTTTCAAACCCGGTGCCGGCTACACCCACCTGATTGGCACAGATCAAATCCAGCCGCTTGCGCTGCAATTTGCCGCGGGCATAGCCCGCAACATTGTCGGTTTCAGCGGCAAACCCCACCACCAACCGTGGCCGTTGGGCGTGCACGGCGACCTCGGCCAGAATGTCGCGGGTCTGCACCAATTCCAACACCAAGGTGTCTTGCCCAGGTTGTTTCTTGATCTTGCCGGGAGAACAGCTGCGTGGCGTGAAGTCGGCAACCGCCGCGGCGCCGATGTAGACATCGCAGGGCAAACCCTGCATTACCGCCCCATGCATTTGCGCGGCACTGCGCACGTTCACGCGCCGCACCTGTGCGGGGCTCGGCAGGTGTACGGGGCCAGCCACCAGTATCACATCCGCACCGCGCTGGGCGGCTTCGGCGGCGATTGCAAATCCCATTTTGCCGCTGCTGCGATTACCCAGAAATCGTGCCGGGTCGATGTCTTCATACGTCGGTCCGGCACTGACCAGGATGCGCAGACCCGACAAGGATGCCGCCGTCATGCCGTGGCCTCCATCGCTGCGATGATTTGCGCAGGCTCAGCCATCCGGCCGGGACCTGATTCGCCCTCGGCCAGCGCGCCGTCATTGGGGCCCACCATGCGCACGCCGCGCGCCAGCAATGTGGCGATATTGGCTTGCGTGGCGGCGTGCTTCCACATCACGTGATTCATTGCCGGCGCCATCAACACGGGGGCTTCGGTCGCCAGACACAGCGTGCTGACCAGATCATCGGCCAACCCATGCGCCAGCTTGGCCAACGTATTGGCGGTGGCCGGCGCGATGACGACCTGCTGCGCCCAGCGTGCCAATTGCAAATGCCCCATCGCCGCCTCGGCCTGCGCGTCCCACAGCGACACCCGCACCGGATGATGGCTCAACGCCTGAAAGGTCTGCGCACTGACAAAGCGCTGCGCGGCCTCGGTCATTGCCACTTGCACCTGCGCACCGGCGTCACGCAACCGGCGCACCAGCTCGGCAGATTTATACGCAGCAATGCCGCCGCAAACGCACAGCAGCACGCGGTAATTGGCATTCGGAAAACACGTCGCCTGCATCGGGCCGTTCCCTGACCTCATTCCAAAGCGAAAGCTTACCCGATGCCAAGGCAATCGCCGCTGTCTGTGCTGCATTCGCGCTGACATGCTGGCGCCATGCACATTCATGACTGGCCCGAACACGAACGTCCCCGCGAAAAGCTGCTGGCGCGCGGCCCCGGAAGCTTGTCCGATGCCGAGCTGCTGGCCATCTTCCTTGGCTCGGGGACCGCCGGCCAAGATGCCGTGGCCAGCGCCCGCGACTTGCTGCTGGTACACGGCGGAATTCGTCCCTTGCTGGATCGTGAACCACGCGCCCTGACCCGGCTGCACGGCATCGGCCCGGCCCGTGCCTGCGCCCTGTCGGCGGCACTGGAGTTGGGGCATCGCCACTTGGCGGCGCAACTGCAACGCGGGGAAGCCCTGACAGACCCGGGTGCCGCCGGGCGCTACTTCTCCCAACGCCTGCGTGGATTGGGCCACGAGGTGTTCGCGGTGTTGTATTTGGATACCCGCCACCGCGCATTGGGATTCGAAGAACTGTTCCGCGGCAGCATTGATGGTGCCGAAGTCCACCCGCGTACCGTGGTGGAGCGCGCACTGGCTCACTCGGCGGCGGCGGTGATCCTTGGCCACAACCACCCCAGCGGCAACGCCGAACCCAGTGCCGCCGATCGCAGCGTCAGCGCTCGCATCAAACAGGCGCTGGGGTTGGTGGAGATCCGGCTGCTGGATCATTTTGTGGTTGGCGATGGTGCACCGACCTCCATGGCGAGACTGGGAATGTTGTGAGCGGGCTCGCCGCTCCAGTCCATCGCCGGACCTGCACGCGAAGCGTGCGGTGCGCCTCGCGTACAATGACCGCCTATTGAATTGCCGCATCGCATCCCAAGTGAAAACCCAGCTCCGTGCCTTGATCGAACAAGGCTTGACCACACTGCGCAGCGCAGGCACCTTGCCCGGCGACCTTGCCAGCCCCGCCTTCGTGATCGAGCGGCCGAAAGAGCGCGCGCACGGTGATTTCTCCTGCAATGCCGCCATGCTGCTGGCCCGCGAGGTTGGCAAAAGCGGCACCAAAACCAATCCACGCGCGCTGGCGCAGCAATTGGTGACGGCACTGCCGGCTTCCGAGGCCATCGCCAAGGTGGAGATTGCCGGTCCCGGGTTCATCAACTTCCACTTGACGCCGGCCGCGTGGCAGCAGCAAGTGCGCGACATCCATGCTGCGGGGGCGGCGTTTGGTCGCAATGACTCCGGTGCGGGCAAGACGGTCGGCGTGGAATACGTGTCCGCCAACCCCACCGGCCCGCTGCACGTGGGCCACGGCCGCGCCGGGGTGATTGGTGATTGCATCGCCCGCGTGCTGGCCGCCAACGGCTGGAATGTGCAGCGCGAGTTCTATTACAACGATGCCGGTGTGCAGATCGAAAATCTGGCCAAGTCGGTGCAGGCGCGCGCCAAGGGGTTCAAGCCCGGCGACGCACAGTGGCCGGCCGATGCCTATAACGGCGACTACATTGCCGATGTGGCCGCCAGCTACCTGCGCGGCGACTCGGTGGACGTGGATGGCCATACCGTCACCGGCAACCATGACAGCGACGACCTGGATGCCATCCGCAAATTCGGCGTGGCGTATTTGCGCCGCGAACAAAATGCCGATCTTGCGGCGTTTGGGGTGTCGTTCGACCGCTACTTCCTCGAATCGTCGCTGTATGCCGACGGCAAGGTGGAAGAGACCGTGCACGCGCTGATCGCCAAAGGCCACACCTTTGAAGAAGGCGGCGCGCTGTGGCTGCGCAGCACCGACTTTGGCGACGACAAGGACCGGGTGATGCGCAAGTCCGACGGCACGTACACCTACTTCGTGCCGGACGTGGCCTACCACCTGTCCAAATGGCAACGTGGCTACCAGCGCGCCGTCACCGAACTGGGCGCCGACCACCACGGCTCGCTGGCGCGGGTGAAAGCGGGCTTGCAAGCACTCGACTGCGGCATCCCCCCCGGCTATCCCGACTACGTGCTGCACCAGATGGTGACGGTGATGCGCGGTGGCGAAGAGGTCAAACTCTCCAAGCGCGCCGGCAGCTACCTGACCCTGCGCGATTTGATCGAAGAAACCAGCGCCGATGCGGTGCGCTGGTTCCTGATTGCGCGCAAGCCGGATTCCCAGCTCACTTTCGATATTGATCTGGCGCGTTCGCAATCGAATGACAATCCGGTGTTCTATGTGCAGTACGCACATGCCCGCGTGTGCAGCTTGCTGCGGCAAGCGGGTGAGAAGGGCTTTGCGTTTGATGCCAGCCACGGGGCGGCGTCTTTGCATCATCTCGACGATGCGCCGGCGCAGGAACTGCTGCGCGAACTTTCGCGCGCTGGCGAAGTCATCGAAGCCGCAGGGACGACACTGGAACCGCACCTCATCGCGCAATATCTGCGCGAACTGGCCAATGCCTTCCACGGCTGGTATCACGCATCGCCCGTGCTGGTGGAGGATGCCGCGCTGCGCGATGCGCGCCTGAGCCTTGCCCTGGCCACCCGGCAAGTGCTGGCCAATGGCTTGGATCTGCTGGGCGTGTCCGCCCCGGAGTCGATGTGAAAGCGAGGAACCGGTAATGGCAGCACGTCGCGGAAAATCCCAGGCCAAGCGCAGTGGCTCCAGCGGCCTGCCCGGTTGGGCATGGCTGGTCATGGGCATTGTAGTCACCCTGCTTGCGGTGCTTTTGGTGCCACGCTTGCTCAAGCACGACGGCAGCAATGATTTCCTGCGCATCGGCCCCAAACCCAACCCCGATGCGCTACCGGCGGCCGTCAATGAAGACAACACCGCCATCGCCCCGGATGTGGCCACGCAAGCCCCGGCCGAACCCGCCAAGCCCAAACCCACCCAGTACGACTTCTACACCCTGCTGCCCGGCGAAGGCGTGCAGATGAGTGATGCCGAGTTGGCTGCCAGCGCCAAGGCCGAAGCCGAGGCGCACGCCCGTGCACAAAAACTGGCCGCCACTGCCGCCACCAACGCCGCGACGGCCAGCACGACCACACCTAGCCTGCCGGCTCCGATCAACGAAACTCCAGCCGCCACCCCCGGCACCAACCCGGCTGCACCCAGAAATGACAGCGCCGCAGCCACGCCCAAGCCCGATTCCGGCAACACCGACGCCACCAAATCCGCGCCGGCATCAGCCAATTACCTGCTGCAAGCGGGGGCATTTGGCGCATCCGGCGATGCCGAAACCGTAAAAGCCAAGATCGCCATGCTGGGCCTGAATGCACGTGTGGAATCGGCGCAGATTGGCGATAAAACCGTGTATCGCGTGCGCATGGGGCCGTACGGCAGTGCGTCTGAACTGGCCGATGCCAAAGCCAAGTTGGCCGGTGGCGGCCTGCAGGCGATGGCCGTGAAGACCCACTGAGGCTTGCCGCCTACAATGGCGGCATGAACACTCACACCCCCCGTACCGTCCTGATCACCGGCGCCACCGCCGGCTTTGGCCGCGCCAGCGCGCGCCGCTTCATCGCCGCCGGCTGGCAAGTCATCGCCACCGGCCGCCGCGCGGACCGGCTTGACGCATTGCGTGCCGAACTCGGCGACGCCCTGCACCCGGCCTGCTTCGACATCCGTGATGAAGCCGCCATGCGCGCCGCGCTGGCCGCATTGCCGGAGCGCTTCCGCACCATCGATCTGTTGATCAACAATGCCGGCCTTGCGCAGGGCACCAAGCCGGCACAGGACGCGCTGCTGTCGGACTGGACCACCATGATCGACACCAACGTGACGGCCCTGGTGACCCTGACCCACGCGCTGCTGCCCACGCTGATCGCGCGCAAAGGCGCCATCATCAATATCAGCTCCACCGCCGCCACGTATCCCTACACCGGCGGCAATGCCTACGGTGGCAGCAAGGCCTTCGTCAGTCAGTTCTCGCTGGGGCTGCGCGCCGACCTGCACGGCACCGGCGTGCGTGTGACAGTGATCGAGCCGGGGATGGCCGAAACCGAGTTCACCGTGGTGCGCACCCACGGCGACCAGGCCGCCTCCGACAAGCTCTATGGCGGCGCCAATCCGATGACCGCCGAGGACATCGCCGACACCATCTTCTGGGTGGCCAACCAACCGCCGCACCTGAACATCAATCGCATCGAGTTGATGCCCACCTCGCAGTCGTTTGCCGGCTTTCAGGTGCACCGGGAAGGCTGATTCTTCCCATTTTTCCCATTCAGGCTATTTTGGGTAAAAAGGGTATATTGGCCACATTGCAGTTCATTGGAAGCCGCCATGGCCGTTGCCGCACTCAATACCCTGGACACCCTGCCGCAAACCCCGGCTTCCGCCGTGAAGAAGCTGGGCTGGCGCGGCGTGATGAAGGTGGTGGCGCGTAGCGGCAAGGTGGTGGTCACCAATCACGGGCGCCCGGAAGCGGTTGTGCTGTCCGCCGAAGACTATGACGATCTGCTTCAGGAAGCCCTCGAAACCCGCGCCCGCAAGCAGGCCGCCCTGGACGTGTTGAGCCGCCAGTTCGATGAGCGCCTGAAGGTGCTGCAAACCCAGGAAGCACGCGACACGTTGCGCGGCATCCTGCGCCGGCCCATTGATTTTGACGGCAAAACGTTCACCGGCAACGAGTTCTAAACCGTGGCACGTCCGGTGATTTTTGTGCTGGCCGGCGTCAACGGCGCAGGCAAGAGCACCGCGGGTGAACGCGAACTCACACAGGCGGGGCTGACCTGGTTCAATCCGGACACCTTCACCCGGCAACTGATCGAAGCCAGCGGCGCACCCCTCGCCGAGGCCAATGCAGCGGCATGGCAGGCAGGTGTCCGCCAATTGGATGCGGCGATTGCGGGCGGCACCGATTATGCATTCGAAACGACACTCGGCGGCAATACGATTGCTGCCAAATTAAGCGAGGCCAGCAAGACTCACGCTGTCCTGATGTGGTTCACCGGACTGGGGTCGCCGGAGCACCATCTCGCCCGCATCCAGCTGCGCGTTTCGCGGGGCGGCCATAACATTCCCGAAGCCAAGGTCCGCGAGCGCTTCGAGTCCTCGCGCAGGAACCTGATTGCACTGCTGCCGTACCTGAGCCAATTGCAGGTGTACGACAACAGTGTTGATGCCATCATCGGTCAACCGATGCCCAATCCGCGCCTGCTGCTGCAAATGGAAGCAGGCAGCATCGCGTTTCCAACCGACGTCCAAACCCTGAGCAACACCCCCGCTTGGGCCAAACCCATTTTGGAAGCGGTCCTGTCCCGCCCAAGTTGAGTTCAGGCGTGCTGCAAAAACCGCCCGCGCAAACGCAGGCACGGGCGCTCGATGAGGTAATGCAGCACTGCCGCCGCGGCAAGTGAGGCCGCGCCATACACCAGCCACGCCACCACGCCGCGGCCTTCCAGCACAGCACCCCAATGCGCCTGCACAAGCCCGTAGATCGGCTTGTGGACAAGGTAGAGACTGTACGAAACCGCCGCGATCCAACCTGCCCCCGGCAATGCCCGCGCACCCAGCACACCCTGCGGCTGCGCACCGGCAAACACCAGCAACGCCAGCGCCAGCGACAACACCGGCCAGCCGATGCTGTTGCCCAGCAGGCCCACGCGGTCACGGAACAGCCAGAACGCCAGCGCCAGCACCAGCACACCGGCCAGTGCGAACAGATTGGCGTGCTTGGCCGCACGCGCCCAGGCTGCCGGCCGATACGCCTGCCATGCCGCCAGCATCACCCCCAGCAACAGGCCATCGAGACGGTTCCAGGTGGGGTAGTAAATATCCTCGACGAACCAATTCCGCGACGGCTGCAAGGCATCGTCATGCAACCAGATGCCGGCACGCAGCGCGATACCGCCCAACAACACCGCACCACACACCACCCAGAATTTCATCGCCGAGGGTTTGCGCGTAAGTAGCAATGCCAGCGCGGGAAACAGCAGATAAAAATGCTCCTCCACGCATAGCGACCACGCATGCGAAAACGCGGCATTGGCGGCGTAATCAATATCCAGATTGACGATGAACAGCGCGAACTTCCACCACGGCTCGATGCCCGGCGCTTCACGAAACCCCGGCCATAGCAGATACACCGCCAGCACTACCCAGAACACGGGAAGAATGCGGAACGCACGCTTCAGGTAAAACGTGCGCAACGAGGGCCGCACGCCCTGCGCCAACGGTCGCAGCACTTGCCCGCCGATCAGAAAACCGCTGAGCACGAAAAACAGGTCCACACCCATCCAGCCGTAGCGTTGCAGCCACATCCAGTCCGGCCCCAATCCGCCGACGATGAAGCTGTGGAACTGCATCGTCCACAGCACCGCAATGGCGCGCAACAGATCCAGACCCGGCAGATGCTCGCCGCGCTGGCGGTCACTCACAGCGGCGCATCATCCAGATAAGTGTAGGCGGTGAGTCCGCGTTCCAGCGCTTCGTTCAGGCGCTCGCTTTCGGCGTTGCCGAGGTCGGCCGATGTCACCAGTGCGCGGTAGCAGCGGCGCAGGTCGTCGAGTTTGTAGCCCACATAATCCAGCATCACATCGGTGGTGTCGCCACGGCGCTGCTGGCTGATGGCAAAGCCCTCGCCACTGGCCTTGACCTCGATGGCGTCGGTGTCGCCAAACAGGTTGTGGATATCGCCCAACACTTCCTGATACGCGCCGACCAGGAAGAAGCCAATCCGGTAGCGTTCGCCGGGGCGCGGTTCGTGCAGCGGCAGCGAGCTGTCGAGGTCTTCGTTTTCGACATAGGTGTCGATCTTGCCGTCGGAGTCGCAGGTCATGTCGGCGATGATGCCGCGCCGGGTGGGCGCCTCATCCAGACGCTCGATCGGCACGATGGGGAACACCTGATCGATCGCCCACACATCGGGCATCGATTCGAACACGCTGAAGTTGACGAAGTACTTGTCGACCAGGCGCTCGTTGAGTTCATCCAGCAAATCGCGGTGGCTCTTTTCGTCGTAGGTCAGGCGCGCCTTGACCGCATGCGCGATGGCGTAGAACAGATCGTCAATCCGCGCACGCTGGGTCAAATCCAATTGCCCAAGCGCATACAGGCTGAGGCCCTCGGCATGCGCCTGGGTGGCTTCATGAAACACTTCCACCGCCGGGCGCTGCGCCATTTCGTCGTGCAGCTCACGCAATTGCCGCACCGGCTGCGATTCATCGGCATGCACATCCGGCACGCGGCCTTCCGGTGCACGCTCCACTTCGCTGACATTGGTCACCAGCAAGGCGTGGTGGGCGGTCATTGCACGTCCGCATTCGGTGAGGATGCGCGGCGGTGCCAGGCCTTCGCGGGCGCAGGCTTCGGCCAGCGGCTGCACGATGCTGGAGGCGTAATGCGGGATGCCGTAATTGACCGAGTTGTAGCTGCGCGAACGCGTGCCTTCGTAATCGACACCCAGCCCGCCACCGACATCGACATGCGAAATGTTCGCACCCAGTTTGGTCAGCTCCACAAAGTAGCGGGTGGCTTCGCGCATGCCGGCGGCGATATCGCGCACGTTGGAAATCTGGCTGCCCATATGGAAGTGCAGCAGCTTCAAGCAATCGCCCATACC
>Ga0209476_10000868_pt1 | contig 20953 bp, 20 predicted proteins | sample KloWWTrecipitate_FD_187179 | JGI IMG/M metagenome (GOLD analysis project Ga0209476, IMG submission 187179) | Active sludge microbial communities from Klosterneuburg, Austria, studying microevolution and ecology of nitrifiers - Klosterneuburg... | ecosystem: Engineered > WWTP > Aerobic digester... | reverse complement strand
CCCACCACCATCACCGCGATCGCCGGGGCGGCAGTGAGCCCGGGCGACTGGATGCCTGCCACGTCGAAGAACCCCGCCGCGTCGGTGGGGCCGATGCGGAAGTCCTCGTCGTCGAGCACCGCTCGTACGCCGGCGAACTCGGCGATGATGTCGCGCTCGCTGATGCCCGGCACCAACCGCTTGGCCGCGGCGATCACACGCGCTGCGCCCGACGCAGTGGTGGCGACATCCTCGGGGTCGTCGACCTCGTCGGCGGTCGGCCCGATCATGATCGTGCCGTCGTAGGTGGGGATCACCAGCGTGCCCTTGCTCGTCGGTGAAGGGCAGGGGTAGATGATGCGGCTCACCAGGCCGCGCAGACGCTTGTCGAGGAGGTACTCCTCACCCTTGCGGGCCCGTACCCGATAGCGATCGAGGCCGGCCATCTGCGCAATCGCGCCGGCGTGCACCCCGGCCGCGTTCAACACGAAGCGAGCGCGCACCTCACCGTCGGACGTGGCGATCGCCCACGTGTCGCCGCTGTGGCCCATCGAGACGACGCGGCAGTCGGTGCGGATGTCCACTCCTGATCGGGCGGCGCTCTCGGCAAGACCGAAGCAGGCCTCGTACGGGTTGACCACTGCCGTCGTCGGCGCGTGCACGGCGGCGACCAGGTCGGGCGTGAGCCGCGGCTCGGCGCGCAGCACCTGCTCGCGATCCCATCGCTGCACGCCCGGCACACCCTTGTCGTGCGCGTGCTGCGTCAAGCGGTCGAGCGCCGGCAGGTCGGCCTCGGTGAGCGCGACCGTGAGCGCGCCCACGCGGGCGAAGCCGAAGCCGAGCTCGTCGCACAGGTCGCCCCACATCTGGTTGCCCAACCACTCGAGGCTGCCCTTGAGCGTGCCGGGGGCGCTCTGATGGCCACCGTGGATGATGCCGCTGTTCGCCTTGCTGGTGCCGAAGCCCACGTCGGTCGCCCGCTCGAGCACGGCCACGCGCAGCTGGTAGCGGCACAGCTCGTGAGCCAGGGTGCAGCCGACGACCCCACCACCAATGATCGCCACGTCGTGAAGGACTTCATCCACCACTCCCTGTCTAGCCGCTGCCCGCAGCCTCGCGATCGATGCGGTGCAGTGCACGCAGGCCGGCGGCCAACTCGTCGACGGTACTGATGTGCGACGGCTCGGCCAATGGTCGTTGAAACCTCAGACCGGCTGCGCGCTCACCTGATCATCGCTGCACTTGCAGCGCTCTGCGGGTGACACGTGGCCGAGCACCTGCTCGACATGAGCGCCACATCCAGCCCAGCTCGGTCGTTGACATGTCGGACAAGTCATCTCCATACACATACCCCCTAGGGTATCGTCTCCACCCTGCTCCAACAACGCTGCAAGGGCTTCGGGGCGCCGGCCCGCACCGTCGGCACGAAGTCGATGTCCGGGCGCGGGTTCATATACCCCTAGGGGTATAGTTCGAGTGCATCTCTGGTCGATCGAGGACCCACATCGTGGGCACCACCGTCGACACGGGGTTGCCCGTCGGACATGAGCCGTCGAGTCAGCAACAGCACGGTCCCGGGTGTCGGTATGCGGTGCCCAGGTCCGCTCTTCAAAGGAGCCTTCGATGAACACCGTCACCACGACCCCCACACAAGCGCCGCCCACCCACTGGCCGCTCGAACGCATCCTGATGGCGATGGCCGGCACCATGTCCCTTCTCAGCGCACTGCTGGCTGCAATCGTCAGCCCATGGTTCCTGTTGCTCACCGCGTTCGTCGGCGTCAACCAATGGCTCTACGTCACGCTCAGGGGCTGTCCGGCCTCGATCGTGCTGAAGCGCTTCGGTGTCGCAGCCCAGTGCAAGTGGTGAGCGACCACCCGGTGCGGGCCCTGGCACGTGAACGTCAGGAACAACCCGTCAGTAGCGCCACGACTCGACCCAGCTCGCTCGGGTCGGTTGGCTTGCCGGGTGCTCGGAATGCGACGTAGCCGTCGGGGCGCACGAGCACCGCGCCGAACGGGCCGACTCCGTAGAGGTCCGGCCAATCGGGATGGTTGATCTCGTGTGCCTGAATCGGAGTTCCCGACGCCGCCTCGATGGCGGTGTGCCAGTCGGTGCCGGCGGAGGTGGCGAGGAGGACGAAGCCGTCTCCGAACAGGTCGAGCGTCGACACGACGTGGGCCTCGTCGAGCCACAGGTGAGGCGCTCGATGGCCGGGGCGGGCGGTGGGCACGTAGTCGCCGACGGGGTCGTCGGGAGTGGGTGGCGCAGTGCCATCTGGAATGACCGCCGACGACTGGTAGCTGGCGCCGAGCACGAGACCGGTGGTCGGCGCCGGCGGCCGAGCACGGCCAAGGCTCGCTTCCACGGTCAGCTCTGCCACAGGTAGACGTTCCGCCTCGTAGCTGTCGAGGAGCGACTCGCTCGCCCACCCGGCCACGACGGCAGCGAGCTTCCAGGACAGGTTGTCGACGTCGCCGATGCCACAGTTCATTCCCAGTCCACCGATGGGCGTGGTGACATGGGCCGCGTCGCCGACGAGGAAGGTCCTGCCCTGACGGAACCGATCCGCGACCAGCGCAGTCGACTGCCAGAACCGAACGACGGTGATCGCGAGGTCGAGCTCGGGATCACCGATCGCTGTTCGGGCAAGCTCGCGAAGTCGGGACTGGGTGAACGACTCTTCCGAATCGACGGAGGGGTCGTACTCGTAGATCAGACCCCAACGCTCACGATGGTTGTCCATCGCCAGCAGCGTCGCTCCGGGCAGGTTGTGGATCCGGTAGAGAACACTCGCCCTGTCGGCGGTTCGCTCGCGCAGGTCCGCTTCGATCACGATGCTCACTGCATGCGCGACAACGCCAGGCCCGTGCCGTCCGACACCCAACCGGTCGCGAGTCGGGCTGTAAGCCCCATCTGCCGCCACCAACCAGGGAGCGCGCAAGGTGCGTGTGTGACCCGATGCGCGCTCGACCAACGACGCCGTCACACCGTCGCCGTCATCGACAGCATCCACGAGCTCCCAGCCGTAGCGAACGTCGGCGCCCGCAGCGACGGCAGCATCACGAAGGACGACCTCCGTCGCGTTCTGAAAGCAGATGAGGGGCGCCGAGGGACTCACCATCGACGGGCGAGAGGCGGAGGTGACATGACGATCGAACGTTGGCGCGAGCAGGTCGTCGCCCACGAACACTGCAACCTCCGACGCCGGCAGCCCTGCCGCCCGCAGCGCCGCCTCCAGCCCCCAGCGGCGCATCAGCTCCATCGTTCGCACCGTGATGCCCCGCCCCCGCGGAAAGTCCATCGGGCCCTCATGCTTGTCGACGACGACACACCCAACACCGAGATGCCGCAGCGCCAGCGCCATCGACAAGCCGACCGGCCCCCCGCCGACAATCAGCACGTCAGGCCCGGCATGCTCGGTCACCGAGCCAACGTAGCCGCTCGCCGCGACACCCACCGGCGACGTGGTCGATGCTGGAGCCTCCTCTGCCGTGGTCACGTGGGTGAACTCGGTGGCCGAGCGCCTCACCTGAAGGCGGCGGGTGGCGGTTCGATCGTCCAGCTCGGCACGATCACCGCAGTGGAGTACCACCACTATCCCGGCGGCGGGTTGAGCTACGGGCCGGTGAAGGCCGCGCTCGTCAACTAGATCCCACAGCTGTCGAAGGTCGACCGACTTGACAAGAGAATATTCGTTCTCATAAGGTGAGAACATACATTCTCAGAGCCTGGAGCGACCTCTCATGACCAACCCGAGCCGACCACCGGTCCCCCCATTCGACGAGGCGTCGGCGCGGCAGAAGGTGCTCGCGGCCGAGGCCGCGTGGAACACCCGCGACCCTGAACGGGTCGCCGGCGCGTACACACCGGACACGGTGTGGAGGAACCGTTCCGAGTTCATCGAGGGCCGCGAACAGGTCGTCGCCTTCCTGCGTGCGAAGTGGGATCGCGAGCTCGACTACGCACTGCGCAAGGAGCTGTGGGCATTCCACGACAACCGGATCGCAGTGCGGTTCCAATACGAGTGGCACGACCGCGATGGCCAGTGGTTCCGGTCGTACGGCAACGAGAACTGGGAGTTCGACGCCGACGGCTTCATGCGTCGCCGCGAAGCCAGCATCAACGACGTCCCGATCACCGCCGACGAGCGACGCATCTTCGGGCCACGCCCCGACAGTGACACGACTGGGCTCCCGCTGCGATGAGTCCGGCCGCCACCATGTCGGTCGACACGGCGCGGCGTGCCGTGCTGCGCGCAGCTGACGACCTCTTCTACGTCCACGGCATCGGCGGGGTCGTGATGAGCGACATCCGCGACGCGTCCGGTGTCTCCATGCGCCGGCTCTACAGCATGTTCCCGTCCAAGAGCGAGCTCGTTGCTGCCTGGCTGACCGACCGCCATGACACGTGGATGGCGTGGTTCGCCTCGAGTGTGGAACGCCATGTCTCGGGCGGCGCCGACCCGGTACTGGCCACGTTCGACGCCATCGCCGAGTGGGTCACCACACCCGGCTACCGCGGTTGCGCGTTCATCAACTCGCTGGCCGAGACGAGCGAGATCGACGACACGCACCGCACGATCATCGCCGCTCACAAGCGCGACCTCGTCGAGCACCTCTCCCGCCTCGCCACGCCTGACCACCCCAACGCACCGTCGTGGTTCCCCGCCGCCCTCGCCGTCATCGTCGACGGAGCGATCGTGCAGTGCACCATCTTCGCCAGCACCGACCCTCTCGACGCCGCCCGATCCGCCGTCCACCGACTCCTCGAAACGATCCCGACATGACCCTCACCGTCGGCGCCCTGTGGCGCTACCCCGTCAAGACCCTCGCGGGCGAACGCCTCGATGTCGCCGAGGTCACCACCAACGGCATCGTGGGTGACCGCGTCGTTCACGTACGCGGGCCCGAGGGCGTGCGCACGTCGCGACGTCACCACAACCTGCTCGGTCTTCACGCCACCCTCGGCCCCGAGGGCGAACCACTCGTCGACGGCCAACCATGGACATCAGAAGATGTGCTCGATCGCGTCCGTGCCGCCGCCGGGGAAGACGCGATCCTCGCTCGCTACGACGGTCCTGAGCGCTTCGACGTCCTCCCGTTGCTCGTCGCCACCGACGGCGCGATCGCCTCGTTCGGTCGCGATGTCCGCAGGCTGCGACCGAACATCGTCATCGACGGCGTCGAGGGAACTGAAGAGTTCGGTTGGCCTGGTGCGCAGCTCCACATCGGTGACGTGGTCATCGCGCTCGATTCTCGTCGCGGCCGCTGCCCGATGACCACGGTCGATCCCGACACGCTCGAGGTCGATCGTGGCGTGTTGAAGGACATCATCGCTCGCTTCGACGGGAAGCTCGCGCTCAACGCCGAGGTCCTCCGCCCCGGCACCATCCGCGTCGGCGACTCCGTGGAGCTCGTGCGGTCGGCCGCGACGCCGAGCACGGTGCGGTGACCCATCCGACTCGGCCGCGCGACGCATCCTCGTTCACCATCATCCGCGACCCCGGTGCGAGTACAGCGACGCCGGATCCTTCAGGCCAGGGTGGTCGCGGCAGTCATCCACTCACCGGTGGTCGGCACGGACGAGGCAGGTCGGCCGCGCCTCGCGAGGCGCACGATGGCGAGGACGATGACTCCGGCGCCTGGGACGATCCAGGGCGGGATGATCACGGTGGTGACGACCGCGACGATCGTCGCACGGTTGCCGACGTGTCGACGGCGACGCCACGCGGCAACGAGGAGGAGCGCAGCCGCGGCCGCGTACCAGACCGAGGAGTTGGCCAGGGAGTGATCTGCCACGTCGGGAACGGAACCGGTCGGCGTGCTCGAGTAACCGGCGGCGACGAGGTCGTCGACGACGCGGAGATTGCCGAGCATCACGAGCAGCGTCGTTGCGAACCACACGCAGCTGACCACGAGTAGGTCGACCTGACGTGGAGCGCGAGGCGTTGCCCAGAACATGATGGAGAGCAGCGCCGCTGCCATGAACGGTGCGCTTGCACCGGCGAGGTGTTCGGCAGCGTGACCGCCGACGTCGTGCTGAGAGGTGAGGAGCAGCTGTTGGGCGGTCAGGGTTGCGGCGATGATCGCTGGTACCGGCCACCACGCGCGAGCGATGTGGGACAAGCGCTCCGCTCGGCCGGTGGCGGTGAGGTCGCTGTTCGTCATCTCCTTACAGACGCATCCACGTCGCCACTGGGGTGACACCGTGTCGTTGCCATCGCCGAGCCCGGCCGAGTCCATTGTTGTGCGGCCTGCGGTTGAGGAAACGAGTCTGCGGGGTTCGACACGGTTCGCCGAGGTTCACCTCCCGGATCACTCGTATCTCGGCAAGTAGGCCACGGCCGCCGGTCGGGTGCAATGCGCCGGTGACCGACGACGACCCTGTGCTCGCCAACGCCCATCGGCAGGTGCGCGCTGCAACCTGAGGGGTGGGCCACAGCGCCTGGCGCACCCGGCAACTGAGAGCGCTGAGCGGCGAAGTGAGCGGCGCACGGTGTCTAGTGTGACCCCGCAGAGGCGAAGGAGGACAGCGATGACATCGCTCGCAGAGAGTCGGAGCTCGGTGACAGCTCTCGAGTTGGCAGCAGGAGTCCACGGGCTTGCCGCTGCGGTGGCGGAGCATCGCGGCGAGTTCGACTCGAACGGTCGATTGCCTGATCACCTCTTTGAGCAACTCGCTGCGCTCGGTCTGTTCCGCCTCCTCTTGCCGACATCGCTCGATGGGCCCGGTCTGTCACCTCTTGAGTTCATGGATGTGGTCGAGGCAGCTGCGGCTCTTGACGGCACCGTCGGTTGGCTCGTGGGCAATGGGGGCGGCATGGCCCGCGCAGGCGGATACCTCCCGGCGGAGAGCGCAAGGGAGATCTTTGACGATCCCTTGGCGTTCGTTGTTTCCTCGACGGGTGCCGTCGGACGCGCGGTGCGCGTCCCGGGCGGATACTCGGTGACCGGGCGGTGGCCATTCGGAAGCGGTTCGCCGCACGGCACATGGTTCGCCCCGGTGTGCGCTGTCGAGGAAGGGGAGCACGCCACCGGAGAAGTGATCTTCGTGTACGCACCACGAAAGGATGTTCTGCTGCACGACAACTGGCAGGTCTCGGGTCTCTGTGCCACAGGGAGCGTCGACTTCGAGTTCGTGGACGTGTTCGTACCCGACCGTTTGGTGCACGCCTTCCAGCCCGAGCCGACGCAGCCCGGCACGCTCTATCGGCTCCCCACACGCTCGATCTTTCCGTGGACGGTGGCCACCGTGCCGCTCGGCATCGCAGCTGGCGCTATCGATGACTTCACTACCAAGGGTCGCTCTGCAAAACGGCACGGCGACAGCGTCCCGTTCGCCGAACGTGAACTGATTCAGTCGCAGCTTGGCCAGATCCAGGCGCGAACCGCTGCGAGCCGGGCGTACCTTCGCCACACGATGACGACGCTGCTGGAGGGAATCGAAGCCGGCACAGACTTGGAAGCGAGCAGGGTCGACTTCCGACTCGCGTGCACGTTCGCAAGCCAATCGGCCCTCTGGGCAATCAATCTGGTCACCGAAATGGCCGGAGCCGTCGCCATCCTGCGGTCGTCACCGCTCGAACGGCGTGAGAGAGACGCACGTGCCGCCGCGAAGCACGTCGCCATGAGTCCGGCTGCCTACATCACCGGCGGAAAGCTACGACTCGGATGCGACCTGTCGAACGCCTCATTTTGAACCACACCCAACGTGGCCGTTGCGGTTGTCGGCGCGCCACGCTGCACAGCTTCTAGGAATCGGCCGAACGACACTGTACAAACTGACAAGGCTCGGCGCGGGACCCCGGTGAGCCATCAGACGCAGGCGGCAGCGGTGATCGCAGAGAGCATAAGAACCGGCCGAGCTCAGCGGCTTGGAGCGCCCAGAACTGGTCGGCGGTGTGACCTACCTCACCTGACCGGCGCAGCGCACTCGCGTTGGCCGAGTTGCGCGACGCGACTCGGCGAGCGACCCATTGGTGACCAGTACGCTCGCACGCAGGCAACCACGAGGAGATCTATGAGCGCTGCCCAGACCCGGGTCTATCGCAACGGCGTCCTGGAATCCGAAGGGTTCCCCGTTGCGGACATCTCCGAGTACCTCGCCGAGCCCGACACGGTGGTGTGGGTCGACTTCTGCGGGCCATCCATAGACCAGCTGCACGAGCTCGCCGACGAACTGGGGCTGCACGAGCTCGCGGTCGAGGACGCGCTCAGCCAGCATCAGCGACCGAAGCTCGATCACTACGAATCGCACCTGTTCCTCTCAGCGCACGCAGTGCGGGTCGACACTGAGAACAGCGAGTTGGACGAGACCGAGATCGACGCGTTCATCAACAGCCGGTGGATCATCACCGTCAGGAAGAACGAGGGGTTCTCGATGGACCCGGTGCTGCGGCGTTGGGACCGCTCCGGGGATCTCGCCAAGCACGGTGTCAGCTTCCTGCTCTACGGGCTGCTCGACGTGATCGTCGACGGCTACTTCGAGACCGTGCAAGCCTTCGATGACTACTACGACGAGGTCTCAGAAGGGATCTTCTCCGAACGACCGCTCGACCCCGCGCAGCAGCGGCACTGGTTCAAGATGCGCCAGGCACTCGTGCGGTTCCACCGGCTGGCCGTGCCGATGCGCGAAGCCGTCAGCGGACTGATGCGCCGCGAGCACTCGGCGGTGTCGGAAAGCCTGTACCCGTACTTCCAGGACGTGTACGACCACATCCTGCGCGTCAGCGAATCGACCGACGCGCTGCGCGATCTGGTCTCGACGATCGTGGAGACCAACTTGAGCTTGCGCGACTACCGGCAGAACCAGGTGATGAAGAAGGTCACCAGCTGGGCGGCGATCATCGCGGTGCCGACCTTGATCACCGGCTACTACGGCATGAACGTCCCCTACCCCGGCTCTGGAGAGCAGTGGGGTGTCGCCGTGTCCGGCGCCCTCGTGGTCGTCATGTCGTCCGGTCTTTACATGCTGTTTCGCAAACGTGACTGGCTCTGACCGGCGCCCGCCGGGCACGACGTGACCCAGCCCATCACCAACCGTGCGACACCGGTCGCGCTCGCCTTGTCCGCTGCCGCGCAGCAACCCGTCGCCGATGTCCTCATCCAACTCGCCTCGATCGAGTCCGGGTTGGGCTCCGGGGAAGCGAGCCGCCGGCTCGGCGAGTTCGGTCCCAACGTGTTGTCGTCGCGGACAGTCACGGTGTTCGGGGTGCTGTGGCGTCAGCTTCGCAACCCGCTGCTGATCCTGTTGCTCACCGCCGCTGCCGTCTCCGCGGCCACGGGTGACACGACAGACGGTGGGATCATCGCTGCGATCGTGGTGCTCAGCGTCGGGCTCGGCTTCGTGAACGAGTACCGCTCCGAGGTCGCGGTCGCGGCGTTGCACGCCAACATCCGCCACGAAGCACTCGCCTGGCGCGACGGCACCGCGCAGCGCATCGATGTCGCCTCGCTCGTCCCCGGCGACGTCGTCACCTTGCGCGTCGGTGATCTCGTGCCTGCCGATGTGCGCCTGATCGAGGCTGTCCAGTTGGAATGCGACGAAGCGATCCTGACCGGCGAGTCGATCGCCGCGATCAAGACCGTCGAAGCGACCGCAACAGACTCAGAGGTTGACTTGCCGTCGTGCGCGTTCATGGGCACCGTCGTCCATCAAGGCTCCGGCCGGGCAGTCGTCGTCGCGACCGGGTCGTCGACTGCGTTCGGCAAGATCGCGGTCGGCCTCGGGGAGAAGCAGGCCGAGACTGCGTTCCAGGCCGGGTTGCGCGGGTTCTCGGCACTGCTCGTCAAGGTCGCTGCCGTGTTGACGATCTCGATCTTCGTGATCAACGTCGCGTTCTCGCGACCGCTGCTCGAGGCGCTGCTGTTCTCGCTCGCCATCGCGATCGGGATCACCCCACAACTGCTGCCGGCAATCGTCAGCGTCAGCCTCTCGACCGGGTCACGACAACTCGCCCGCCAGCGGGTGCTGGTCAAACGACTGGTCACGATCGAGGATCTCGGCAACATCGAGGTGCTGTTCACGGACAAGACCGGCACCCTCACCGAAGGGGCGATCACGTTCGACCGCAGCCTCGACCCGGCCGGCCAACCAACCGACGACCCGCTCGGCTACGGACTGGTGTGCAACGAATCCACGCTCACCGCCACCGGACCCGTCGGGGGCAACGCGCTCGACAACGCCCTGTGGACCGGGCCAGCCGCCACCAGGATCGTGTCCGGCGCGAATCCACCAGCCGGCTACGAACGCCTCGGGTTGCTCCCCTTCGACCACGAACGCCAACTCACCTCCGTCGTCGTCCGAACCGCCGAAGGACGAACCATCCTGGTCACCAAAGGAGCACCAGAAGCACTGTTCGCCCGATGCATCGACATCCCCGCCCAGGCGAACGCCACGTTGCAGTCGCTGTTCGGAGAAGGATCTCGCGTCGTCGCGGTCGCGACCCGCGACGCCGACGGTCTCACCCAGCCGACTGCAGCAGACGAACGAGACCTGAGTCTCGCCGGCTTCCTGACGTTCGTCGACCGGCCCAAGGCCGACGCCGGCGAATCGATCGCGAAGCTCAACCGGATCGGCATCGCGGTGAAGATCATCACCGGCGACAACGGCACCGTCGCCAGCAAGGTCTGCCAGGACATCGGCCTCGACGTCGAAGCCGTACTCACCGGTGTCGAAGTCGATGCGCTCGACGACGACGCGCTCGCCGCCGCGATCCCACACACCACCGTGTTCGCCAGGGTCAGCCCCGAACAGAAGTCGCGGATCGTGAAGATCGCGCGCCGCACCGGTGTCGATGTCGCGTACATGGGCGACGGGGTCAACGATGCTGTTGCGTTGCACGCCGCAGACGTCGGCATCTCCGTCGAATCCGCGACCGACATCGCCAAGGACGCAGCCGACATCGTGCTCCTCGACAAAGACCTCGGCGTGCTCGCCGACGGAGTCATGGAAGGTCGGCGGATCTTCGCCAACACCCTCAAGTACGTCCTGATGGCCACCTCGTCGAACTTCGGGAACATGTTCAGCGCCGCCGGCGCGTCGCTGTTCCTCACCTTCTTGCCGATGCTCCCCTCCCAGATCCTGCTCAACAACTTGCTCTACGACGTCGGCCAACTCGCGATCCCCGACGATCGCGTCGACGACGAAGTCCTCGCCCGACCCGCCGCCTGGGACATCTCTTTCGTCCGCAAGTTCATGAGCGTCTTCGGACCGATCAGCTCGATCTTCGACTTCATGACCTTCTTCGTGATGCTCGTCATCCTCAACGCCAGCCACGCCGAGTTCCGCTCCGGCTGGTTCGTCGAATCACTCGCCACCCAAACCCTGGTCGTGTTCGTCATCCGCACCCGCCGCACGCCGTTCTTCCACAGCCGGCCCAGCCGAGCGATGATCATCACCCCGATCACCTGCGCTGTCATCGGCGCCGTCCTGCCGTTCAGCCCGCTCGCCGACACGCTCGGATTCACCACACTGCCGATCAGCTTCTTCCTCATCCTCGTCGGCATGATCGTCACCTACCTCGCGCTCGTCGAGAGTGCCAAGCACCGGTTCTACGCCGCCCAAGCCCACCCCCACCGAGCGCCACTCACCCACGAGCAACGCCACCAGCGCCACGTCAACCGGCGAGTCGCCCGCTACGCGCACCACACGGTGCGAACTCGCTCCCGCCACGTCCGAGCCGGCCGTCGATGACGTTCGAAGATGAGCGACACCGAACCCCGTCAATCCCACCAGACGCTCACCACGACGGCCAGCAGCCCACCGAGATCGCCGCCCATCAACTCGGCTGCCCGACATGTGCGTGATCGACCGCTCCGATGATGTCGAAGACGGACACCGGTGGAACCCCGCCAACCCACAGCACCGCCGTGTCCCGTCAGTTGCACAAAGCGCCCCCGGTAGGAATCGAACCTACGACCTGCGGTTTAGGAATGCGGTCGAGACTGTCTCAGCGAGTCACCTTGAGTCGCATCTGACCTGCTCAGCTTCTGTCATCTCCTCGTCTGGTCTCGTTGAACATCAGGCAGTAGCGCGTGGTGGATGGACAAGTGGATGGACAGCTTTCGCCGTCGAACGACCCGTCGGCCGCGGCTTCGATGAGGGCGTCAGAACGGGTCGTGACCGTGGGTCTGATGAACCGCAGGTCACCCGCCGCGCCATCGTGGCGCTGACTGACCCGGCCGCGGTCTGACAGGAAGTCTGTGTCACCGGCATGATCTGAACGTTCCAGTTCAAAGGATTGGGTCAGCCGCCAAACGCCGGGTAGCCGCCGAAGCGGATACTTGCGCCGGCCAACACGAAGAGTACGGCGACGACGGTGACGAGTCGGATGTGCCATGCGAGGGTCGGGAGGGTGTCGTCGGAGAGCTTGGGGACAACACGGAGTCGGGCGTGAATCGCCAGCGCGAGGGTGAGTACGAGGAGGCCGAGCTTGATCTGGATCACGTGGGCGATCGGGTTGTCGTGAAACCAGTTGCCGGGTGCGCCGAGGAGGTGGTTGGCGAGCCATAGTCCGGTGACGATCTGCACGGCGAGCGCGGGAAGGCCGATGCGCTCGAAGCTGCGTTCGAACTCGCTGACCGCTGCGGCGCGGTGCTCACGCAATGCACGGGGCAAGATCGTGGTGGCGAGGATGAGGTGGCCGCCAGCCCAGATCGTGGCGCCGAGGATGTGCAAACTCAACGCGATGTAGTACGAGGCCATCTCAGCGGTGGTCGACTACGAGCGCAGGCGACGGTGTCCGGTTCGACACGGCTCGGCCGCCTTGGACGACGAGGCCGATGAAGGCTGCGGTCCATGCGGTGAGCGCCACGGCGAAGGTGATCTTGGGCGCCCATTCGAGCTGGTCGAGTTTGGTGACGGCGCGCATTTTGAAGGTGGCGACGCCGTACATGCCGAGCGGGAACACGAGCGCCCAGTACGAGGGGTGATAGCGCAGCGGAACCTTGCAAGCGATGTGGCGCCACGCACCGATCGCGACCATGACCGGGAACCAGAACGTGGCGGTGGCCCAGGCGAGTGTGACGAGTCCTTCGATGAGCGGTCCGAGGCGATCGACTCGGGCAGAAACGGTTCGGGCAGCGAGGAGGTTGGAGCCGGCGAGAACGGTGATCGCGACGGCGCCAGCAGCGATCCAGGCGGGAGGGTCGGCTTCGGTAGGTTCGAGTGGTTGGAAGGTCCAGCGAAGGAAGACCATGGTCATGACGATCAGGTAGAGCACGAGGCCGAGGCAGAACGCGGCGATGCACATGAACGCAAGGAAGTCGCTGGGGTGGTGGCCGAGGAGGAGTGCGCCGAACACGGCGACGGATTCGGTGGCGACGGTGAGCAAGAACCAGGAGCCGTTGATGCCGGCGCCGAGGCCGGGTTTGTCGTGGCGAAGCACGGCGGAGGTCAGGGCGGTGTAGAGCAGGATCACGTAGAGCGGGAGTGAGCACCACCACAGGAACTCGGCGAGGGTCCACCAGCCGTGGACGACCGCCGAGGCGCTGGCGAGCACGTTGGTGCCGGCGACAATGGTGAGGAACGAGAATCCCTTGGCGTGGCTGGTGAGATCGGCTGCGAGGCGCTTCGGGTACAGGGCGAGGCGTGCGACGAACAAGACGACGAGCACCGCGAACGCGCCGGCGGCCACGACGTACAGGCTGTTGGCCAGCCAGTCGATCTTCTGTTGTTTAGCGCCGATAGCGATGATGCCGGTAGCCATGACGAGCGCGAAGTAGCCGGGGAACAGAGTGGCGATGGGGTGGACGCGTGCCGCTGGTTCGGGGGTCTTGCCGGTGGTGTTGGTCATGGTCGGAGGTAGCGCAGGAAGGCCGCTGCGGCGGCAAAGAGGGTGACCGAGACTGCTGCGGTAGCCCAGGCGAGAGATTCGGTGTCGGTTTGGAAAGCTTCGACGGCGACGGTGATCAGGAACACCTGGAACGCGATCAGGACGATGACGTAGAGCACGACGGCCGAGGAGGTGCGTCGTGCTTTGGCGGAGGTTCTCATGTGTGCCTGCCGAGTGCCCAGATGGTGCCGTCGGCGCGGACCTCGAGGTCGATCCGGCCGAGCGGTCGGGTCGGCGGGCCCGAGATGACGCTGCCGGTGCGGGCTTCGAAGTTGCCTTCGTGGCATGGGCAGTGCCAGCGACCACCGTCGGGTTCGTCGCCGGGTTCGTAGTAGACAACACAGCCGAGGTGGGTGCACTTCTGGCTGAACGCGACGACCTCGGTGTCGGTCAGGCGGACGAGGATCGCCGGGTCATCGTTCCCCGGGTAATGGAACAGGTAGGTGCTGCCGATGTCGACGGCGGCGAGGTCGACGATCGCTCGTGGTTCGCCGGTGTTGATGCTGCGCAGTTGGGTCCAGATTGCGATGCCGACGTTGGCTGCGGCCATGGTGCCTGCGCCGAGGACGAGGTAGCGAGCGAACTCGCGGCGTGTGACCTCTTCTTCGGATTGTGCTTCGTAAGGGAAGTCACGTTTCCATGGCGGGGCGACGGGGACCGGTTCGATGTCGCCGTTCATGAGGGTGCCTCCATGTCGAGTCCGAAGGGGTCGTCGAGCCAGGTTGTGGTCGCGCCGGCGAGCGCATCGATGGGGCCGGCGAGTGCGTCGTCGATCACGGTGTAGACCTTGGTGCGGACCTGTTGGCGGCCGAACAGGAAGTCGCGGAACAGCGAGCCGCGTCGGGTGTCGCGGAACTCTTCGATGGTGCCGTACCAGAGCGCTTCGCTGGGGCACACCGAGGCGCACATCGGGGTGAGTCCTTCGCTGGTGCGGTCTGTGCACATGTCGCACTTCATCATCTGGTCGAAGTCGGCGACGTACTTGGGGACGCCGAACGGGCAGGCGAGCACACAGTTGGAGCAGCCGATGCACCGCGGTTTCAGCGCCGATTGGACGATGCCTTCTTCGGTTTGTTTGATCGCGTCGGCAGGGCACACCTGCGCGCAGGTGGGGTCTTCGCAGTGCATGCACACCATTGGTGCGGTCTGGGTGGTGGTGGCGCGGTCGACGCGTTCGAGGTGGATCAGTGACTGGCCGCGGTGGGTGCCGCACTCGGCGCACGCTTGGACGCATGCTTCGCAGCCGATGCAGCGGCTCTGGTCGATGACGAACACCGGGTTGTCGTCGATGCCGAACTGCCCGGATCTCACCGCTGGTCTCCGTGCAGTTCCATGTCGCGGGCGTCGGTCGTGGCGGTGTGTCCGCCGGCGCGTTCGACGCGCACGGCGGCGACTTTGAACTCGGGCATCTTGGACAACGGGTCGACGGCACGGTTCGTGAGCTGGTTGGCGGCCTTGTCGCCTGGCCAGTGATAGGGGATGAACACGGTGTCGGGTCGGATCGTGTTCACCACGTGCGCGGGAAGGGTGATCGTGCCGCGCCGGGAGGTGACGGTGACGAGGTCGCCGTCGGCGACACCGATGCTGTCGGCGAGGCGTGGGTGCATCTCGCACAGTGGTTCGGGGTATTGGGCGACGAGCGCAGCGATGCGCCGGGTCTGGGTGCCGGACAGGTATTGCGACACGACGCGTCCGGTGGTCAGCAGCAGCGGGTAGTCGTCGTCGACGACCTCGGCGGACAGTTTGTACGGCACGGCGTGGAAGCGGGCTCGGCCGTCAGGGAAGTGGAACTGGCCGCCTTCGTGCAGGCGTGGGGTGCCGGGGTGGCCGGCTTCCGGGATCGGCCAGAACAGGCCCATCTCGTCTTCGATGCGTTGCCAGGTGGCTCCGGTGTAGTCGGCGGTGCCACCGGTGCTGGCCCGGCAGAGCTCGTCGAAGATCTGTTCGGTGTTGGTGTAGGGGAAGTACTCGCTCTTGCCGAGGCGTTCGGCGATGTCGAGCAGGATCTGCCAGTCCAGGCGGGCTTCGCCCGGTGGGGTGACGGCGGCGTTGATCTTGATGATCCTGCCCTCACCGCTGGTCGAGGTGCCCTCGTCCTCCTCGTGCAACGACCCGGGTAGGACGATGTCGGCATGATGGGCAGATTCGGAGAGGAAGAAGTCGATCACGGCGTAGAACTCGAGCTTGTCGAGCGCCTCGCGGGTGAAGTTCGAATCGGGCGCCGACACGAGCGGGTTGAAGCAGATCGACAACAAGCCCTTGATGGTGCCGTCGTGGATCGCTTCGATCAGCTCCTCCGCCGGCAGGCCCTTGCCGGGGATGTCGGCTTCGTCGCAGTTCCACACCTTTGCCACCGCGGCACGGTGCTCGGGGTTGGTGATGTCACGGTTGCCGGGCAGTTGGTCGCACTTGTGGCCGTGCTCGCGACCACCTTGGCCGTTGCCCTGCCCGGTGATCGTCGACACCCCGCAACCGGGTTTGCCGAACTTGCCGGTGGCGAGCCCGAGGTTGATCGCGGCGAGGACGTTGTCGACCCCTTTGGTGTGCTGCTCGATCCCGCGGGCGTGCAGCATCATCCCGGTCGCGGACGTGCCCCACAACTCTGCAGCTTCCTCGATCCGCGCCGCCGGGACCCCGGTGATGCCGGCCGCCCAGGCCGGTGTCATGTCAGCCACGGCTGCTGCGGCGTCGTCGAAGTTGACGGTGTGGTTGTCGATGAAGTCGTGGTCGAGCCAGTCGCGTTCGATCAACACATGGAGCACAGCGCCGAACAGCGCCGAGTCGGTGCCCGGACGTACGGGCAGGAACAGGTCCGCTGTGCGGGCGAGTGGGACGACTCGGGGGTCTTGGACGATCAGCTTGGCGCCCCGGTCACGTGCCCGCCAGATGTAACTGGTGGTGATCGGGAACGTCTCGGCGACGTTCGAACCGGCGATCCACACCACATCGGCGAGCGGGATGTCGCTCCACGGGTTCGGTGCCCGGTCGACGCCGAGCGCCTTCTTGTTCCCGGTGCCGGCCGACACCATGCAGAAGCGGCCGTTGTAGTCCAAGTTCGCGGTGTGCAACGCGAGGCGGGCGAACTTTCCGACGAGATAGCTCTTCTCGTTCGTCAGCGAAACGCCGGACAGCATCGCGAACGCGTCGTCCCCGTGCTCGGCCTGGATGCGTTTGATCGCGGACACGACCTTGTCGAGGGCCTGATCCCAGGTGATGTTTCGGAACCCGCCCGGTGCGGTGGCGTCGCGTTCCATCGGATGCAGCAACCGGTCCGGGTGACTGCCTTGGAGGTAGCGCTTGACACCTTTCGGGCAGAGCTTGCCTTCGTTGAACGGGAACTCGTACCACGGTTCGAACCCGACGACCGCGTTGTCGTGGACCTTCAACTTGATACCGCACTGCTGACCGCAGAAGCAGCAGTGCGTGTTGACGACCTTGTCGATGGTCAGCCCGGCGTTCCATCCGCCCGGCGGAGTTTCGTTGAGGTGCGGCCCGTAACGGGCGATCAGTTCCTCGTCGGTGATCGGTGGTCGTGCCATCAGCCGAACCCTCCTACCCGCGCCGATTGAGCGAGAGTGACATGTGCGCGCCGACAACGAGGGCAGGTGTCCTGGTAGTTGCCGCCACCCTCGATCGAGTAGTCGAACCCGACCTGTGGGAGCACTTCTTTGAGATCGGCGATCTGCTGGGCGCTGGCGAACGGTTCGCCGCACCGCCGGCACACCGCCGGTGCACCTTCGTCGTTGGCGCGCTTGTAGTAGGCGACGCCGAGGTTGCCGGGGCGTTGGAAGATGTGGAACAGCTTGCCGAACGGCAGGTACATCAACCCGAGGATCACGGTCAACGCGTGGATCGTGTTCAGCGCCGAGTAGAAGCGGCCTTCGAGCCACATGCTCGACACGGTCAGGAACAGACCAGAGACCGAGACCGCGAACAGTCCGGCAAGGGCGAGGAAGTCGCCGGAGCGTTCCACGGCCATCGCGCCCGGGTCGCGCAAACGGCGACGTAGGAAGATGAACACCCCGGCGAGCACCAGCACCGCAGCGACGTCGAGGGCGTGGAACATGAACCAGCCGACGATGCTCTCCGCATCGAACTTCATCGTGCCGACTCGCGAGATGTACACCTGGTAGTGGTCGGCGCGCTGGCCGACGCTCTCGAAGTGCAACAAGCCGAGCGTCAACGGGATGGTCACCAGTCCGGCAAGGATGCAACCCCAGAACACGAGTTGATGGGCCAACCAGCGTGCACGCGACCGCTTGCGGATGAAGCCTTGCGTCAGCAGGTGGGTCGCGACGAGCGATGGCAACGCAACGACGTTGCGGGCCTTGCGTTGACGGAACGCATCCCAGCCTCGCCGGTTGAGCATCGCCGTCGGCGGGCGTCGCAACCAGACCGCGTACCGGTAGGCGACGCCGAACACGGCGAACACGACTCCGAACAGGTAGCCGACGAGCGCGGCATCGAACCAGACGAGGCGGTCGCTGCCGATGAACGTCAACGCGATCACGACCGCGACACCGACAACACCCCACGCGAGTCCGCGACGATCGAGATGGTTCGCTGAGCGGCTCACAGCGACACCCTATGTCCGAGCTCAGCAGCGATATCGCAGACGTCGTCAGGCATTCCCGCCGCGCCGCCACATCGGTTCGACAGGGTCGGCGCCATCGGCCGACACACCCGCCAGCAGCCGTTCCATCGCTGCCGCCATCTTGCGTCCGCGGCCCTTGGCGATCTCAGCGTGGGGCCCCTGGAACGAGATGTCGATGGTGTCACAGAACAGCTCGACCCACCGTTCGTAATGCGCGTGCGACAGCGGAGTCCGCGCATGGACAGGTTCATGCGCTCGCAGCGGTTGCCCGTCATAGCCGGACTGACCCAGCAGCTGCCAGGCCCAGAAGTCAATCAGGGTGGCGACGTGCGCGTTCCAGTTCACGTGCGCGGCCTCGAACACAGGGCCGAGCATGTCGTCCATCGCCGCGTCGCGGTAGAAGTTCCGCACCAACACTTCGATGTCGTGCCGGTCGACGATGTCACCGCGGGCGTCGTCGAGCAGATGAGCCCAGCACGGCGGGTCTCCCCCCTCGGACAGCGGCAACGGGTTCACGCCGGCGATCATGCGCGAGCCATCGCTGCCCGTTCGGCTTCCAATTGCACCACCATCGGGAACAGTACGTTGTTCTCCTTGTGGATGTGCAGATGGGTGTCGGCCTCCAACTCGGCCATCGCCGCGAAGCACGCCACGTACGAGGCGCAGCCATCCGCCGGTGGTGTGTAGCCGTCGGTCAGGCGACGGAGCTTGGCGAGGAGGTCGCCGACAGCATCGTGCTCGCTCAACATCACCGAGATCGGGTTCCTGAGCGAGCCGCAGTGGAACGACGGCATACCGGTCGAGGTTGCCAGTTCGCGGATCATCGGGAACAACATCCGCTCCTCTTTCAGCATGTGCGGCTCGAGATCCGCGCGCACCTGCCCGAAGCACGACGCAACCTCCACCAGCTCCGGATGACGGGCACCGTGAACCGACACGATCTTGTCGACCAACGCTGTCACCCTCGGCATCTCATCCCACAGGTACCGGTGATGGGTGGCCTCGAGGTGATCGACAAGGACATCCGCCGACATCGTCGTCCACTCCGCCGACCCTGGCGTCGCCGCAACTTCGGCAAGCTCGGCGACCGTCGCGTCAGCGTCTACACCGATCAGCGCACACGCTTCACCGAGCGTGCGGGCACCGCCGCAGCAGTAGTCCAGACCTCGACGCTCGAACTCGCGCGTCAACTGCGGAAACGCGTCCACTGCCTCGGCCAACGTCATCGACACATCGATCTTCACCATCTGCTGCTCCTCCTCGACTGACACCACGAACGATCCACTCACCACAGCACCCCGGCAGCCGTCACCGCGACCAGAGCAAGCCCCATGGCCATCTGTCGCAGACCAACCTGCTTCGCCGCGATCGGCGCACGCCGCACCCACACGGACTGCATGACCGCCAATACCACGACCCCGATAAGACCGGCCAACAGGCGACGATCCGCAACGACCGCCATCGCTGCAACCGCGACACTCGTCGCCTGCGCAACGTCGCTGTGCCAGACCGGTCCCTGACCCCGGCGCAGCCGCATGATCTGGACACGGACGAACGGGATCGCCCCGACCGCGCGAGCGGCCAACACCAACCAGACACCGACGGCGAGCCTGCCGCTGCGATCCGCAGCCAGCACGATCGACGCTGCGACCGCGGCGATAGCGACGGCGCCACAGAGTTCGGGCAGCAGCCGGCGCCCGCGGCTGCGAATGTCGAACGACAACTCGACCGCCACGAGCGGGCCGGCAACGACGAGCGGGGCCAGCCAAGACCAACCCGCCAGCGCCACCGCCGACGCGACAGCAGATCCGAGCACCAACAGTTCGACGATCGCGATCCGAAGCGCCAGCCCAGAACGATCGAGCCAACGCCCGCGCCGGACGTCGACCGCCACCAACTTGGCCGGCGTGCGCAGCAAGAACGCGCTGAACGCGGCGATCCCCAACGCCACGCCGGCACCCGACCAGGCGACGAGCAGACCGAGGAGCACCGGTTCCAGCGTCAAGCCCCAGCCGCCGTGTTCGCTCGGCATCGCCACTGCACGCCAACCCGCGCGCTCTTTCACGACGTGGTCCGTCTGCGTTGCCGTCATCACGCGACCGCCGATTCGACGCCCGACATCAGTGTCGACTGCAGCACCCCGACCAGTTCGTTGCGAGCCGCAGCCCAGGCCACGTGCAACACGCACGGATCGGCGGACTGGCACGGGCGATCGGCCACTACACAGAGCCCGATGTCGGTTGCCCCGTCCACTGCCTCGATCACCTGCAGCACGTTGACGTCGCTGAGCGGAACCCGGCAGAGGTACCCGCCCGTCGGCCCGGGATCGGACTGCACCCAACCTGCCCGCACCAACGGCCCCAGCACCTGCGGCACGAACGACACCGTGGTCCCCAACTCTTCCGCCAACACCGACGCCTTCACACGCCCGGGTGATCTCCCCAGCAGCGCCAACGCCCGAATCGCCAACTCGGCCCGACGCGTGATCTCCAGTCGCACACTGTGAGACTCATGGTTTCAGCGCTCATCGCATAGGGCCAAAG
>Ga0209476_10000866_pt1 | contig 20982 bp, 21 predicted proteins | sample KloWWTrecipitate_FD_187179 | JGI IMG/M metagenome (GOLD analysis project Ga0209476, IMG submission 187179) | Active sludge microbial communities from Klosterneuburg, Austria, studying microevolution and ecology of nitrifiers - Klosterneuburg... | ecosystem: Engineered > WWTP > Aerobic digester... | reverse complement strand
TCTCGCCGGTGATGGAACGCAGGGTGGTCATGATCAGGTTGCGGATCGCCTCGGAGAAATCGACCACGCCATAGACGGCCTTCACCGGATCGGTCACCTTGATGAAGGCGATGGCATTGGTGAGGATTACTGCGTTGTCCCTGGTGATGACCTCCTGCTCCTGCACGTCGAGGATGATGTCCTTGGTCACCAGCCTGTAGGCGATGCGGTCGAGGTAGGGAATGATGATGTTGAGGCCAGGATGGAGGGTGCCATGGTACTTGCCCAGGCGCTCGACGATCCATTCCTCTCCCTGGGGAATGATGCGTACGCCCTTCCAGACCGTGACCAGCGCGAAGGCGAGAATTGCTACGACAACGATGAATCCAGCGCTCATGATTCCCCCTTAAGCCTTGCCAACCTTGAGAAAACTGCCCTCGATACCGAGCACCTTGACGCGCTCGCCCGACTTGATCACTTCGTCCGAGATGCATTCCCAGCTCTCAGAGCCGACGAGCGGCTTCTGGAAACGTACCTGTCCCTTCTGGTAAGGCTCGACGTCGCGGGTCAGCATGCCGACCTCGCCGACGATGTTCGAGTCCGACATGCCGATCCGGGTCTTGTGCATGCCGGGCTTGAAGATGCGGAACCAGATCACGACCATCGCCACCGAGGCGACCGTCCAGGTCAGCAGCTGTGCGGTCAGACCCAGGGAGGGCGCAACCAGCACGACAACCGAGACCAGCAAAGCGCCCAGCCCGAACCAGACGATAAAGAATGCCGGCACTGCCAGTTCCGCAATAATCAGCCCGATACCCAATACAGCCCAGTGCCACCATTCGGGTTGCATGCCTGCCTCCATGTTTATTTGCCCTGTTCCGCCAGATGCATTCTAGCCCCAGCCGCTTTCTGCCGCACCTCCTCGAACAGGCAGATGGCGGTTGCCGCCGCGACGTTGAGGGATTCGACCTTGCCGGGCATGGGAATCCGGACGGCCTGCCGGGACAGGGTAGCCGTTGCCTCCGTCAGCCCGCTCCCCTCGTTGCCGAATATCCACGCCACCGGTCCGGTCAGATCCAACTCGTAGATCGTCTTCGCTGCATCCAGCCTCGTAGACACGCTGATGCCAGTGAAGCCTCCGATCACCTGATCGAGTGCGGCGTGCTCTTGAATGCGCAACAGGAAATGCGCGCCCATGGCGGCACGCAGGACGCGCGGAGACCAGGCCTGGGCGCAGCCGGGACCGAGAAAAACCTCGGGGATGCCGGCTGCCGCCGCCGTACGCAAAATCGACCCCAGATTGCCTGTGTCCTGAATGGCTTCGAGCAGGACGCAGGAATTCCTGATCGCGGGTGCAGGTTGCGGCTGCGGAATGCGGATCAGGGCGAGAATGCCGGTCGGCGTGGTGACCGGACTGACTTTGCCGAACAGGGCATCATCGAAGACATGCGGTTCGAGCTGCGGATGCCGGGCCAGAATTTTACGGATGTCAGCCTGTTGCGAGCCGCTCTCGCTGACAGCCAACAGTTCCGGCGGGCCGAAACGGTCCAACCAGGCCGTGACGAGATGGATGCCGTCGAGCACGGTCTTGCCCTGCTTGCGCCGCTCGCGTGAGGATTCCACCAGCAGCCGCAACTGCTTGAACGTGGCATTGTCACTGGAAGTGATTTTTTTCATCGTTGTCAAAAATATAGTGGCCATTCCATGGCTGCGGCCAACCCATGGCGATCAGTTCGCGGCTGCTGACTGCGTTTCAGGCTTTGCCGAGCAAATTTCGCACAGGGGCGAAGCTGCGACGGTAAATCCCTATGACGCCATGCTCGCGCAAGGCAGCAAGGTGGGCCGCCGTAGGATATCCCTTATGCCGGTCGAGGCCATACTGGGGATGCAACCCATGAAGGCGAAGCATTTCGGCGTCGCGTGCGGTCTTGGCCAGGATGGAGGCAGCGGAAATGGCAGCCACGGTGCTGTCCCCCTTCACGACAGCCCGGACAGGAAACTCGAGGCAGGGACAATGCGTGCCATCAACCAGAACCTCGTCCGGCAGCCGCGCCAGTCCCTGCACGGCCCGGCACATCGCCAGCAATGTAGCCTGCAGGATGTTCAGGGCATCTATTTCCTCGACCGAGGCACTGGCGACCGCCCAGGCCAGGGCGCGTTCGCGGATCAGCGGCGCCAGCCTGTCTCGAGCTTTTTCGGTCAACTTCTTCGAGTCGGCCAGCCCCTCCACGGGATTGTTGGCATCAAGAATCACTGCAGCGGCAAACACCGGGCCAGCCAGCGGCCCCCTGCCTGCTTCGTCGACCCCGCAGATCAGACGGCCAGCGGTGCCCAGGATCATGCGGCTGTCCTGATCAGGTAGGGCATGATCGCCTCTGCCGCCCGCTCGGCCGAGTTCAGCCGCAACTTTTCATGCAAATTGGTGAAAATGCCGGCGATGCGCCGGCTGGTTTCCTGATCCTCCACGAGGTTGCCCAGCGCCTGGGCCAGATTCTCAGGCGTTGCATCGTCCTGCAGAAATTCCGGGACGACAAAACACGCTGACAATATGTTCGGCAAAGCGATCCAGGGCTGATACTGCATGCGTCGCATCAATCGCCAGGACCAGGGCGACATGCGGTAGGCGACAACCATGGGTTTTTTCAGAAGCGCAGCTTCGAGGGTTGCCGTCCCGCTGGCGACCAGCACCCCGTCAGCAACCGCCATTGCGTCCTGGGCATGGCCAAACAGGCGCGTAATTGGCAGTCCCTGGGCCGACAGCTTGTAGAGTGCGAGTTCAAACATGTCCCGTGTCTCGCGCGTAGCCAGTGGCACGAGAAACCGCGCCGCGGGAAAGCGCTGGTTCAGGCATTTGGCTGTCTCGATGAAGGTTTCGGCCATGTAGTGCAGTTCGGACTGCCTGCTCCCGGGCAGGAGCGCAAAGACGACCTGATCCACCGGAATGCCGAGTTTCTCGCGCAACGCCGCGCGGTTGACTTCGACAGGGATGACGTCCGCCAGCGGATGGCCGACATAACTGACGGGGATGTTGTTGCGTCGATAGATTTCTTCCTCGAACGGGAACAATGCCAGCATGCGGGACACGGATTGGGCGATGCCGCGGATGCGGCCGCCACGCCAGGCCCAGATGGAGGGGCTCACGTAGTGGATCGCCGGAATGCCACGCGCCTTGAGGCGCTTCTCCAGATGAAGATTGAAATCCGGCGCATCGACACCGATGAATGCGTGCGGCGGATCGCTGAGCATGGCGGAGAGCAACTTGCTGCGAATGCCGGCGATTTCGCGATAATGCTTGAGCACTTCGGCGTAACCGCGCACCGCGAGTTTTTCGGCGGGGAACAGCGCCTGAAAGCCGACGGCCTGCATTTTGGGGCCGCCGATGCCGAAAAAGCGCGCATCGGGAAGCCTTTTCTTCAGGGACTGGATCAGCAGGCTGGCAAGCAGGTCACCGGAAGCCTCCCCGGCGACCATCGCGATTCGGATTGTCTGTGACACGGACAGGCTCTATCTGATGATGCCTCTGCCAGGTTCGGAGAGAAATTCGGCCAGCAGGGACAGCGCAGGCTGGCTTTCGGCTTCCCCGCTAATTTTCAAACGCGCCTCCTCCAGCGCCATGCCGGAGCGATAGATCAGCTTGTAGGCCCGCTTCACGGCAGAGATGGCGTCGCTGCTGAAGCCGCGACGCCGCAGCCCTTCCGAATTGATGCCGAATGGCTTGGCGGTATTGCCGGCGGCTATGACGTAGGGCGGCAGGTCCTGGAGCAGGACGGTGCCTACCGCCGTCATGCTGTGCGCACCGACGCGCGCGAATTGGTGCACCCCGGTGAAGCCGCCCAGGATGGCATGGTCCCCGACGTGGACATGGCCCGCCAGCTGTGCATTGTTGGCAAAGATGGTGTGGTTGCCGATCTGGCAGTCATGTGCCAGGTGGACATAGGCCATGATCCAGTTGTCCGAGCCCAGGCGGGTAACGCCAGCGTCCTGCGCGGTGCCGCAATTGAAGGTACAGAATTCCCGGATTGTGTTGCGATCGCCGATCTCGAGCCGGGTCGGTTCGCCCGCGTACTTCTTGTCCTGCGGAACCTCACCCAGCGATGAGAACTGGAAAATGCGGTTGTCGCGGCCGATGCGGGTATGTCCATTGATCACGACATGCGGCCCGATCCAGGTCCCATCGCCGATCTCGGCGTGTTCGCCAATGATCGAATAGGCGCCGATGGAAACGCCGCTGCCAAGCCGCGCGCCGTCGTGGACGATCGCGGTCGGATGGATAGCCGGCGCCTTCATTCGATCGAACGCAAGGTGCACATGAGCTCCGCCTCGGCAGCGACCTGGTCATTCACTTTAGCCCGGGCGGCATATTTCCAGATGCTGTGCTTGCTCTTCAGGATAGAAACTTCGAGCACCAACTGGTCGCCCGGACTGACCGGCCGCTTGAAACGGGCACCATCAATGCCGACGAAGTAATAGACCGACTTGTCGTCCGACTTGCCGCCCATCGTCTTGAAGGAGAGGATGGCCGCAGCCTGAGCCAGGGCTTCGACGACCAGCACGCCCGGCATGACCGGGTGGTGCGGGTAATGGCCGGGAAAAAAGGGCTCGTTGAAGCTGACGTTCTTCAAGGCGACGATGCGCTCTCCCGGGATGACTTCGAGGACACGGTCTACCAGCAGCATGGGGTAGCGGTGGGGCAGATACTCAAGTATTTCGTGGATGTCCATCTGGCTCAATTTTCACTCTCCCATTTTGCGAATCTCGCTTCAAGTTGGCGAATTCTGATCGCCATGTCCTCCAGATGCCGCAAGCGGGCAGCATTCTTCATCCACTCCCGGTGCGGCTCAAACGGCATCGCGCCGGTATAGGTGCCAGGCTGGGTGATGGATTTCGTCACCAGCGTGGCCGACGAGATATTTACATCGTCTGCGATCGTCAGGTGGCCGAGAATCATCGCCGCTCCACCGAAGGTGCAACGTCTTCCGATGCGGGCACTGCCAGCCACGCCGACGCAGCCGGCCATGGCCGTATGGGCACCGATGCGCACGTTGTGACCGATCTGGATCAGATTGTCCAGCTTGACGCCGTCCTCGATCACGGTATCGCCAAGGGCCCCGCGGTCGATGGTCGTGTTTGCGCCGATCTCGACGTTATCGCCGATCAAGACCCGGCCGATCTGCGGAATCTTTACCCAGCTGCCGTCGCTTTCGCGCGCCATGCCGAAACCATCGGCGCCGATGACGGCTCCGGCGTGAATGATGGCATTCCTGCCGATGACGCAACCCGGGTATACCGTGACATTGGCATGTAGCCGTGAGCCTTCTCCGATGATGGTGCCCCGGCCGACCACGCAGCCCGGCCCGATTACGGTGCCAGGTCCGATAAGCGCCTCGGCGTCAATGAAGGCATGCGCGCCAACGTGTGCATCCCCGGGGACGTTCGCGGCAACAACCGCCGAGGGATGGATGCCCGCCTCGTCATGCCGAGGCGGGTTAAGCAACTGTGCAACCCGTGCATAGTAGGCATAGGGATTGGCGCAGATGATGTGGAAACCTGGGCAGGCGTTTGCAGCGGCAGGGGTTAGAACGACAGCGCCCGCCTTCGTGCCCTGGAGCTGCTGTCGAAACTTCGGATTGGCAAGAAAGGAAATCTGATCCGCTGTTGCCCGTTCCAGCGGAGCTACCTGGGTGATGCGTCGGGAGCCGTCGCCGACCAGTTCGCCGCCGAAGCGCGCAACGATCTCATCCAGTGAAAATCCGTCAGCGCGTTCGCTCATGCATGTGCTTTACTTGCCGTCTGCCAGTGCCTTGATGACCTTCTCGGTGATGTCGAGCTTCGGCGAGGCATACACCGCCTCCTGCAGAATGACATCGTATTTTTCGGCCTCGGCTATTGCCTTGATCGCCTTGTTGGCCCGCTCAAGCACTGCGGCCAGCTCCTCGTTGCGACGCTGGTTGAGATCCTCGCGAAACTCACGCTGCTTGCGCTGAAAATCGCGGTTCAGGTCGTTGAATTCGCGCTCCTTGTTGCGTTTCTCTGTTTCAGACATGGTGACTGCATTTTTTTCCAGGGATTCCTGCGCGGCCTGCAGTTGTTTGGCAAGGCGCTGCATCTCCTGGTCGCGTTTTTCGAATTCCTTCTCGATCTTCTTCTGGGCGCGTACAGCTGGAGCCGCATCGCGGAAGATCTTCTCGGTATTGACGAAACCGATCTTGGTGTCGGCCCATGCCGGCACTGAAAGCAAAGCGACAAAGGTTAGTACTGCAAGCTTTTTCAACATAATTCTCCTGCGTATAAAGATCTCAGAATGACGTGCCCATCTGGAACTGGAAGCGCTCGATCTGATCCCCGGACTTCTTGTTGAGTGGCTGGGCAACGCTGACCTTGAGCGGCCCGAAGGGAGAGGCCCAAGCAACCGAAACGCCAACACTGTACCGCAAATCCGACAATCGCATCTTTTCCCCGGTTGCCCAGACATAACCGGCATCGAAAAATCCGCCAAACCGGAAAGACTTGTCCAGGCCGAACCCTGGAATGGGCATCAGGAACTCCGCGTTCCCCACCAGACGCCTGTTGCCTCCGAGTGCGTTTTCATCATTAGGATACACATCCTTCGGCCCGAGAGATCCCGACTTGAAGCCGCGCACCGAACCCATGCCGCCGGCGTAGAAATTGCGGAAAAATGGGAGAGTCTCCCCGCTGTAGCCGTCACCCAGACCGAACTCGCCATTCAGCATCAGCGTGATCTCCTTGGTCAGGGGGAAGAATTTCTGATGCTGATAATTCACCTTGTAAAACTTCAGGTCGGCACCGGGCAGGCCGATTTCGGCATAGGCCCGCTGCAGGGAGCCACTGGTGGTATAGATCAGGCTATCCCGCTTGTCGTTGGTCCAGGTGGTGTTGAGCAGCAGAGTAGTATTCGAGGCACCAAACTTGCTCACAAAATCCTTGTACTGCTGCGGGCTGTCAAAGTAGGTCGTCACATGCGTATCGTCGAACGAGAGCCCGACGCCGATGGCATTGTCCTCTGCGATGGGGAAGCCGTAACGAACGCCGAATCCATGTGAAGATGTTTTGTAGTTCGCAACCCCGGTCGTGGACGCATCGAGGTCGCGACGATAGATATCAAATCCCCTGCTGACGCCATCGACTGTATGGTAGGGATTTGTGAATGAAAGCGAGTAGGTCTTGTTGACCTTGCCGGTGTTGACATTGATGGCAAGATGCCTGCCGCTGCCGAAGATATTGTTCTGCGAAATGGAGCCTGACAGCACAAACTTCTCGGTACTGGAAAAGCCCGCGCCGAGCATGATGTTTCCGGTCGGCTTTTCCTTGACATTGAGATTCATGTCCACCTGATCGGTGGTGCCGGCCACTGGCGGTGTCTCAACGTTGACTTCGTCGAAATAGCCGAGCCTGTCTATTCGAGTGCGCGTCCTGTTGATCTGCTCTCCATCGTACCAGGCGCCTTCCATCTGACGCGCTTCACGGCGGATCACCTCGTCGCGCGTTCTGGTGTTGCCGGAGACATTGATGCGACGCACATATACCCTGCGGCCAGGATCGACGAGGATCGTAAAGCCGACCTGTTTCTTGTCGCGGTCGATTTCCGGCGCCGCGTTGACGTTGGAGAAGGCAAACCCATCGTTGCCGAGCTTCTCGTTGATCAGTTTCGTCGTCTCGGTCAGCTTCTCCCTGGAAAACACTTCACCAGGCTTGATCCTGACCAGCTTTCGCAATTCTTCCTCGGGCAATGTCAATTCGCCGGCCAACTTGACCGATGAAACCGTATACTTCTCCCCTTCCTTGACATTGATGGTGATATAAATGTTCTTCTTGTCGGGGCTGATGGATACCTGAGTGGATTCAACGTCGAATTCGATGTAACCGCGGTCCTGATAATAGGATTTCAATGTTTCCAGGTCCGCAGACAACTTCTGCTTGGAATACTGGTCGTTTTTTGTGTACCAGCTGATCCAGTTCGGTGTGCGCAGAGCAAACACACTCAGCAGATCTTTTTCCTGGAATGCCTGCGAACCAACGATATTGATTTGGCGGATCTTGGCCACCTCGCCTTCGTCGACAGCAAAATTGATGCCGACCCGGTTTCGTTCAAGCGGCGTTACCGTTGTGGTGATATTGACAGCATACAGGCCGCGGCTCAGATATTGACGCTTGAGTTCCTGCTCGGCTCTTTCCAGCATCGACCGGTCGAAAATGCGCGACTCGGCCAGACCAATCTCCTTCAGCCCCTTCTTCAGGGCATCCTTGTCGAATTCCTTGATGCCGACGAAATCAACCTGGGCGATCGCCGGCCGCTCCTCAAGGACCACGACGATCACATCGTTTTCGACTTCAATGCGGACGTCCTTGAAGAACCCTGTAGCGAAAAGTGCCTTGATTGCCTGGGCAGCCTTCTCGTCCGTCATGGTTTCGCCGACCTTCACAGGCAGATAACTGAAGACCGTGCCGGCTTCAGTACGCTGAATGCCTTCGACCCGAATATCCTTTACCACGAATGGCTGGAATGCAAAGCCGGATGCAGAGAACAGTGCCGCCACCAAGCCTGAAAGTATTGTTTTCTTTTTCATCGATTCAGCCAGCAACAAGGCGATTGATATCGTTATAGAAGGCGAAAGCCATGAGCATGGCCAGCAGCGCCAAACCGATCTGCTGGCCAATCTCCATGACACGCTCGGAAACAGGGCCGCCCTTGATTATCTCGACGATATAATACATCAAGTGTCCCCCGTCCAATAAGGGTATGGGTAGCAAGTTGAGTACGCCCAGACTGATGCTGATCAGGGCCAGGAATTTGATGTAGTACGACAGCCCCATCTTCGCAGATTGCCCGGCATAGTCTGCGATCGTCACCGGACCGCTGAGATTTTTCCAGGACACTTCTCCAACGATCATTCGGCCCAGCATTGCCAGGCTGAAAACGGAGGTTTCCCAGGTTTGACCTGCAGCCTTGCCGAGAGCGGCGACGGGGCCATACCGCACGATTTGCATCACTGCGGTGCGGTCAATTTCCTGCTCCCGGACCCCGATGCCGATGCGACCGATGCGCTTGCCGCGGTCATCGGCTGCCGCCGGCGTTACGGACAGGTTGAGGGTCCTGCCCTCGCGACCGGCATCGAGCCGGAGGGAGCGCCCGGGCGCCTCCCGGATGACGGCCACAACTTGCGCCCAGTCTGCTATCGCTTCTCCATCGATGGCCAGGATTCTGTCCCCTTCGCGCAGGCCGGCCAGATCGGCAACCCCTCCGGGCGCGATCCTGCCGATGACCGGCGGAAGGTGTGGACGATAAAAGCGAAAACCTGTTTGCAGCAGGATGTCCCCTTCTAGATCCGAAGTGTCGAGGGAAGCAAGTTCGATCCTGCGGAAGGAAATTTCCTGCCGCTTGTTGATTACCTCAAGGGTAGCGCTACCCTTGGCGAGGGCCCGCTGCAGCAATTCCCAGCGCAGTTCCTGCCAGGTAGCGATTGCCTGGCCATCGATGCTGCGAACAAGCTCCCCCTCCTGGAAGCCCGCCCGCTCGGCTATCGATTGCGCCACAGGCTTGCCCAGCAAAGGCCTGGGTTCCTCCACGCCATGCACGAAGAGAACCCAGTACATGACGATGGCCAGCATGAAGTTGGCCACTGGGCCCGCCAGCACGATGACAAAACGCTTCCATACCGACTGCCGATTGAAGGCGCGCGGCAGTTCAGCGGCGTCCACCTCGCCTTCACGCTCGTCCAGCATCTTCACGTAGCCGCCGAGCGGGAAGGCTCCCAGCGCCAATTCCGTACGGTCCGGCCCAAAACGGCGGGACAAAATCGGCTTGCCGAAACCCACGGAAAAACGCAGCACCTTGACCCCGCACCAACGGGCAACGACGAAATGCCCGGCCTCGTGCACCACGATCAGAAGCCCCAGCGCCAGCGCAAAGGCGCCCAGATAGAAGAGAAAATCGCTCATGCTTGCCGGCGGCGATCAGCAGCGGCCAGGTGTTGCGCCGACGTGCGACCTGCGGCATCCGCCGCCAGAACGTCCTGGATGGTGGTGACCTCTGCCCAAGGCACATCTGCCAGCGTTTGTTCGATCACAGCAGGTATGCGGGTGAAGCCCAGTTCCCCATTGAGGAAAGCTTCAACCGCGATTTCATTGGCGGCATTCAACACTGCCGGGGCATTGCCGCCGCGTTCCAAAGCCGCATAGGCCAGTCCCAGGCAGGGAAAGCGCACGAGATCGGGGCGCTCGAAATTCAAGGTCCCGATGCGGCAAAGATCCAGCGGCTCGACACCAGCCTCGATTCGCTCTGGGTAGGCCAGGGCATGTGCGATCGGGGTGCGCATGTCCGGATTGCCGAGCTGGGCGATAACCGAGCCGTCGGCATATTCGACCATCGAATGAATAACGCTTTGGGGATGGATGACGACTTCGATGCTTTTGCGAGGGGCATCGAACAGCCAATGCGCCTCGATCACTTCCAGGCCCTTGTTCATCATGGTCGCCGAATCGACGGAAATTTTCCGTCCCATCACCCAATTCGGATGAGCGCATGCCTGCTCGGGCGTTACACCCGCCAATGCTTCCAAGGGTAGTTGCCGAAATGGTCCGCCGGATGCGGTGAGGAGTATCCGGCGCACCCCCTTATCCTCTAAACCACTTGAAAAGTCAGACGGAAGTGACTGAAATATTGCATTATGTTCGCTGTCTATCGGTAGCAAGATAGCGCCATTCTGACGCACAACTTTCATGAATACGGCGCCGGCCATGACCAACGCCTCCTTGTTCGCCAACAGCACCTTCTTGCCCGCCTTGGCGGCCGCCAGGGCGGGGCGCAAGCCGGCGGCACCGACTATGGCCGCCATCACCGTATCCGCCTCGGGCAGGCTTGCTATGCGCTCCAAAGACTCGATGCCGGCCATCACGGTCGTATCTGCCCCGGCCTTCGTCAGCATTTGCTCCAGCCTGGTCGCCATCGCCGCCGACCCGACTACCGCATAGCGCGGCCGAAATCGAAGGCATTGCTCGAACAAGCGCTCGATCTGGTGCAGTGCCGAAAGTGCCAGAACTTCGAATCGATCGGGATGGCGAGTGACGACGTCCAGCGTATTGACGCCGATCGAGCCGGTTGCGCCCAGGACAACGAGTCTCTGCAGGGTGGTGCTCATGACGCCCATCCGTCCCAGGCCAGCAGGGCCAAGCTGGCCAGCGGCAAGGTAGACGTCAGGCTATCGATTCGATCCAGCAGCCCTCCATGTCCGGGGAGGATCGCCCCACTATCTTTGACGCCGGCCTGACGCTTGACCAGAGACTCGAACAGGTCGCCCAAAATGCTGACGGCCGTCAGCATCAGGAGCATTCCCACGAATACAGGATTAGTAATTGATTTATTGAATAGCTGCCCCGCAGCCCACGCGATAATCATGCCGTAGAACGTCACTCCGATAAATGCTCCGATTGCGCCTTCCCAGGTTTTTCCAGGACTGATCGTGGGCGCCAGCTTGTGGCGGCCGAAAGCCCGTCCGCAGAAATAGGCAGCGATATCTGCGACCCAAACAGCCGCCATGCAAGCCAGCAACAACAGAGGGTGGACAGACCGTAATTGGATCAGTGCCAGGCATGCGGGCAGGAGCACGATCAAGCCTGCCAACAGCCCAAGCAACAAATGCTCCACATTCCATTTGGCCAGCAGCCAAAGCGGAACGACCAGCAACCAGAACAGCCCGGCGATGACAAACAACCCTATCAACAATTGTTCCTGCCTCACCATGCCGGTTTCGGAATTGAATATGAACCAACCCAGGGACGCACATAACGCCAATGATATGGTTGCGTATATAAGCTTGCCTGGGCGAGGCAGCCGCATCAGGCTAGCCCACTCCCATCCCCCCAGCGCGGCAACCAGGCTGGAGAAAAACAGCCAGCCATAAAATGGCAGCAGGAAAAGGGCGGCAAGAAAACCCGCCAGCAGGAGCAATGCGGTGACGACCCGCGTCTTAAGCATTCGCCTTCGCCGTTGAAGACGAAACCGGGGCCTCGGGGCTTTTGGATGGTATGTCCGAGCAGAGCTGTTCAGAAGTGCGGCCGAAACGCCGTTCCCTCTGCTGATATGAGGTGATGGCCTGATCCAGCGCCGCCGTGTCGAACTCAGGCCAAAGCGTGTCCGTAAAGTAGAACTCGCTGTAAGCCAGCTGCCAGAGCAGGAAGTTGCTGATTCTCTGCTCTCCTCCGGTGCGGATGAACAGGTCCGGTTCCGGGCCGTAGTTGAGCGCCAGGTGGCCAGCCAGGTCCGCTTCGGCGAAGCCGCTGCGTTTTTCCGGGCGTGCGGCCAGCATCTTTTCCATCGCCTGGAGAATGTCCCAGCGCCCCCCATAGTTGGCGGCAATGGTCAGGGTCAGCGAACCATTGCCGGCGGTCAATTCCTCGCCCCGCTTAATGAGGCTGACGATCTGCGGATCGAAGCGGGAGAGATCGCCGATGACGCGGAAGCGGATGCCTTTTTCATGAAGCTTGGCCACCTCCTCTTCCAGCGCCCGCAGGAAAAGCTGCATGAGGAAGGAAACTTCCTCCTGGGGCCGGCGCCAGTTTTCCGAACTGAAGGCAAACAAGGTGAGATAGGAAACGCCGCGTTCGACGCAGGCCTTGATGATTTCGCGCACTGTTTCCACCCCGCGCTTGTGGCCGGCCACGCGCGGCAGGAAACGCTTCTTGGCCCAGCGTCCGTTGCCGTCCATGATGATGGCGATATGGCGCGGCACCGGGCCGACCAGCGGGATTTCCTGCGTGGAACTCGGGTAAAGGGTCACGGCAGCTTCTCCGGGGTGCCGCACGAGGGCCGTCTCAGACGGCCATCAGGTCGCTTTCCTTCTGGGCGAGCGCCTTGTCAATCTCGGCGATGTGACGATCCGTCAGTTTCTGCACGTCGTCCTGCGCACGCCGCTCGTCGTCCTCGGAGATGGTCTTGGCCTTCATCGCCTCCTTCAGGGCATGGTTGGCGTCGCGCCGCAAATTGCGCACGGCCACGCGGGCATTCTCCGCCTCGCCGCGCACCACCTTGATGAGATCCTTGCGCCGTTCCTCCGTCAGTGCCGGCATGGGCACGCGCACCGTGTCGCCGACTGAGGAAGGATTGAGGCCCAGGTCGGATTCGCGGATCGCCTTCTCGATGACCGGCCCCATCTTCTTTTCCCAGGGCGTCACGCCGATGGTGCGCGCATCGATGAGGTTGATGTTGGCAACCTGGTTGATCGGCAGCAGGGAGCCGTAATAGTCCACCTGGACGTGATCGAGGATGCCGGTGTGGGCACGCCCGGTACGCACCTTGCCGAGGTCGTTCTTCAGCGCCTCGAGCGATTTCTGCATTTTCTGTTCAGTCGTTTTCTTGAGCTCGGGGATCATCCGGACCTCTCCTCAACAATGCACCATGGTGCCCTCGTCCTCGCCGAGGACGACCGCTTTCAGGGCACCGGACTTGAAGATGCTGAAGACATTGATCGGCAGTTTCTGGTCGCGGCACAGGGCCAGCGCCGTCGCATCCATCACCTGCAGGTTCCTGCCGATCGCCTCGTCGAAGCTGACGCGGTGGTAGCGCTGAGCCTTCGGGTCCTTCTTCGGATCGGCGGTGTAGACGCCATCCACCTTGGTCGCCTTGATGACGATCTCGGCGCCGATTTCCGAGCCTCGCAGTGCGGCGGCCGTATCGGTGGTGAAGAACGGATTGCCGGTACCTGCCGCGAATATGACGATCTTGCCCTCTTCCAGATAGCGGATCGCCTTGCCACGGATGTAGGGCTCGACCACCTGCTCGATGTTCAGCGCCGACTGGACGCGCCCGTTGAGGCCCGCCTGGCGCATGGCATCGGCCAGCGCCATGGCGTTCATCACCGTGGCGAGCATGCCCATGTAGTCGGCCGTGGCGCGATCCATGCCGGAGGCGCTGCCGGCCACTCCGCGAAAAATGTTGCCGCCGCCGATGACCACGCCGATCTCGACACCCAGGTCGGCAACCGACTTGATTTCGGCAACGATCCCCGCCAGCGTTTCCCGGTTGATGCCGTAGGCGTCGTTGCCCATGAGGGCCTCGCCCGACAGCTTGAGCAGGATGCGCTTGTAGGCGGGTGCAGCCATGCGCTTAGCGTGCCGCAGCCGCGGCAGCCTGGGCGGCCACCTCGGCGGCGAAGTCGTTGACCTTCTTCTCGATGCCCTCGCCGACGACGTAGAGGGTAAAGCCGGCCACCTGGGCGCCCTTCTGCTTGAGGAGTTGCTCGATGGTCTGCTTGCCGTCCTCGGCCTTGACGAAGACCTGGCCCAGCAGCGTCACCTCCTTGAGGTACTTCTGCACCGTGCCTTCGGCGATCTTCTCCAGCATGGCCTCCGGCTTGCCCGCCTCGCGCGCCTTCTCTACGGCGATGCGGCGCTCGGTGTCCAGCAGGTCGGCGGGCACCCCGGAGGAATCCAGCGCCTTCGGCTTGGAGGCGGCGATATGCATGGCCAGATCCTTGGCCATCTGTTCGTCGCCGCCGACGACGTCGATCAGCACGCCGATCTTCGAGCCGCCATGGACGTAGGAAGTCAGCTTGCCCTTGGCGTCGATGCGGACGAAGCGGCGGATCGACATGTTCTCGCCGATCTTGCCGACCAGTGCCGTGCGCGTGGCTTCCACCGTGGCGCCGCCCAAAGTCAGTCCCGAAAGGGCGGCGACGTCGGCCGGATTGTGCTTCGCCACCAGTTCCGCCAGCGCCTTGGTGAAGGCCAGGAAGTCGTCGTTCTTGGCGACGAAGTCGGTTTCGCAATTGACCTCGACGATCGCGCCCAGCTTCGCATCCGCGGCAATATGAATGCCGACGATGCCTTCGGCTGCGACGCGGGAGGCCGCCTTGCTCGCCTTGTTGCCGAGCTTGACGCGGAGAATCTCCTCCGCCTTGGCCATATCGCCGCCCGCCTCGCTCAGGGCCTTCTTGCATTCCATCATCGGCGCGTCGGTCTTCTCGCGCAGTTCTTTAACCATCGAAGCGGTGATTTCCGCCATGCTTGCTCCTGAATTCTTGCTGTTGATGCACAGCGGGGCGGCCACGCCGCCCCGCAGGGTTCATGCCGGCCCGGATTCAGGCCGCTGCTTCGGCGCCGCCCTCGTCGACCTCGACGAAATCGTCGGACACCGCAGCGACGACTTCCTGCACCGACTGGTTGCGCCCCTCGAGCACGGCATCGGCCGCGCCACGCGCGTAGAGGCGGATGGCCCTGCTGGAATCGTCGTTGCCGGGAATGACATAGGCGACGCCCTCGGGGGTGTGGTTGGTGTCGACCACGGCGATCACCGGGATGCCCAGCTTGCCGGCTTCGGTGATGGCGATCTTGTGATAGCCGACGTCGATCACGAAGATCGCATCGGGCAAGCCGTTCATGTCCTTGATGCCGCCGATGCTCTTGTCCAGCTTGACCATCTCGCGCTGCAGCATCAGGGCTTCCTTCTTGCCGAGGCGCTCGAACGTGCCGTCCTGCGACATTGTCTCGAGCTCCTTGAGCCGCTTGATCGACTGCTTGACCGTCTTGAAGTTGGTCAGCATGCCGCCCAGCCAGCGCTCGTCGACGAAGGGCACGCCGGCGCGGAGGGCTTCCTCGCGCACGATCTCGCGCGCCTGGCGCTTGGTACCGACGAAAAGCACGGTACCCTTGTTGGCCGACATCTTGCGCAGGAATGTCATCGCCTCCTGGTATTTGACCAGGGTCTTTTCCAGGTTGATGATGTGAATCTTGTTGCGATGGCCGAAGATGAAGGGGGCCATCTTGGGGTTCCAGAAGCGGGTCTGGTGACCGAAATGGACACCGGCCTCCAGCATTTGACGCATGGTCGTAGACATCAGATTCTCCGATAAGGGTTGGCCTCCGCCCGGCAGTGCAACATTGTTTCGGGGCACCCTTTCGGCGCCGGGCGTGCGAATTTTGCCTGTCCGAAGACAGACAAGACGATCATTATAGCGGTTTTTCCCCTGATTTCTCAAGCATAATTCTGTTTTAAAGGCCCAATGTACCGAACCCCCAGAGAAATGAGCATCGTCATCAAGACCCCCGAAGAAATCGAAAAGATGCGGGTCGCCGGCCGCCTGGCCGCGGAAGTCCTCGATTACATCGAACCGCACGTCAAGCCTGGCGTCACCACGGCCGAGTTGGACCGCCTGTGCCACGACTACATGGTCAATGTGCAGGACACGATCCCGGCGCCCCTGAACTACGCCCCACCCGGCTACCAGCCCTACCCGAAGTCCATCTGCGCCTCGATCAACCATCAGGTCTGCCACGGCGTTCCCGGCGACAAGGCCTTGAAAAAGGGAGACATTGTCAATCTCGACATCACCGTCATCAAGGACGGCTGGCACGGCGATACTTCCCGCATGTTCATTGTCGGCAAGGAGGCCAGCATCCTGGCGAAGCGGTTGTGTGCGGTGACCTACGAGTGCCTCTGGCTGGGCATCGGCCAGGTACGGCCGGGGGCCCATCTGGGCGACATCGGCCATGCCATCCAGCGACACGCCGAATCGAACGGTTTTTCCGTCGTGCGCGAGTTCTGCGGCCACGGCATCGGCCGCCAGTTCCATGAAGAACCGCAGGTGCTGCATTACGGCAAGCCGGGCAGCGGCCCGGAACTGCGACCGGGCATGATCTTCACCATCGAGCCGATGATCAACGCCGGCAAGGCCGCCATTTCCGAACTCCCCGACGGCTGGACCATCGTCACCAAGGATCGCAGCCTGTCCGCGCAGTGGGAACATACCGTGCTGGTAAGCGAGGATGGCGCTGAAGTCCTTACCCTGTCGGCCGGCTCCCCCCCCATACCCCGCAATCTGGGCTGAACATGCTGCCCACCCCCACCCCCGAAGGCGCCGCCGCCATCCGGGAGCGCATCAGCCTGCTCAAGAGCGAATTGGCGCAGGGCCAGTCCGCCCTCCGGGCGGCCTATGAGGCCCGCGACGATGCGCTACAGCTGCTGCGAGGCCGCTGCCAACTCGTCGATGAAGTCCTCAAGGCCCTCTGGCAGGATGCCCGCCTGCCGCCGGGGCTCTGCCTCGTGGCCGTTGGCGGCTATGGCCGGCGCGAGCTTTATCCCGCCTCGGACATCGATCTCCTGTTCCTGCTGCCGGACAACGTCGCCCAGGCAACCGAGCGCCAGCTCGAGGCGCTGATCGGCCTGCTCTGGGACATCGGCCTGGACATCGGCCACAGCGTGCGCACGGTCTGGCAATGCCTCGACGAGGCATCACGCGATATCACCGTACAGACCAACCTGCTGGAATCCCGCCTGATCTGCGGCAGCCGCAGCCTGTTCGCAGAGTACACCGGGAAAATCCGCGCTCAACTGGATCCCAAGGCCTTCTTCAAGGGCAAGCGGCTGGAACAGGATGAGCGCTACGTGCGTTACCAGGAAACCCCCTACGCGCTGGAGCCCAACTGCAAGGAAAGCCCCGGCGGACTGCGCGACCTGCAGGTCATCCTGTGGATCAGCCGCGCCGCCGGCCTGGGGGATTCCTGGAACGATCTGGCCCGCCGCGGCTTCATCACCCGCGGCGAGGCGCTCCAGCTCAAGGGGCTGGAAGCCTTCCTCCGGCATGCCCGCATCCGCCTGCACTATCTGACTGCGCGGCGCGAGGACCGCCTGCTCTTCGACCACCAGGAAGCCGTCGCGAACCAGTTCGGCATCGTTGCCGGCAGGACGCGGCGCGCCGCCGAAATTCTGATGCAACGCTACTTCCGGACGGCAAAATCCATCACCCAGCTCAACACCATCCTGCTGCAGAACCTCGGCGCGGCAATTTTCCCCGAGAAGAACAAGGCGCCGATCGTCATCAACGAGCGCTTCCAGATGGACCACGAGTTGCTCGACGTGCGCACCGAAGACGTCTTCGACAAAACCCCCCCAGCCGTTCTGGAAAGCTTCCTGCTCATGGCGCAACGGCCGGAACTGAAGGGCATGACGGCACGAACCCTGCGCGCGCTTTGGCGTGCCCGCCGTCTCATCGGGCCTGACTTTCGCCGCGATCCGCGCAACCGGGCGGCCTTCCTGCAGCTCTTCCAGCAGCGGCGCGGCCTGGTGCACGAACTGCGGCGCATGAACCAGTACGGCATCCTCGGGCGCTACCTGCCGGCCTTCCGCCGCATTGTCTGCCAGATGCAGCACGACCTGTTCCACGCCTACACCGTGGATCAGCACATCCTCATGGTGGTGCGCAACCTGCGCCGCTTCGCCCTGCCCGAGTTCGCCCACGAATATCCGTTCTGCAGCCGACTCTTTGCGGGCATCGAGAAGCCCTGGCTGCTTTACATTGCCGCCCTCTTCCATGACATCGCCAAGGGGCGCGGCGGCGACCACTCGAAGCTGGGCATGGCGGATGCGCGCCGCTTCTGCCGCGAGCATGGCCTGGCCGAGGAGGACACGGCGCTGGTGGTCTGGCTGGTCGAGCAACATCTGACCATGTCGCATGTCGCCCAGAAGCAGGACCTGGCCGACCCTGAGGTCGTGCGCGCCTTTGCCGCGCTGGTCGGCGACGAACGCCGCCTGACGGCCCTCTACCTGCTCACCGTCGCCGACATCCGCGGCACCAGCCCGAAGGTGTGGAACGGCTGGAAGGGAAAGCTGCTGGAGGACCTGTACAACGCCAGCCTGCGCCTGCTGCGTGGCGCCACGCCGCAGCAGGCCATGGGCATCGCCGAGCGGCAGGAGGAGGCACGCCGTCTGCTGCGCTATTTCGGCCTGCGCCAGGGCGTCGAGGACGGCTTCTGGAAGGAACTCGACACGGTCTATTTCCTGCGCCACGATGCCGAGGAGATCGCCTGGCACACGCGCGCCCTCTACCATCGGCCGGCGTCGGAACAACCGGTGGTGAAGGCGCGCCTGCCCCACATCGGCGAGGAGGGCCTGCAGGTGATGGTCTACGTCCCCGACCAGCCGCACCTCTTCGCCCGCCTGTGCGGCTTCTTCAGCCGGCTCGGCTACAGCATCGCCGAGGCAAAGATCCACACCACCCGCCACGGCTATGCCCTGGACAGCTTCATGCTGCTCGACCCGGACGGCACGCTGGCCTACCGCGACATGATCAGCCTCATCGAGCACGACCTGTCCGCCCGGCTGGCTTCCGGCGCGGTGCCCGAGAAAGCCGCCAGCGGCCGCCTCTCCCGCCAGGTGCGCAACTTTCCCATCACCCCGGAGGTGCAGATCCGCCAGACGGAGAAGCCCGGCCAGTGTCTGCTGTCGATCATCGCCGCCGACCGGCCCGGCCTGCTGTTCACCGTGGCAAGCACGCTCGACGCACACGACATCAACGTGCATACCGCCAAGATTGCCACGCTCGGCGAGCGCGTCGAGGACACCTTCCTCGTCAGCGGCGCGGAGCTGGCCAAGACGGCCACGCTGCTGCGGCTGGAAAGCGAACTGCTGGAAAGACTTCAGGTCTGATCGAGCGGCCAGCGCTGCAGGACGCGGTAACCGGCCCCTTCCGGCCGCAATTCCGATTCGACCAACACGAAATCCCGCACCGGCCACTCGATGCGCAGGTCCCCCGCCGGCAATGCCTTGTCGCAACGGGCATGGCGCAGCAGCGTGACATGCGCGGCGAAGGGCCGGTCCTCGGTGCGGAAATCCGCGGCCTTGAGCCGCTCGTTGAGGGCCGTCGCGAGTTCGCGCAGCCCGGGAGAAACGATGCTGGCCGCAGCCCAGAAGAGTTTTCTGCGCGCCAGGCAATGCCGTCGGTCGAACAGCAGGTCGAAGGCCGGCAGACGGACCGAGCTGGCAATGCCGCGGAGTTCTGCGAGTCGTTCTGCCGGAACGTCGCCGATAAAAGCCAGCGTCAGGTGCAGGGTCTCGCGGCGCATGCGGCGCCCGCCAAGCGACCGGTGTGCCAGGTGCCCCGCCTCGTCGAACTGCCGCGCGACCTCGTCGTCCGGCCAGAGCGCAAAAAAGACCCTGTGCTGCCTATCCTGCGGCACGCTCGATCAGGGCGATCGCCTGGGCGGCGATGCCCTCCCCGCGACCGGTGAAGCCAAGGCTCTCGGTGGTCTTGGCCTTGATGTTGACGCAACCAGCCTCGATGCCGATATCCGCCGCGATATTGGCCGCCATCGCCGCCACGTGCGGCGCCATGCGCGGGGCGCGGGCGATCACCGTGGCGTCGATGTTGACCGTGTGATAGCCGGCCTCCCGAATCAGCCGATCCGCCTCGCGCAGGAGCTGGCGGCTGTCGGCATCCTTGAAGCGCGGATCGCTGTCCGGAAAATGCCGGCCGATGTCGCCGAGTCCGGCGGCACCGAGCAGCGCATCCGTCACCGCGTGCAACAGCACATCGGCATCGGAATGGCCGAGCAGGCCGCGCGCGAAGGGGATGTCCACTCCGCCGATGATCAGTTTCCTGCCCGGCACCAGGGCATGGACGTCGAAGCCTTGGCCGATGCGCATTACGCCTCCTTTCTGTCCAGCAGGATTTTTTCCGCCAGGGCGAGGTCGGCCGGATAGGTCACCTTCAGGTTGCTGGCGTCGGCGGACACCAGCAGCGGACGGTAGCCCAGCGCCTCCAGCGCGCCGGACTCGTCGGTGACGACCCCGCTCTGCTCGAGGGCCTCGCGCAGCAGGCCATAGCGGAACATCTGCGGCGTCTGCGCCTGCCACAGGGGCTCTCGCGGCACGGTCGCATCGATGCGACCGTCCTGCCCCGACTGCTTCAGCGTATCGGCCACCGGCACCGCAAGGATGCCGCCGACCTCGTCATGTCCAACCTGCTCGATCAGCCTGTCGAGCTGCGCCGACGACAGGCAGGGACGCGCCGCATCGTGCACCAGCACCCAGTCGTCCGGCTTCGCAAACGCCGAAAGGGCCAGCAGGCCGTTCAGCACGCTGCCCGCCCGCGTCGGCCCGCCGCAGCGCAGGACGGAAAGCTTGACGCCCAGTTCGCTCCAGTCGAAGCGTTCCCAGATGTCGTCCCGCTCGGCCAGGACGACGAAGACGCGCTGGATCAGGGGTGAGGCACAAAG
>Ga0209476_10000865_pt1 | contig 21004 bp, 17 predicted proteins | sample KloWWTrecipitate_FD_187179 | JGI IMG/M metagenome (GOLD analysis project Ga0209476, IMG submission 187179) | Active sludge microbial communities from Klosterneuburg, Austria, studying microevolution and ecology of nitrifiers - Klosterneuburg... | ecosystem: Engineered > WWTP > Aerobic digester... | reverse complement strand
CGCGGAGCTCGGTATCGACGTAAACTCTTAAACTCAGCCACCGGGGACACGGTGGTGCTGGCCCGGAACAGCCCAATTCCGGACATCGCGAGGTGGGGAAGATGGTATCCCGTCAGAGTCATAGTCTGAAGGCCGTGGGTTCGAGTCCCACCCTCGCTACAAGGATGAAGCACAAGATCACATTGGACTTTGGGCCGGGCGATATTGTGACGCTCCGCACCGACCATGAGCATGCAAAGCGCATGGTCACTCGCGTGATGATAGGTCACGAGACAGAGTACGGCCTGCGCCGGAGCGACGACGACATCACCTGGCACAGCGCCATGGAGATAGAGAACTACGTTGACAAGAAGGTGGCGCCAGGATTCAAGCCACCCGTAAGCAAAAGGAAATATCAAAGGAAAGCACCATGAAAGCCCTCTACACCTACTACGTAGTGACCCGCAACGCGGATGACCACTACCCCATCCTTGTGGCCCGCAACAAGAAGATCCCGCTCAATGAGAGTGTCGGTCGAGCGAGCGGGCTAGAGAGGAGCATTGGACGCTTCCTTGAGGCGGCAGCAAGCGACAAGGTGGCCGTGGTGCGCATCACGCATGCTGAGTTCAAGAAGCTCTACCCGAAGTTCGCCAAGAACGCTGGCCCAAAGAAGAAGTGAATGAGCCTCTTGAAGTCCATATCAGAGAAGCATCCGCTGAGCATGGCCGTGTTCATCCAATGGGTGAGCGCGAGGAACACCCTTAAGCCCTATGCGCCATACTTGCGCCGGCCACTTACCGAGATACCCACGGAGATGCTACACGGCATCATGCTCATCTTCTTTCAGGAGCACGGCTTTGTGGTGGCCACACGGTGCAGCTTGAAAGGAAGGCTGAAGGCACAGGTGTTCATCCGCAGGGTATCCGGACATCTTCAGTCCACCTACATGGGTAAGTGGCGCAATACGATGCTGGAGGTCATGGAGGACGCCTTCGTAGCCACCTTCCGTAAGATGGAACGTAGGCTGGAGAGCGCAATGCCTGAAGAAGTGAACGATGAGCAAACGGACGTACTGGTCGGCCTGGACGTGGACAAATTCCTGTCCGAGCAACGCAAAAGAGAACTGTCATGGAAGTTGGAATGAGCGAGAAGGTGGAGAAGTCCCTTGGCCGGGATGCCGAAGCTGCCATGAACAGCATCGCGGACGTGGTGCGCAACCATGCGGAGGACCCGACACAGGTAATGTGGCGCCTACACCTGATCCGCGAGATGCTGAATAACAACATCGCTGAGGCCGAGAAGGAGGCGCTACCACTATTGTTGGCCGCAAAGGAGAAGAGGGGTATCACGCGGCCCGACTTCGAGGTCAACATGCACGGGGTGATCTTCGAGGCGCTGATGAACAACACATCCTTCAACAGCGCCAGCTACAAGCCGCTCAGCCAAGCGATCGGGAACATGAATAAAATCTCACTGGCCTTGCGCCGGGCAACGCTGTACGGTGCGGACAACGGATACCCCAAGATGAAGGTCGTGAAGTTGGAATACAAGATGAAGTGCTACTTCACGGGCAACAAGAAGGGTATCCAGATAGCGGACAAGGAGGTATGAGCAAGGAGTCCGTCCGCATATCCAACGTGAAGGCATTAGTGGAGCCAGACCTTGAAAGGAAGGGCATTACCATGGCCGACATCAACAAGAGTGTTGAGGGTATGTACACCTGCTTGTCGCACATGATGATGGAGAAGAGTGAGCACTGGCGCCGTGGGCTGGTGGAGCATTCGAGGAGCCTTGAGAAACAGGCCAAGGCAATGAGCAAACGTGCAACTGGACTACGAAGAGCGGTGATCGAAGAGGTGCGGAAAGAGTGAGCTTCAAAGACATATCCCAAGAGCATAGGCCGCGCACGTCGCACCTGTCCTTCCTCAAGCAACTTGATGAGAAGGGCTTCGCCATTGGGAAGGACGGCCTCGACATCCTTATCAAGGGTGGCGCCATCACCGAAGAGGAAGCGGAGCAGAAATCCGCCGACATCATCGACAAGACCGTACACGATGCGCTGGACCGGTACGTACTGGACATCGACGGCTACATGGAGCGTTGCCGCGGCGAGGCGTTCACTAAGGAGTGGGAGGACAAGGAGATCACGAAGAAGGACTGGGACTGTGACGAGCCCGCCCAATTCAGTGACGGCTTCGTGAAGTTCATCATGTCCCACTACCGGCGCTTCTGTGACCTGAAGGCATACAAGCCGTTCTACCTGTACATCCTGCAAGCACAACGATGGACCAATGAGACTCGCCCCGAGTTGTACATGATGGACAGGCTCCAGCGCCGGGAGTATTACATGGGCGAGATCGACCGCTACGAGGACAACAGCATGTACGCCCTGTGGCGTGAGCTATGGTACAAGGAATCGGATGCGGACGCCGGTGAGGAGAAGTACATCCCCACCTTGTCCATGTTCTTCCTGGCCTTCTTGTTCGACCAAGGACGTTCAATGGCTATCGGTAAGGGCCGCCAGATAGCGAGCACGACCACCTTCAGCGGCATCGCCGACATCAAGATGGTGTGCCGCAAGAACCTCCACGTGAAGTTCATCGCCTGTGACTTACAGACTACCTCGGAGATCTTTGAGGACAAGGTGAAGTACGGCTTCGGTCGCTTCAGCAAGTTCCTCAAGCCAACAGTGATCAACGACAAGGACAACCTCTTGCGTGTCGCCTTCAGCCGCAAGGCATCGAAGGGTACCAAGAAGGCGCTGACCAGCAAGATCAACATTACAGCACCCAGCCCATCGGCCATCAATGGTGGTGCGCCAAGTGTCGTGTTCATTGATGAGGCCCCATTCCTTGAGGGAGCCCTGTTCGACGACATGATGAAAGAGGGTCGCCCGACCCTGTTCCGCAAGGTGGATGGAAAGCTGAAAATGCGTAGGCAATTTGTGGGGTGGGGCACAGGAGGCAGGGCTGCAAAGGGCGGTGGTTCATTTGAAAAGTTCCACCGCAAGCTGTTCAATACATGGGAGAAAGGCGAGTATCAGGACGAGGGTATCGTGCCGATATTCCTTGACTGGACATGCCGCCCCGGTATCGACGAGGACTTCTACCGGGCCGAGTTGCGCCGCGCCATGAGCGGTGAAGGTGACGGATACAGCGAGGCCGACATCGAATCTAACATGATCCAGTTCCGGCAGGTGATGCCTTCCGGTCTGGATGATATGTACACGGTGAACGCCAACACACTCGTGAGTACATCCTTCCTTGTGGCCGGGGCAGACCGGTGCAGCGCACTCAAGCCAAGCCTAAGAGGGGTGTATGGGAAGTTCGAGCCTATATTCGACAAGTCCATATCTTCACCTTCGGACAGCTTCTTCCCCTTCCGGGTGAAAGGTGTCCAGTGGGTACCCATGGGTGAGGGAAGCACCAATGAGCCGGTATTCATGTTCTGGCCACCCGAGCGTGGGTGGAAGGACCGGTACTACCAAGGCACCGACCCCATCCTTGCGTCCACTGGTCTGTCCCGCCATGCTTCCGCGATATGGGATGCCGAGTACAAGACCATCCCCTGCGTGGTCAACACAAGGACACAAGACCCTTACGACAGCTACGCCCAAAGCAAGCTGATGGGGATGTACTACAGGAATGAAGGGCAAGAGTTCTGCACCGAACTTGTCGAGAACAACATCGGCAAGCTCTACATCAAGTGGATCGAAGGTCCGGAGTGGAAGGCGTTGCGCTCCATGCTCACGAACAACCGGGTTATCGACCTACTCCAAGGTGGCGGGGAACCGGTGGGCTTCGACAACAAAGGGGCCCGCAAGAACGTGCTTGTCACCGGTATCGGGAAGAACATGCTGCTGTCGCACGGCATGAACCTATACATCCCGGACCTGTGGAGCCAGCTACGCTTCTTCACCGGCAACATGAGCCCATCGGGCAACCTGCTGTGGGCGGTGGATGACAGGAAGAAGCACCAGGATGACTTGATCGACGCATCCTTCATCGCCTATGCGTGTCGCCAGTCCTTCCCGCACCTCGTGCCGGTGAATGTGGCCGCGAACACCGAAGGCAATGGCGTGAAGGAGTTCGTGCGGACGAAGCTGGTGTACGACAGGGAGACCAAGATGAACAAGAGGGTGCAGGTATTCGACCGGCCACGAATTGAGAAAGCAGCGTAATGGGTAAGTACAGCACAGCCGTGGACGAGATGATCGCCACCCAGCGGTTCCAGATGTTCAACCCAACGTCCAAGGGGGACTTGCGGATGGACTACCCGGAGTTGTGGAAGATCGAATCTTTCGCCGCCCTCAACCCCAAGAAGATGCTCTTCGTATGGTGGTACGCCGCAAGGTGGTCGCCAACGATGAAGATCGTGGACGAGAAGGACCGCATCGCCTACTCCCTATACAGGGCATACGGAAGCAAGCTGCCGAAGGACATAGAGGAGCCATACCTGAAGAAGAATTGGGGCGACGAGATCGCCAAGGCCATCGCCGACATGCGAGGCTTTGAACCCATGCCCAGGGTGATCATGAAGCTCACCTGTATGGACCTGATGGACAAGGTGAAGAAGCTACTTGGCCAAGCTGCCCCGGAAGAGGGCGAGAATGGTATTGAGTGGTCGGACGTAAAGGAGTATTTCCAAGCTGTGAAGTTGGGGATGGAGGTCCAGAACAACCTCCTTCCCTTCACCGAGCACAGCGCATTCGGGATAACCCAAGTGGAGAGCACTGAAGAAGAAGAGGAAGGTGAGATCATTGAGTTCTACCACAACAACAGGAATAACTGATGTTTATCCCCATCGCCTACGAGACACCCCCGGACATCGGCCTTCCCATGTCCCAGAAGGGAGAGGACTACTGCCGGACCATGACGCGCAGCCAAGTATCCAGCATGGACCTCACGGTCTTCAGCGAGATGCACAAGAACGCTCGCGACCTTGAGAACGCCTATGCCGGCGACCTTGAGACGAAGGAGGACTTCGACACCTTCCTGACCGACGAGACATTGAACTCGCGCAACCGGGTGATGTGGGATACCAACCTCATTACGCCCATCCTGCGCCAGTATGTTGGGGATGCGCTACAAACAGAGTACAACGCATCGGTCAAGACCATCACCCACCGGGCCGTGACGCGCAAGCTACAGGCCAAGGCTGAAATGATGTTGATGCACTCAGCCAGCGAGTTCAGCGCCGATATGAAGGCCATGATCTCCAAGGCCGCACCCATCGGGGATACCTTGTCCCAGACCATGGGCAACTTTGAAAGCGCATGGGATGACCCCTTCCAGAAGGCCATCAACAACATGGTCCAGAAGGCGGCTGAGATAGCCGGGGTGAACAAGAACAATGGTCAGGACGCTTGGGACATGGCATTCTGGGGTATGGTCGTGAACATCTTCCGGGACAAGGGTTCGTTCATGCACCTGCAACGCATCCACCCGGGCGACTTCTTCTTCGATACCAGCGCCAAGTACCTCGACCTGAGCGACGCTTCCTTCATGGGGTGCTTCCCTAAGATGAACGTGGCCACCATCTTCCAGATGTGGGACATCCCCAAGTGGAAGCAGGAGGCTATCACCAAGACCATCCAAACCATCCAGTCGTCCACATTCGGGAACACCGGTGGGGCTGAGGTAAGTTGGAGCACCAACAAGATCCGCGTCATCTCCAACTTCTGGACGGACGTAGATGTGAAGGAGATCGGGTACATCAGTGGGCCCGGGGGTGTACCGACACAGGTATGCCTGAGCGAAGACAAGGACGAAGACGGCGAGAACTACACTTATGACGACCTTATCGACCCGCCCGAAGGCGTGAAGGAGGTCTTCAAGGGGAAGAAGTCGCGCAAGACAGAGGTGGAAGTCCTCATGTACTGCGATATGATCCCGCATGAATACCTGCTCGGAGGCGCCCCGAAGCCGGACGGTACGGCGGTAGGCGACATCGTTCTGGATTACGGCGTGGCCCCCAACCAGCCATACAATCCATTCGACCCACTAAAGGTGACGACCCCGTTTCAGGTGAACATCTTCAGCCGCGCCCAAGGCAAGATCATCCCTCCTTTGTTGGCCATCCTCAAGCCGAACCGGTTCGTGGCCCGCATCCTTGGGGCGATGGAGTCGCAGTTGAATATGTCGGGCGGAGAGGCTATCGGCGTAGACACCGACATGCTCTCGAACAGCAACCCCACCGGGACGCACGTGGGAGTGGCTATCAAGCAGGGCAAGATCATCGAGTTCAACAACGGTGGTCGCGGCATCAGCAACGCCATGCACCGGTTCGACAACACGGCCGGGCAGGGCACCTACGCGATGCTCCAGATCGTGATGGCCGTGCAGGAGATGGTACGTACCCTCACCGGTGTGCACGGCCCCATGATGGGCGAGGACAAGAAGGGCCAGCTTGTGGGCGTGACCGACATCTTGGTACGCCGCGGTATGGCTATGCAGGAGCCGTTCCACTACCCGTTGGCCGACAACAAGGAGCAGCAGTACCGATACCTGGCAACAGCCGGGAAGGAATACCTGTTGTCGCGCCCCGACCTTTTGATGGACCTCGTGACCGATGCCGACATGGCCGCACTGTTGGCCAGCGAGGATATGTCGCTGGAGCGGTGCAACGCCAAGGTGATCAGGGAAAACCCGGAGAACACCCGAAAGGAACAGGCGAACAACTGGCTCAACATCCTGATCCAGTTCGGCTTTATCGACCAGTCCCGGTACGCGGAGTTGTACAACAACAGCTATCCCGAGGACGTGTCCGTGGCCATTAAGCAGTACGCCGCAGAGCTACAGCAAGCCAAGAACGCCGCAGCCAAAGAGCAAGCCAAGCAGCAGGCCATGCAAGCTATCGCCATGGAAGGCGATAAGCTGGACCAGGAGCGCCAACAAATTGACGACCAGAAGTCCAAGACTGCTGATATGCTGGCCAAAGAGAACGCCAAGGCCACCGGGAATATCGCCAAGGAGAACGTCAAGGCGGGCCACAAGCAGACCGAAATGGTGCTTGGTCACGACCTCCAACAAGAGGCACAACCGCAAGCATCTTTCGGAAGTGCAGAATAATAGTGTAGATTTGCGAACATAAGACACGACAATGGCAGAGGAAACGGCACCCGAAGTAAGCGAACAAGACCCGGCAGCGATCGCCGAGGGCCTGATGAATGCAGCCCTTGGAGATCCCTCAAAGCCGTGGACGCCACCGGTAGCGGAGGTTGCTGCGGCTACTGAAGTTGCCGAGGAAGAGGATGCTGAGGTTGCTGAAACGGAAGCTGGTGCAGAGGCTACCACGGAAGAGGCTGCTCCCGCCGAAGGAGCCCCGCACCCGCTGAGTACGTTCTTGGCCGGCGGAGCTACTGAAGCTAAGCCTATTGCCGTACCGAAAGCCGTGTCTGAATGGTTCACAAAACAAGGCATCACTGACCCGGCATCCGTGCTCGGCGAGTTGCCCAAGCTGCGTACATCCGTAGCTTCCCTTCAGGCTGATGTTGAGAAGCAGAAGGCCGACCTTGCCCTGTATGACGGCTTGGATGAAGAGGCGAAGAACGTGGTCCGCATGTCCTTGGCCGGCGAAAACTGGAAGGAGAAAGTCCTGTCCCGCCCATCGCTGGACTATACCCTCCCTTTCGAGAAGCAGGACAAGAAGGCCATGTTGGACCTCTATGCCAAAGGTAAGGTGTCTGAGGACGACATGGAGGAATACCTGTCTGAAGATGGTGACGCTAAGAGCAAGGCACTTGTAGAGGCCGTGCTGGAGAAGGCGGAACTGCTTTACTCCAAGGACAAAGAGGACGTGACGACATACGGCGCCAAGCGCACGGCTGAGATCAAGGCGCAGGAGGAGAAGCAGCAAGCGTCCCTTGACGCAAGCCTTGCATACGTGTACAGCAAGGTGCCCGGCAGCCAGTCATACAAAGACGAGATCACCAAGGCCATCACCGGCCTACAGGATCACTTTTTCGAGAAGGACGGTTTCACGTTGAAGCCTACCGCCGCTTTTGACGCATGGACACTCACGAGACTCAATGAGCTCACTGAGGCCAAGGTTGCAAAGGCGAAGGTGGAAACTCAGAACGCTGCGAACATCGACCTTCTTCGTAGGACAGGAGCAAAGCAAGCGTCGCTGTCAACCAAGGAAGCCGCAAGTGAGGGGACTAAGACCCCCAAGCAAATGGCCGATGAATTGATGAAGAAGACGATGGCTGGGCCGATGGCCAGATAAGCACCGCAAGGTTGCATGAACATGGATCTGTTGTTGCACTTGAAGAGAGAATGATGAGACAGAACACAACAGAATGGCAAGTAGCAATTATGCCGAAGGCGGTATTGTTGATGGAAACATCAAGATCAACCCACTCGGCTCACTCACCCCGTATCTCGCTCCTACGAGCGTCGATGCGCAAGTAACGTCACTCCTTCAGGAGAACATCGTTAAACGCATTATCGGGACCCGCCCCGAATCCTACACCGCCGCCCTCGGCGCACTCTTGTTCAAGCGCGTCCCGACGTTCTTCGCCGGACACGAATGCCAGTGGTACGAAATGCCGGACCAGCGTTTGGCGATGACCGTTGACAATGGATCTTCTGCCGCAGGTACAGTACTTACCGCAGCCACCCCAGCCGTATCCGGTGGTTATGCCACGGCCAACATGCCCGTGGGCGCAGCAGCCTTCGCCGCAGCAGGTATCAACAAGCGTATGTACTTCGGTGGCGGCGGTGCCGTGATCGTGGGCAAGACCGCTGGTACCCCGAACACCCTGCAACTGAAGTCCCTCGTGGCTGGCGCAGGTATCCCTGCCATCATCCAAGGTGCATCCATCCCTGTAGGCGCTGAGATCCGCGCTGACGGTGAGCGCCGGATCGTGAACCACGAGCGTTACAGCTTGCTGAAGCGCACCAACCTCATCACCAACATTGCGAAGGCCCGTGAGTACGGTCGTCGTGAGTGGCTTGAGGCTACCAACGGCGCCACGACCGACTTCATCCCCCGTAGCATGGATGAGTTGATCTGGAACCTGAAGGCCGATGCCATGATCGAGGTCCTGAAAGGCGTGAAAGGCTTCCAGGAGAACGACAACGGCAAGCACACCCCGACCACGGACGGTATCGAGACGCAGCTTATCAACGCTGGCCAAGCCCCCATCCAATGCACAATGGGCAACTTGATCCCGGTCTTCGAGGACGTGCTTCACAACACGGGCTTGAAGTCCAGCAACACCAAGCTGATCATCGCCCAGACCCGCCTGCTCACCGAGCTCGGCAAGCAGTACAAGAACGACCAGACGCGCTACGCGCCGAACGACATGGTTGCCAACATGAACCTCAAGTCCATCGTGGTCGGCAGTACTACCGCCGTCCTGATGCCTTGCGACATCTTGGGTGACACGAACTACTTCGGTGATGACGGAGGCAAGCGCGTGTATGTCATCGACGAGAACGCCATCCAGATGGCCGGACAGAAGGGTATGCCATACATGGACATCAACGGTGCCGTCGGTAAGCGCCTGTTGAGCTTCACCGACCCGATGGGTAGCCGTGATGACCTCTTCACGACCCCTGTGGAGATGACCTTCGCCCCGATGGTGGAAGGACCTGAGAACTGTTCCATGCTCGACGTGGACGGCCTGTACTAAGCAAACAGCCAAGGCGCGGTGGGGAATTAGCCTCACCGCGCTAAGGCGCAACCAACAACCAACAAACAACTGGAATGGCAAAGCAAGCTGGAGAGCAGAGTAATAGCGGAACCTCTACCGCAGGACAACCACCTGTAGTAGATCCTACCGCAGTGGACATTGATCAAATCGTGGCCACTGCCGTAGCGAAGGCGTTGGCAGGCGTAAAGCCGCAAGCCCAACCCCCAGCACAGACGATCTACGTCTCCGGGGAGAAGCCGAAGAAGCCGTTGTATGCCTCACAAGCCGACGTGCCACAGGAGTTCTATACGGAAGAGACGATGCGTATTGTGCGCAACGACAACAGCAGGGTGTTCCCCCACTTCATCGTGAAGGGACAGGCTATTGAATGCCCGCGCACACAGATCATCCGCTTCCGCAAGTTCCAAGACGATACCACCGTCCGCTTCGGCGCCGGTGACAAGACGGTGTACAAGGAAGTGTACGATACCAACGACAAGCGCGAGCAAGACCTGTTCTTGGCCGATGACCGCATGGGCATGGACTTTTACGTGGACAAGGGTAAGAAGCAGACAGCATCGAAGCACTTGCTGATGACCTTGTTCGCCAAGCATAAGCAGATCCTCGACGCCACCGGTACGGAGGCTATCCGTGGAATGACCAAGGCTTCGGGTGGCGATATTTCGCAGTCCATGGCTGAGCAACGTATCGCCTTGGCCAACCAGCAGGCGGAGGTGGAGTTCGCCCAGATGCAAGAGCAGAAGAACCTGAAGGATGTGGACGAGGGCAAGAAGGCCCTTATGACAGGCCGCGCATAAATGATACCTTTCTCCAAGGTCGATGAGCAAATGCTGTCGCGCTTGGACGCGGTAGGCACTGACCACTACGACCTGACCCTCACGCGCATCCCGGCAGTGAACGGGGCGCAATACATGGTGCAATCGGCGCTGTCTTCCTTGATAGAGGGGAAGAAGTTCAGCGGCGAAGGTCTGCGCGACCTCAATAGCTCGGCCATATTTCAGACCTCCCAATTCGGGCAGATCGACGTGGACCAGATACTAGGCACCGCAGCACCGGGGAACATCCCGCACAAGGTGTGGACGATACTTGGGGTGTACCCGAAGTTCATAAGTACGCCAACGGTGCAGGTGATAACAGACCCGGTGGCTGAGCGTTCACAATTCCGGAACGCCAGGTTTATTCGCCCGCTGAAGAGTTCACATCACCTGACACAGGAGAACATCGCAGAAGCGTCCACGGACCCGTTCGCCCCCGGCAGTCCGCTCAACACCAATCCCGACCTACAAGAGTATGGGTACACCTTTGGTACCCGCGCTGTGGTGGGTGGCGGTATGCCTCCGGTGACGACCATGACCGTAGTAGGTGGCCCGGCTGGAAGGCAGATGATAGCAGTTAGCTACTTGAGGGTGCCGAAGACAGTGCCCAACATGACCGACGAGACGGACCCGGCCTATGCGGGCACGCAGTTGGAGTGGCCGTCAAGCATGGAAGAGTTGATAATCTCAGCGGCGTTGCGGATAATCAGCATCAAGCAAGGGGATGGGACCACGCTATCTGGTCTTAGTGCAGGGGAGATGAACATGCTCATCCAAGCAATAGCATAAGCATGGAAACCCTACGAACGATCTGGGCCGACATCAAGCGCGACCTAAAGCAAGGCAAGGACGACAAGGAGATCCCTGACCGCCAAGGGATGTACTGGACGCTGGTGGTCGCCGACCGCCTCCGTATGCAGCACATCACCAAGCGCAGCAGCGGGGCCTACTTGACCCGGTTCGTACTGCCCGTGTTGGCCGACTTGGTGTTTACGGAGCGCAGGTATGTTGACCTGCCAAAGAGCATCTACGACATCAACTTGGATGCCGGGGTAGAGAGCCTGTGCTACTACAGGCCCGTACAAGGCCGTCCGGAGTTCGCCTTGGTCACATTCTTCCGTACCGACCCATCCACTAGCCGGAGCCGGAACATGAGCCACTATCAAAAGGCCGACTCCGAGCACCCGTACTTCTGGCGCGAAGGACAGCGCCTCTATTTGGACGGCGTTCACAATGGCCTGAAGAACGTAGAGGCGCACCTGTATACCACGCTCCCCGATGTCAACGACGTGAAGCCGGACGACCCGTTCGACTTCCCGAAGGAGTTGCTGTATCCCCTCAAGCGGGCCTTGCTCGACATGGGTCGATTCGTGTTGGCGTTGCCGGGTGAGCACCTTGTGAACGATGGCACCAACCGCCCGGCCAGTCAGGCTATCGGTACGCCGGAGAAGACGGTAAGTGTGAATGACCCGCTCGTAAACACCAATGCAGAATGAACGGCGGATACATCTCACCCGACGAGATCATTGCCGATGCGACAAGCATCTGTGATGACGAGGCTTTCAAGAAGTTCCCCTACGGATCCTACCTGTCACAGGTCCAGCAAGCCCTTACGGAACTTGCTCAAGATACCTTGTATGATGACAGGGTATGGAGCGGACCCATCCCAAGCACACTGGTGGTGGACATCACCGGAGTAGGCGTGGTGAATATCGAGAAGGTGTTCCTGTACAATGGCGATAAGTGCCATGCGGGGAACCAAGTCACCGTGTGGCATGCAAGGGGCTTCACCCGCCATAAGGGAGCGGGGTTCAAGGAGCAGAAGGGTTCCATGAACAATGACCCCATCATGGACAACGTGACCTATGGCAGCGAGCAGGGTCTTCCGTACTACAATAATGCTTCGGGCTACTTGCAACTCAGCGATGCCTGCGCGAACTACCAGAACATCATGATCCGGTACCGCGGCCTTGGCTGCCCTATCGGCGCTGTCCCGGTTGTGCCCACTGAGTTCCGCCAAGCCGTGAAGAACTACGTGGCCATGGCCCAGCTTACCGTCCTGTTCGCCCGCGACCCGCAGCGGTGGGGTCTTGTCTTGGCCAATGTCAAGCGCGACCACCACGGAGGTAATGGCCCTATGGACGCCGGGACGTGGAAGCAGGCCCAGCGCAGGGCCCGCACCTTGGACATGAAAGAAAGGGAGGACCAGAACAAGTACCTGAGCGCCATTGACGCTCCGAAGTATTAAGTATTAAGATGAAGCAGGACCACCGGCCATGGAAGCCCAACGACTTCAAGGGAGGCGCCAATACGGACGCTGACGGGGTTGTCATTGCCGGTGCTGACGGGGTATACCGGGACGCCCGGAACATGCGCCTTGTGGACAATCAGGGTAACAACGGCACGTTGACGAAGATCGGCGGCGAGCAAGCGTTCTATGTGGCCAACGTGCCCGGGCCTGAGACATACACCTGTATCGGGTGCATCTTGGTCAAGAACAGGGTGATCGAATTTTGGGCATCGAATGATCCAGACACGCACATGCCGTTCATGCGCGTGGACGGCGAGGTGATGGTGCAGAGCGCGGACCTCCCATACAAGTTTGACAAGCCCCTGCAACTCCACAAGATGGAGGACTGCGAGGGCGGTATGGTGTTCGATGCCCGTAGCGGTGACGTTCCCTTGCATTGGGACATCGGCGACATCATGGCCGAATATGCCGCTGACAACCAGACGTACTTCAGCGGACTGAGCATCACAGCTTACCAGGCGAACCTCTTGCGCCCGGTGAACCGGCCCGTATTCACGGGCATCACGGACATCGGCGCGGGCAGCGGTATGTACCCCGGTCAGTACGGATACACTACGCGACTTGTCAACGCCAATGGCGACCACACACCGGACGGCCCCCCGTTGGAGAGCGTGATGATACCGCTCTTGAGCGATGATGCCCCTAACCTGCCTACGGCGGGGGTTGTCGGATCGAGCGTCAGTGGGCTGGCCCAGCGCACCAAGTGGGGGGCCAAGCTGAAGTTCCGCGTGAACAACAAGGCGAACATGGCTTGGGTGGAGGTGGTCCGCAGCCAGTACATCCTCGATGGCGGTATCGACCAGTTGGTGGATATTGTTATTGCTGCCCGCTTCCCGTTGGATCCCGGACAGAATGAAGTGATGTACTTCACCGATAACGGGGACCATGTGGGCGAGATCAGCACCGACGCCTCGTTGATCCTGACGCACTACATCAATAGCGCGAACAGTGTTAGGTACATCGACTACCGACTGGTTTATGGAGGCGTGGAGCTGGGCAAGAAGACCGTGAACGGGGTGTACGATGGCACCACGAAGACCTTTCCCGTGACACGGAAGCTGGGCATAAGGGGTCACTCGGACCCCGCGAACAACTGCTATAAGCGCCGGTTCCAGAGCGGGGAACGCTACGCAGTAGGGAATGTATTCTGGCTCCCTGACGGCAGTACGAGTGATGTGGACTTCATTGAAGAGGTGCAGCTACCCAACAGGCGCGACCCTAAGACGGGAGATAGCTTGACATGGAGCGATGCGCCTATTTACGCTGCTACGACAGATGTGCAGAACACACAGGGCAACGGCAAGGTTGGACCCACATTCGAGGTGTTCGACCACGATAACGCCACAGCCAAGCAAGGGTCTGCATATAGCGAGGAGAATAAGTGGGTGAATGTGATGGAGCATGGCGTTAGGCTTGATTCATCGAATAGTCCATCCGAAGATATAGCCACCGACAATAGCCCATGGGTCCAGGGTGTCACCTATCCGGATGGCGGTGGTCCATCAGGCGTTAAGAAGACGGTATATGGTATCCCGCTTAGGCCGGCTACTCCATCGGACTGGAAAGTAGGTCTCGATTACAAGGTGAATACAGGCGTCCGAAACGAGCATGACGGCTCCATTATCCCTTATGCCCCAAAGGTGTTCAATGTGCAGCACCATACCCTTGCCCTTGCCTTACGTGGCGTGAGTCACCCCACCGTGGCCCAGGGATTTTCTTTGGTGACATCCAAGCCTGCTAATCGGGTCGTGACACAAGGCTTGGCTCATTGGAGGCTTGTAGAGAGTTTGAACGAGGCCGACTATATGGCGTCAAAAGACCAATACACACTCGATGTTGGGTTCCCTGATTATGAGGGTGGCGTATTGTCGCAAGCCGATATTGACGCCATTAGTAATGGCAGCGCGATCGGCAACTATCAGGTTCAATTCGTAGCCCCGCTAGGTATTGCTAGTGAGCAATATGCTTCGGTGATGATGTGGGAGAATAGTAATCAGCGACCACTTGGCTTCCTTGCCGACATGATGAGTTACGCAAGAGTGCAGTGGGACAAGGGTCAGATCAACCCCGGAACTACCGCTGGCATAGTGGAGCCTCAGCCCAACGGTGCGGACAATTTCGTGGGCTTCGGCCAGTGGCGAAACGGGATGGGCGACATCCCTTGGAATAATGGCGCGGACGGTAATTTGATAATGAACATTTCCGCTGCTCAGAACTTAGGTAATGGCAGGATCAGACTGACTTTCGACCGTCAGATATATGGGCAAGGATGGGGTGGTTCAGGCAATTTCGACGAGGTTAATACCATGAACTTCCACGAGCCGTGGTACGTGGTCAACATCATCCGCGAAGGGCTACACCCCGACCGGCTTGGCGGCTACGTAAGCTGCAATCACTATCAGGCATACACCTCCGAGATCGGAGTGACGGCTACGCAAAACCAGCAGTTCCTGTTGGCCGATGAGAACCTGGACATGGTTCAAGGCAGGGTGAACGATGGTATCGAGCGATACATCTACCTGCGCACCACGACCAGCGTCCTCCGCTACATGAACATGGAGGGAATGAGCACGGCGCAGTACACGCAAGCCCTCCTTACGCAGGCCAGCCAAGGCTACTTCAACAGCCCATTCACGGGTGAGCAGGTGGAAGGGTTGTTCTCTGTTGGGCAGGATAGTGACGATACGTTCATCAAGATGGATAGCTACGTTCCATTCGGCGCTATCGTAGAGGTCAGGTATGACAAGCGTATACCTGCGATATTCTACGGAGACAGGGTTACAGCACCATCACTGGCAACCGTTGTGAACGGCTATGGCGATGTTAATGGGTATGCGACTACAAATCCATTTCTTAATATAAACTTAGAAGCAAACACTACTGGTGTAGGATTCTTAGGTGCTAACTCAGTCGGAGGGACGGAGTACTTGCCAACTAGAAATCCATACATAAATTCGGATGACTGTCTTGTAACTCATGGCTTGGGTATCCCATTCAGGAACTATGTATACAACAATAAATACATGGTTCCATTTGGAAAGGGAGATTCGCTTGGCTTGAGTGCATCTCAGAATGCAATAGTAAATCAATTCAGTAATGCTACCATTCACTCTGTAAGGCAGTGGATAGCTCTATTTGATTGCGAAGTGAAGTCCCCATTGCATTTGTCGCAATATGACTACCCGGCAATGAAGACTTTTCCGCAGGTAAACTACAGACCCGCCCCATATAGCTTCAGTAGTGCTGGGTTTGGATCTAGTAATGGTATTTTCGGGAATTACGTCTCTATTTACGGAAGCACACCGGGCGCTTTGGGCCGAGGAGGGTTCTCTATAGATCAACTCCCCGTCTCCCCATACCGTGTCGCTCCCCGTGTGAAGTATTACGAGCGCCCACCAAACTTGGGCGAAGAGATAACAAACCTCTGCGATGCGCTGATTTATTCCGAGAAGTACAGCCCGGTAGTCCGCAACCTACCCGGCCTGAAGACCTTCCCACAGGACAACATCTACTTCATCGAGAATGACACCGGTGCCATCCAGCGCCTCTACTCCTACCTTGGCGACTTGTGTGTCCTGACCGAAACAGGAGTATACCTCGCATTGATCCACAAGAACCTAATGTACAGCCCTGATGGTTCTTCGCAGAACATCTACGCCACCTTGGACTTCATAGGCACCGTGACGCCACGGTCGAAGGCCATCGGCATGCCGGGCGACTGGTGGAGGACGGCAGCAGAAGGACCTATCCTGGCAGACTCCGGACAGCGTACAGATAGCTTGATGTGGTTCGACGGGACATCCCAATACCGCCTGACATCCGGCTCCGTCATCGACATCGCCAAGGGCCGGTACCGCAAAGGCTTGGCCGACGCTTCGTTCGTTCCCTCGACATGGACATTCCCAGTGCGCAAGTGCGGGGTGTATGACAAGGACAAGGACGAGCTATACACGGGACTTTTCAGTGGCACCCCACTTTACGCCTTCTCCCCACAGACGAACCAGTGGTACGGCACCACCGACCACCAGTATGACAACATGCTCTGGACGCCGAAGGGCATGATGGGGATGCGCGATGGCATTACCTATGCGCTCGACAATGGACAGATCCTGAACGGCAAGCCGGTCCAAGGGTGGGTCAAAGTGGCCAGCGCCCCATACCCCAACGAGCGGATGTGGTTCCGCAGGATCAAGGTGGACAGTGTTCGCAAGCCCACGAGGATCGAGTTCTATGATGAGAACGATGTGCTGGTGGCGTGGATGGACGAAGCCACCTTTGGGCCGCACTACCTGCTCAAGGAGACGGCGTGGGAGCACTGGGTGCCAATGGACAGGGTGAGCATAGCCCCGAAGAAGAAGGCGATACAGGGACGACTGGCTTACGCCAAGATGATGTTCCAAGACCCCGGCGAGGATAAAGTAGCCTTCTCCGGGATGCTTGTTGTGCCAGTGAAATGAAGATGGGAAGTAAAGCGTAGGTTTGCAAAGACGATAAGACTATGATCACCTTCAATGAGTTTCAGTTGCACGATACCCACTCATGGGTAGCAGCGGCCATAGGCGCAGGCGTCGCTATTTATCAGGTCATCCACCAAGCTAACGTGGCGAAGCGGGAGCAGAAAAAGGCCGATGCCGCACAGGCCGCTATCCAACAGGAGGACGCCAGGGTCAGGTCCTTGGCCGACGAGATCCGACAGAACCGGCTGAATGCGGAGCGCGGCCAGACGGCCATGCTATCCTACCAACGCAGGATGATCGGGGAGAACAGCCGTAACATCGGGAACAATGCGGCACGGGCGGCGGGTTCAGCACCCGGCGCTACGCAGCAAGCCCTGCTCCGCACCGGCCAAGTAGAGCAAGCGTCACTCGCAGGCGCAGGCGCACAAACCACGCAACAGGGGATGCAACTCTTCGGCCTTGAGACACCACTGATCCAAGACATGGCCGACCGTAAGCTGGCCCTTCAATCATACCCACGTGACGCTGCGACATTCCGGAGCGCCCAAGCGAAACAGAACAGCAACAACGCATGGTCAAGCGCCATCGGGTCATTGTCGGGGATCAAGTTCGATGGTATGGGCGGAGGCGGGGCAAAGTCCTCGCAGATGCCCTCATTTGACTATGGACGCAAGATGGATCAGGACATTGCTACGCAATACCAGTCGCCGCTGCCACAAATGAACATCCAAGGATAATGGCAGGCCCATACAAAGACAAGAACGGACCCGCGATACCCGGCGTCACCACTGCGGCAGAACCTATGCCAGCGGGACCCCCTGTTGTTGACCAAGGCGTAGGTGGTCCGCAGGCGGACAGCCAGCCAGCGGCCCACCCTTTGGACAGCTACGGCATCCCTGAGCAATCCAGCCCAACCGGACCAAGAGTATCCATGGGAGATACTGGCTTTGGGTGGGCTGTCGGGGCCAATGACTTCCACCCGAATGGCTTCCGCCCTAATGAGAGCAGGAGCACAGGCGTGGGTAAGTATGGTGGCTCGCCGATATTCGCCGCTACCATCGGGATGCCTGACGGTGTTATCGCCTCCCGTGAGCAGGCGAACATCAATAAGCAGAAGCAGCTAGAGGCGGCGCTGAGCAAGTTGGCCCCCGAGTTCGAGGACGTGGACAACCCCAAGTACCGGGACGAGTTCCAGCGAAAGGGTAATGCAGAGTACATGCAGTTAATCCGTGACACACAGCAGATCTACGGCAAGCAGCGAGGGACAGAACTTCTTTCAACATACGGTACGCCGGAGTACGAGAAGCGCATGAACCTGCTTAACAGCATCAATACCATTGCCCGGGGTGCGAACCAGGCGAACAAGTCCGCATTGGCATACCTAGCTGCCGATGAGAAGGATGCTATCGAGCAGAACCCGGCCATGAAGAAGTCGGCAGAGGATCTTGTTTACCGCCAAGGCACCAAGGCTAATGCTACAGCCAAGGAGCTTGCGGAGAGCCAAGAGAACTTCTCGGCCAACGCGAATATGTACGACACGATGATGAAGCATAAGATCCCCGATATGTTCAAGAGCATATCGAACAAAGAGGATCTTGTGTCGCTGATCAAAAAGGGCGACCAGAGCGGTGCCGGAGGGAGTAGCCTATACATCCCCGGCTTCCAAGGGTGGCTCAACAACAAGAAGGATGTTACACCTTCCGACGTTGTGGATTACGTCACGGACTACTATGCCGAAAAGTACAAGAAGACCCGGACCCGTGACGAGGTGAAGGCGATGGTGGAGGGCTTCGTGCCAAAGGACTTTGAACAGAAGTTCACCAGCAAGCAGCTTCGTGCGCCGAAGAGCAGCGGAGGGAATAGCCCGGAGAATGAGGCAGCGCGATATGTGCCCGACTCCACGACCATTCCGGAGGGTACAGTGGATGGAGCGGGCAACCCGATAGGTGGTAGCGTTAATAGCCAAGGGGAGAACCTATCTCGCCCGACTATCAATCTGATGGCATTCTCTAACAAGCAGGGCAAGACGGCCCCGCCGATGGAGTACCGCGATGGAAAAGAGAGGGTGTACATGCACCCGGATCGGTTGATGAATATCGACGGTGATTATTACATCATTGGGAACAAGACCGGTATGCCGCGCACCCGTGCCGAGCTTATCAAGAAGGCCGATGATGAAAATTGGAACCCGGACGAAACATCCAGTGCCACTAAGGGATTCGATGACGTGAACAACGGGGTTGATAGCCCAGAAGCTCGCGCATTGACACAACGATTCAATACCCTTCAAAGTGTTCGCGTTCCGTTGAGCGAGAACGAGAGCCTGCTTTCACAATCATTGGGCATAGATGTTTCTCGGGCGAAGAAATCACTTGGCAGCAACAAGCTCGTGCCGGGCAGCGCATCCGCTCCGCAGTTGGGCAGCGTTCCGGCTAATGAGGCCCCGAGGGGTGCCGAGGGTGCGCCCATTGTACCATCGGCCATTGGAGGCCGCAAAGAGCAGCAGCCATTCGTAGAGCCCACCCTTAAGGAAGAGGGGTTCGATGCGGCCTATAATAAGCTGCCACCCGGAGCCTACTACATCGGCCCTGATGGGCACAGATACCAAAAACAATGAGCGACTGGAAGCCACCCAAAGGGGACAAGAGGGTTGACGCATGGACGCCTCCCACAGGAGATAGGCTTGCAGACGAAGACCCCCAAACACCCCCTACCGACCCTTTCGCTCAAGCCCCTCCGCAAGAGCAGGGGGGGCTTACTCAAGGTCCATCCGGTTCGGTCGATGCGTATGGCGATGGTTTATATCAGACCTCCGCTGCGGCATCACCATCCGCCTTGGCCGATGGAAGTTCGGCCTCCTCTTCGAGGCCAAGCGTGACTGAGCTGCCCGACCTGGCTCCGGGTGAGCGGCGCATAGCCGATAGCTACTTCACCGGGCCAACGGAAGGAACGCAGGCCATGACGCCGAAGTTGCAACAGCAACAGCAGGCGCGTTTCGCCGACGTGAAGGCGCCGGACCCAGAGGACATGCGCAAGGAGCAGTTGAAGTCTGCGATGCTTTCGGGCGTATCGCAGGACATGCCGTTCAGCACTCTTCAGGCTACATCGAAGGAGGTCCCCACCCTCCTGCCGAACGGTCCGGCCACGGTGAAGGTGGACCCGCGCGAAATGCACATGTCGCAAGCCTACCACGACTGGATGAAGGTGGCGGAACCGGAGAAGATCGCCGACATGGAGCGGCGGATGCTGCCGGGCGACAAGTGGCAACAAGGGGTGAGCGATGCCGACCAGATGGACTGGCGTTTGGGTATGCTTGACCACCAAGGCAAGGCCTTCCAAGCGTTCGTGGAGAAAGCCGGTGGGTTCGACAATCTTTCCCCGGCAGGGCAAAAGGAGGTGAACGACGGTATTGCCTACATCAACGCGCAGATGAAGGAGGTGCCCAAGCAGTACCCCGAAGCATGGTCGAAGGCGGTGGAGGACCGTGCGGCGCAAGCCACGAAGGACTTCGTGTATGATTTCGCCAAGGCGAACCCATGGCTTCCGGGTTCGGCTGCCATAGTCGCCAAAGAGCAGGTGGCACGGCCTTTCGTGGGGACTTTCGCGGCCTTTGGCGGTTCACTGCTGAAGATGAAGAACTACATAGAGAACGACCCCGAAGGATACAAGGAGGTGCAGCAGAGCCTTGACCACATGATGGGGTCGAAGGGTCTCTACGGAGGGGCCACGAAGACACGGGGCAGCGTGTTCGGTGAGGGCGGGATAGACTACGAGAAGGTACTAC